>LNFM01004826.1_pt1 | contig 24286 bp, 25 predicted proteins | sample 596031 | NCBI WGS metagenome assembly LNFM01 (sample SAMN04254537, study PRJNA301005) | activated carbon metagenome | isolation source: dual media filters at the Ann Arbor, Michigan drinking water treatment plant | place: USA: Ann Arbor | reverse complement strand
TCACCAAGGCGATGGAGATGGTGGCTGCTTCTAAAATGCGTAAAGCGCAAGATAGAATGCGTGCCTCACGCCCATACGCTGAAAAAATTCGCAATGTTGCGGCGCATTTGTCATTTGCAAATCCAGAATACAAACACCCTTATTTGATTAAGCGTGATGTGGTTAAAAACGTGGGTTTGATTGTGGTGAGCTCAGACAAAGGTTTGTGTGGCGGTTTAAACACCAACATGTTGCGTTTATCTGTTAACCAAATGAAAAACTGGGAAACAGAAGGCAAAGCCATAACAGTCAGCGCTATTGGTAATAAAGGCTTTAGCTTTATGAACCGTGTAGGCGCCAATGTTAAATCGCATATTACTGGTTTGGGTGATGTGCCACATTTGGAAACCTTGATTGGCACAATCAAAGTGATGTTAGATGCTTATGAAGCGGGTGAAATTGATCAGCTTTATATTAGCTATACCAAGTTTATCAACACCATGAAACAAGAGCCAGTAATGGAGCAATTGCTACCGTTAACGGGTGAAAAACTTGGTAGCCCTACTGGTCATTGGGATTACATCTATGAGCCAGAAGCGAAACCAGTGGTCGATCAATTAATGATGCGTTATGTGGAATCGTTGGTTTACAACGCGGTTGCAGAAAACATGGCATCAGAACAATCATCACGTATGGTGGCGATGAAATCAGCGTCTGATAATGCTAAACAAGTAATTGGCGATTTGAAACTGGTTTACAACAAAGCACGTCAAGCAGCGATTACCAAAGAGATCTCAGAGATCGTTGGCGGCGCAGCAGCAGTTGCGTAATTAAGAATTTAATTAACATTCAAAAATATAGTTTGAATAGGACACAAAGATGAGTACAGCGAACGTAGTGATTAAAACGGGTAAAGTTGTTCAGTGTATTGGTGCGGTGGTAGACGTTGAGTTTCCACGTGATCAAATGCCGAATGTATTTGAAGCATTGATTATTGATGATGCAACAAGTCAAGCAGAGGCAGGCCTAACTTTAGAGGTGCAACAACAACTTGGTGACGGCATTGTACGTACCATTGCGATGGGCTCATCTGATGGCCTTGCACGTGGCACAGCATTCAAATCAACAGGTTCACAAATTACGGTGCCAGTTGGCGTAGGTACATTAGGCCGTATTATGGACGTGTTAGGTCGCCCAATTGATGAGGCTGGCCCGATTGATTCTGATGAGCGCCGTGCGATTCACCAAAAAGCACCAACATTTGAAGAGTTATCTCCTTCAGTTGACTTGTTAGAAACAGGTATCAAGGTGATTGACTTGGTATGCCCGTTTGCTAAAGGTGGTAAAGTTGGTTTGTTCGGCGGTGCGGGTGTAGGTAAAACCGTTAACATGCTTGAGCTAATCAACAACATTGCAAAACAACACTCAGGTTTATCTGTGTTTGCAGGTGTGGGTGAGCGTACTCGTGAAGGTAACGACTTCTACCACGAGATGGCAGAAGCTGGTGTGATTAAACTTGACGACATGAAAGAATCAAAAGTAGCGATGGTGTTTGGTCAAATGAACGAACCACCAGGTAACCGTTTGCGTGTAGCGTTGTCAGGTTTGACGATGGCTGAAAAATTCCGTGACGAAGGTCGTGACGTATTGTTCTTCGTTGATAATATCTACCGCTACACATTGGCTGGTACTGAAGTATCAGCATTGTTAGGCCGTATGCCTTCTGCTGTAGGTTATCAGCCAACATTGGCCGATGAAATGGGCCGTTTACAAGAGCGTATTACTTCAACTAAAACAGGTTCTATTACTTCTATCCAAGCGGTTTACGTACCAGCGGATGACTTGACCGATCCATCACCAGCGACAACGTTCCAACATTTGGATTCAACCGTTGTGTTGTCACGTGACATTGCTTCTTTAGGTATCTACCCAGCGGTGGATCCATTGGATTCAACATCACGCCAATTAGACCCATTGGTAGTTGGTGAAGAGCATTACAACGTTGCACGTAGCGTTCAACAAACATTACAACGCTATAAAGAGCTACGCGACATTATCGCTATTTTGGGTATGGACGAGTTGTCACCAGAAGATAAATTAGCTGTTGGCCGTGCACGTAAAATTCAACGTTTCTTGTCACAACCGTTCCACGTGGCTGAGGTGTTTACTGGTGCGCCAGGCAAATACGTACCATTAAAAGAAACCATCAAAGGCTTTAAAGCGATTGTTGCTGGCGAGTACGATCACTTGCCTGAGCAAGCGTTCTATATGGTGGGTGGTATTGAAGAAGCAGTTGAGAAAGCCAAGACACTTAATTAATTTTATCGTCGCATAGCCGCGTTGCGCGTACCTTTATTGAGTAACTGGGCTTCCTTTCCGCACAAATGTGCTGTCTGCATTGCTCTGTTGCTTGAAATAAAAATTACGCCTTGCTCTGCTTAGATAAAATTAATTAATAAGTTAGTTATTAAAGAGAAAATTATGGCAAATACTGTTCATATCGATGTAGTTAGCGCAGAAGCAAGTATATTCTCAGGTGAAGCTGAGTTTGTGGTTGCGCCTGCGGGTGCTGGTGAAGTGGGTATCTACCCAAATCACGCACCAATGATTACCACAATCAAACCGGGTGCATTACGCATTCAATTAGCCGATGCAGCTGAAGAAGTCGTCATTTTTATTTCTGGCGGTTTGTTAGAAGTGCAACCAGGCATGATTACTGTGTTGGCAGATACAGCCGTTCGTGGTGCAGATTTAGATGAAGCGAAAGCCATTGCAGCTAAAGAAGCCGCGTTAGAGGCGATGAAAAATCGTACTTCTGATATGGATTATGCAAAAGCGCAAATGGAATTATCTGAAGCAATGGCTCAGATTCAAGCCATTGAACGTTTACGCAAAACACATTAGTCATATATTGTGTTAGTAAAAAGGCAGCTTAGGCTGCCTTTTTTGTTTGTGTCATCTTTATACTTTACAATGTTACTAATATATAACTATTAACCTCATCTCTACTTCAATGTATATAAAACCACTCAATATCGTTATTCTTGCCGCGGGCAAAGGCACGCGCATGCATTCCAATAAGCCTAAGGTACTGCACGAAATCGGCGGTAAGCCAATTCTGGCGCATGTAATCGATTGTGCTAAAAGTTTAAATCCACAAAAGATGATTGTAGTTTATGGCTATGGCGGCGAAATAGTACGTGAGGCATTTAGCCATGAAAATATCGTTTGGGTGAATCAGGCCGAACAACTCGGTACAGGCCATGCAGTGCAACAAGCGGCGCCATACTTAGATGATGATGCCAACACGTTGATCATGCTAGGCGATGTGCCATTGGTGGATAAAGCGGCCTGCGAAAATTTGGTGCAATCAGCTGCTAATAAACTGGCGATTTTGTCGTTCAATAAGCCCGACCCTACCGGTTATGGACGCATTGTGCGTGATAACGATTTAGTAAGAGCCATTGTAGAACATAAAGATGCAACAGAAGCACAACGCCAAATCAATGAAGTGAATACAGGTATTATGGCGATGCCAAATATCTATCTTAAAAAATGGCTCAGTCGACTAAGCAACAATAATGCCCAAGGTGAATATTACTTAACCGATATTGTGGCGTTTGCGGTTGCAGATAAAGTGGATGTGATTGCCGAAATCACACAAGATGAATGGTCGGTTACGGGCATTAATTCTAAAGTGGATTTAAGCCTGATTGAGCGCGTGCATCAAAGACGAATTACACTAAAATTATTGCAACACGGTGTTACCCTTAAAGACCCAGCCCGCTTGGATGTGCGCGGTACTTTGAATGTTGGTAAGGACGTAGAAATTGATGTGAACTGCGTATTTGAAGGCGATGTCAGCCTGGGTGACAACGTAAAAATCGCCGCCAATTGCGTTATTAAAAACGCAACAATCGCTGCCAATACACAAATCGCGCCTTTTACGCATATTGATGATGCGATAGTGGGCGAAAATAGCCGCATTGGGCCATATGCGCGTTTAAGGCCAGGTACTACACTTGCATCAGATACGCATATTGGTAATTTTGTTGAGCTTAAAAATGCACAAGTGGATATAGGCAGTAAAATCAATCATTTGAGCTATGTGGGTGATAGTACAGTTGGTAAAAACGTCAATATTGGCGCTGGCACTATCACGTGTAATTACGATGGCGCCAATAAATTTAGAACCGTGATTGAAGATGGCGCTTTTATTGGCTCTGATACGCAGCTAATTGCGCCCGTAACCATTGGCAAAAATGCCACAATAGCCGCAGGCTCTACCATAACAAAAGACGCACCAGCTGATGCACTGACCTTTTGTCGCGCCAAAGAGCAAAAAACGATAGTGGGCTGGAAACGGCCACAAAAGATTAAAAAAGTTTAATCAATAATAGTAAGAAACAATTAAAGAAAGTTAATTTATGTGTGGAATTGTAGGCGCAGTTGCTAAAAGAAACGTGGTGTCAACGCTGATAGAAGGCCTAAGCCGTTTGGAATATCGCGGCTACGATTCAGCAGGCGTTGCGGTATTAAACAGCAATGGCATTGAGCGTGTGCGCGCTGTTGGGCGTGTAGCAGCAATGACAGAAAAAGCAATTGATGCTAACTTAAGCGGTCTGGTGGGGATTGGTCACACGCGCTGGGCTACGCACGGCGGTGTGACTGAAAGCAATGCGCATCCGCATGTGTCACCTACGCAATCTAACCCAACGATTGCTGTTGTGCATAACGGTATTATCGAAAATCATGATGAGCAACGTACCAAATTAAAAGCGCTGGGGTATGAATTTCATTCACAAACCGATACTGAGGTGATTGCGCACCTCATTCATTATTACTATTCAAAAACCCCCGATTTATTAGCCGCCACCAAGTTAGCCATTGCAGAACTAACAGGTGCGTTTGCCATTAGCGTAATTGCCGTCAATCAGCCAGATTTAATGGTGTGCGCGCGCTTGGGTTGCCCCCTACTGATTGGTTTGGGTGATGGTGAAAACTTTATCGCTTCAGACGTCTCGGCTGTACTTTCTGTGACACGTAAAGTGATTTATTTAGAAGACGGTGATGTTGCCACCTTAACCACCGATGCGGTGACCATTTATGGCAAAGATGGCCAATTAGCCGCGCGCAAAGTGCATACCAGCGATGTATCGCTTGCCAGCTTAGAGCTTGGCCCATACAGCCACTTTATGCAAAAAGAAATTTATGAGCAGCCAGTTGCCTTGAATGACACCATTGAAGCGTTGATTGATGATGGCGCCTTTAGGCCAGAGCTGTTTGGTACAGGTGCGGCAGAAGTATTCAGTCAACTGGATAGCATCTTAATTCTGGCCGCAGGCACCAGCTACTATGCCGCCTTAACCGCTAAATACTGGCTGGAAGGCATTGCAAAAGTGCCTTGCAATGTTGAGATCGCCAGTGAATACCGCTATCGCGAGTCTGTACCGAATCCTAAGCAGCTTATTGTCACCATTTCGCAATCCGGCGAAACATTAGACACGATGGAAGCACTAAAACACGCCAAATCGCTAGGCCAACAGTTAAGCCTGAGTATTTGCAACGTGCAGGAAAGTGCAATTCCACGTGCGTCGCAATTGGTTTTTTACACGCGCGCAGGCGCTGAGATTGGTGTAGCCTCAACCAAGGCATTCACCACGCAATTAGTCGCTCTTTTTGTATTAGCGGCCACACTAGCCAAGCAAAAAGGGACATTGACCAGCGAAAAAGAGTATGAATATCTAGGCGCATTGCGTCAATTAGCAGGCAGCGTGCAATTTGCCTTAAATTTAGAACCGCAGATCCGCGAATGGGCAAAACGCTTTGGGGACAAAGAGCACGCCCTATTCTTAGGTCGCGGTGTGCACTACCCTATCGCCATGGAAGGTGCGCTTAAGCTTAAAGAAATCTCATATATCCATGCAGAAGCGTATCCAGCAGGCGAGTTAAAACATGGTCCATTGGCGTTGGTCGATAACAATATGCCGGTGGTGGTGATTGCGCCAAATGACGCCTTACTGGAAAAAGTGAAATCCAATATGCAGGAAGTGAAAGCGCGTGGTGGCGAGCTATTTGTATTTGCCGATGCCGATAGCCACTTTACCGAATCCGATGGTGTACACGTGATTCGCACCCCGCGCCATGTGGGAGTGCTCTCCCCTATTTTGCATACCATTCCTGTGCAACTGCTGGCGTATCATGCGGCTTTGTTGAAGGGTACGGATGTGGATAAGCCTAGGAATTTGGCTAAGAGTGTAACTGTGGAGTAATTATGAATAAATATTACCCTCCCTGTTCACAAATAATAAAGTTGGAGCGCACATAATAAAGTTGGAGCGTACATAATAAAGATGGATCGTGTTGATCCAGTTGGTTTAAGAATATTGGACTATATTATTTTAGGAGGTAAAAATGCTTGATCATATTGTGTGAGATCACCAGCTTTTGGTTCAAAATTCATTTTGAACTGACCTTTATACTCTTCCACTTTATTATTTCCCCGAGATGATTTTACCAACTCATAAAACGCAATTTGAGCTATTCGAAGTCCTGGATATAAACGTATAGGAATTTCACCAAAATTTGCTAATTCCAAAGTGATAATACCTTTATAACCAGGGTTCACGAAATTAGCAGTTGCAATATTTAATCCTTCACGAGCCCATGATGATCTAGCAGTTACTACACCTTGTAGGTTGTGGGGTAGCACAACCCACTCGAGAGTGGGAACGAGAGCGAGTGAGCCTGGATGTAACAAGAATGGATGCCTAAATGGAATTTCAAAACGTTCATGTTTTTGATATCTATCTTTAATTGCATCATGTCCTTCGTTATTTTCATATGTCACAGGGTCAACATGAGACTGTGCTCCTGCCCTGGCTATCATTACAACTGTACCCATACGTAAATCGATAGAAGTTAAACCAATCTGACTATTATTTATGATAGGTGAAACAACTAGTGATTCATCTTTGAGAGCCTTATATATGGCAGAACGGGACAATACAGACATTTTTATCTCAAATCTACAGCAATCTGTTGCATGATGCCATGTTGACATAACCGGTTAAGAATATTGAAATCAATCTTTTTAGGTATTTCTTCATCATCATCATCAGGTAGCAAATGTTCTGAAGCTAACCATCCCGCATATAAGATGTGCCTAAAATCAACATGAAAACTTGGTGAATCACTTGTTGAGTTAACTTTATACCCCACAGGAGGGATTAGTTTGCTCAATTGTTTGACTAATGGTTCGATAATTCCAGTTGAGTGTGCTGGGTAAAAGGCTAACGAACTATTGCCAATAAGCGCTTTCAAAGAATCGAGTGCAATTTTTATATTTGGTTCTGTAAAAAGATCAAACCAAGGATCTGTTTTACGACATGATTCCAAATGATCCCAAAAGTGCCTAGCATTGCTTTCAAATACCGGATCCGTAAGTTTAATGTTGTCGTATTTAAGGATTTTTGAGGCCGACAGCATTAAATTAATTCTTGATGCTGTCATGGGATGTTTTGGTTTTATTAGGTAACCAGAAGTGTCTAGACTATGTAGAAGTGTGTTAAGGGCTGCCAAAAAGCTTGGGCCAAAAATGAGGAGCCCAATTAAGTCGCATAATATTTCTTCTTTCCAAGAAGTCCATTTCGTCATCTGAGAAAAATTATCTTTAGTTAAATTGTTTTTTTTACTTTGCTTAACTAAATTTACTTTGAAATCGTTTGGGGCTCTATCATCAAATATCCAATTTGCAGTTGCTTGAGGTGAATTGAATTTTGAGGAAGATTGACAAAGAGTATCAAGAATATTATTTAATTCAGTCCTAAACTTAGACATTGCATAAAGTGCATGACCTAATTCATGACCCAGAATTGGATGTAACAACACAAAATGTTTAAGTGTCCTTGGGAATTGGATTGTAAGAATTTGTAGCCGGGAAGATGAAGCTTTTTTTTGCTCTATCAATATTGAATAGGATGCCAAACCGCCCTCTGATAAAACAAACATCATAGGTGCTGAATCTTCTTTTAGAGTTTTAATCTGGCGTTCTTGTTTATCACCGTCTCCTTCAAAGATTTTAACCGAAGTTCCAAGCTGCTCATTTTGAGACCAAATGTCTTTAGCAATTTTTTTAAACTCTTCAACGAATGGCCATGAGTACTCTCCTAAACGAGAGCGTTCAATTCTAGAGATGAGTGTAGATATTTGAACTAATTGAGTTGTGTATGGCTGGAGGTTAATAGCATCCGTCGCCGCAATGCTATTCAATTGTGATTCAATAAAATCGATTCTAATTGTTAATTCAGCGTAAAAAGCTTCCGTACCTTCAATACCGTAATTGTAACCAAGAGTCTCATTCAATACAGCCCGAAGGTTTGCACATTCAATGAGGAGAAATTCTTTTGAAATCATCCCCAACTATCCAAATCTTAAACCGGCAATTCTTGAATGAATTGATTGAAAAACTTTTTCGCGTTGTCTTTTTTTGTATCTAAAACAGGCTCACGGAGAGAAAGATGCTTTAGCACATCTTCCATCTCGTCAATCACTTCATTAGATGTTTTGCCATAAGTGTGATTAAAAGCATTGGTTAATGCAGATTTGACCTCTATGTGCCATGGCACATCATCGGCATTCATATAATCTGTATTATCTATATCCAAAACACCACAATGTTTGTCATCTGCAAAGGCATTAAATCTATACATTTCGAATAAACGATATAGATTTTCAAGGGGTATTTGAGCAATGTGGAGCTTATTAGGTTCTGGCGGAACATCCACATAAGAGTTTGCCAATATAGCAAATTGCTTATATAAGATGTTGCTTTCATCGAATTCATACGTTGAAATAATGCTCATCGTAATCTCCTAAATAATATAATGAAACACTTGAAATCTATGCTGCTTGATTAAGGATTTTTGCACGAACTTCTTCTCTAATCCCATTTAATTCTAAAACGAAAGCAAAAGCTAGTTGACCTGACTCAATCGTTTCAATTACTCCATCACTCTTTAAAAAAATATCTGATCCATTTGTTACGACAAATTTTTGAGTCAATAAATCCTTACAATTTAATCCACGACCTCGCATTGCTACAAGTGATTTTTTCATATGAAGTACAGATACCCCATTATTCAAAAGTTTTTTAATCACTTTTAGCATTAATAAATCAGAGAAGGTATATCTACGTGTATTGCCACGACCTCTTTTAGGTCCTGCAGCAGGAACGACAATCTTTTCTCTACATAGATAGTTAATCATTGGAAGACTCATATCGGTAATATTTTTTGCCGATTTCACATCATACCAAGTTTTTAATTCCAAATTTTGGTTAACATTGTTCATAGTTTACAGTCTAACATTAGACTGTAAATTTGCAACAATTTTATTATTGTTTATTTTCAATGAATTAACTCTTTAATACACTTAAGAAATTCTGTAAAAAATTACGTAACACTATAAAAAAAGGATGCCAAATGGCATCCTTTTCAATTCAGAACAAATTAAAACTCATCTTCAGAATCGGTATCAACGGATGAAATAAATTGTAATATTAGGAGATCAAGATCATTTTCTTCTAGCGTTGGAATATCATCTAATGTTAAATCAATAGTTAAACCTATTGAACTCGCATGATGAATTAAGTCTTCCAGAATAAAACGTTTTTTCTGAATAGTATTATTTTCTGATGGTGTGGCCATATTATTGGATAATTTTGCTACAGCTTGATCAAACTCATAAGTGAGATGAGCTTCTTCCTGATTATTGTCCTGCAAGTACTGCTGAAATTCTGTTATGGGACTATCTAAGATAAATTCCAACTCATGATTAAGCAGTAATTCGTCAAAATCGGGTTTTGTAAATTTAGTCATTATTTTTCTCCATTTTATTGATGGCCCTCCATAATCTTCGGTCGGCCGCCCAGTATTGATTATCCGTCATGCCTAGCTGAGTTCTAATCACTCTTTTAGGTTTGTTTTCAAGTGTTAAATTAAATATTCCAAGTGCTTCAAGATCATTTGATAAAATCATCTTAAGTATCGCTATCCTAGTTTTGCTTAAAGCGTTCTCCTGGTCAGCAATAATAAGCTCTTCAGGAGATGAGGTTTTCTGCGATGTTTCTGATACTTCAGAATTTTCAAGTTCGCTTCGCTCTTCTAAATATAGAACAGTCGGTCGCGTAGATTTATTTTTTCTACTTTCATTCGATGCGAAACTCCGCATTACGCCAGACATGAACTTAGCGAAATCTATTTTTGAAGGATTCCAATTCCTTGTCTCAAGCGCTAAAACTAGCCCTTCTTGAATAAGGTCTTCAACAGTCATATAAGTTTGTAATCCTGGATGACGCCTCAAGATACGATTCGCAGACATTGTGATTCGTTGCTTGATGGAATTATCTAGCATTTTTATATTCGTCAGAATTTCTTCTTTATTTGCTTGATGGGCTTCTGTATCAATATGTTTTGGTGTTTTTGAATTCAAGCTATGGCCCTCCTCAAATAGATAATGCTGAAGAAAGTATTTTTTTTGACATGAAACAATAAATATATTTTTTACGTCAAAAAATTGTGCTGTTTGCGCATTGTTAGGTATGGGGTGATGTAACCCTAATAACTTTGAGGAAACTTATATGACGACTTTAAGCGCAAGCGACTTGAATGTAAATGCAGTAATAGCAGGGACTAAACCAAAATATATAGTCAACATTGAGGGTATTGAACATCAGTGGCACAAGGAGACTATTACTACTGAAGAAATTGCAGCATTGGGTGGTTGGATTAATGAAGGTGTGATAGAGATTGATAGTAACAACATAGAACGAACACTAAATTCATATGAAGTAATAAATTTGAAGCGCGGTTTAGCTTTCGCTAAAAAAATTCGTTGGAAACGAGGTGACGGTATGTTCGAGCTTCGTTTAGCCAGTGAGTTTAATCACCTCAAAGGCCACTTCACTAATGCTAAGCAAAAGGAAAGCTGGTTTCTAATCCCAAACTACCCGTTACCAGAAGGCTGGAGTCTTCAGCATGCTGATATGGCCTTTCGTGTCATTTCCAGCTACCCGGGTACACCGCCTTATGGTTTTTTCGTTCCGGCAGGTCTGAGATTCAAAGACACGCTACCATGCAACTATCAGGAAGCTATCAAAGATGTACCTCCCTTTGAGGGTGCATGGGGGATGTTTTCTTGGACTCCAGAGGACTGGAGATCAAGCGATGATGTCGCAGCCGGATACAACCTACTTAACTTCGCACTTAGTTTTGCAGTGCGCTTGAGAGAAGGTGCTTGAATGACAGTTGCAATCAGCATGCCGGTTAAACTCTATGACGATATTCAACAGCATCTTTTCCCTAAAGGCGACCGACGTGAGCAAGGTGGTTTTATGTTCTGTCGGTTCGACGAATACACAAGAAAATTTCAAGTTTTTGAATGGAAGCCTTTAGCTGGATCGGATTACGCCTTTCAGGAAAGGGATTATTTAGAGTTGTCCGATAAGACTAGAGCTTCACTCATAAAAAGTGCACATGATCTGCAAGCATCGCTGATTGAAATTCATTGCCATCCAGGACAGCATGAAGTGGCATTCTCGCTGGCTGACTGGATTGGCTTCAAGGAATTCGTTCCACACATTAGGTGGAGGCTTGGCAAAAGACCATATGCAGCGCTCGTTTTTGGTCACTCATGTGTCGATGGATTTGCCTGGATTGGTGAGTCAAAACTTCCAGTGAGTATTGATGGAATCGATATCGGAGACGCCTTCGTTAAAACAACCGGTAATTCATTTAAAGCATTGGAAAGAGGACTTTATGAACAGATTTGACCGCAATATCAGATTTTTTGGCATGGATGGACAGCGCCTGCTCAGGGAATCGGTAGTTGCTACCGTAGGCTGCGGCGGTCTTGGGCAGCATGTAATCCAACAATTGGCATATCTAGGTGTTAGGAAACTGATTGTCATTGATGATGAAGAGTTGAGTGAAACTAATAAAAACCGCTACGTATTAGCTTGGCATAGTGATCCTGTTTCAGGGCTTCGGAAGGTAGATCTTGTTAAGCGAACTGTAGCAATGATTGATCCCGCAATTGAGGTAGTCGTGGTTCATGCAAGCGCACGTAGCACAGAGGCATTAGAAGCATTGAAGCAGGCAAACACTATATTCAGTTGTCTAGATGATGATGGTCCACGTTTTATCCTGAATGAATTCGCCCTTGCCTACGGCAAGGCATTATTCGATTTGGCATCCGATACTGAAAACAAGGGCTCACTTATTTATGGAGGACGTATCGCTTACGTCGGGGATGATGAGCCAGGATGTCTTGTTTGTATGGATCTTCTGGACACTGTTGCAGTGTCGCAATTCCTGACAAATGAAAATGCGAGACACGACCGACAGGAGATCTACGGAGTCAATTTTAATGAGTTAGACGTGGCAGGACCTTCGGTTGTCTCCCTCAATGGAATCATCGCATCGCACGCAGTCATGGAATACATGCTGCAAGTTACTGGTATCCGAAAAGCAAAGCGTAAATTGGAATACCGAGGAAATATGGGCATTGTAGCAGTCAAGCACGAGATACAAGTGTCTGATTGCCATTTTTGCAATGTTGTTCGTGGTTCTGGAGATAACGCTGATATTACACGGCATGTTAAGGGAGAATAATTTGAATTGGCTTGAAGAAGTATTACTTGTCCTGACTTATTCGACCAGGACACAAGTAGCAATATTGATGGGTGTGGTATCAAGTATTGGGATACTCATTTATGGGTACAACGCGGTTGAGAGCTTCGAACTAACAGGCATGTTGGCTCCATTGACAGGTGTGCTAAAGCCCTATTTCTCTCATCGATATGAAGCAGCTGCACTAAGCTCGCTATTGAGCTTTTTAGGGTTGGCACTGAAGCTGTATAGAAAAGACTACAAGCGGATGATGGGTCGTTGGTAGATGGCAAAGTATAGGTACGCGATGGATGAGCAAAAGATTGCTCGATTCATCAAAGAAGGACGCGGCAAAGGTGAAGGTCAGGCTTATAAACCTTGGTTAAAAATTCAAGATGTACCTTCAATTGGACGTTCTTCTAGGCCTTACTCTCATAAAACTGGTCGCGAACATCATTTCCTATCCGATATTGAAAATGCAGCTTTTTTTCTTTACCACTGGAGTGATGATGTAGTCGATATTCGTGAGCAATTTCCCATTGATCGGGCCGTTACTCAACAAATTGCGAAGGATATGGGTGTGCCTCATCCGGCTGATCCACAAACAGGCTGTCAGATTGTGATGACGACCGATCTGCTAATCAATACTCTAGATATGCGATTGTTGGCAAGGTCCGTGAAACCACATGATTCTTTTGACCGCCGTGTGCTGGATAAACTGGAGATTGAGCGAAGATATTGGGAGTTGCAAAGTGTAGATTGGGGACTTATTACACAGCATGAATTGCCAGAGAACCGAATTAACAACATTCGGTGGGCACATGAGCTTCACAGTCTAGATTCATTGGTAGTACCTTACTCAGGTTACTGGGAAGACCGATGTAAAGCTCTAATCAATTTTCTTCATCAGGCTGGTGATATCACCATTCGGATGATGATCGATGATTTGGAAAATTCACATCATTTTGGTCCAGGTGAGGCGATCACGGTTATTCGACATTTAATCTCCAATAAAAAAATCCATATTGACATGGACAAATGTTGGGATGTTAAGAGCCATATTTCATTTATTGGGTTGTTAGAAGACCCAACTTCAGAGGAGCGCATTCGTGTTGCTTGAAAATGATTTAATCAGATATGTAGAAAGTGGTCGTCAAGTCAGAGTTTTGTGGCTACATACCGAAAAAAATACGGTGTTTCTAATCGACGTTCTTGATGAAATTGCAATTCCGTTTGAGTTGTCACAGCAGACTTTCATAGAAGATCTTATGAGCAAGCGCGCAGTCACTGTCGATGACCCATTTCAACAACTTACACTTGAAGATAAGATTAAAGACTCTTATAGGGCCATTCGCGATAAGGCGATGCGGATTATTCAGCCCATCGTAATTCAGAAACCAGCAGTTTTCTATTCAAACAAACGTTGGCGTCTCATTAATGACGCAATTCGATTAAATCAGTGCAATCACAAGACGATTTACCGGTATCTACGCAAATTCTGGCAGAAAGGGCAGCATCCGAATGCTTTGTTACCCGACTACAGCAACTCAGGCGGTAAAGGTAAAGTACGTGAAATAGGCATCATCAAAAGAGGGCGTCCAAGAAAATATATTCAATCAGTAGGTATCAACGTGTCAGAGGATATGCGAAAGACATTTTTGGTCGCTGTCTCTAGGTACTACGTGACTAATAAGCGATTTACGCTTAAAAATTGCTACAAGAAAATGCTCAAAGAGTTTTTCTGTAAAAAATCAATTGACCCTTACAGTGGCCGTGTCACACTTTTTCCAATTGAAGGTGAGGATGACTCACATTTTCCTACTTTCGCCCAATTCCAATATTGGGTCGACAAAGATAACAATCGCCTCGACATGAAAAGGAAACGATTAGGCTCAAGAGTTTATGACAAGGATATGCGTGGTCTGATTAGCACTTCGAATTCAGAAGTTTGGGGACCAGGTGCAAGATTTCAAATCGATGCCACTATCGCGGATGTATATTTACTTTCACGTATTGATCGAAGGAAAATAATTGGTAGACCAGTCATTTATGTTGTGATTGATGTCTATAGCCGCATGATTGTTGGGCTATATATCGGCTTAGAAAATCCATCATGGGTTGCTGCAATGATGGCGCTAGGTAATACCGTTGAAGACAAGCAGGCATTTTGCAAAAAATATGGTGTAGAGATCGAGCCAGAAGATTGGCCATGTCATCATTTACCAGCCGCCGTCCTTGGAGATCGAGGTGAGATTGCATCTGGACTTATTGATAACCTCATTAATAATTTCTTCGTAGAAATAGAGAGTTCAGCCCCATTCAGAGCGGATTGGAAAGGAATCGTTGAGCAAAGGTTTGCACTGCTCCCTGCTGTATTCAAGCCATATGTTGATGGTTATATACAAACGGATTACCAAGAGCGTGGCGCGACGGATTATAGGCTTGATGCCACCTTGGATATAGATCAGTTCACTGCGATTACTATCGAGAGTGTGCTCTATTTCAATAATGCCCATGAGATTAAGAATTACGATAAGGATCATGATCTTGCAGCTGCAGATTTCGCTGCTGTACCGATTCAACTCTGGGAATGGGGGATTTCTAACAAAAGCGGCTCGCTGCGTAATTACCCTGCTGACAGAGTGAAATTTAGCCTCATGCCTAGCTCGGAAGCAACGATTACGGAGTTTGGTATTAAGCTACGATCCACCTATTACACTTGTCAACGAGCAATGCAGGAGGGTTGGTTCGATAAAGCTAGACAGGACGGTAGAACCAAAGTACAGGTCTCATACGATCCCCGGGACATGGATTTCATATATATACATGCACCGGATAAAGTTGAAGGATATGAAGTTTGTCAGCTGACCCCTCGAAGCCGCGCATATGTAAACAGCACTAGTTGGGAAATTGAGCAAGCTGAGCACTCATCTAAAGTTCGTTCTGCTGAACATGCCCCTAAGGAAAGGATGGCTTCGCTCAATCTAATAGCGAACATCGAGGCGGTAGTTGAATCAGCCAAAGATATGAAACCGCCAAGCATGGGAGTAAGTGCAACCAGTCGAACAAAGGATATTCGTCAGAATCGACTCATAGAGAAATCTGACAATAGAAAAACAGAGGTCATTCGGCTAGGAGATGCAGCTAAGCCTGTACCAAGGAATATACCTAATAACATCGTTCGTTTTCCTGCTGGTCAGGATGATGATTACGACGAACCTGATATTACTCAGATCATTAAATCAGGTAAGGAGGATGCGTGATGCAGCACGAAAGACCACAGACACTGCCTGAATATGCAAATAATCCATTTATCGCAAATCTCCCCTTAGTTCAGACCCGCTTTGAGATGCTAGAAAGGTTACGGAGAAAACCAGACTTTAATGTAGTTGAGCGTGGGTATCCTGCACATTTACGTAAACATTGCATTCTGAGGCTCAGCCAGTATTTTGAACCTTTAGATCGACACATCCAATTTTGCGAAAAATTTGACATGCTGCTTCGTCAGGGTTATTTGAGTCGTAATCCGCTCACGCATGACTACATCCATAGACTACAAAGCAGTCATGAAAGAAAGAAGCAAAGCAATTCTGGGGCGGGTTCACTAAGTGTGTTTGAGAGCTTTGCCAGTAGTTTTGCTCTCATAGGAACATCAGGGATTGGCAAATCAAAGACGCTTGCCTGTGTGTTACCTCATTACAAGCAAATCATCGAACATACTGAACTATTTACCTTGTCTCAGATTGTGTGGATTCGACTTGACTGTCCGTCACAAGGTTCTTTGATACAGTTATGTCGTACATTCTTTTATACAGTCGATCAACTTTTAGGAAGCAATTATCAAGCAAAGTTCGCCGGTAAGCATCACGCACTGGACGATATGCTGCTTGCGATGGGTCATATAGCAAACCTGCATGCGATTGGAGCGTTAATCATTGATGAGATTCAGTTCCTGAGTAACATAAAGAATGGCTCAGATGCTCTTTTGAGATTTTTCGTTACGCTCGTTAATACAATTGGTATTCCAGTTGTGCTTGTTGGGACGAATAGCGCATTGCCTTTATTACAAAATAACTTCAAAGAGGCGCGACGTGCGAACGGGCTGGGATCCATGATCTGGGATCCGATTGAGAATAACGGTACTTGGCAACACTTGGTAAAAGAGCTTTGGAATTACCAGTGGGTAAAGGACTTTACTGATATAACAGATGAGATCATAGACGTGCTGCATGAAGAGTCCCAAGGTATTGTGGATATCCTGATAAAGCTGTTTATGTTGGTGCAGTTGCGCATCATTTCGGTCAGGGAAGCTCGACCAGGACCAGAAGCCATCACGCCGGCATTAATCAGAAAGGTTGCGAAGGAAGATTTTCGCATGGTACGACCTATGTTGGATGCACTAAAGAAACGGGATATGAAATCCTTACAACGATATGATGACCTGCTTCCGTTCCAGACGCATTTCGATACTCTCTTGCACCAAGCAATGGAAACACAGTCGGTTATTGCACATATTCCTAAAGCACCAGCATCCTTATTGGATCGTCAAGATAATGTTGGTGATCAGTTGCTTGCTAGCCTGAAACTAGGTGGATATGCGGAGGATATTGCAAAGTTATTGATTGATCAGGCGATGAAGATACATCCATCTGGAGATTTCATACTGCTGATGTCTGAGGTCATTAGATCAATTCAATCTCCTACAACAAAACAAAAGAAACTCAAGGTCATTAGGCAGGTAATCGAGGAAATGACTCCTTCGGATTTGCGGTACATTGTTGAAAAATCAGAGGGTGACTCCATTTATCAGAAACTTTTACTAGGAGGTGCGATACGGTCACCGCTTCAGGATGTGAGGGCATGAAATTACATTATTTTCCTCGCATCTATCCTGATGAATTGTTATATAGCGTGATAGCCAGATATCAAAAACACGTTGGCGATCCACCACAAACTCATTCTAATTTTGATCTTCTGGGTAATGGTCACGTTATACCTTCCTTGGATATGCAGAATGGTATTAGAAATTTGATTTCATCAATATCTAGTACAACACATATGAGCGATGACCGTGTTTTAGATGAGCTGACACTTTTTAACTATCTTGTGGCTTATGCAGATACACGACTAGCTAGTAGAGTGCGTTCTGCGGTACTTGCCGGAAAAGTCAGGGATTGGTATGTTAGGCTGGGTTATGCCGCTTTTAAAGTCAATCGTTTGACCACTTTGAGATTCTGCATGTCGTGCAGAGAGCGTATGTTAAATGATTATGGTGAGCTATATTGGCGACGTGCTCACCAATTATCATCGGTTCTTGTTTGCAAAGAGCATCGGCAGAGTCTGTATTTGAGTAAAGTTGATATTCAGCCAATCAGCCGTCATAGTTTTATTGCTGCTGATGCAGATAACAACCCTATTGATGCTCTTCCTCTCATCTCAATTTGTGATGAGAGGTCTTTAAGTATTTTGGTTGAAATCGCAACCATGAGTGAGTCTTTACTAGACCTACCCTCTCAAAGAAAAACATTAGGTGGATGGACGAGCCATTACAGACGGCAGCTCGAAGATGCAGGATTAGTGAGTTTAAACGGCCGGATCAGCATGAAAAGGCTCCATGATGAAATTTCTCTTTTTTACCATGGCTTGGCCAATCAAATAGCAGGCTTCAAAAATCACATATCACATTCATGGGTGAGCAAACTAGCAAGAAAACAACGCTCACTCACACATCCAATGCATCATTTGTTTTTTCAATGCTATTTGAATCGACTAAAACCTAATCAATATAAGCCATTCGGACTTGGGCCATGGCCATGCGCAAATCCTCTTTCCAATCATTATGGTAATGCCGTAATCCGCTCGTTTGAGACGCATACGAATCATGGGCATCAAGTTGCTGTATTCAAATGCAAATGTGGATATGTCTACACTAGATGGTTACAACCCCACACTGGCCAAATCGGACCAGTACGTTTTCAAGCATTTGGGCCTACGTTGGAACCAGCGATCAGATCTGCAATACAGAAAGAAATTTCGTTACGGGCATTGGCAAGGGAGCTGCAATTAGATCCCAAAACAGTTGTACGTTTAGCTTCTAATCTTGGTATCGCGATGAGTTGGAAGACAGGTAAATATCTTAAAAAACTTCCACAAGAGTTATCAGCCATTGAGCGAACTGTAATAACGGATAACTTAAGCAAAAAGGCTTTTGGTAAGCTTGATTGGAATGCTATTGATACAGATCTAAAAAATAAGGTAAAGGTGGCCGTTCGTAACATCAAGAAAAAAAAACCACCAATCAAACTAACTATTGCAGAAATTGAGCGCAGAGTGAAACGAATTGGATGGATATCCAAACGTTTAATGAAACTCCCCCTCACTACAGCATATTTACATCGCACTCTTGAAACACATTCCGCTTACAGAGAGCGTCGCATCCATTGGGCGATTGATGAATTAATAGCAGCTGGAAAGCCACTTGTTAAATCAAATGTTATTCGTACATCTGGTCTAAGGTCCGATGCCAATCCATTGGTTGCAAAAGCCTTAGCGCCTTTGCTTAAGATTAGGAGGGAAGTTGACGAATCCAATCTCAATTAGGGCATTTGATGTTGGCAATGAACTTCAGGAGCTGTACTGGTTTGCAGGCACGGCGTTCAACGAACGATCAGATTGTTTAATTCGCCCAGTGCTTCGTGGGGTGGATTCCGGAACATTCCACATGTGTAGTTTGCCCATGGGTATGTTGCCGGTGCTGACCCTAGGTAGATTTTTCGACCATGGACACATACTTGATATGACGATGCGAGGCACTATAGAGTCTGTATTAATAGAAGACATGTCACAGTATTCAGAGATTACGTCCGCTGACTTACCCAACTCATTATACTCATTTGGCAACCAGAGCACAGGTAGACAAAAACTACTTCGTTATGAAGCAAATGGATTGGAGGTATTCGTGCCAACGATGGAATTAATTCGCTATCTTTATCTGCATAATAAAACTCTAGCAAATGCATTAATGCGCCCCGACGGATTAATGACTTTGTTCAACCCACAATTTCCAGGATTTCATAAGGAGTTAAGAATTGACTTCACAGCTGAAATGCCAAAATCATCGTTGACGAATGATTTCGCTCAGGAATTCGCATGGATTGCCATGGATGTGAATGCTCGAAAATCTTGGGATAGTGTAAGGAAGATGAGTCTTGGCCAGACTTATCTCACATTCGTTCCGCCTGGAATGAAAAACTCCACATGGCAGTATCGGGGTATCAAACACGAGAATCAGTTATTAATACTTGAGATTATGAAGTTGAGTGGCAGATCTCAACCTTGTGACAAGCTTGTATTTGGTCATCCTTCAATGAAACAGATTACCAAAGTTGACATTGATAGAACGTTGTCAATCAGTCCAGATAACGAAGTTAATAAGAAGCTTGCTGATTCGACTACGCGATATGAATATACATTCGAACTTGAAGATGATGGTGGGGGCACTACTCAACAACAGAAGCAGAAGGTTCTGAGTGTTGCCTTGAAAATATGTAACTTTGAGCGTCGCATCCCAATAGAAAGGTTGTTAACTCCAAAGCGGTTACAGTCTTATGAGCAGCGAGACTCAAGGGTTTCAAATGGACGTGTGCTCAATGATAAGACAATTAGTAAAGCTCTAAAAAAGACACGTAAGGTGTCTGCGGCAGATGTAGCTTTGGGTGCTGCATTAAACCCAATTGAATTTGCTTTACTGCTTCCTGGATCCCCTGAGGATGTTGGAGATTTAGAAGTAATGGAGGATGTGGTAAAGCAAATGTCACTGATTTTACCAAACTGGCAATTCTCGATGGCCATTTGTAAGCTTAAGCCTGGAAAAGTATTCTCTACGACCAATCGTCATGCAAGGCTTGCATTGATTGTAACGATATACTCAAACGATGCGCCTCCGATTTATATATTAGACGTAGATCATACGGGAGATATCGCACTATCACTTCTGGCAGTTTCGTTCAAAGTAAAACAGACTTTTGATGAGCTGGAACCACATATAAAAGCTATCCTTGATGGTCTTGTTGGCAAAAATGGTCATTGGGATACAAATGTCGAGGAGCGTTTGGCATCAGTTTGTAGTTTTGAGCGATTTCCTAAGATGGTTTCACCAAGAGTTGCAGGCGACCACGGTCGCGCAGCTATATTGGCTTATCGACTTGCCCATCGACTTGGTTTAGCTAGAACTGAATAGGCGGTATGTCTGTTTTTTTTATCAGTAGTATACTTAAATTTAATTTAACCCAGCTTTTGTGTGGGCGATAAACACTAGTAAATAGGGGTACTTAATGAAAGCATATTCTCTTGCAAAGAAAACCAATACAGACGAATTACATGTTTTCGAAGGACAGATGACTGAAACTAGCTGTACTGCGGCCATATTGTCTATCTGTGAGAAAATGAACTGGAATAAGGAGTTTGCAGCGTGGGAATTTTATTGTAAAAAAGAGGAAGAGGCATGGGTTTTATGTGCAAACAAAGGCCGCAAAGTTTGTGGGACTTGTGTGAGTCACCTTTACACAACTTATCGATGATTAAACTATTTAAGGGAGTGACTTAATTGAAGATGGAAGCTGCAATCATCAAGGAGCAAGGCATTACATTTGCTGTTGTTGTCGTTAAATCTGCGGTGTTGCAGAGTCAACAGCAATCACAGCAGACTTTGGTCTCGTTGATTAGATACTTTCCTGGCATGCCGATTATCTTAATGGCACAGATTCATCGGGGCATTCCCACCTATTGGGGGAGAACCGATATCGTAAAGTTTCTAACTAATCTCCACATCTCTCAGATTCCATGGAAAGAATATACTTTCGATTAATCTTACAGCATTAATCATTAGATGCGATCCATTCCAAATTCACGATCAACAAACGTCAATGTCGAAATCAATTACGTCATGAGAGGAACGGTTTATCCGGTAGAAAGTACCTTGGTCACCAAGGCTGTTCAGGAAGAATTTAAAATAATATCAAGCAAATTTGAACCGTGACCATTAAAGTCTTTTTAGATTGTGAATTCACCGAATTCGAACAGCCAAAGTTAATATCAATAGCATTGGTAACTGAAAATAATGAACGTAGTTTTTATGCAGAACTAACGAACACTTACACAATTAATGATTGTTCAGAATTCGTAGTAAGCATTGTGCTACCGTTATTAGATGCTAAACCATTAACACTTCCATTAACTGATTACACAAATGTGTATGCTCGAATGTCGTTTGATGAATGCAGGATACATTTAATGAAATGGTTTGAACTGCTGAATGATGAATCGTGCATCTTTAATGATGTTCCTCAGTTTGATTTTACTTTGCTAAGTAGTTTATTTGTTGAACAATGGCCAGAACAGCTATCTCTATATTGTGAAACAATCTGCTCTAGCACTGCGGATGGTGAAGAGCTTTATGAGAAATCGACCATACAGTTATTTAAAAATGGTTTCCGTGAGCATCACAGTTTAGATGATGCCAGAGTCATGTCCAAAGCGTACCATGCTATGCAGGTTTCAGGAATAAAAACTGCCTCTCAACAATACATTACGAGCGTAGGTCTTAAGCATTTGAGTAATCGTAAAATACAAAATAATTAGCTGTCTTTTTTAATTTCACATTGGAGAAGCTCAAAATGTGGGAAGAGATTAAAGTGGAATTTTTGATTGGATTTCATGACGGTTGGTCAATATTTTGGTCACCATTTGTTGGACTTTGGCAGGCGATGAGAAATGCTTGGTAACATCGTAGAACTGATTCAATTTTTTATCTAGATTCATTCACTGAATGACATATTTCGGCCCATAGCGGATGACATAAGGGGCGCGCTTTAGCGCGTCCTATGGAGGCCGTGAGGCCGGAACGAACTTGATGGACGGGTCAGGCTGGGGAGACGAGAGCAGAGCGTGAATATGAACTAATGGTTGCAAAACGATCTCCCCCAAACCGTAGAATAGCTGAACTGTAACTTAAAACCACAGACCGCAAAACCGACAGCGCCAATACAAACTTAGCTGACCTTAGCGTGCCTAGCCCAACAAACCCTTGAACCGCAAATAATTCAAACTAAAGCAACTCAAAACGCTAACCAAGCCCATAAGCCGATGCCCTGGGAGCTTCATGGATATTGCCTCCCAGGGCAATGCTTTTTAACTAGGCCTAACAGTTAACATAGAGACCCATGAGTCTCTATGTTAATTTAATCAACATATTTGAAAAACTTACAAATCAAACCATTATTTAACTAACTAACTTTATTCATTTGTGTAACTACATTTTCTTGTGCAATACCGCACCATAAATCTTTAATACCTACAATTATCATTGATAATCCAGATTTTTGCGTAGATTTTTGAGTTAACAAGCTCCATTCTTCTAAATCAATTGAAGATGGCGTAGGATAAGCTTCTGGATGAGTATGCCATTCGCCAAGATATGTTATCTCAGCTCGGCTATCGGTCCAAATTTTTTTTGCGATTTCCGAATGACTTTTTTCAGACCTATTCCAATGATATCGGAATCTTTGGTCAAATTCCGTAGGTTCTGTAACATGTAAAATTTCAAAATGATTACGCCTTCTTTTACCCAGCAATATACCTCCTGCCTCTAACTTTTTCTCGTCATCTTGAATATAATTTTGGAAAATTGTTATAGCTTCAGTAGATAAAACCATCAAAATACCAGTATTTGATATTACCCACTCTTTGTGAAATGACATGCGGGACAATCTATTTGTTTAATTGGGTTTTGATCAATTGTATTTAGAGAGTAATTTCGATCAATTACCATTGTTCTTAGAAAAGGCGTTCCTGCAATATTTAACCAATCCATAATGTGATTACTGGCTAATGAAGCTGCAAACAAAGCTGCCGTAGCTGGAAATTCAACATACAAACTTTCGCAACCATGTCCACCAAGCGTAATTTCATATTCTTCATTTACGGCAGGATATAAAGACTTCCTGTTGATGTCAGTGAGACAACGATAGCAAGCATTTGATTTTTTTGGCTGCAAAATAGTCCTGACTACAGCGCCTGGCCCTTCAATCCATACATTGATTGTAGGAATAAATTGATCTTGATTGATTTTAACACTCAACCAATCACTTAAAGCTTGCTCCCCTGTAGCATTAATAATTAGGTCGTAATCAGTAGAAAATGGGAAGTCCTTTACGTCTAAGGTAGAGGAGTTAACATTCGCTGTAGGAAATGAGTTTTTTAATTGTTTTTCAGTTGCAATAGATTTAAATGAGTACAAAGATTCATATCCAAGTTTATGTCTTCCGATGTTTCCAACACCTAAACTATCTTTATCAATAATCATTAAATTGCCTCCGGAAAAGCCAGTCCCGCTCCGAACTAATAGATCAGCCAAATGGCCACCGATTGCACCAGCACCAATGAGTAATATTTTTTTCCCCATTAGATTTTTGCGACTAGGTTGATTCCTCTCCACCATATAGGAATCGTCAATTCTTATTGTAGACATCACTCCAATTTTGCACGATGTTAAATTGCATCGAATATTGACCCATCTAGCCTAGAAATATGCATCTAATTTTGACCCACGTAGCGATACTAATCTGCTCACAACCTGAGCA
>LNFM01010713.1_pt1 | contig 24291 bp, 17 predicted proteins | sample 596031 | NCBI WGS metagenome assembly LNFM01 (sample SAMN04254537, study PRJNA301005) | activated carbon metagenome | isolation source: dual media filters at the Ann Arbor, Michigan drinking water treatment plant | place: USA: Ann Arbor | reverse complement strand
GCTGCCGGCTTCATGTGGGCCAAGGGCGCGCTGGATTTCGCCGGCGGCACCGTGGTGCACATCAATGCCGCCGTGGCGGGCCTGGTGGGCGCCTACATGATCGGCAAGCGCGTGGGCTACGGCAAGGAAGCCATGGCCCCGCACAGCCTGCCGCTGACCATGGTCGGCGCCTCGCTGCTGTGGGTGGGCTGGTTCGGCTTCAACGCCGGCAGCAACCTGGAAGCCAACGGCATCGCCTCGCTGGCCTTCGTGAACACCGTGGTGGCCACGGCCGCAGCGACGCTGGCCTGGGCCGCTGGTGAAGCGCTGCTGAAGGGCAAGGCTTCGATGCTGGGTGCGGCCTCGGGTGCGGTGGCGGGCCTCGTGGCCATCACCCCGGCCTGCGGTTTCGTGGGTGTGGGCGGTGCGCTGGTCATCGGCCTGATCTCCGGCCTGGTGTGCCTGTGGGGCGTCAGCGGCCTGAAGAAGATGCTCGGCGCTGACGACTCGCTGGACGTGTTCGGCGTGCACGGCGTGGGCGGCATCGTCGGCGCCCTGCTGACCGGCGTGTTCGCCAGTCCCGACCTCGGCGGCCTGGGCGCCTGCGACTATGTCGCCAACAAGTGCGGCGTGTTCCCGGGCATCGGCGCCCAGGTGTGGATACAGGCGCAAGGCGTGCTCTACACCGTGCTGATCTCGGCGGTGGTGGCGTTCGTGGCCTACAAGATCGTCGACCTGACGGTGGGCCTGCGTGTGCCGGAAGACGAAGAGCGCGAAGGCCTGGACATCAGCTCGCACGGCGAGACGGCCTACAACAAGTGATGTTCGCGACACCCGGGCCTGGCGGCCCGGGTGCTCGAATGTCTCGCCTCGCCAAACACGACAGGCTCTCGCCTGCGTGTCATCTCGGCGGGGGTCGCAGAGGGCGCCTTGGCGCCCTCTTCTTCGTTGGCGCTATCGACACCGTCTGCTGGCCGAAGACAGGTCCGAGGCCGCCATCGACTGCCGGCAGACCGGGCCGATCGCCTTCCCCGGGGCCGCTGCCGAAGCCGCAGGAGATGTTCAGCGAACGCATCGCCCTCATCTTCAAGCGCCTGCGCCTCGTGCGCATGGTGGACAGCCAGCGCAACACCCTGGTCTACCTGACGTATTCAGACCGCGCCATCGACGGTTCACCGCAGAACAGCGTCACCGCACTGGCCGTAGACCCGAAGCAACGCATTCCTGTGAAGTAGCCGCCGCACGCCGCCGGCGCTCCTCTGCCAAAATGCTCACCCCACTCGGCCAACCTGGCCGCGTCGCAGCCAGCGAGCACCCGCCCATGGTCCCCCACCTCACCACTGCCCTCGCCGGGCCCATCAACGAGCTCGAGCAGCGCATCCTCGAGTCGATGCCCGCCATCGAACGCTGGTTCCGGCTGGAGTGGATGGAGCACACGCCGCCGTTCTACACATCGGCCGACCTGCGCAATGCCGGCTTCAAGCTGGCGCCGGTGGACACCAACCTCTTCCCCAACACCTTCAACAACCTCACGCCCGAGATGTTGCCGCTGGCGGTGCAGGCGGCCATGGCGGCCATCGAGAAGATCTGCCCCGAAGCCAAAAACCTGCTGCTGGTGCCCGACCAGCGCCAGGGCAGTTTCTACCTGCAGAACGTGGCCCAGCTGGTGCAGATCTTCACCCAGGCCGGCCTGAACGTGCGCCTGGGCTCGATGGACCCGGCGCTGGCCGCGCCAGTGCCGCTGGCCCTGCCCGACGGGAGTGAGCTGACGCTGGAGCCGCTGCTGCGCACGCGCGGCCGCCTGGGGCTGAAAGACTTCGACCCCTGCACCATCCTGCTCAACAACGACCTCTCGGCCGGCGTGCCGCGCGCCCTGCAGCACCTGCACGAACAGTACTTGCTGCCGCCGCTGCACGCGGGCTGGGGCGCGCGGCGCAAGAGCCGCCACTTCCAGAGCTACGAAGAAGTGGCGAAGAAGTTCGCCAAGCTGCTGGGCATGGACGCCTGGCTCATCAACCCCATGCACGGCCAGTGCGGCAAGGTCGACTTCAACACCGCCAGCGGGCTGGACTGCGTGAAGAGCAACGTCGACGCCCTGCTCACCAAGGTGCGCCGCAAGTACAAGGAATACGGCATCAACGAAAAGCCGTTTGTCGTGGTGAAGGCCGACAACGCCAGCGGCCAGGGCATCCTGACGGTGCGCGACGTGAAGGAACTGGACGACCGCGAGCGGGTCATGCGCGGCTGCGAGGGCCTGGCCAGCGAAGGCCGTGTGCCTGACGAGGTGATCATCCAGGAAGGCGTGCCCACCTACGAGCGCATCAACGACGCCGTGGCCGAGCCCGTGGTGGTGATGATCGACCGCTACGTCGTCGGCGGCTTCTACCGTGTGCACGCCGAACGCGGCGTAGACGAAGGCCTGTGCGCGCCGGGTTCACGCTACGTGCCGCTGGCCTTTGCCGGCAGCAACACCCTGCCCAAGCCGGGTAGCAAACCCGGCGCCAGCGCCCCCAACCGCTTCTACATGTACGGCGTGATCGGCCGGCTGGCCATGGTGGCGGCAGCCTACGAACTGGAAGCCACGGACCCCGACGCCGAGAGCTACGAGTAAGCCTCGGCGCCGGGCAGGGACCCAGGTGCACGCACACCTTGGGCGCGAGCGCCGCCCAAGGCCGTGCTGCAGTGCAACACGACCGGGCCGCACAGGCGTAGCATCCGGCGGTTGTCCCCCATGAGCCGCGCCGACCACAAGCACGCCGACCGCACCCGCGGCGCCCTCGCGGCGCTGACGCTGGCGGCCATTGGCGTGGTCTACGGCGACATCGGCACCAGCCCGCTGTATGCGCTGAAGGAAGTGTTCGCCGCCGGGCGCGTGCCGCTGACGCCCGACAACATCCTGGGCATCCTCTCGCTCGTCTTCTGGACGCTCACCGTGGTGGTGTCGCTGAAGTACGTGCTGCTCATCCTGCGCGCCGACAACCACGGCGAGGGCGGCCTCATCGCGATGCTGGCGCTGGCCTCACAGGCCGTGAAAGACCAGCCCAGGCTGCGTGAACGCCTGCTGCTGCTGGGCATCTTCGGCACCGCCATCTTCTTCGGCGACGGCGTCATCACCCCGGCCATCAGCGTGCTCTCGGCGGTGGAAGGCCTGGAGGTGGCCGCACCCGCCTTGCACCGCTACGTGGTGCCCATCACGCTCTCGGTGCTGACGCTGCTGTTCTGGGCCCAGCGTTTCGGCACCGCGGTGGTGGGGCGGCTGTTCGGGCCCGTCACGCTGCTGTGGTTCGCGGTGCTGGCACTGCTGGGCGTGGTGCACATCGGGCAGCACCCGGCCGTGCTGGTGGCGCTGTCGCCGCACCATGCGCTGGGCTTCATCGCTGCACAGCCGGGCATCGCGTTCGTGGCCCTGGGCGCGGTGGTGCTGTGCGTCACCGGCGCCGAGGCGCTGTACGCCGACCTGGGCCACTTCGGCAAGACGCCGATACGCCTGGCCTGGTTCCTGGTGGCCATGCCGGCGCTGGTGCTGAACTACTTCGGCCAGGGCGCCATGCTGCTGCGCCAGCCGGAAAACGTGAAGAACCCGTTCTACGAGATGGCGCCGGCCTGGGCGCTGTTCCCGCTGATCGTGCTCGCCACGCTGGCCACGGTGATCGCCTCGCAGGCGCTCATCACCGCGGCGTTCTCCGTCACCAAGCAGGCCATGCAGCTGGGCTACCTGCCGCGCCTGCGCGTCCTGCACACCAGCGTGCGCGAAACGGGCCAGATCTATGTGCCTTTCGTCAACTGGGCGCTCTACGCCTGCGTGGTGTTCGCGGTGGTGGTCTTCGGCACCAGCAGCGCGCTGGCGCACGCCTACGGCATAGCCGTCACCATCGACATGAGCATCACCACGGTGATGACCTTCTTCGTCATCCGCTACGCCTGGAAGCTGCCGCTGGCGCTGTGCCTGGCCGCCACCGGCGTGTTCTTCGCCGTCGACATCACCTTCTTCGCGGCCAACGCGGTGAAAGTGCTGGACGGCGGTTGGTTCCCGCTGCTCATAGGCGCGGCGATGTTCACGCTGATGGTCACCTGGCAGCGCGGCCGTGCGCTCATGGGCGAGCGCCTGCGCGAAGAGGCCATCGCACTGCCGGACTTCCTGGCGTCTCTCTTCATCAGCCCGCCACTGCGCGTGCCCGGCACGGCCGTGTTCTTGAGCGCCGAGCAGGGCAGCACGCCGTTTGCGCTGTTGCACAACCTGAAGCACAACAAGGTGCTGCACGAGCAGAACCTGTTTGTCACCGTGCAACAGCACGAAGTGCCATGGATAGGCTTCGACCGCCGCTGCGAGATCGAAACGCTGGGCCACGACTGCTGGCAGGTGACGCTGCACTTCGGCTTCAAGAACGAACCCGACGTGCCCGAAGCGCTGGCGCTGCTGGCCGGTCGTGGCGTGGTGCTGGACGCCATGGAAACCAGCTACTTCCTCAGCCGCGACACCGTGGTGCCGACCTTCGGCGGCAGCATGCCGCTGTGGCGCGAAAAGCTCTTCGCCGGCATGCACCGCAACGCCGCGGCGGTGGGCGACTTCCTGCACCTGCCCACCAACCGCATCGTCGAGCTGGGCACCAAGATAGAGATCTAGCCCCCGCGCAAGCTCCCGCAGGCAGAAACGCGGTCGGTGCTACTGGCTCAGGCCCAGCGTGTACACGCCGTCCACCGGGCCTTTGCCGCCGGCGATGTAGCTGACACGCAGGTAGAGCGTGATGGCCGCGCCAATGCCGTTGCCGTAGACCACGGTTTCGGCCTGGCCGGTGCCCAGGAAATTGGCCGCCACGCGCACGCCGCTGGCGTTCAGCACTTCCAGGTTGTAGTCAGACGCGGCGTTGGGCGTCATCGTCGCCGTCAGCGTCTTGCCCGCGCCCAGGGTGACGCGGAAGAAGTCCACATCGCTGCGTTCGCTGCGCACCGGGCTGTCCATCGTGGCGTTCACCTGCGACGGGAAATCGCTCACCGCCTGGGCCAGGTTGAACTGGCCGTTGTGTTCCACCTCGGCCAGCTGCGTCACCACCGCGGGCGTGATGTTCAGGAACACGGCCGACACCGGGCCCCAGACGCCGCTGGCGTCGCGGGCGCGCACAAACACCGTGTGGCGGCCGGGCGCCAGACCGCTGGTGTCGACGCTGCCACCCAGCGCCTCGGTGCTGCTGTTGAAGCTGCCATCGGTGGCCAGCAGCGCACGCGGCACGGCCGCGGCGTCCCAGGGCGGGGTATCGAGGGTGTATTCGGCCGCGCTGACAGTCTGCGTCTCTTCAATGCCGTTCAGACTGCTGAAACGGGTGTCGGTGGCGCTGGCCGTCAGGGCCACCGGCGTGCCGGCCGCCACGCCGGCGCCCGAAGCCTCGCCAGCCAGTGCCAGTGCGCTGACATCCGGCCCGCCCGGCGTGATGTAGGGCGTGCGCGCCACCTTGGCGGCGTAGATCAGCGCCGGCATGTTGCCGGGCTTGATGGTGTTTTCGTAGATCGAGCAGCTCTGGAAAAACGCCGTGCCCAGCTCGAAGGTGAAGGCCGCCACGCCGAGCTCGCCGTAGCTCGGGCCGTCGCTCGTGCCATCGGTGGGGTACAGGCCGATGGACTGCGTGGGCTCGTAGCCGTTGAACCATGCAAAACGCCGGCCCAGGGTCTGCAGCGCCGTGCCATTGGGCGCAGGTGACGTGGTGGTGCCCCACGGCCACAACACCAGCTGGCTGTAGCTGTGGATGTCGATGTGGATGCCGCTGGTGTCGGCCGGTGCGGGGTCGTTCACGCCGGGGCCGCGGCGGTCGGGCCACAGGCTGCGCGCGTAGTCCTGCACCGCCTGGGTCTCCGGCTCGCTGCCGGCAGCGGGGCCGCGAAAGGTCAGGCTGCAGGCATCGCCGCTGCTGCCCTGGCCGCCGGTGCTGTTCCACCCGAAGCTGAAGTTGCGGTTGAGGTCGACGCCACGCGTGTTGGTGTTGGCGCAGAAGTTGTTGTTGACGTTCTTGCGCCAGGACAGGCCCGTCTCGGCGCGTTTGCGGCCGTCGGGGTTGGTGTGGAACATCAGGTGCACTTCGTGGTGATCGACGATCCACGTCGCGTCGGCGTTCACGCCATAGCCGTTGATCAGCCACTTCGCGAATTCCAGCACCAGCGGCGCCGTCGTGTATTCGCGGGCGTGGATGGCGCTGTTCAGGAAGAGCTTGGGCTTGTCGGTGCCGGCGGGCGCCGCCACGGCGCTGTTGGTGACCTTCAGCACCTGGATGTCGTGGCCGCCCTGGCCCTGGGTCTTGAGCCAGCTGCTGCCGGCCGTCACCCAGCGGGCCAGGCTGGGCTGCGCCGCGATGAGTGCATTGCCGGCTGCAAAGGTTTCTTCCACCGTTTCATAGCAGGCGTAGCCCGGGATGGACAGCGGCTCGGCCTGACCGGCGATGCGGCGCGTGCGCTCGATCTGGAACATCGTCAGCGCCCGGTTGCGGCGCTCGATGAACTCGGTGGCGCGCTCGAAGCGGAAGCCGAAGCGCTGCAGCTGGCGCATCTCGCGCTCGTCCAGCTGCATGATCATGAAGCCACCCTTGGGGTCGCTTTCCAGCAGGTTGGCGTGGAAGCTGATGGCCGCCTTGCGCGCCACCTCCCGGTTTGGGTGGTAGGCCTTGTAGACGTTGTAGACCGCCTTTTCCCGCTCCAGCTCTTCGTACACGGTGTCGCCGCTGGCTGCAGCCTGCGCCTGCGCGCCGTTGGCAGCGCCCAGGGCCAGCATCAGAGCAAGACTGACGCTTGCGAGGTGTGGCGTGAAGAGCTTCAAGGGCCGGCTCCTGCCCGCGACGCGCAGGCTGCCGGCAGATGATAGGCCGGCTCAGGCCGGCTTCACGCTGCCAGCAAGCCGCTGAACAGCGGGTCTTGACGGCTGCGCGGCCTGTAGCCACCCAGGCGCTTGGCGATCTCGGCGATGTGGTCGGGCGTGGTGCCGCAGCAGCCGCCGGCGATGTTCAGGAAGCCCGCCTTCGCAAACTCTTCCAGCAAGGAACCGGTGACATGGGGCGTCTCGTCGAAACCGGTGTCGCTCATCGGGTTGGGCAGGCCGGCGTTGGGGTAACAGCTGATGTAGGTGTCGGCCGCGACCTTGCTGAGTTCTTCGATGTAGGGCCGCATCACCGCCGCGCCGAGGGCGCAGTTCAGGCCGATGGCCAGCGGGCGGGCGTGGCGCACGCTGTGCCAGAAGGCGGCCACGGTCTGGCCGCTGAGGATGCGGCCCGAGGCGTCGGTGACGGTGCCGCTGATGACCACCGGCAGGCGTTCGCCCGTGTCTTCCATCAGTTCGTCCAGCGCGAAGATGGCGGCCTTGGCGTTGAGCGTGTCGAACACCGTCTCCACCAGGAAGAGGTCGCAGCCGCCTTCGAGCAGGCCTTCGGCCTGTTCGCGGTAGGCGGCACGCAGTTCGTCGAAGCTGGTGTTGCGCGCGCCGGGGTCGTTGACATCCGGGCTGATGCTCGCGGTGCGCGGCGTCGGCCCCAGGGCACCGGCCACGAAGCGCGGCTTGTCGGGGGTGCTGTGCTCATCAGCCACGCTGCGTGCGATGCGCGCGGCAGCCACGTTCATTTCGCGCGCGATGTGGCCCAGGCCGTAGTCTTCCTGCGCCACGCTGGTGGCGCCGAAGGTGTTGGTCTCGATGAGGTCGGCACCGGCGGCCAGGTACTGGCCGTGGATCTCGCGGATGACATCGGGCCGCGTCATCACCAGCAGGTCGTTGTTGCCCTTCAGGTCGCTCGGGTGATCGGCAAAACGCTGGCCGCGGAAATCGGCCTCGCTGAGCTTGTAGCGCTGGATCATCGTGCCCATCGCACCGTCGATGATGGCAATGCGCTGCTGCAGCAGCCCGGCGAGTTCGCCACCCCGGGTGTAGGGCTGGGCGTGCGGAGCAAGGGGCGAGACGGTGCGCGAGTTCATCGCGCGATTGTAGGAAAACGGGCGCTACAGCGTGCGCATGCGCTGACGCCGTTTGCGGCGCTGCCTGGGCTCCAGGCCGGCTTCGCCCCGGCGCGGGCGTTGCTGGCGGCGCAGCCAGAGGTCCAATGCCATGGCCGCCATCAACAAGGGCACCAGCACACCGCCGACCACGCTGACCACGGTGCCGTGCAGCTGGCGTTCATGAAGCGAGCCGCGCTGCGCATCCAGGCCCGCCGCCACGGCCACCAGTTCCAGCCCGGCCATCAGCGTCACGGCACCCAGCACTACCGCAGCCAGGCGCCAGGCCAGGCGCTGCGGGCTGGCTTCGCAAGCTGCAGAAAACGCCATCCAGCGGGCCAGCATCAGGCCGACCAACAGCACCAGCGCCGCCGCGCCCAGCACCTCGCTCCGCCACAACACGCCGGGCCGGAAACCCGCTGCATGCACCCAGCCGACCTGAAGCAGCAGCGCCATCACAGCCAACAAGGCCCCCGAGAGCAAAGGGCGCCAGGCGGTGGTGGTCGCTGCGGGCAGGGCCACCACCGGCAGGCACAGCAGCGGGCTGGCCAGCACCAGACCCAGGGCGCCCAAAGCATGAAAGCCCAGCACAAAGGCCATGGGCTGGGCCTGCAGGCCCAGCAATACCGCGGCATTCAGGCCCACGCCCAGTGCGACAGCGGACAAGGACAGCGCCCGCCATTGGCCGCGCAAGTCCAGCACGGGCTGGGCTTGGCGCAGCCAGCCATTGCTCAGGTGCCAGCCCAACCCGGCCACCAGCAGGCCCAGCGTCCACAACAGCAAGGAAAAATCGGTGTCGCCAGGGTCACTCATCATGTCGAGCCGATGATCTCACCCGCCGCGGCGTCAAAGGCTGCGCGCGGCCTCACTCCAGTGACGCCGGGGCCGTGGGCGCAAACAATGACGCACGGAAATCGCCGGCGGCGCCGTTGTCGTGGTCGTCATCCCGCGCCCACAAGGCCAAGGCCGTGGCGCTCATCGGCTTGGCAAACAGAAAACCCTGGAGCTCGTCGCAGCCCAGGGCCATCAAGACGTCGCGCTGGGCCTCGGTCTCAACGCCTTCGGCAACCACGCGCAGCTCCAGCGTGCGGGCCATCTGCAGCACGGCCTTGACGATGGAGCGCGCACGCTCGCTTTGCGCCAGGTCGATGACGAAGGCGCGGTCGATCTTCAGCTCCGCAGCGGGCAGGCGGCGCAGGCTGGCCAGGCTGGAGTGCCCGGTGCCGAAGTCGTCGATGGACACATGCAGCCCGGCCTCGCGCAGGCGCTCGAAGGCGGCACGCGTGTGGGCGGTGTCTTCCATCGCCACCGATTCGGTGATCTCCACCGTCATCCGCCCGGGCGGGATGTCATGGCAGCGCAGCGTGGCCTGCAGGTGGTCCACCAGGTCGTCCTGGCGCAGCTGGTGGCCGGACACGTTCACCGCCACGCGCATGCGCAGACCCTGTTCGCGCCATTCCGCAGCTTGCCGACAGGCCTCTTCAAACACCCAGCGGCCGATGCTGCAGATCAGCCCGTGGCGTTCGGCCAGGGGGATGAACACCGTCGGGCTGATGGTGCCGCGCTGCGGGTGCTGCCAGCGCAGCAGCGCCTCGGCGGCGGTGATCTGCAGGCTTTGCGCGTCCACCTTGGGCTGGTAGACCAGTTGCAGCTGTCCGCGCTCGACCGCATGGCGCAAGGCCTGCACCAGCTCGGCCTGTTCGCGCTGGTCCACGGCCAGGGCGGGGTCGTAGACAGCATGGCTGCCGCCGCCCAGGTTCTTGACCGAACGCATGGCCAGGGCGGCATGGGCCAGCAGCCGCGGGCGTGAGCCGTGGTCGGGGTAGATCGCGATGCCCACCGAAGCGCCGAGCTGCAGTTCCAGCCCGTCGGTCACGAAGGGGCGCTGCAGCGCACGCAGCAGTTCGAGCGCGACGTTGCCCGCCTTGTCGCCGTCGAGAGGCAGCAACAACGCAAACTCGTCGCCGCCCAGGCGTGAAAGCGCCAACGGCGGCACGGCGCCCTTGGCCAGGCGCTGCGCCACCTGCAGCAGCAAGGCATCACCCACGCGGTGACCATAGCCCTCGTTGAGCGGCCGGAAGTTGTCCAGCCCCAGCACCAGCAGCGCCAGCGCCGCACCCTGGCGGTCTGCGGCCGCCACGGCGGTTTCGAGCACGCGTTCAAACTCAGGCCGCCCCATCAAGCCGGTGACGGCGTCCCGGCCCCGCACCTCGCCCAGCTCCGAGCGCATGGCGTCCAGCTTCAAGCGCAGCCGCTCGCGGCTGCGCCACAGGCGGCGCAGCTGCCACAGCACGGCCCCCAGCAGCAAGAGGCAGGCCCCCAGCGCCCACACCAGCGCCGGGTGCTGGCTCAGCCAGGCCGTTGCCGGGGCGAGCACAGAAACCGGAGCGGCGACGGGGTCAGGAACGGCCATGCTCGGTCTATCGGTCGGCCCACCCGCAGCTTGAGCGCGGCCGGCACGCGGCGGCGCGCCGATGCGCCGAAATGCCAGGAAGTACCGCTGCGCGCCGGCCTCAGGTGCGCTGGAAACCGATGCCGCGGCGCTGGCGCACCTCGGGTTTCACACGGTGTTCGGCTTCCAGCTGCGACAGAAACTCGTCGGGTTCAAAACCCAGGCCCAGGATGTCCACCTGGCGCTGCACGGCGGCAAAGTCGCCCGGCACCAACTGGTCCAGCGTGGCCAGGCGCTGGCGCTGCTCGGCGGTCAGCCGCGCCGCGTCGCCGGCCAGCGCTTCGGTGACGAACATGCGCAGCCGCTGGTCCGGCTTCAGCGGGTGGAAACGGATCTTGAAGGTGAAACGGCGCAGCGCCGCTTCGTCCAGCTCTTCGAAGAGGTTGGTGGTGCAGATGAAGACGCCGCTGAAACGCTCCATGCCCTGCAGCATCTGGTTGACTTCGGTGACTTCGTAGTTGCGCTCGGCCAGACGGCGGCTGCGCAGAAAACTGTCGGCCTCGTCCAGCAGCAGCACCGCACCTTCGCTGGTGGCTTCCTCGAACATCCTGGCCATGTTCTGCTCGGTTTCACCGACGAACTTGCTGGCGATGTCGCTGGTCTGGCGCACCATCAACGGCCGGCCCAGGGCCTGCGCGATGTGCTCGGCCAGGGCCGTCTTGCCGGTGCCCGGCGCACCGTGGAAACACAGGGTGCTGCTCATCGCCGCGGGCGCGCCGGCGCGCCCGCTTCGGGCGTCGCCACGGCGCTTCAGCGCTTCCACCATGCGCGGCAGCTCGAAGCGGCTCTCGGTGTTCAGCAGCGACAAGTCCCAAGCCGTCACCACGGCGCGCGCGCCGCGTTCGGGGTGGGCAGCGCCCAGCGCCAGGTCGGCGTTGGCGAGCTGGCGTTCGATCAGCGCCTCGAAGGCCGCGCTGTCGCCGCCGCCCGCCGCGCCCTCCGCGCCGGCCACCAAGGGTGGCTGTGCCAGCACGGCAAAACGCACCGCGGTGCGTATCTGCGCCGGGGTCAGGCCACGCCTTTCTGCCAGGCGCGCCGCAAAGCCCTCGCCCACCGCGGCGCCGGCCAGGGCGCGTGCAATCAGGCCCTCGCGGGCGCCGGGCGGCGGGCTCAGCAGGCGCAGGTGTCTGCTCGATGCGGTTGGTGACCCAGATCACCGGCACCGGGTTGGTTTCGAGGATCTGGTTGACCCAGGCCTTGCCGCTGACGCTGCTGTTCACGCCGCCGCCGTCGCTGCTGTCCAGCCGCGCGATGAGTTGGGCGGCTTCGCTGCTGATGGGCGGGAAGACATCCTCGACCTCGTCGAACAGCAAGGCCACGCCGGGGCTGCCCTTGAGGAAGACCTGGCTGATCTGCAGGCTGCGGTAGCGGTCGCGCCCGCTCAGGCTGTGGCCGTCACGGTCGGCGTACTCGACCTCGTACAACTGCAGCCCCGCGGCGGCGGCACAGACCTTGGCCAGCTCGGTCTTGCCCGTGCCCGGCGGGCCGTAGAGCAGCACGTTGACCCCGGCTTCCTTGCGTTGCGTGGCGTGTTTCAGCAGCGCGGTCAGCGTGGCGGCGTCATCGGCGACGAAGTGAAAGTCGGCCAAACCCAGCTCGCTGCCCGCCACCGGCCGCGTGAACACGGCCATCAGCTCGGCCGAGCCGCGGTACTCGCGCATCAGCACCGGCGGCAGCTGTTCGCTGACCTTCATCAGGTCGGCCAGATCGGTGATGTTCTGTTCGGAGATCAGGTTCTCGACCATGCCGATGCGCTCCAGGCGCGAACCTGCACGCAGGGCTTCGGCCACATCAGCGGGCTCTACCCCCGCCACCGCGGCAATGGCGGCATAAGCCTCCTGCGCATTGCCGACCTTGAACTCCACCAGCAGACCGCGCAGGTCGCGCTGGTAGCGCGCCAGGGTGCCGTAGAGCAGCAAGGCACGCTCGGCCGGGTTCAGCTGCAGCAGCCCGGCCAGCGCGTCGATGTTCTTCTGCACCAGCGTGCTTTCCTTCTTCAGCCGGCGCGCCAGCCAGTCGCAGCTGGTGGCCAGGACGGTGAGCAGGTCCTTGGGCGCGTCCTTGATGTACTCGTCGATGTAGAAGAACAGCGTGCCTTCTTCGTAGGGGCCCTGCCAGGCGCCATGGCGCTGGATGAAGGCTTCATCGCTCAGCGCCTCGTGCCCCTTCCACGGCGCCTGGCCCTTGCAACGCCGGGCGAGAAAACCGCGCACGCGGCCGAGCACCGGTTGCGGCCATACCAGGTGCGGGCCCACCAGCGACAGCAGGCTGTTCCAGTCGCGCCGCAGGTTGAAGCGGCCGGCCTGGCGCAGCGTGAGCGTGAGTACGAAATGCGAACACAGCACGTCGAGCACCGGGGCCTGGGCCAACCCGGGGGTAAGCACGCAGCGGGAATCGGCAAAGGCTCGGGGCATGGGTGCGGTACGTCAGGCGGTGGCCGGCGGTGAACCCATCTTGCGGCAGCCGCCACGACGACACAAGCCCGGGGCATCTCGCACCCCGGGGCGGGGCGGAGGGTGGCCGGGCTGCCTCGGGCCGTGCCGGGACGGACATGCGGTCGCTCGTGCCACGGCGTCCTGCACCACGGCCTTGTCCGAACAGGCCGGCCTAGAACGACATCTGCAGCAGCTCGAACTCGGTGCCCGGGCCGTCGGCGCGGTTCTGCAGGCGCAGGCGCACCGGCAGGTGGTGGCGCGCGGGGTCGAGCCACACGTCCACCCGCGTGTCGTAGGGGTGCTGGGCCTCACGCTGCAGGTGCACGGCATGCGGCACCTCGCCCGCAGGCAACTGCAGGGCCTGCGCGGCCATCACACGGAAGACCCACAGCGCCGCATCACCACGCACACCCACCACGAGCAGGCTGATCTCACGCCCGGGCTGGCCCAGGCCGGGGTCGGCGGCCAGCACGCCGGCCAGCTGCAGCATCCAGCTCAGGCGGTCTTGCACGCCGGGCAGCAGCGGGTGTTCGATGCGCGGGCCGCTGAAGGTGATGCGGCCCGCGCTGCTGCCAGCCGTGCCGGCCTGGCGCTGGAAGTTGGCGGCGCGCACCTCGCGGCCACGGCGCGTTTCCACGTGGCGTTCAGGCGCCATGCCGTGCAGGTCCAGCGCGCCCACGCTGGCCGAACCGACGGCGCCCAGGCCCAGGCTCAGCGTGTAGGTGCCGGCCGCCGCGTCGGGGCGCCAGCTCAGCTGCGCTTGCAGCCCGGCGCGCGCCGCGCCGGCGCCGATGCCACCGCTCTCGCGCTGCACCGTGTACTGCAGCGTCGCTGGCGGCGGCAGGCGCGTGGCATAGGTGCGCAGCGGGGTGCCCGCGGGCATGGCCGCGGGCATGCCCTCGGCGGGGGCGCCGGCCAGGGTGTCGCCGTCGGTCTGCGGCGCGGGCGCAGCCACGGCTGCATCAGGTTCGGGCGCCGCAGCCTCGGCCAGGCGCGCCACGGGCCTGCGCTCGCGCGCGGGCCGCGCCGCCACGGCCTCGCGCGCGGGGGCCGGCCGGGATTCAGCCCCGGGCTCAGCGCTGGGGCTCGTGCGCGGCACCGCGGACGGCAACACGGCAGGCAGCAGCACTTGCCGCACCTGCAGCGGCCGCGACGCCACGCCAGCCGCACCCGGCGCCGGCCCGCCCGCGGTGCGCGGCAGCAGGCCCAGCAGCGCCGCGTGCAGCAACAGCACGGCCAGGCCCACGCCCACCACCGCCCACACGCGCCGGGCGGACGGTGGCGGGCCGGCGGCGGCCATCAGGGCAGGGAACATGGTCACCCCACAATACTGCCAGCCCACCCCAACCTCACTCCCCTGCCGACTGCATGAAACTCGCCACCCTCAAGGACGGCTCGCGTGACGGCCTGCTGGCCGTGGTCTCGCGCGACATGACGATGGCCCACCACGCCACCGGCATTGCCACCACGCTGCAACAGGTGCTGGACGACTGGAACTTCCGCAGCCCGCCGCTGGAAGACCTCTACGCCACGCTCAACGGCGGCAAGGCGCGCCACGCCTTCCCCTTCCAGCCGCAGGACTGCATGGCGCCGCTGCCGCGCGCCCACCAGTGGGCCGACGGCTCGGCCTACCTGAACCACGTGGAACTGGTGCGCAAGGCGCGCGGCGCCGAGGTGCCCCAGAGCTTCTACGAAGACCCGCTGATGTACCAGGGTGGCAGCGACGACTTCCTGGGCGCCACCGACGCGGCGCGTTTTGCCAGCGCCGACTGGGGCATCGATTTCGAGTCGGAAGTGGCCGTGGTCACCGGCGACGTCGACATCGGCACCGATGCCGAGACCGCCATCGACAGCGTGCGCCTGCTGATGCTGGTGAACGACTGGAGCCTGCGCAACCTCATCCCCGGTGAACTGGCCAAGGGTTTCGGCTTCCTGCAGAGCAAGCCCGCCACCGCCTTCGGACCCGTGGCCGTGACGCCCGACGAGCTGGGCCCGGCCTGGCAAGGCGGCCGCGTGCACCTGGCACTGGAAAGCCGCTGGAACGGCCGCCGCGTGGGGCTTTGCAACGCCGGGCCGGAGATGACTTTCCACTTCGGCCAGCTCATCGCCCATGTGGCCAGGACGCGGCGGCTGCGCGCCGGCAGCATCGTCGGCAGCGGCACCGTCAGCAACAAGGACTGGGCCTGCGGTTATTCGTGCGTGGCGGAAAAGCGCGCCATCGAGACCATCGAACACGGCGAAGCGCGCACCGCCTTCATGCAGTTCGGCGACACCATCCGCATCGAGATGCTGGGCACCGACGGCCTGAGCCTCTTCGGCGCCATCGAGCAGCGTGTCGCCCCGCTGCACGACCCGGTGCCTGAAGCCGCGCCAGTGCCCCCGGCCGGCGCCGCCCCGGCCGACACCGACGCGGGCTGAACGCGGCATGAACGAGCTGCCCGGCTGGCTGAAGCACACCACCGTCTGGCTGCTGCTGGCGGCCGGCCTCTTTCTCGGCGTGCAGGCCTGGCAGCGCCAGGCCAGCGCCAGCCGCATCAGCATCAGCGGCGAGGTTGTCGAGATCCGGCGCAGCGCTGACGGCCACTACCACTGGCCCGGCAAGCTGGCGGGACAGGAGGTCGATTTCCTCGTCGACACCGGCGCCACCGGCACCGCCATTCCGGCAGCGATGGCGCGTGAACTGGGCTTGAGCGTGGTCGGCCAGGTCAGCTCCAACACCGCCGGCGGCGTGGTGCAGGGCAGCCTGGTGATGGGCGACGTGGAACTGCAAGGCGGGCTGCGCGCCGAACGCCTGCGCATGGCGGCGCTGCCCAACCTCGACAAGCCCCTGCTGGGCATGGACGTGCTGGGCCGGCTGCGCTGGCAGCAGCAAGGCGGCGTGCTGCGCTTCGAGGCCCCCGCCGGCACGCGCTGAACGGGCCGGCCAGGCGGGGGCCAGGGCGGCCCGACACCGCCGTCGGCTGCTTCGCGACCCAACTGGGGGGGGCGCGCTGGTCGCCCGGCAAAGCCCCACGCAGAATGCGCCCATTCGCGCCCCATCGGTGCACAAGGCTGCCCCCTCCCCGCATGAACGCCCCGACCGACCACGACGCCGGCTTTCCGGACACCTTTCCTGGCAGCGCCATCGAGGCGGCCAAGGTCGCCCGGCGGGCCCCTCCGCCACCACCGCCGATGACGCCGCTGCCTGCCGCCCAGCGCATCGAGGCGCTGGACGTGGTGCGCGGCTTTGCGCTGCTCGGCATCTTCCTGATGAACATCGAGTGGTTCAACCGGCCCTTCACGAGCTTCGGCGAGGGCATGCCGCGCGGACTGACGGGCCTGGACTGGCTGTCCAGCTGGTTCATCGCCTACTTTGTGCAGGGCAAGTTCTGGACGATCTTCTCGCTGGTCTTCGGCATGGGTTTCGCGGTGATGCTGACGCGCGCCGAAAAAGCGGGGCGCGACTTCAAGAGCCTCTACCTGCGCCGCGTGCTGGGCCTGGCGGTGTTCGGCGCCGCGCACTTCATCTTTCTGTGGGACGGCGACATCCTCTTCACCTATGCCGTCTCGGCGCTGATGCTGATGGTGGTGCTGTACGGGCAGCCCAAGCCGCTGCTGGCGGCCATCGCCGTGGCGGCTGCGCTGGGCGCGGCGCTGGATGCCGAAGGCTTTTTTGCCGTGGCCAGTGGCCTCGCCGTGGCGGGTTTGCTGGCGCTGTTCCTGCGCAATGAAAGGCTCGTGCCCCTGCGCCGGCTGGGTACGGCGCGGCAAGTGCCGTTGGTGGCGTTGATCCTGCTGCTGCTGGGCGTGGCGGTGTGCATCGGCGCGCTGGTCTTCTGGTTCGTGCCCGGCCTGCCGCCCGACCCGCGCATGCCCATGAGCGTGTTCGGCCCGCTGCTGCTGCTGCTGGGCGGCCTGGCCTGGCGCCACCACCAACCCGCCGAAGAGCGCAGCCTGCGCCTGGGCGTCACGCTCTACGTGCTGCTGGCTTCGGTGATCACGCTGATGGGCCTGTCGCAGCGCTTCGGGCCCGACCCGCTGGCCTTGCCGGCGGCATCGGCGGCATCGGCGGCCTCGGCCGCTTCCACGTCGGCCAGCACCGCAGCAACGGCCATGGCTTCCGGCGCCGCCCGCTCGCCCGCCAGCGCGGCCAGTGGCGCCAAGGACAAGCCGCGCAAGACGCCCGAGGAGCGGGTGGCCGAACGCCGCGCCGCGCGCGACAAACGCCTGGCCGAGTACCAGGAAGAGAAGGCCAAGGAAACGCAGGTCATGAGCGCCGGCAGCTACGCCGACACGGTGGACTTCCGCGCACGGCGCTTCCTGCAGAAAGTCGCGGGCGACTTCGGCAGCTCGGCGCTCTTCATCGGCATGTTCCTGCTGGGCGCCTGGTTCGTGCGCTCGGGTGTGATGGAGCGCAGCCGCGAGCACCTGCCCTTCTTCCGCCGCCTGGCGCTGTACGGGCTGCCGCTGGGCATCGGCCTGGGGCTGGCCGGCAGCCTGATCGCCATGCACCACACCCCGGGCGACCGCCTGGACGGTTACGGCATTGCCCAGGGCCTGACGATGCTGGGCAACCTGCCGGCCTGCCTGGGTTACGTGGGCCTGGTGGTGTTGATGCTGCACGGCGGGCCGGCCGTGTCGCGCATCCGCGTGCTGGCACCGATGGGGCGCATGGCGCTCACCAACTACCTCGCGCAGTCGCTGCTGTGCTCGCTGTTTTTCTACCACTACGGCCTCGGCCAGTGGGGCCTGCCCCGCGCCTGGCAGGTGGTGTTCGTGCTCGTGGTGTTTGCCGCACAGGTGGCCTTCAGCCACTGGTGGCTGGCACGCTTCCGTTACGGCCCGGCCGAATGGCTGTGGCGCGGTTTCACCTACCGCGAGACGCCCCGGCTGCGGATCTAGCGCCGGGGGCCCGCGCCAGGCGCGGCAAGCTCGGGCAGCAGTTCAAGGCGCTGCACGGCCGCGGCCTGCACCGCGGCACGCGTGTAGAGCAGCGGGAAATACTCGCCCTTGAGCCACAGCGGCGCGAGGTCGCGGTAATGCGGGCTTTGGGGGTCGCCCGACTGGCCGGGCGCATTCACCGCGCGTGAACGGTCCCAGTCACCCACGTCCAGCACCAGGCGCAGCGAGGGGCCGGCCAGATGGCGGCCGCTGTCGGCGTCGTGCACCGAGATGTTCACCGTGCTGCGCCCGCCGTCCTTGGGCAGCGGCCCGACATTCAACCGCGCGCGCGTGGCGGCGTCCGCGCCGGCGGCCAGCGGGTGCGCAAACAGCGCCTGGTGCAACTGCCCCCATTGCCAGCGCGCGGGGTCGCTGCCGGCACGCTGCTGCAGCTCGGCCCAGGCGCTGGCCAGGCTGCGCTCCAGCAGCGCATCGCGCCGCGCCGGGGCGCCCACGCTGAACAGCGTGGCCGGCTGTTCCAGCGCCGCCAGCAGGGCGTCTTCGTCGGTGCTGCGCAGCAAGGCGCCGGCCCCGGTGGGCAGCACGGCCTGGCGAAACGCCGCCGGCAGGTGGCGCGACCACCAGCGCTCGAACAACGCGGCGGCTGCGGAATCGGCGCTCAGGCGCAGGTTCCAGGCCAGCAGCAGGCGCTGTGCAGCCTGGGCCTGCACGTCGCCGAAGCGCAAGGGGCGCAGCAGCGCCTGCAGCCGGCGGGCGGGCACCGAGAGCAGGTCGTTCTGCAGCCGCATGGCGTCTTCCACACCGCTGCGCGGCTGTGCGGCCAACACTTCGCTCAGGCGGTCATGGCGGGCGCGTGACGGCCACTCCAGCCCCAGTGGCTGCGCCACCCAGGGGCCCGCGGCGGGCAGGTTGTACTCATTGGCACTGGCGAACCAGCCCGCGGCCGGGTTGCGCTGCGCCGGCAGCTCGGTGGCCGGCCGGAAGCCGGCCCATTCAAAGCGCCCGTCGCCTGGCACGGGCAGCAGGCCGTCCCAGTTGGGCCGGCGCGGCACGCGGCCGCCCACGGCCCAGGCGATGTCGCCGCCGGTGTCGGCGTAGACCATGTTCACCACCGGCGTGCCCCAGGCAGCCAGCGCACGCGTGAACTCGGCATGGCCGCTGGCGCGCATCACACCCAGGCCGGCCAGGTAGGGCGCGGTGCCGGGCTCGGACCACACCGTGCGCACCGCATAGGCGCGGCCACCGCCGCCCGGCGTGATGCCGCTCATCAGGCCCGCACCACCGTCCTGAAAGGTCACGGGGCCGTGGCGCGTGTAGCGCAGGCTCACGGTCTGTGCCGGCGCGCCGCGCACCTCGATGCGCTCGCTGATCACCCGCATGCGCTCCCAACGGCCCTGGTAGCGGTACTCGTCAGGTTGGCCAGGGCGCGTTTCGTAGACGTAGAGGTCTTCCTGATCGGCGCCGAACACCGTCAGCCCGAAGGCAACGCGGCCGTTGTGGCCCAGAGAAACGCCCGGCAGCGCCGGCTCGCCGGCACCGATGGCGCTGAGACCCGGAGCCTCCAGGTGCACCAGGTAGCGCAACGAAGGCGCGGCCTGCAAACGGTGCGGGTCGCTGGCCAGCAGCGGGCGCCCGGTGGCGCTGCGCCCGGGCGCCACCACCCAGGCATTGCTGCCCTGCGGCACGTCGCCGGGGTCGGGCAGCCCGGACGCCTGCGGGCTTGCCGGCGTGAGCGCCTGCACGGCCGGGTGCAGCGCGCCGCGGCGCTCGCTGGGCGCCAGCATCTGCACCGGCTGCGTGGCCAGCAGGAAGTCGTTCAGCGCCTGCGGCGGCACGCAGGGGTCCAGGCCTTCGGGCACGCGCACCGTGCGCGGTGGCGTCAGGGCCTGGCGCCAGACATCGGCGGCCAGGTCGCCGCGGCAGGCCATCAGCGTGCGCCACATCTCGGAGTAGACGTTGCCCGACAGCGCATGGCTGCGGATGCGCACGACATCTTCGGGTGCCCACTTTTCGGGTCGGTAGTCGAAGAGCTTGAACTCCAGGGGCAGCCCCCATGGGCCCTGGCCTGGCGCGGCGGCCAGCAGATCGATGTACGCGTTGATGCCCGCCACGAAGCGCGTGACCGCCTGCTGCGTGCCGGGCGCGTAGGCCTGCCATTCGGCGGGCATGCTGCCGCGGTAGAGGAAGAGGCGCGCCGCACGGTCTTGTTCGGCGAAGGCCGGCCCGAGCGCGGCGGCCAGACGGCCCAGGCCGCGGCGGCGCCAGAGGTCGATCTGGAACAGCCGGTCGCGCGCGGCATTGAAGCCTTGCAGAAAAAACAGGTCGTCGCTGCTGGCGGCGTAGAGATGCGGCACGCCCCAGCGGTCGACCAGGATCTCGGCGCGCGCGCGCAGGCCGGGCAGCGTCACGCTGCGGGTTGCAGGCGCCGGGGCCGTGGTGGCCGGGGCGGCCACGGCCTCGACGGCGTGTGCCATGGCCGGGCCCCCGCCACAGGCCAACGCGATGCCCCAGGCCCACCAGGCGCGCCAAGCCGGCGCGGTGGCGCGGGCCCGCCGCAGCGGCGTGCACGGGGTGGGGTGCGATGGCAAGAACTTCATGGTTCGGAAGGAGCCGGCCCATGATGGCAGCTTTCCCCCGGATACCGCCGCGTGGCGCGACGGCGTGCTTTCGTGGCATCGTCGGGCATGCACCGCTGGCTCCGATCTTTCTGCCTCGTGCTCGCCGGTGGCTGGCTCGCTGCGACCGCGCCGGCCCAGGCCAGCTGCCCGCCGCCGCTGCCCACCCAGGCCAGCACCGCGCCGGAACGCGACCGCGGGCTGTTGTGGCGCATCAGCCGCGACGGCCGCACCAGCTACCTTTTCGGCACCTTGCACGTCGGCAAGCCGGCCTGGCGACGTTTCGGCCCGCAACTGAGCGCCGCACTGCGGGCGACCGAGGTGCTGGCGCTGGAGATCGACCCCACCGACCCCGAGCTGGCCGCCGCGATGGCCGAACTGCAGCCCAACGGCGTGCTGCCGGCCGCGCTGCAGAAGCGGCTGGACGAGGCCTATGCCCGCGCCTGCATGGCGCCCGAATCGCTGGCGGCGCTGCACCCGGTGCTGCAGGCCACCACGCTGATGGTGCTGGACGCTCGCTGGCTGGGCATGGACCCGAGCCTGGCGATGGAACAACTGCTGGTGGCCCAGGTGCGCGGCAACGGCCGCCGTGTGGTGTCGCTGGAGACCGTGGCGCAGCAAAAGGCCGTGCTGGTGCCGGCCGACCCCGGCGAGGCGCTCTCGGTGCTGGAGCAGAGCCTCGCGCAGCTGGAAGACAAGAGCAGCCGCCGCGTGCTGGAGCGCCTGAGCCAGGCCTGGGAACGGGGCGACCTCGAGGCGCTGGAGAACCACGCCAGCTGGTGCGAGTGCACGCACAGCGAAGAAGACAAGGCCTACATGCGCAAGTTGAACGACGAGCGCAACCCGGCGCTGGCCGATGGCATTGAAGCCCTGCACAAGCAGGGCAGGCGCGTTTTTGCCGCCGTCGGCGCCCTGCACATGACCGGCGCGCAGGCACTGCCCCTGCTGCTGGCCCAGCGCGGCTTCAAGGTGGAGCGCGTGCGCTTCGGGCGCTGAACACGCGCGGCGGCGCGGCCCGGGCAGTGCAGGCCCGGCGCGGCCCACAATCAGCGCCAGCATTCCAGGAGACCTCGATGAGCACTTCCAACGACCTGGCCCGCATGGTGCCCGGCTTCGACTTTCTGCAGAACCTGATGAAGGGTGCCGGCGCGGCGCTGCCGGGCGTGCAGGGGTTCGGCCAATGGGTGGCGCCCACGCTGGACCCTGAAGAGCTGGACAAGCGCATCCAGGAACTGAAGACCGTGCAGTTCTGGCTGGAGCAGAACGCGCGCCTGCTGGGCACCACGGTGCAGGCCCTGGAAGTGCAGCGCATGACGCTGAGCACCCTGCAGACCATGAACCTGCCCATGGCCGACCTGCGCGACGCGCTGAAGGCGCGCGTGCCTGGCGCCGCGGCACCGGCCGTCGCCGCACCGGCACCGGCACCGGCTGCCGCCAGCGCCAGCCCGGCCGGCCCCGGTGCGATAGACCCCATGCAGTGGTGGGGCGCCTTGACCCAGCAGTTCACCGACATCGCCACCAAGGCGGTGAAGGACAGCGCCATCGACACCGCACGCCACATGGCCGGGGCGGCCGTGAAGGCGGGCGTGAAGGCCGGTGTGGGCACGGCCAGCCGCACGCTGAAGAAGGCCGCGGGCCTGCCCGCCACCGCGGCCAAGGCGGCGCGAACAGCCCCGGCGGCGCCGCGCCGGCGCAAGGCCTGAGGCCGGCAACGGGCTGCCCGCCATGTCCGGCTTCCTCACCGGCCACGCCACCCACCCCGACTGGCGCACCGCGCTGGCACTGGCCGCCGCGCAGGTGGACGCCCGCAGCGCCGCGCACGAGCGCAGCGCTGCGGGGCCGCTGAGCCTGGGCTTTGTCTACTTCACCGACCATTACGCGCCGCACGCGGCGGCCTTGTATGCCGAGCTGCGCCAGCGATGGCCCGGTGTGGGCTGGGTGGGCAGCGTCGGTGTGGGCGTGGCCGCCGGCAACGCTGAATACATCGACGAGCCGGCGCTGGCGCTGATGCTGTGCAGCCTGCCGGCCGGGCGCTTCGAGGTGTTTTCGGGTGCGCGCAAGCTGCAGCGCATCCAGCCCTACACCGCGCTGGTGCATGCCGACCCCGCCACGCCCGAGCTGCAAGAGCTGATCAGCGAGATGAGCGACCGCACCGAAAGCCGTTATCTCTTCGGCGGCCTCGCCAGTTCACGCGCCGCCAACACGCACATTGCCGACGGCGTCTGGCAGGGCGGCCTCTCGGGCGTGGCCTTCACGCGCGACGTGGCGCTGATCTCGCGCGTGACCCAGGGCTGCCAGCCCGTGGGCCCGACACGCACCGTGACAGCCTGCGAGCGCAATATCGTCACCGAACTGGATGGCCAACCCGCCCTGCCGTGTTTGCTGCGCGACCTGGGCATGGCGGCGATGGACGACCCACGCGCTGCGCTGCCGCGCCTGCGCGCCACGCTGGTGGGCCTGACCGACGCCAGCGACACCGCGCTCACACGCCCCGGGCAGTTCGGCACCGACACGCGCGTGCGCCACCTGGTGGGCCTGGACCCAGGCCGCCACGCCGTGGCCGTGGCCGACCTGCTGCAACCCGGCATGCGCCTGGCCTTCTGCCAGCGTGACGTGCAGGCTGCGCGGCGTGACCTGGTGCGCATCTGCAGCGAGATCCGCGACGAGCTGGAAACGCCGGACGAGACCGACGCCGCCGCCGCGCGGCGCATCCTGGGCGCCCTCTACGTCAGCTGCACCGGGCGCGGCGGCGCCCACTTCGGCGGCCCTTCGGCCGAGTTGAAGATCATCCAGCACGCGCTCGGCGGCGGCGACGAGCCGGTACCCCTGGTGGGTTTCTTCGCCGCTGGCGAAATTGCGCGCCACCACGTCTATGGCTACACCGGCGTGTTGACGGTGTTCACCGGTCACTGAGGCGGGCGGGCACCCGCGGCGCCAGCCACGGCGCCAGGTCACAACAGTCATGACAGCCTTGGCGCAAGCGGGGCGGGGGCCGCGTCGTAAAGTCCGCCGTGGGGCCTGCCGCCGCGGCCCCGCATCCAGGACCTGCCGATGAACGCGCCCCAGACCCCCCTTGCCGTCGCCACCACCGCCCATGCGGCCGAGCGTGCCGCACGCCAGCAGCAGGTGGTGGCCGCGCTGGCGCCGCTGCTGCCCGCGCACGCGCTGCTGTACCAGCTGGAAGACACCGTGCCCTATGAGTGCGACGGCCTCACCGCCTACCGTCAACTGCCGCTGGCCGTGGCGCTGCCCGAGACCGAAGCGCAGGTGGCCGCCGTGCTGAAGGCCTGCCACGCGCTGGCCGTGCCGGTGGTGGCGCGCGGCGCCGGCACGGGCCTGAGCGGCGGCGCCATGCCGCACGCCATGGGCCTGACGCTGAGCCTGGCCAAGTTCAACAAGATCGTGCAGATCGACCGCCTGGCGCGCACCGCCACCGTGCAGTGCGGCGTGCGCAACCTGGCCATCAGCGAGGCCGCGGCGCCGCTGGGCCTGTACTACGCGCCCGACCCGTCGAGCCAGATCGCCTGCACCATCGGCGGCAACGTGGCCGAGAACTCCGGCGGCGTGCACTGCCTGAAATACGGCCTCACGCTGCACAACGTGCTGCGTGTGCGCGGCTACACCGTGGAAGGCGAGGCGGTGGAATTCGGCAGCGAGGCGCTGGACACGCCGGGCCTGGACCTGCTGCCGCTCATCGTCGGCAGCGAGGGCATGCTGGCCGTGACCACCGAGGTGACCGTGAAGCTGGTGCCCAAGCCGCTGCTCGCGCGCTGCATCATGGCCAGCTTCGACGACATCCGCAAAGCCGGCGACGCGGTGGCCGCCATCATCGCCGCCGGCATCATCCCGGCCGGGCTGGAGATGATGGACAAGCCCATGACGGCGGCGGTGGAAGACTTCGTGCACGCCGGCTACGACCTCGACGCCGTGGCCATCCTGCTGTGCGAAAGCGACGGCACGCCCGAAGAGG
>LNFM01004823.1_pt1 | contig 24298 bp, 15 predicted proteins | sample 596031 | NCBI WGS metagenome assembly LNFM01 (sample SAMN04254537, study PRJNA301005) | activated carbon metagenome | isolation source: dual media filters at the Ann Arbor, Michigan drinking water treatment plant | place: USA: Ann Arbor | reverse complement strand
CAATGCGACCGGCGCGGTGATCCGCGAGATCTATGCCTCGATGAGCCGGGAGAGCGGCTGGGGGGCGGATCGGCTGGGCGCCAATACCCTGGCGCCGGGCGGGCAGATCAATATCGCCCTGCCGACGGGGTTGGGATGCAACACCGATCTGCGGGTGGTCTTCATGAATGGCGCGGCGCAGGAGCGGCGGGGCCTGGAGACCTGCTCGATCAATGCGCTGAATTGGCGGTAGCGCGGGCCGCCCCAAGCCCTCGGCACGCTGCTGAAGCATGATGCGTTGAGGCCAAATAGCCTAAAACGCTGAATCATCTTCCAGCATGATCTAGGGGTGGGTCTGCTGAACGCCCGGCTCAGCCCCGCCGCTCCGCCCAGGCCCAGGCCAGCAGCCCCGGCAGATAGAGCACAAGGTCACGAATCCGCCGCGTCACCGCCAGCGCCGCGCCCAGGCTCGGGTCCAGCCCCGCCAGCACGGCAAGCCCGACAAACCCCGCCTCCTGCACCCCCAACGCCCCTGGCACGATGAAGGCGGCCGAGGCCAGGGCCTGGATCAGCGCCTCGATCATCAGCGCGTCGGCCAGGCTGATCTCCACCCCCAGCACCCGGCAGGCCACCCAGATCTCCAGCCCGCCCACCACCCAGGCGGCGAATTGCCAGGCGGTGCAGAGCAGCGCCGCGCGCGGCCGCGCCCATAGCCGGCGCAGATAGGTGTCGAGCCGCCTCGCCCCCTCGGCCATGCCGGACAGCCGGTCTTTTGCGAGCGCGTTGATGGCGGCGATGGCGCGGCCCAGCAGTGAGGCGCGCAGCACCATGATCATGCCGCCTGCCAGCACGAAGCCGGCGAGCAGCCCCGCGATCAGCGCTCCCCAGCCCAGCGTGGCGCCGCCCAGCGCCAGCAGCCCTAGGCCCAGCAGCGCGAACAGCAATTGCGAGACCAGCGACAGCGCGACATCGGCGATCAGCCCGCCCGCCGCCGGCGCCGCCCGCACGCCCTGCCGGCGCAGCAGGCGGTAGCAGACGAACTCTCCCCCCACGCGGCCCACCGGCAGCAAGCTGTTCACGCTCTCCCGCACCCAGACCTGGAAGACCATGCCGGCCAGCCCGGGGCGGCCATGGCCCGGCATCAGCATCGCCCAGGCATGGGCGTTGAGGATCATGGAGGGGATATGCGTGAAGGCGGCCAGCAGCAGGCCCAGGCCGGCCGCGCTGAGCAATTGCCAGACCTCGGAGAAATCCTGTTGCCAGATCACCCAGCAGGCGAGGCCGAAACCGGCCAGCGCCAACACAAGCCCCAGGCGATTCATGCTCGTGGGACCGCAGCCCGGCCGCGGCCAGGCGCCAGCATGGCGGCATAGCCACCGCGGGGGATGTTCTGCAAGGCAGCGATGACGCGTGGGTCGGTAAGGGCCGCAAATTCATCGGTGTAGCGGTAGCCCGGCGCGCCGCCGGGCACGTCGTCGCTTGTGGCGGGGTGGAAGTAGAATTCGGTGACGCCGGGGGGCGTGCGCGGCAGCGCCTCCAGCAGCCGCTCGGCGGTGAAGGCGCCGGACCAGCGCAGGCCGACCACACGGTCGGGCGCGGCCAGGCCCCAGGGCGTGCCGCGGCCCCGCATCACGCCGCACCAGGCGTTCAGGATGCGGCCGCCGCCATCCTCGGCGGGCAGGCGCCAGGTCGTGATGCCGGCGCCGGCGGCGACCTGGATCAGCGCCGCCCCGATGAGCGGATGCAGATGGTAGTGCTTATGGGCGTTGACATGATCGGCCGTCAGACCGGTTTCGGCGAAGAGGTCGAGCTGGGCGCGGATTTCCGCCAGCATTTCCGCCCGCGCCTCGCGCGAGAGCGCCAGCAACAGCCCCAGCCCGGCCATATCGTCGCGGAAGCGGCCATTCTTCCCGGTCAGGCTGGGGATGCGGGCGGCGGGCAGCACCGGCACGCCATCGGTCAGCACGACATGCAGCCCGACGGCGAGGTTGGGCTGCCGCCGCGCGATCGTCACCGCCTCCGCCATGCCAGGGGAGCCGACCATCAGCGAGGCGGCGGTGAGCACGCCCTGGGTATGGGCCTGCTCCACCGCCTCGTTCACGCTGGCATGCAGGCCGAAATCATCGGCCGTGAAGATCAGTCGTTTCAGGCGGCGGCCTTCCGCTCACGCAGGAAGCGGAAGAATTCCACACCTTCCCGCAGGCGTCGCACCAGCATCTGCCGGTCGCGCACCATCTCGTTGCAGATCGAGGCGATTTTCGGCGCCCGGAAGTAGAATTTGCGGTAGAATTGCTCGACCGAGGTAAAGATTTCGGTGTGGCCGAGGTGCGGATAGGCCAGCGGCGCGATCTGCACGCCATGCGCGTCGACATATTCAGTATTGGCCGTGTCCAGCCAGCCCTCGCGCGCCGCCTGGTCCCACAGGAACGTCCCCGGGTAGGGCGCGGCCAGCGAGACCTGGATGGTGTGCGGGTTGGTCTCGATGGCGAACTTGATGGTTTCCTGGATGGTTTCCGTGGTTTCGCCGGGAAGCCCCAGAATGAATGTGCCGTGGATCTTGATGCCCAGCGCATGGCAGTCCTTGGTGAACTGCTTGGCCACGTCGATCCGCATGCCCTTCTTGATATTGACCAGGATCTGCTGGTTGCCGGTCTCATAGCCGACCAGCAGCAGCCGCAGCCCATTCTCCGCCATCACCTTCAGCGAGGCGTAGGGCACATTGGCCTTGGCGTTGCAGGACCAGGTCACCCCAAGCTTGCCCAACTCCTTGGCGATGGCCTCGGCGCGGGGCAGGTCGTCGGTGAAGGTGTCGTCGTCGAAGAAGAGCTCCTTCATCTCCGGAAACGCCTTGAGGATGTATTTCACCTCATCGATGACATGGCCGACGGACCGCGTGCGGTAGCGATGCCCGCCCACGGTCTGCGGCCAGAGGCAAAACGTGCAGCGGCTCTTGCAGCCGCGCCCGGTGTAGAAGCTGACATAGGGGTGCTTCAGGTAACCAATGAAGTACTTCTTCCAGTCGAGGTCGCGTTTGTAGACCTCGGAGACGAAGGGCAGTTCGTCCATGTTCTCCAGCATCGCGCGGTCGGTGTTGTGCACGATCACGCCCGAAGGATTGCGCCAGCTCAGTCCCTTAATCGCGGAAAAATCCATGCCCGAGGCGACATCCTTCACGGTGAAATCGAACTCGTTGCGCGCCACCCAATCCACCACCGGCGCGTCGCGCAGCGATTCTTCCGATTGCACCGCCACCTTGGCGCCGATCAGGCCGACCTTCAGCGAAGGGTTCACCGCCTTCAGCGCCTCCGCCACCTTTACATCCGATGCAAAGCTCGGCGTCGAGGTGTGCAGCACCACCTGGTCGAAATCCTTCGCCATCGGCGCGACATCGGCCAGGGACTGGCTGTGCGGCGGCGCATCCACCAGCTTCGAGCCGGGGATCAGCGCCGCCGGCTGGGCCAGCCAGGTGGGGAACCAGTAGCTGCGGATCTCCCGCTTGGCCTGGTAGCGAGAGCCGGCGCCGCCATCGAAGCCGTCGAAGGTGGGGGCCTGGAGGAACAGGGTGCGCATCATCTGGGGCAGCGACCTTTTCGAAGTTCGTGACGGTTTGCGGTAAGCCAGCCGCAAGCTCAAGTGGCTTTTCTGGCAAGGCGCTTCAACGGCGCCGCATACGCCCATCGCGGCTGATTTGGAAGCGCTCGGCGCCCCAGCGCACCCGCCCCGGCCAAAGCCCGGCCAGCCAGATGGCGAAGGACAGCAGGTCCCGCGGCACCACCCAGGCCGGGCGGGGGGCAAGGCCAAGGGCGCGGTCCACCCCCGCACAGGCGGCGAATCGGGCGGTGAGCGCCAGCGCCAGCGCCGCCAGGGTCACACCACCGGGGGCGGCCAGGACCGCCAGCAGGCCCCAGGCCAGCGGGTGGGTCAGCGCCATGCCGGCATAGCCGGCCGGGTTGAGCAGCCGCACCGTGCGGGCCCAGCGCAGCTCATGCGCCCAGAGCCCGGCGAAACCGGACTCGGCCATGACATGGCCGGGCAGCACCGGCGCCAGCACCACCCGCAAGCCCAGCCCGCGCACCGCGGCACCCATCGCATGGTCATCGGCCAGCAGGTCGAGAAAGGCCTCGAAGCCGCCGATGCTGGCCAGGGTCTCTGCCCGCAGCGCGATGGTGGCGCCGTAGCAGCCGCGTGCCTGGCCCAGCGCCTCGCCCAGCGCGGCATTGGGCAGGAAATGCCAATCGACCGACAGCGCGGTCAGCCTGGACCACACCCCGTCATCGCCCGCGACGCCGCGATAGAGGCAGGTGACGAGCCCCACCCCCGGCTCGGCCAGGGGGGCGGTGACGGCGGTGAGCCAGTCCGGGCCGACCGCCATATCGGCATCGGCCAGCACCAGCACGGGCGCATCGGCGGCGGCGGTGAGATGGACGAGCTGGGAGATTTTCCGGTTCGCCCCCAGCACGGTCCCGCCGCGCAGCAGCCTGGCCGGCGGGCAGAAGGCTTCCGCGATGCGCGCGGCGGGGTCGGCCGGGTCGGCCACGGCCATCAGCATCTCGAAGGGCGCGGCGTGGCGCTGTGCCAGGGTGGCGGCCAGGTTTTCGGCCAGATGGGGGGTGGCGCCATGCAGCGGCTTGAGGATGGCGGCGGCCAGGGAAGGGGTGGTGGCGGGCTTGCCCGCGGCCAGCCGGGCGGCGGCCCGGGCGGCCAGCAGCACCTGCACCGCGCCCAGCCCCGCCAGAACTGCGAAGAGCCATGACAGTAAAATCATGCCGCCCCGCGCCGCGGCGGCATGGCAGGGCCGCGCCCGGCTTCGTATATCAGTGCCATGCGCGCCATTCTCCTTCCGCTCCTGCTCACGCTCGGCGCCTGCGGCGATACGCTGGTGGCGCGCGGCGGCGTGGAGACACCCACCGCCGCCTCGCAATACGCCGGCGCCACCGATCCGGGTGACCCCTTCGAGCGGCTGAACCGCACGATGCTCGATGTCAACACGGTGATGGATGACAGCATTCTTCGCCCGGTCGCCGAAAGCTACCGCGACCTTGTGCCGGAATTCGGCCGGCTGCGCATCCGCGCCTTCATCGAAAACCTGGGCGAGCCGCTGATCTTCGCCAACAATCTGCTGCAACTGCGGTTTGACGCGGCGGGCACGACGCTGGGCCGCTTCGCGCTCAACACCACGCTGGGCGGGGCGGGGCTTTTCGATGTCGCCACGCCGCGGGGGCTGGCGCGGCAGACCGGCGATTTCGGCCAGACCATGGCGCGCTACGGCATGCCCCCGGGCCCGTACCTGATGCTGCCGGTGCTCGGTCCGACCAACCTGCGCGACGCGGCGGGGGAGACGGTGGATGGTTTCGGCAATCCGCTGCTGATGGCGCTGGGGCCGGTGTTCACTAGCTTCACGCTGGGGGTGCTCAATGCCTCCCGCGGGACGCTCGGGGGCCTCGACGTGCGCGCGGAGAATATCGACACGCTCGATATCCTTCGCGCCGACAGCCTGGATTATTACGCCCGCCTGCGCAGCGTGGTGCGCCAGCGCCGCGATGCCGACCTGATGGCGCTGGGCCGGCCAAGCGCCATGGAGACGCTGGACGACCCCGGCCAGACGCCGGCGGCGCTGGACGACCCGGGGGTGGGGAGTGCGCCGGCGCCCGCCACGGGCCCGGCCGCGGTGGCGAGGGCGCCGCGTGTGCCGCCGGAATGGGCGGCAAGCACCCTGCGGCAGGCCGATCTTTCCGCCCGGGGCGAGGCGGCGGGGGAGGCCCTGCCGGCGGCGACGCCTGTCGATCCGGCCTGGGCCGGGGCGGTGTTGGGGGACGCGCGCGTCGCGCCATAGCCCGGAGTTGCGCGGCCGCCGCGCTTCCACCGGCGCTGCCGCGGCTGCGTCCTCTCTGAATTGACAGGCTCTGCGCAGTCCAACACCGTAATCTGCGTTTTGGTTATCAATCATCGGAACGCCTCCGGTGTCGACCACCGCCGGGGGTCGCGCCATGTCGTACACCAATCCCATCAACCTCTCCGGCCTGAACGGGCGCAACGGTTTCCGCCTGGACGGCGCCTCGGCGGGGGACCAAAGCGGCTTCTCCGTCGCCGCCGCGGGCGATGTGAATGGCGATGGCCTGGCCGATATCCTGATCGGCGCCTATCTGGCCAACCCGAATGGCAGCTTCTCCGGCAGCACCTACCTGGTCTTCGGCCGCAGCGACGGCTTCGCCGCCAGCCTCAACCTTGCCGCGCTGACCGGGACCAATGGCTTCCGCCTCGACGGTGTCGCGGCCGATGACCGGAGCGGGCTCTCCGCCACCGGCGCCGGCGATGTGAATGGCGATGGCTTCGACGACCTGATCATCGGCGCCTCCCGCGCCGATGTGAACGGCGACAATTCGGGCGCGGCCTATGTGGTGTACGGCAAGTCCGGAGGCTTTGCCGCCATTCTGAACCTCTCGGCGCTGGTCGGGACCAATGGCTTTCGGCTGGAAGGCGTTGCCGCCAGCGACCTGGCCGGGCTGAAGGTCGCCGCCGCCGGCGACGTGAACGGCGATGGCTTCGATGATGTGATTATCGGCGCCCAGGGCGCCGACCCGAATGGCAGCAGCTCCGGAAGCAGCTACGTGGTGTTCGGCCGCTCCGGAGGCTTTGCCGCCAGCCTGAACCTCTCGGCGTTGACCGGTGCCAACGGATTTCGCCTCGACGGGGTCACGACCAATGCGCTGACTGGCCAGGCAGTTGCCTCAGCGGGCGATGTGAACGGCGATGGCTATGACGACCTGATCATCGGCTCCAGTGGCGGTTCGCCGAATGGCTCGGGCGCGGCCTATGTGCTGTTCGGCCGTTCCGGTGTCTTTTCCGCCAGCGTCAATCTCTCGTCGCTGACCGGGCCGAATGGCTTCCGGCTCGATGGCAGCACAACGGGCGACCAGGCCGGCTTCGCCGTCTCCTCGGCCGGCGATGTGAATGGCGATGGCTTCGACGATGTCATTATCGGCGCGATCGGCGTGGGCGCGACCGAGGCCGGGGCCAGCTATGTGGTGTTCGGCCGCGCCAGCGGCTTCGCCGCCAACATGGACCTCTCCGCGCTCAACGGGACCAACGGCTTCCGGCTCGATGGCGTGGCGGCGCAGGACAATATCGGCCGCGCCGTGGCCGCGGCGGGCGATGTGAATCGCGATGGCTTCGACGACCTGATCGTCGGCTCTGGCCTCGCCGACCCCAATGGCCAGACCGATGCCGGCACCAGCTATGTACTGTTCGGCAAATCGGGCGGCTTTGCCGCCAACCTCAGCCTCTCGGCGCTGAACGGCACCAATGGCTACCTGCTCGACGGCGTGGCACCCGGTGACCAGAGCGGCCGCGCGCTCGCCGGCCTGGGCGATGTGAATGGCGACGGCTTCGACGACCTGCTCATCGGCGCCGCCCGGGCGGACGCCAATGGCAATGCCCTCGCCGGCTCCAGCTATGTCTATTTCGGCACGGGGCCTCGCTCTGTCAGCCTGTCCAACCTCGATGGCAGCAATGGCTTCAGGCTGGATGGCGTGTCGCCCGACAAACCCGTTTTCTCCAAGACCGGCGATAACGCCGGTAGGTCAGTCGCTTCGGCGGGCGATCTGAACGGCGATGGCTTTGCCGACATCATCATCGGTGCGCCAACCGAGGACGGCGAAGGCCAAACCGACACGGGCGGCGCCTATGTGGTGCTGGGCAGGGCCGGCGGATTTGCCTCATCCCTTTCGCTATCAACCCTCGATGGCAATAACGGTTTCCACATCTCCGCCTTCATCCCCGGCCGTGCCATTGGCTTTTCCGTGGCAGGCGCGGGCGATGTGAACGGCGACGGCTATGCCGACCTGATCATCGCCTCGCCGAGTGGTGGTTTCTTTGGCAATGCCTTCGCCGGCACGAACTATTTAATATACGGTGCCTCCGGTGGATTCGGAGCCGAATTCTCAACCGGATCGCTCAACGGTGCCAACGGCTCCTTCCTTTACGGTCCCCCCTATGGCCAGATCGGCCTTTCCGTGGCCTCGGCGGGCGATGTGAACGGGGATGGTTATGGCGACCTCATCATGGCCGGCACCCAGTTCAGCAATGGCGATGGCGGCGGCTATCTGGTGTTCGGGGCCGCAGGCGGCCTGGGCCTGTTCGTTGACGTCACCCTACTGAACGGCACCAACGGCGTGCGTTTTTATGGCCTGGAGGCCAGTTCCCAGCTTTCGGTCGCTTCGGCCGGCGATGTCAACGGCGATGGTTTTGCCGACATGATCATCGCCAACCAGCAGGCCAACGGATCCGCCGGTCGCAGCTATGTGGTGTTCGGCAAGGCGAGCGGCTTCCCCTCCACGCTGGACCTCGGCACGCTGAACGGCGTGAATGGCTTCCGGCTGGATGGCGGGGTGCCGAATGGCAATAGTGGCCGGTCGGTGGCGGCCGCGGGCGATGTGAACGGCGACGGCTTCGGCGATATCATTATCGGTGCCCCCTTCAGCAACGGCAATGCCGGCGCAAGCTACGTGGTGTTCGGCAAGGCGGACGGCTTCGGCTCCAGCCTGCAACTCTCCGACCTCAATGGCAGCGATGGCTTCCGTCTGGCCGGCGCGGGAAGTGAGCAAAGCGGCTCCGCCGTGGCGGCCGCGGGCGATATCAATGGCGATGGCTATGCCGATCTGATCATCGGCGCGCCCCGCGGTAATTCCGGTGTCAGCAACACCTATGTGGTTTTCGGCAAGGCCGGCGGCTATGCCGCCAGCCTTGACCTCTCAGGATTGAGCGGCATCGATGGTTACCGGCTGATGGGTGCGAGCGCTGACGACGCTGGTCGGGCCGTGGCCGGGGCGGGTGATTTCAACGGCGATGGCGTCGTTGATCTGATCATCGGCGCCGGCAACGCCCTCAATGGTGCCGGTGCCAGCTATGTCGCCTTCAGCAGCGCTCTCCGTGGCGCGCAGTATCGCGGCACCAGCCTGGCCGATACCCTGCGCGGCACGCCCGACAATGACGTGATCCGCGGCTATGGCCAGAGCGACCGGCTCTACGGAAATGCGGGCCGGGACAATATCGATGGCGGTATCGGCGATGACAGCATCGACGGCGGCGCCGGCAATGACAGCATCGACGGCGGCGCGGGCCAGGACACCGGCCTGCTCGGCGGCAGCCAGGGCGCCTATCGCATCGGCATCCGCGACGGCGTCGTCATCACGAGCGGCGCCGATGGGCTGGACCGGTTCGTCAATGTCGAGGCGCTGAAATGGGGCGCCGCCGCGGCGGTGAGCATCGCCAGCCTGCTGGCCGACTCCGGCAATGCCGGCCTGATCTACGGCAAGTTCGGCGCCGCCGCGGCCGGATATATTCTCCCCGAGGCCTATGGCGGCCCAGTCGCGGGGCTGGCGAACCAGTTGCTGGGCAGTGCCGGCATCGATACCGTGCTGGGCACCGAGCGCGGCGATTTCGTCAATGCACTGGCCGGCGACGACGCGGTGGATGGCGGTGCGGGCGATGACGTGCTCGATGGCGGGCTGGGGTCGAATTTCCTCACCGGCGGCGCCGGGGTGGATATCTTCTTCGTCGATGGCCGGGGTGCGGCGAGCTTCAACACCTGGGGCACCATCACCGATTTCACACCGGGCGAACTGGTGACGATCTGGGGCTACCAGCCCGGGGTGAGCCAGTTCCTCTGGGTCGCGAGCGACGGCGCGCCGGGCTTCCAGGGGGCGACCATGCATTCGGACCTCGATGGCAACGGCCTGATCGACACCTCGGTGACCTTCAGCGGCAAGACCCAGGCGGAACTGCCCACGCCGATCTATGGCTCGGTCGCCGGGCAGGATTATATCTTCTTCGGCTGAAGATCAGCGCCTGGCCGGCGCCTGCTGGCTGGTGCTCGCCGGCTCCTGCCCCAGCCCGAACAACCCGCGCAAGAACCCTGGTGTGATGGTCGAGAGCGGGTTGATCTGCACCTGCGGGTCGCCCGCTGCCCCCTGCACCCGAAAGGCCGTGGCAAACACCCCCCCGCCCGGCTCGGGGCTGAACAGCCGCCCGACCAGCGGCAGATTGCCCAACAGGGTATTGAAGATATAGGCCGGCACGATGGTGCCCTCGAGGTCCAGGATATCCGCTTCACGCAGGATCCGCCCCCGCGCGGTCAGGCCCAGACTGGGCGAGAAGGCGCGCGCGTCGTTCAGCGTCAGCACCTCGCGGTTGACGGTGAAGGGCACGCTGGCGCGGCTGAAGTTCAACCCCGGCCCCTGCAGCGCATCGACCAGGCCGAACAGGGTCATCGCCTGCAGCACCTTGCCGATGGCCGGCGCGCCGCGCACCACGAAATCCTCCATCTCCGCCGTGCCGGTGAGCGGGGCATTGACCGCGTTGCTGGCCCAGCCGCCATTGAGGGTCAGCCTGCCGCCCTCGATCGCGTTGATGCCATCCAGCGCCCGCAGCACCGCGCCGCCATTCTCGGCGGTGATGCGCAGCGAGCGGCCGGCACCGCGCGGCGCCACCACCAGCTCGAACCCGCCGCCCGCCGCCGCGGTGCGGCCGCGCAGAAAACCCTGGCGGAGGACGGAATGCTCGTCCACCACCGCGCGGCCCTGCACGCCCAGCAATTCCCGCCTGTCGCCCAGCGTCACCCGGTCGAAGCGCGCCTCCAGCACCAGGGGCGGCGTGGTACCGGGATCCGACCGCTCGGCCGGTTGCCGCTCGGCCATGATCGGCCGCAGGTCGAGCAGCGGCCCGCGCAGCGTGGTCTGCCAGGGCGCGCCGGGCTGGCCCGGCGGCCTGACATCGCCCTGGAAACGGCTGCCGCCGAACAGGCTCTCGGCGATCTCATAGCGTTCGATCCGGCCGCGATTGACGATGGCGCGGCCGCGCAGGGACAGTTCGAGCACGTCGACCCGGCCATTATCCACGGCCAGCAGCGTGTCGCCCTGCAGGCGCAGCACGGCCTCGGCATGGCCTGGGCTGCCCACCGCCTTGCGCCAGCGCGCCGCCGGCAGGGCCAGCGTTGCCGGCGCGAGGTCACCGCGCAGGGTGACCGTGGCCTGGCCGTTGCGCCGCCGCTCGGTCCGCGCATCGATGGCGACCGAGCCGCCCAGCACATCGCCGAGGTCGAAGCCAAGTTGGGCGAGCTGCGCCGCACTCACCGTCCCCTGCACCGATTCGCGCGAAAAGATGCCGGTCGCGGGGCCGGCGCGGAAATCCATCTCGGTCAGCAGCCTGAGCGGCGCGCCGAGCAGGCTGGCGGTGCCCTGCAGGCGCAGCCGGTCCTGGTCCACCACCAGCTCGGCCTGGCCCTGGGTGAGGTCGCGGCCGAGCAATGCGCGAGCCACCCGAAGGTTGCTCAGCCGGCCATCGACCCGCACCCGGATGGCGTCATTGGGAATATCCTCCAGCAGGGGAAATCCGAGCGCGAGGCGGCTGACATGGCTACCCTCGGCCACGGTGAGCTCCATCGGCCGGCGGTCGAAGAGATGCAGCCGGGGATGGCGCAGCACCACCATCATGTCGGGCAGCGAGCCCTGCAGTTGCAGCTGGATGTCGGCGCGCTGCACCGTCTGCTGAAGATCGACGAAGCGCAGCGTCCCGCCGGTGATCTCGATGCCCGAGGCGCTGCCATCGGCCCGGGCCTGGCGCCCGCCGGTGGCATTGATCGTGATGGCATCGGCGCTGAAGATCGCCTCGCCGGAGACGCCGATGGCCGGCGGCATGGGGGCCAGCCACTGCACTGTCACCCCGCTGGCCAGGGCCCGGCCGGAGAGCGCGATGAGTTGCGGCTCCTGCCCATCGGGCAGCGCCAGCTCGATGCGCCACTGCCCCTGCTGCGCCAGGCCGGCCAGCATGTTCTCGACCATCCATTTGCGCGGGTGCGGCGCCAGGCCCTCGGGCCAGAGTGCCGGCAGGTCGGCGAAGGCGAGCTGGTCGAGGCCGATCTCGCCGGCCAATTGCCAGGCCCCGGCCTCGCGCCGGATATCGGCCTGCGCGCCGATGATGCTGGGCTGGGCGCCGGCGCGCGGCGAGGGCAGCACGAGGCGCAGCGTCTCCAGCCGGATCGCCTCGCCCGTGCCATGCGCGACCACCAGCGCCTCGGTGACGTCGAGGCCGCGGCCCAGGCCGAGCCTCGCCTCGCGCAGCGGCAGGCTCAGGCGGGCATTGACCAGCGCCGGGCCCTGCGGTGTCAGGCGCATGACGATGCCGGCTTCGGCGTCACGGACCTGCCCGGTGGCGGCCGTGGCCAGCGCCTGGGCGCGAAGGGCCGGTGCCAGCCCCTCGGGCCATAGCGCCGCGATGTCGCCGAGGTCCAGCGCCGCGAGCCGGGTCTGCGCCTCGCCCCGCCACTGGCCGTCCTCGCGCCAGGCGCGGCCCTGAGCGGTGAGTTGGGCGAGCGGCCGGTCGCCTTCCTCGCCCAGCCGCAGCTCGGCATGCGGCAGGTCGAGCGCCTCGCGCCGCAGCTCGGCCCGCAGGGTGAAGCCCTGCAAGGGCCAGGAATTGTCACCATGGCGCAGCCGGCCCGGCCCGGCATCCAGGTCGAGCACCATGCCGCGCGGCACGAGCCCGGCATCGAGCTGCACCGCGATGGTGGCGGCGAGGCTCGTCTCCATGGTGGCCAGCGGCGCCAGCTCGGGCAGCAGCGCGGCCAGCTCTTCCGGCCGCAGACCCAGGGCGCGCACCACCAGCTCGCTGCCGGTGAGCCCTCCCATGGCCTGGACCGTGAGCGGCATGGCCATGCCCGCCATCAGCAGTTCGCCGCCGCCATCGGCGCGCAGGCCGTCACGGTCGCGCTGGGCGAAGAGGTTGATGCCGGACAGCACCAGGCCCGGGCGGGCACCGGCGCCAGGCAGGGTAATGCCGCCATCGCGCACCCGCAGGCCGCGCAAGGCCATGTGGCGCCGCCGCTCATCGGGCGCCGCGAACCAGGGGCGGAGCGTGTCGGGCATCGCCTCGGCCGCGACATCCATGTCGTCATCGCCGCCGGCGGCAGCCTCCAGGCGCAGGCGCGGCCCATCGAGTTCGAGCAGCGTGGGCGCCAGCTCGCCCCGCAGCAGGGCGGCGAGCGAGAGATGCACCAGCAGCGTGGTGGCCTGGGCATCGAGTCCCGGGCCGGTGATGCGCACGCCATCGAGGCGGATCGCGGGCAGCGCGCTGGCGCCGTGGCGCCAGCCATCCCAGGCCAGCGCGATCGTCTCGGCGCGCAGCGTCGTCGCGCTGTCCAGCGCCACGCCCTGACGGACCCGGCCGTCCAGCCAGGTCAGCGCCAGCGGGCCCTGCGCCAGGCGCCACGACAGCACACCCGCGGCGAGCCCGACCAGCATCGCCAGGCCCAGCACGGCGCGGGCGAGCAGCCGCAGGCTCCCGCCCCAGGCGCGGTGCCGCCAGTGCCGCAGGCTGATGTGAACCAGCGCCGGGGTGCCGCGCAATGCCCGCCGGCCGAGGCTTGCCGCCGCCATGCCGGCCCGCCGCAACCCCGCCCTGGCCCGATTGACTTGACCTTCCATCCCGACCCGCTTCCCATCCCGCCTGATGTCACGCAACCCCATCCTGCCCGAGGCCTTCGATTCTGCTGCGGTGATGCGCCTGCGCGCCACCCTGGAGGAGGGCGATGCCACCGCGCAGGCGCTGCTGGCCCATCCGCAGGGGGCGCCCTGGCTGGCCGCGCTGGCCGGCCACAGCCCCTATCTCGCCGATCTCATCGCGCGGGAGCCGGGCAGCCTGCTGCGCCTGCTGGAGAAAGGGCCGGACGACGCGTTCCAGCTCGCCGTCGCACCGCTCGCCCGCGCCGACCCCGCGACCTCGCGCCCGGCGCTGGCGATGCTGCTGCGCCAGGTGAAGCGGCGCGCTGCGCTGGTGATCGCGGCGGCCGATATCGGCGGGCTCTGGCCGCTGGAGCGCGTCACGGGCGCGCTGACCAGCCTGGCAGAGGCGGCGCTGGACGCAGCGCTGCGCCATCTCCTGCGCGCGGCGGTCGAGCGCGGCGAGCTGAAGCGCGCCGCCGCCCGCGCCGGAAAGGGCTGCGGGCTGGTGGTTCTCGGCATGGGCAAGCTGGGTGCCGCGGAGCTGAACTACTCCTCCGACATCGACCTCATCCTGATGTTCGACCCCGCCGCCGCAACCGACCCGGAGGAGGCTCAGGGCTGCTACGTTCGTATCGCGCGCGAGCTGGTGAAGCTGATGGAGGAGCGCACGGCGGATGGCTATGTCTTCCGCACCGATCTGCGGCTGCGGCCCGATCCGGCGGCGACCCCGCTCGCCGTCTCCATCCCCGCCGCCATCACCTACTACGAGAGCATGGGCGCGACCTGGGAGCGGGCGGCGATGATCAAGGCCCGCCCGGTGGCCGGCGACATCGCCGCCGGCGAGGCGTTCCTGCGCGAGATCCGGCCGTTCATCTGGCGCCGCTCCCTCGATTTCTCGGCCATGGCCGATATCCATGCGATCAAGCGGCAGATCAACCAGCACAAGGGTCTCGGCGAGGGCATCACCGTGCCCGGCCATGATGTGAAGCTCGGCCGCGGTGGCATTCGCGAGATCGAATTCTCCGCCCAGGCGCTGCAATTGCTCTGGGGCGGGCGGGACCCCGGGCTGCGCGCGGCCACCACCATGGGTGCGCTGACCGCGCTGGTGGCGGCGGGGCGGCTGGACCGGCTGGCGCTCGGCGAGCTGTCGGACGCCTATCTGCTGCTGCGGCAGGTCGAGCACCGGCTGCAGATGGTGGAGGACCGGCAGACCCACCGGATGCCGCAGGACGGGCCGGGCCTCGCCCGCATCGCCAGCTTTCTCGGCATGACCGGCAGCGAAGCGCTGGTCGAGCGGCTGACCACCAGCATGCGCTGCGTGGAGGGCCATTACCTGCACGTCTTCGAGGGCATTGTGGGTGAGCTGCCCGATGGCGGCTTCGTCATGCCCGAGGGGCCGGAGGATGCGCCCGAGGCGCTGGCCGCGCTGGAGGCGATGGGCTTTCGCGACGCCGCCTCGGCGCTCGGCATGCTGCGGGGCTGGCAACAGGGGCGGGTGCGGGCGACCCGCAGCGAGCGCGCCCGTGCCCTGCTGGCCGGCCTGCTGCCCGGCCTGCTGGAGACCCTCGCCGCCGAGGCCGAGCCGGATGCGGTGCTGGCGCGCTTCGATGCCATGCTGTCGCGCCTGCCGGTGGGGGTGCAGATCCTCTCGATGATCCAACGCAACCCCGCCCTGCTCAAGCGCATCGCCATCATCCTGGGCGCCGCCCCGCCCTTTGCCGACCACCTCGCGCATTTCCCCGCCGCCTTTGAGGGGCTGTTGAGCAGCGATCCCGCGGCGTCGCTGCCCATGCTGGCCCGCGTGCGCGAGGCCCGGCACCTGGAGGAGGCGCTGGATGCCGCCCGCAGGCTCGCGACCGAGCGGCGCTTCGAGATCGACGCGGCGCTGCTGGAAGGCCGGCTTTCGGCCGATCAGGCCGGGCTCCTGCGCTCGGCCCTGGCCGAGGATGTGATGGGTGCGGTGATCCCGCGCGTGGCGGCCGAATTCGCCGGGCGCCACGGCCGCGTGGCCGGAGGGTCGCTGGCGGTGCTGGCGATGGGCAAGCTGGGTGGGCAGGAGATGCTGCCGGGCAGTGATCTCGATATCGTGCTGCTCTACGACCACGCCTCCGACGCAGAGGCCAGCCAGGGCGGGACCAGGTCTCTGGCCCCCAGCGACTACTTCATCCGCCTGTCGCACCAGATCGTGGCCGCGCTCTCCTCGCCCGGGGCGGAGGGGCAGCTCTTCGCGGTGGACATGCGGCTGCGGCCCACCGGCAACAAGGGCCCGGTGGCGACACGCCTCGCCAGTTTCGAGCGCTACCAGGCCGAGGAGGCCTGGAGCTGGGAGCGCATGGCGCTGATGCGCGCCCGGGTGGTGGCGGGGCCTGTGGCCTTTCGCCGGCGGGTGGGCCAGGCGCTGCGGGTGGCGCAGTTGCGGCCGCTGGCGCCGGGCCGCGCGCTGCATGATGCCGCAGCCATGCGCGCGCGCCTGCTGCGCGAGCTGCCGCCGGAAGGGCCCTGGGACCTCAAGGCCATGCCCGGCGGCATGATCGAGGTGGAGTTCATCGCACAGGGACTGCTGCTGGAACACGCGCCGCACCGGCCCGAATTGCTGCGCCACAACACCGCCGCGGCACTGGCGGCGCTGGGCGCGGCCGGGCTGCTGCCCGAGGCCGGGACGCTGGTCCGGGCGGAGCGGCTGTGGCGCAGCCTTCTCGGCCTGCGGCGGCTGATGATGGCGCGGCCGATGGACAATGAGCTCTCCCGCTCGGCCGAGGCGGTGCTGCTGCGCGGTGCGGGCCTGGCGCTGGGCGAGGCGCCGGTTGACGCGGCCGCCCTGCGCGCACAGATCGACAGCCATGCCGGCGCGGTGCGGGAGGCCTTCCTGCGCCATATCGGCCGCCACACAGCAGGAGAGAATGGATGAGCGGACCCAAGCCCGGTGACGAGGCCCCTGAATTCGAGATGGCGGCGAGCGGCGGACGCACCGTCTCCTCGGCGGCGCTGAAGGGCCAGCCCTACCTGCTGTACTTCTACCCCAAGGCGGATACGCCGGGCTGCACCAAGCAGGCCTGCGGCATCCAGGAAGCGCTGCCGGCGCTGGGCAAGCTCAAGCTCACCGTGATCGGCGTCTCACCCGACGCGATGCCGCCGATCGAGAAATTCGCCAAGAAATACAATCTGGAATTTCCGCTGGCCTCGGACCCCGAGCAGGTTACCGCCAAGGCCTATGGCGTTTGGGTGGAGAAATCGATGTACGGCAAGACCTATATGGGCATGGAACGGTCGAGCTTTCTGGTGGGCAGGGATGGCAGGATCGCGCAGGTCTGGCGGAAGGTGAAACCGGAGGCCCATGCGGCGGCGGTGCTGGAGGCGGCCAAGGGGCTGTGAGACGGGTGCCCCCTGGTAGGGGCTCTGCCCCTCCCAGACCCTCCCCGCCAGGGGCGAGCCGCCCCTGGACCGCCGTGGAATAAAGCCAAGGTGGGCGGGCTGCGCGAGCCGCGGGCGAAATGCTGGCGGCCCCCCTCCATCACCCGGACCATCTCACGGGTTCAAAGGGCCTTTCGGCCCTTTGCGGATGGGGTCTGGGGAAGGCGGAGCCTTCCTCAGGGGCAACCCGCGCAGCCCTCTACCGCCACATCCGCCGCACCCGCAAAAACCCGGCATAGCCCAAATCCGCCACCCACCCCGCGCCCGGCACTCGCATCGTCCAGGCCAGCGGCCGGAAGGCGGGCAGGGCCGCCCAGATGTCGCCAAAGGCGCGCGCGCCCTGCACCAGCGTGCCATCGGGCCGGCGGACATGCATGGCGGCCAGGGCCTGTTCTCGGGTCAGGTCATCGCCGAGTGCGGCCATGTCGCAGGCCGTCACATCGATGAATTGCAGGTTTTCCGCGCCGCGGGCGCGCCGGTACTGCGCGATCTCGCGCGAGCAGACGGGGCAGGCGCCGTCGTAATAGACTGTTGTCTGTGTCATGGCGCGGATATGGGGCGCTTGCGCCGGCGCGCCAGCATGCCATGTCCCGCGCATGAACCACATCGCCGCCCTTCCTCTCCACAGCATGCCGGCCTGGCTGGAGGCCGAGTTGCGGTCCGACCATGCCGGCGAGACCGGTGCGGTCATGATCTATCGCGGCATTCTGGCCGTGAGCCGTGACCGGGCCGCGCGCGAATTCGCTGAGCGCCATATGGCGACCGAGGCCGGCCATCTCCGGCTGATCGAGCAGGTCTTGCCGCCCGAAAAACATTCCCGCCTCCTGCCGATCTGGCGCGTCGCGGGTTGGCTGACGGGGGCGATTCCCGCGCTGTTCGGCCCGCGCGCCATCTTCGCCACCATCGATGCGGTGGAGAGCTTTGTCGACCACCATTATCAGCAGCAGATCGACCGGCTGGATGCCGAAGCGAGCTTCCCTGCCCTGCGCGCCATGCTGGCGCAGTGCCAGGAGGAGGAGGTGCATCACCGAGACGAGGCGCGTGGCCTGGCCGATTCACCGCCCAGCCTGGCCCTGAAAAGCTGGACCTGGATGGTCGATGCCGGGTCGAAGGCGGCGGTCATGGCAGCGAAGCGGATTTGACCCAGCGCAAGGACAGACCGCCCCCGCGGTGATCCCATGCTCCCTCAACACGGGAGACAATCATGGCCATCCGCGACATCCTCGTCATCGTCGACGGCACCGCGCGCGACGCGGCGAACCTCACCCTCGCCTGCGGCCTGGCGGCCAGGCACGAGGCCCGGATCATCGGCCTGCGCTGCAGCGATCCTCTGGCGCCGGTGATGATGTATGCCGATCCTTCGGCCGGGCTGATGGTCGCCGACCTTCTGGAGGAGCTGCGGGTGAAGGCGCGCGCCGAGGCCGGCCTGCTGGAGGCGGCCTTCCGCGAGCGGCTGCGGATCGAGAATGTGCCGGGCGAATGGCGGTTTATCGAGGCCGCGGCCTGGAACCACGCCCCGGCCCAGGCGCGGCTGGCTGATCTCGTGGTGGCGGGGCAGCCCCATGGCGATGACCGGCTGGTGGAGGAGCTGCTGTTCCGCTCCGGCCGCCCCGTGCTGGTGGTGCCCAGGGTCGGCGAATACGCACCCCCCGGCCGGCATATCCTCATCGGCTGGAACGCCAGCCGCGAGGCCACCCGCGCGGTGCATGACGCGATGCCGCTGCTGCGCAAGGCGGAGAGCGTGGCCGTGCTTGCCGCCGGCGCCGGCGACACATCCAGCCCCGATGCCGTGCCGGGCGCCGATATCGCGCAGCACCTCGCCCGCCACGGCGTGGTGGTGTCACTGGCCCGGGTGAGCGATGCCGACGCCGATCCGGCGAACCTGCTGCTCAATGCCGCGGCCGATCGCGGTGCGGACCTCATCGTCATCGGTGGCTACGGTCATTCGCGGCTGCGTGAGATGGTGCTGGGCGGGGTCACGCGCAGCCTGCTGCACGAGATGACGGTGCCGGTGTTGTTCAGCCACTGATGGCCATGGCTGTGCCGGGGCGCCGCCTCAGGCTTCTGCGCGCAGCCGCAGGATCTCGCGCAGCAGCCCTGTCGTGCTGCCGTCATGCCGGCCCGGTGCCACCGCGCGTTCCTCCAGCTCGGCCAGCAGCGGATTGGCGAGCTGCTTGCCCAGCTCCACGCCCCATTGGTCGAAAGGGTTGATGTTCCACAGCGCGCCGAGCACGGCGACCTTGTGCTCGTAAAGCGCGATGAGCTGGCCGAAGGTGAATGGCTCCAGCCTGGGCAGCAGGATGGTCGTACTCGGCCGGTCGCCCGGGAAGACGCGGTGCTGGACCAATTTCTCGATCGCCGCCTCATCGGTGCCAGCGACCCGCATCTCGGCGCGCACGGCGTCCGCGTCCTTGCCGGCCAGCAGGCCCTCGGCCTGGGCCAGGCCATGGGCGAGGAGGATGCGGTGGTTCTGCGTCCAGGGATGGTCCGGGCGGGCCACCAGGATGAAATCGACCGGCACAGGCTCGGGGCTCTGATGTACGAGCTGCATGAAGCTGTGCTGGGCGGAGGAGCCAGGCTCGCCGAATACCACAGGCCCGGTGGCGTGCGGCACCGGCTCGCCCTGCATCGTGACCCGCTTGCCCAGGCTTTCCATTTCCAGCTGCTGGAGATGCGCGGGCAGGCGGCGCAGGCGCTCATCATAGGGCAGCACGGCGCGCCGGTTCAGCCCCAGCGCGTTGACGTGCCACACCTCGGTCAGCGCCAGCAGAACGGGCAGGTTCTCCTCAAGCGGCGCGCGCAGGAAATGCAGGTCCATTGCCCTGGCACCCTCCAGCATTCGCTCGAAGCTGTCCCAGCCCAGCGCCAGCGCCAGCGATAGCCCGATGGCCGACCACATCGAGAAGCGCCCACCGACGTAATCGCCGAAGGGAAACACCCGCTCGGAGGGGATGCCGAATTCCGCGCAGGCCGACAGGTTGGTCGACAGCGCCGCCATATGCGACGCGGCCTTGTCCTCGCCCAGCGTCTCCGCCAGCCAGCCCTTGACCAGCACGGCATTGGCCATGGTTTCCTGGGTGGTGAAGGTCTTGCTGGCGACCAGCACCAGGGTGCGCGTGGGGTCGAGGGTGGCGAGAAGGGCGCGCCAGCCATGGCCATCGACATTGCCCAGATGCAGCGCCTGCATCGGCGAGGCCGGGTTGATCAGCGCGCGCACCGCCATGACCGGGCCGAGATCGCTGCCGCCGATGCCGATATTCAGCACATGGGTGAAGCGCTGGCCGGTGGCCCCGCGAAGGGCGCCGCCATGCACGGCCTGGGTGAAGGCATGCATCCGGCTGAGGGTGGAATGAACCTCTGCCGCGACGGCCGCGCCGCCGGAGGCACGGCTGGCACCCACCGGCGCGCGCAGCGCCATGTGCAGGGCGCGGCGGTTCTCAGTCTCATTGACATGCTCGCCGGCGGCGATCGCGTCGCGCCGTGCTTCCACGCCCGAGGCGCGGGCGAGGCCGAGCAATGCCGCCATCGCCCGGCCGTCGATGGCTGTCTTGCTGATGTCGAGCAGCATGTTGTCGGCCCGGAAGGAGAGCCGTTGAAAACGTTCGGGATCGGCCGCGAAAAGCGGCCGTATCGTGTTCGGGGCCGTGCCATCGGCACGCTGTGTCTGCCCCGCGGCCATCACGGCTGACCATGCTTCTATCGACTTGTCACTCATATCAGCCTTCTACAGCCCAATCGGCTGTCCGGCTACCACGATCGAGAGGGGCGTTTCGCCAAATGCCCTGGCCGCCTGCGCGACATCCCCGCGCGTCAGCGCGGAAAGCCTGGCGGGGCGGCCGGCCAGCCAGGCCGGGGTTCTGTTGTTCTGCATCAGGCTCAACAGCCCGCCGGCAATGCGCCGGCTGTCGCTGAATTGCAGGGGCAGGGAGCCGTTGAGGAAATCCACCGCCTCGGACAGCTCTTCATTCGTGGGGCCGTCATTGGCCATGGCGCGCCAGCTCTGCTCCAGCAGCGCCAGCATGTCGGGCGCGTTGCGGTTGTCGGTGCTGGCCTGGCCGACGATCACGCCGCGGCCGAACAGGACATCCATGCCGGCGCCGATGCCATAGGTCAGGCCGCGCTCCTCGCGGATCAGCTTCATCAGGCGCGATGAAAAACCACCGCCGCCCAGGATGCGCAGCGCCACCTGCGTGGGCTCCCAGCTCGCATCCGTGGGCAGGGGGGCGTTCTGGCCGAATTGCACGGCGGATTGCGGCGCGGCTTTTTCCACCACCCGGCGGCCGAATTGCGCCAGCGCCGGCAGCTCGGGCAGGGCCGGCGGCGCGCCGCGCGGCAGGCCACCGAACAGCGTCTGGATCGCCGCGCGCAATTCAGCCGCGGTGATGGCGCCGGCGGCGGCGATCAGCAGCCCTTCGCTGCGGAATTGCCGGGCGAGGGATTCGGTCAGCCCCGTGGCGGGAATGGCCGCGAAGCTCTCCGGGCTGGAGGAGCGCCCGGCGGGGTGGCCCGGGAAGCCCGCGGCCCAGAAGGCGCGGCTGGCGATGCCGCGCGGCGTCTCGATCGCCTGCCGGGCGCCGACGATGGCACGCGCCCGCACCCGGTCGAGGTCCCGCGCCTCAAGTCTGGGTTCGGTCATGGCCAGTCGCGCCAGGCGGATGGCCTCGGGCAATGCGTCGCTGAGCGCGCGCAGGCTGCCGGAGGTGGAATCGCGCCCCACGCCGAAGCTGACCGAGACGCCGGCATCCCTCGCGGCATCGGCAAAGCCGACATTATCGAGGTCGCCGGCGCCCTCGGTCAGCATGGCGGCGGCGAGCGCCATCATGCCCTCATGGCCCACGGGGTCGAAGGCGGAGCCGCCGCGCCAGGCCCAGTTCATCGAGACGACGGGGACGGAAGGATCCTCGACGAGCCAGGCGGTGATGCCGGCCTCCTCGATGATGGTGATGGGCAGGGCGAAGGGGGCGCGCGGCGGCAGATCGGCCAGCGAGGTGGCGTTGGGGATCATGCCGGCAGCAGCCAGCCGGTGGTGGCGAGCGGGTTGGACAGCACCGCGCGCGCCGCCTCATTGACCTGTGGCTGGGTCACCGCCCGGAGCCTGGCGGGCCAATACTCCGCCTCCTCGATCGGCAGCCCCAGCGTGAGGGTGCCGCCCAGCATGCGCGGCGCGGCGCCGATGCCGTCCAACGCGAGCAGGGCGCCGGCGGTCTGCTGGCGGATGGCACGCGCGGTCTCGGCCTCCGTCACGCCGTCATCGAGCAGCTTTTTGATTTCGGTCATCACCGCGGCCTCCAGCGCCTCACGCGTCGTGGGCGCGCGCAGGGTGGCATAGACGGCGAAGTTGGCGGCCCCCGCGGTCTCCCCATCATAGCCGGCGCTGGCGCTGACCGCGAGGCCGCCCTCCACCAGCGCGCGATGCAGGCGCGAGCCGGTGCCGCCGCCCAGGATATGGGCCAGGATTTCGAGGGGATGGGCGTGCCGGGTCTCGCCCCAGGTCATCGAGGGTGCGGCGATGGCGCGCACCAGCACCGCCTCGCGCGTGGCGGGCTCGCGGCGCTCGACCCTGTCCTGCACCGCGGTGGCGGGCGCTGCGTTTCGGGCGCGGGGGGTGAAGGGGCGGGCGGGCACCAGGCCGTAGGTGGCCTCGGCCAGTTCACGGGCGCGGGCCTCGGTCACATCGCCGGCCAGGATCAGCGTGGCATTGGCGGGCGAATAGCGGGCGGCGAAGAAATCCAGCATGTCCTGGCGGGAAATGGCGCGGATTTCCTCCGGCCAGCCGATGATCGGGCGGCCGCGCCAATGCTGGCGGCCCCACATCGCGGCATCGAATTCCTCCTGGAAGATGGAGCGCGGCTGGCTTTCGACGACCTGGCGGCGCTCCTCCAGCACGACCGAGCGCTCGGCCTCGAATTCATCGGGGTTGAAGGCGGGGCCGGCCATCCGGTCGGCCTCCATGCGCATCATCAATGCCAGGCGCGAGCTTTCGACATGCTGGAAATAGGCTGTGGTGTCGCGCGAGGTGAAGGCATTATCCTGCCCGCCTTCGCGCGCCACCAGCCGCGAGAAATCGCCCGAAGGGACATTCCCCGAGCCCTTGAACATCATGTGTTCCATGAAATGCGCGATGCCGGAGAGCCCGTGCGGGTCCTCGCCGGAGCCGGCGCCATAGAAGACGTAATGGGCGACCACAGGGGCCCGGCGGTTCTCGGCCAGCACGACCTTCAGGCCATTGCCCAGCACCCAGGTCTTGGCGCCGAAGAGCGGCCGTTCCCGGGGGGGCGCGGTCTGTGCCGCCACGGGCAGGGCGCGGGCGGCGGGAAGGGCAAGGGCTGCGGCGATGGAGGCGCGTCGGGTCAGTGTCGGCATTCCTGGGAGATGGGGGGGCGCTTCCGGAATGGGAATGCCGGCCAAGGGATTACTTTGTTGCAAATCACTTCAAACCCCTGCGCGGCCCCGCGTCCATACCCTGCCGGCGGGATACTCGACGCAAAGGTCCGGCCGGTGCATCAAAAGGATCCGTTGCCCGGAACAACCGGCCAGCGCGGAGGAGGCGACGCCCATGCAGACCATTCCCGGATGTCCAGCCAACCCGATGGGCCGCGGCTGATGCGCGCGGCATGGTGGGAGCGGAACGGCCCGGCGGCCGAGGTGCTGGTTCTGGGCGACATGCCCACGCCCAGCCCGGGCCCGGGCGAGGTGCTGGTGCGGGTGATGGCCAGCGGGGTGAACCCCTCCGACGTGAAGTTCCGCGCCGCCCGCCCGCCCGCCTTTGAACGCATCATCCCGCATAGCGATGGCGCGGGGGTGATCGAGGCGGTTGGCGAGGGCGTGGCTCCCTCGCGGATCGGCCAGCGCGTCTGGCTGTGGAATGGCGCCTGGAAGCGCGCCTTCGGCACCGCCGCCGAATACTTTTGTGCCCCCGCCGGCCAGGCGGTGGAATTGCCGGAGAACACGGATTTCGCCGCCGGCGCCTGCTTTGGCATTCCCGCGCTGACGGCGCTGCATGCGGCACTGACTGATGGCGGCGTTGCGGGCCAGAGCGTGCTGGTGCAGGGCGGTGCCGGGGCAGTGGGGCATTATGCCATCCAGTTCGCCCGGCTTCTGGGGGCGAGGCAGGTGCTGGCCACGGTCAGCGGGCCTGAAAAAGCCGCCCATGCCATGGCCGCCGGGGCGGATGCCACGATCAACTACCGCTCCGAGGATGTGGTGGCGTGCGTCCAGGCCCTGACCGGCGGGCGCGGGGTGGAGCGGGTGATCGAGATGGAATTGGCCGGCAATGCGGCAGCCCTGCCGGGGATGCTGGCGCCGGGCGGCTTCGTCGCGGTCTATGGTTCAAACAAGCCGGAGGCGTCGCTGGCCTTCTTTCCCAATATCATGCTGGGCATCGGTTACCGCTTCTTCATCGTCTATGAGTT
>LNFM01004822.1_pt1 | contig 24298 bp, 27 predicted proteins | sample 596031 | NCBI WGS metagenome assembly LNFM01 (sample SAMN04254537, study PRJNA301005) | activated carbon metagenome | isolation source: dual media filters at the Ann Arbor, Michigan drinking water treatment plant | place: USA: Ann Arbor | reverse complement strand
TCCCGGCGATTATGTGCCGTTGGAGGGGCTGAAAATTTTCAGACCTAATTCATTCGGCAAAGGAGCGCCGCGATGTCGCTTTTAATCGGTATCCTGATCACCTTTCTGGTCATCATCCTCGTTCTGTATCTGGTCAACATGCTGCCGATCGACGGCCGCGCCAAGCAGATCGTCCGCGTCATCGTCATCATCATCGGCGTGCTGTCGCTGCTGAAATATCTCGCCATCTTCTAAGGCAGGTCAGGTCATTCCCGTTGTGCGGCTGCGATGACCCGGTTCAGAGCCGGGCCTGTCGCAGCCGCAACGCGTTGCCGACAACGCTGACGGAGGACAGCGACATCGCCGCCGCCGCGATGATCGGGGAAAGCAGCAATCCGAACATGGGGTAGAGCAAGCCGGCGGCGATCGGCACCCCGGCGGCATTGTAGATGAAGGCGAAGAACAGGTTCTGGCGGATATTGCCCATCACCGCATGCGACAGCTTGCGCGCCTGCACGATGCCCATGAGGTCGCCTTTCAGCAGGGTAATGCCGGCGCTTTCGATGGCGACATCGGTGCCGGTGCCCATGGCGATGCCGACATCGGCAGCAGCAAGCGCAGGCGCGTCGTTCACGCCGTCGCCGGCCATCGCGACCACGCGGCCCTGCGCGCGGAATTTCGCCACGACATCGCTCTTCTGGTCGGGCAGCACGTCCGCTTCGACGTCGTCGATTCCGAGCCGCCGCGCCACGGCGCGGGCGGTGGTGACGTTGTCGCCGGTCAGCATCACGACATGAATGCCCTCGGCCTTGAGCGCCGCGAGGGCATCGGGCGTCGTGCTCTTGACCGGGTCGGCGATGGCGAGAATGCCGGCCGGACTGCCGTCGATCGCGATGAAAATGGCGGTCGCGCCGTCCTGCCGCAGCTTGTCGGCGTCGGGCTCCAGCGGAGCGGTGTCGATCGACAACTCGCGCAAAAACGCCGCATTGCCGAGCACAACCCGCCGGCCGTCGACCGTGCCAGTCACGCCCTTTCCGGTGGGCGAATTGAAATCGTTGGCGGTTGCGAGCTGGATGCCGCGTTCGGTGGCGGCCTGCACGATCGCCGCGGCCAGAGGATGTTCGCTCGCCCGCTCGACGCTGGCGGCGATTCTCAGCACCTCCTCTTCGCTGAAGGATGCGGCCGCCACGATCTTCACGACTTTCGGCTTGCCCTCGGTGAGCGTTCCGGTCTTGTCGATCACCAGCGTGTCGATCTTCTCCATGCGCTCGAGCGCCTCGGCGTTGCGGATCAGAACGCCGGCCTGCGCACCGCGCCCGACCCCGACCATGATCGACATCGGCGTGGCCAGACCGAGCGCGCACGGGCAGGCGATGATCAGCACGCTCACCGCGGCCACCAGACCGAAGGAGAAGCGCGGCTCGGGTCCGAACAGACTCCACGCCCCGAAGGCAATCACCGCGATAGCGATCACCGCCGGGACGAACCAGCCGGAGACCTGATCGGCCAGCCGCTGGATCGGAGCGCGCGAGCGTTGCGCCTGCGCCACCATCTGCACGATCTGCGAGAGCAGGGTGTCGCGCCCGACCTTGTCGGCGCGCATCACGAAGGAGCCGCTCTGGTTGAGCGTGCCGGCGATCACCCTCGCTCCGGCTTCCTTGGTGACCGGCATGGATTCTCCGGTGACCATGGACTCATCGAGGGAGGATCGGCCGTCGATCAACTCGCCGTCGACCGGGACTTTTTCGCCCGGGCGCACGCGCAGCCTGTCGCCGACCACGACGGCGTCGAGCGCGACATCTTCGTCGCTGCCGTCGTCATGGATGCGGCGGGCGCTCTTGGGCGCGAGATCAAGCAGGGCCTTGATCGCGCCCGACGTCGCCTCGCGCGCGCGCAGTTCCAGCATCTGTCCGAGCAGAACGAGGACAGTGATGACGGCGGCGGCCTCGAAATAGACTGCTACCGCCCCGTCCGGACCGCGAAAGGCCGGCGGAAAAATTTCGGGTGCGAAGGTTGCGACTACGCTGTAGGCCCAAGCGACGCCGGTGCCCATGGCGATCAGCGTGAACATGTTGAGGTTGCGGGTAAGCAGCGATTGCCATCCGCGCACGAAGAACGGCCAACCCGCCCACAGCACGACCGGCGTTGCCAGCGCAAACTGGATCCAGTTCGATGTGGTCTGGCCGAGCAGCATGTGCAGGCCGGTGAGATGCCCGCCCATTTCCAGCGCGAAGACCGGCAACGTCAGAACGAGGCCGATCCAGAACCGGCGCGTCATGTCGATCAGTTCGGGATTGGGGCCGGTGTCGGCGGTCGCGATTTCCGGCTCGAGCGCCATGCCGCAGATCGGGCAGGAGCCGGGACCGACCTGCCGGATCTCCGGGTGCATCGGGCAGGTGTAGATCGTGCCTTCCGGCACCGGCGCCGCCTTGTGTTGATCGGGCGAGAGATACTTGTCGGGATTGGCGATGAACTTGGTGCGGCAGCCGGCCGAGCAGAAATAATAGGGCTGCCCCTTGTGGGTGTGGCGGTGCTTGGCGGTGTGCGGATCGACGCTCATGTCGCAGACCGGATCGGTCGCAAGGCCCGGTGCGGATTTGGCCGCGTGTCCGTGCCCGCAGGAAGGCCCGTGCTGATGATGGGAATGATCGTGCGTCATTGCGGTTTTTCCAGCTTGCCAAATATACCCTAGGGGGGTATATAGACCACATGCAGACAGAAGCCAAGACCTCTGTGCAAAAACGGCTCAACAAGATCGAAGGCCAGGTGCGCGGGCTGTCGCGCATGGTCGACGAGGACCGTTATTGCATCGACATCGTCACGCAGATTTCCGCCGTGCGCGCGGCCTTGCGCCGGGTGGAGGAGGAAGTCCTGCGCGACCACGTTGCGCATTGCGTGCATGGGGCGATCGCGTCCGGCGACCGCGCCGCGCAGCGCAAGAAGGTGGAAGAATTGATGGACGTGCTGGTGCGCGCCGAACGCTGACCTAAACGAAGCGCTTGCGCGCCAGTGCGGCGCCGTCGCCCAGCGCCTTCAGCTTGGCTTCCGCGATGTCGCGCTGCATCGGCGCCATGCCGCAATTGGTGCAGGCGAAGATGCGCTCCTTCGGAACATATTGCATCGCGGCCTCGATGGTGGCCGCGACGTCCTCCGGCGTTTCGACCTCGTCGGTCGCGACATCGATGACGCCGACCAGAATGTCCTTGCCCTTGAGCAGCGACAGCAAGCTGAGCGGCACTTTCGCGTTGCGGCATTCCAGCGACACCTGATCGATTCGGCTCTGCGCCAGCGCGGGAAAAATCGTCTCGTATTGCCGCCATTCGCTGCCGAGGGTTTCCTTCCAGTCCACATTGGCCTTGATGCCGTAGCCGTAGCAGATGTGAACCGCGGTCTTGCACCGCAGGCCGTCGATGGCGCGATGCAGGGCTTCGATTCCCCAGCCGCCGACCTGATCCATGAAGACATTGAAGGCAGGCTCGTCGAACTGGATCACGTCCACGCCGTCGCGTTCCAGCGCGCGCGCTTCCTGATTGAGCAGATCGGCGAAAGCGAAGGCCATCCTGACGCGATCGCCATAGAACTTGTCGGCGATGGTGTCGGCAATAGTCATCGGGCCGGGCAGGGTGAATTTCAGCTTGCGCCGTGTATGCGCGCGCGCGGTCTGCGCTTCCATCTCATGCACGCGGCCCTTCAGGCGCAAGGCGTCGGTCACGACCGGAACCATCGCCTTGTAGCGGTCGTTGCGGATTCCCATCTCGATCTTGTGCGCGAAGTCGATGCCATCGACGCGTTCCAGAAAGCCGTGCACGAAATGCTGGCGCGCCTGTTCGCCGTCGGTGACGATGTCGATGCCGGAATCTTCCTGCAGCTTGATGGCCAGCAGGGTGGCGTCGCGCTTGCCGGATACGAGCGAGGGGCCGGCAAGCCGCCACGGCGCCCAGAGTTTTTCAGGTTCGGCCAGCCAGTCCGGTTTCGGCAGACTGCCGGCGATCGTGGTCTCGAACATGCGCCACTCCCGGTGCGGAGATGTCAGAGTCTGCGCCAATCATAGAGCCAATCGTAGCGGCTGCGCAGTTTTTCACTGCCCATCCGTGCCAGCACGGTGTTGCGTGCGAGCGCGAGTGGGCCGGCCAGTTGATAGAGCTCGCCGGTGAAGCGCGCGGCGCGCTGCACACGCGCCGTCCGTCCGCGCCGCAGGGCTTCGTAAGTGCGCAAGGCGCGGGGAATGTCGTCGCGGCCGCTCGCAAGGCAATCCGCCAGCACCATCGCATCCTCGATCGCCATGGCGGCGCCTTGCGCCAGAAACGGCAGCATGGGATGGGCGGCATCGCCGAGCAGCGTCATGCTGCCTTGCCCCCGGCGGCGCAGCGGCGGACGATCGAACAAAGCCCATTTCAGCCACGAGCCCGGCGCCTGCAGCACGCCGCGCGCCGTGTCGCCCCAGGACAGCTTGCCGAAATGCCCCATCAGGTCGTCCGATGCGCCGGGCGCCGACCAGTCTTCGCCCTGCCACGTGTCGTTGACAATCGCCACGATGTTGATGAGCGATCCGGCACGCACCGGATAATGCACCAGATGCGCGTTGCGCCCGAGCCAGAGATGAACCGCCGGTCCGCGAAATATTTCCGGCATCACCGATGTCTGCACGGTTGCGCGCCAGGCGGTGCGCCCGCTGAAGCGCGGCTTGCTGCGGTCGCCCGCCGCCGCACGCGTTCTGGACCACAATCCGTCGGCGCCGATCAGGGCGACCGCGCGCTCGTCGCCGACATGGTCGCGCTGCCGGGTCTGCACGGTGACGCCGTTCTGGTGAATGGCGAAATCCTCCACCCTGGTGCCGAGTCGCAGGACAATATCCGGATTTGCGGAGACGGCGTCGCGCAAGGCCGCCTGCAGATCGCCGCGATGGATGATCCAGTAGGGCGCGCCGTAGCGGAATTCGATCCCCGCGCCCAGCCGCATGCGCGCGATCTCCGCGCCGGTGCGCGCGCGCCGGATCGAGAGGTGTTCCGGCATCACGACCTGCGGCCGCAATCTGTCGCCGAGATCCAGTTCGAGCAGGAGGCGCGTGGCATTGGGCGAGAGCTGGATTCCGGCGCCGGTTTCCGAGAGTTCTTCAGCCTGCTCGAAAATGACGACGCGGAATCCCTTGCGCGCGAGCGCGAGCGCCGCGGTCAGTCCGCCGATGCCGGCGCCTGCGACAAGGATGGTTCGCGATGACGCCACGGCAATCCAGTCTTGGCTGGGGTCAGGCGGCTTCGGCCTCGGTCAGCGCGCATTCCGGCGGGATGGCGGCATGCGGATCGAGCGCGGGATTGTAACGATAGAGCGTCGAGCAATAGCTGCAGATGATCTCGTTCTCGTTGCCCATGTCGCAGAAGATATGCGGGTGATCGAAGGGCGGCCGGGCGCCGATGCACATGAATTCATGGGCGCCGATTTCGATCACCGGCACGCCCGGATCGTTATGAAAATGCGGTACGACGTGGTCGGCCATGCTCGTGGAAGCCTCGTTCTTGCCGGTATTCTCACTATATTCCCGGCACCATAGCCGCGAGCGGGCGTTAATCAATGCCGCTTTTGGGCTGTTCCGGGCTTTTTCGCCGGGCCGAGGACGAGAATGTATCTTCCCGACATGCACAAGGTTCCGGCCAGGGCGTCCGGCCTGCGGATCGGCCTGTTGCTGATCGCGGCCCTGCTCTGCGGGATGGCCGGCTTTGCCGTGCTGCCGCAGGCCCTCGAATCGGGGACGCTGCTCTGGGTGCAGGACGACCCGGCGGAACTCGCCGACCGGCAACTGGCCCGCAGCTTCGACGCGCCCGCCGCCACCCGCGAGATCGAGGCTGCGCTCAAGGCCGACGACGCGGATCTTGCCAAAAGCTTTGTCGAACTGGCGCGCGAGCGGAACGTGCCGCTTGCGCCCGAACTGATCGCCAGGGTGGAGGCGGCGACCGGCGCCGCCGCCGGCGCCGCTTCGGCGGCCGGCAACTTCACCCGCGGCCTGATCACTGGCGAGCCGGACGATCTGGTTAGCCTGGCCGGCACTGCGCTCGGCGATCTCTTTGTCTTTGGCGATATTCGCGACGCCCTGCGCGAGGGCGGACGCTGGGCGGCGGGGGAGGAACCCGACCATCTGATCCTCGGGCTGTCGGCGGTCGGCATCGCGATCACCGCTGGCACCTATGCGACGCTCGGCGCCGGCGCGCCCGCGCGCATCGGGCTGTCGGTGGTGAAGGCCGCGCGCAAGACCGGGCGGCTTGGGACCCGCATGGGCGAGTCCATTGCGCGCTCGCTGCGCGGCGTGGTGGACTGGTCGGCCTTGCGCAAGGCGATGGCCGGCGCCTCGCTCACCGAACCGGCGGTCGCGGTGCGGGCCGCACGCGAAGCGGTGAAGGTCGAGAAGGCCGACGATCTGTTCCGGCTTACCCGCGACGTCGGCCGCGTGCAGACCAAGGCCGGCACCCGCGCCGCTTTCGACGGTTTGAAACTCGCCGATAATCCGCGTGAGATGGCGCGCGTCGCCAAGCTCGCGGAGAAGCAGGGCGGCAAGACCCGCGCGGTGCTGAAATTCCTCGGTCGCGGCGCCATTGCGCTGACCGCGGCGGCGTTCGATCTCGCCTTGTGGGTGCTGTGGGCGGCGCTCCTGGTCTGGGGCTTCCTGTCCTCGTTCAAGAGCGCGGTGGAGCGCACCACCTTGCGGCATCTGCAGCGCCGGAAAACCCGCCGCCTGCGCCGCGAGGTGGAACAGCAGCGGCGCTTGGCAACGGCAGGGAGCGGAGGATAAAAGGAGCTTGCTCTCCGTCGTCATGCCCGGCCTTGTGCCGGGCATCCACGTCTTGGGAGCGCCAACGACAAACGTGGTGGCCGGGACAAGCCCGGCCATGGCGAAACCAACAGAGCCATGCCGACATTCAGAAACAACGACATCGAGATCGCCTATCTCGACGAGGGCGAAGGCGATCCGATCGTCCTCGTGCATGGTTTTGCCTCCACCAAGGAGGTGAACTGGGCTGCGCCCGGCTGGATCACGACGCTGACGCGCGCGGGCCGGCGCGTGATCGCGCTCGACAATCGCGGGCACGGGCAATCCGGCAAGCTGTATGATCCGGCCGCCTATCACACCACGCTGATGGCCGAGGATGTGCGTGCATTGCTCGATCATCTCAGGATCGAGCGCGCCGATGTCATGGGCTATTCCATGGGCGCGCGCATCACGGCGTTTCTGGCGCTGAAACATCCCGGCCGCGTGCGGTCCGCGATCCTCGGCGGACTCGGCATCAAGCTGGTGAACGGCGTCGGCCTGCCGGAAGATATCGCCGTGGCGCTGGAAGCGCCCTCGCTCGCCGATGTCACCGACACCATGGGCCGCATGTTCCGCGCGTTCGCCGACCAGACCGGGTCCGACCGGCGGGCGCTCGCGGCCTGCATCCGCGGCACGCGGCAAACCTTGTCCGAACAGGACGTGGCGCAGATCAGGGTGCCGATGCTGATCGCGGTCGGCACCGCCGATCCGATCGCCGGCTCGGCGCACGACCTGGCCGCGCTCATTCCCGGCGCCCGGGCGCTCGACATTCCCGGCCGCGATCACATGCTGACCGTCGGCGACAAGGTTTTCAAAACCGCCGTGCTCGAATTTCTCGGCGAGCGGCCCTGAGCGCGATGACCCGCCGCATCGAACCCGCCGTCGCGACCTTCACCGGCTCAGCCGGCAACAAGCTCGTCGCCGATGTGTTCGGCGAGTCCGGTCCGTCGGTGCTGCTGCTGCATGGCGGCGGGCAGACGCGGCATGCCTGGCGCGCAACCGCGCAGGAGCTCGCGCGCATGGGCTGGACCGCCTATGCGCTTGACCAGCGCGGGCACGGCGATTCCGACTGGATCGCGGACGCGGCCTATTCCTTTCCCGATTTTGCATCCGACGCGAAAGCGGTCGCGCGCGAACTGTTTCGCCGCTCCGGCACGCGGCCGGCGGTGATCGGCGCATCGCTCGGCGGTATCGCCTCGCTGCTGGCGGAGGGCGAGACCGAGCGCAGCGATGGCGACGAACTGTTTTCGGCGTTGGTTCTGGTCGACATCACGCCGCGCGTCGATCCGAACGGTGTCGACAAGGTGCAGGGCTTCATGCGCGCGCATGCGGCGGAGGGATTTGTCACCATCGACGACGCCGCGCAGGCGGTGGCGGATTATCTGCCGCACCGGCCGCGTCCGAAAAGCAACGAGGGACTAAAGAAGAATCTGCGGCTGTCGCCGGACGGCCGCTGGCGCTGGCACTGGGATCCGCTGTTCATCGACGGCCCGCGCGGCGTCGGCAAGCATCGCGACCGGATCGAGGGCCTGCTGGTGGAGGCGGCGCGCCGCATCCGCATTCCCGCCCTGCTGGTGCGCGGCGGTTCTTCCGAACTGGTGCAGGAGGCGCATGTGAAGGAGTTTCTCAGTCTGGTCCCGCATGCGGAATATGTCGATGTCGGCGGCGCCCGGCACATGGTGGCTGGGGACCGCAACGACGACTTTTCGTCGGCTGTCCTCGGTTTCCTGAAAAAGATGAAGACGCCGGGGCTGCGGCCGGCACAAAAATAAGCGTGCGGAAAGATTGGGCAAGTTTTGGAGAATAATATTCTCCGCAATCTGTCAACGATATTGCCAGCCATGCCCTTTGCGGTCTGGCGAAGATGAAATTTAGCGTTTATGTGCTATGGACCTTGGAACCTCCAAAGGATGCGTCATGGTCCAGCATCAGAAAAAGCTCACCAACCCGCTCGACAGGGTCGATCCGGTCTGGTCGCAGGTGCGCGCGGAAGCCGAAGAGGTGGTCCGGCGCGAACCGGAACTGGCGAGCTTCATCTATTCCACGGTGCTGCATCACGACACGCTGGAAGCGGCGGTGGTGCATCGCGTCTCCGAACGCCTGCAGCATCGCGACGTCTCCGCCGAGCTGATCCGCCAGGCCTATGACGACGCGCTCGAGGATCAGGCCGCGATCGGCGACGCCTTCCGCGCCGACATCGTCGCGACCGTGGACCGCGATCCGGCCGCCGACCGGTTCATCGAACCGCTGCTCTATTTCAAAGGCTTCCACGCCATCGTGACGCATCGTCTGGCGCACTGGCTGCATGGCCGCGGCCGCAAGGATTTCGCGCTGTATCTGCAAAGCCGCGCCTCGGCGGTGTTCCAGGTGGACATCAATCCGGCGGTGCCGATCGGGCGTGGTATCTTTCTCGATCACGCCACCGGCCTGGTGGTCGGCGAAACCGCGGTGATCGAGGACGACGTGTCCATCCTGCAGGATGTCACGCTCGGCGGCACCGGCAAGGAAGACGGCGACCGGCATCCGAAGATCCGCCGCGGCGTGCTGATCGGGGCGGGCGCGAAAATTCTCGGCAATATCGAGGTCGGACATTGCGCCCGTGTCGCGGCCGGCTCGGTGGTGCTGAAACCGGTGCCGCACAACACCACGGTGGCCGGAGTGCCGGCACGGGTGGTCGGCACCGCGGGCTGCCCGGAGCCGTCGCGCAGCATGGACATGATGTTCAATATCGGCGATTGATCGCGCCAGAGATTCATCCGGCCGCGCAGACGGGCCTTTTCAGGAGTTGGATTGTGGACGTTACCGAAATCAGGAAGCTCGATACCTATCTGAAGAAGTGTTTCAATAATCCGCTGATCCGCGTGGTGCCGCGTCCGAAAAAGGACGATTCCGCCGAGGTCTATATCGGCGAAGAATTCATCGGCGTGCTGTTCGTCGACGATGAAGACGACGACAAGTCCTACAATTTCCAGATGGCGATTCTGGAAACCGATCTCGAGCCGTAATCGGCCGAACATCCGAAGATGATCCAATGGCCGGGCTTGTCCCGGCCATTTGCATTTTGTGGGATGACGTGACGAGCGGCGCTAGCGTGCGCTGACCCGCAGGCTGGCGATCAGCCGGTCGATCCCGCGCAGCACGCCCTGCCAGTCCGACAGCCATTCGCGCGGAAAGCGCAGAGTGATGTCGGCGGTCCCGATCCGGCGTTCATATAGGCACATGCCGATCAACGATGCCGCGCCGTCGCGCGTGCAACGCACGAGGAAACGCGCGAGATTGTCGTTGTCGTACAGAACCTCTTCGCCCTGATAGGGCGTGTCGTCGCGGAATGGCCGCACAGTGAGACCGCCGTCGGTGGTGCCGATGCTGTTTTCCAGATAGCGCGGATAGATGGTGGTGAACCGCTCCAGCGGCGGCAGGGTGGCGTCGCTGCCGGTGACGGTCATGAAGATGCGGTCAATCGCCTTGGAGGAGGCGACGGGCACCGGACGCTCTTCGGGCGGCATCAGGCTCGGCCACATGAAGACGAGATCGAGCCGCTCCTGCACGCCGGCCTTGCGCTGGCCCTTCAGCCGGATGGCGTTGGGCGGAATGTTGAAGGTGACGCCCTGCACGATGATCGGCAGGGACGGGGCGTCGACGGCGACATTGGGGGCCGGCCAGCGCGGCCAGAGCAGCCAGGCGACGATCAAGGCCGCCAGCACGATGCCGCCGAGCAGCACGAGCAGCGGCAGGGCCAGCAGGCTGTGTTTGCGCCGCCGCGGGCGGGCGGCGCCAGGCCGCGCGGCATGCGACTGAGCCATGGCCATGACCGGTCTCCAGGGTTCGGCTCAGATTCACGGGGCGAATCAGCGGCAGTATCGCACGCCGGCAAGGGCTTGCAGATGCGAGCTTTTCTCCAGAAACCGGCTGTCCGTTTACCCTTTTTTAACGAAACGCTGGCGGCGGCGGGCGCGCCTGCCGCATATCAGGCGTTGTCTGTGCGGGAGAGTTGCGTCGTGTCGGCTGAATCTGTGACTTCGATCCTGGTGCTTCTGATCGGCTTCGCCGTGGCGGGGGCGCTTGCGTCGGGCTACCAGCTGCTGACAGCCCGCCCGGCCAGTTTCAACATCTTCGGCGACGGCACGCGCCCGGCCGCCGTGGCGCAGGTGCCGTTCCTCGTCTTCGCCGCGCCCTTCATCATCATGCGCAATACGCTCATGGGCTGCCGGATCGAGCGCGGCAATTTCGTGCCGGCGATGATCGCCACCGTGCTGGCCGGTTTCTGGAGCCTGATGTCGGGCACCGTCGTGGTGATGGCGCTGCAGGCGCTGCGTCCGCTCTTCCTCTGATCGGTTTGCCGGGCGGGGACTTGTCAGCCCCCGCAGCCCTGGTCCATGCAGGGCACGAAAGCCGCGCGCAGGCGCGGCGAGGAGACAGGCATGCCGATCTACGAACTCGACGGACAATCACCGGAATTTCCCGCCGACGGGCATTACTGGATCGCGGAGACCGCGACCCTGATCGGCCGGGTGCGGCTGCGGCCGGAGAGCAGCGTGTGGTTCGGCGCGGTGCTGCGCGGCGACAACGAGTGGATCGAGCTCGGCACCCGGTCGCAGATCCAGGACAATTGCACCTTGCACACCGATCCCGGCTTTCCGCTGGTGATCGGGCGCGACTGCGTGATCGGCCATAATGTCGTGCTGCATGGCTGCACGATCGGCGACAATTCGCTGGTCGGGATGAACGCGGTGGTGCTCAACGGCGCCAAAATCGGCGCCAATTCCATCGTCGGCGCCAATGCGCTGGTGGCCGAAGGCAAGGAGTTTCCGGACAATTCCCTGATCGTCGGCTCGCCCGGCCGCGTGGTGCGCACGCTCGACGACAAGGCGAAAGCCGCCATCGCCGCCGGCGCCGACATCTATGTGCGGCGTTCGAAGGATTATGCGGCGAATCTAAAGAGGATTGGTTGAACGGCAGGGATTGATGTATATCACGCACATCGCAATTGTTGGTGTGTGAAATGGCTGCATTTCCTTCCATCTCGTTCCTTTGACTGCAGTTTATGACGGGGCCCGAATAAACTATGCTTAATGGTCTTCAAGAGATGCTTGATGAGCTTGGCAGTGATCCAGATTTTGCACCGTCTCAGTTTTGGACCGAGATTAACTCCAAAAACTTGCAGATGCTTTCTGACAGTGGCATCCAGAACTTCAAGCGTTCGCTCTCCCAGAACTACTTCAATTTTCAGATTACCCGACCCTTCGAGCATCAATTCGTTCGCGTATTTGTTGATTGGCTCAAATCTCCCTCGTTGCGGCCTTTCAGAACAACAATCGAGAAGGATGCATGGCTTGCCAATGTAAACGAATTGAGTGGGCGGCGATTGACGTTTGCTGAGGCGCAGACCTACCGACTCTTTGTTTCATTTCTTTGGGACACCATGCTGCGTCATGATCACCTAAAGCTGTCCAAAGATTTTCGCGAGCCGATTGTTGGAAATCCAGTTCGCGTCATAGAGGGGGATCGCATCCTTACGCAGGATGCGGCAAACTCCATAATAGAATGCAACGTGGTCAGGGAGCTTCTGGTTGGAATTGCAGAGCCGAGAGTAGCGGAGATCGGAGCTGGATACGGGCGCTTGGCTAATGTTTTTGCTGCGACTGGCGCAGGCACATACGCCATATTTGACATCCCGCCAGCGCTGTTTGTGTCCCAATGGTATATTTCGGAAGCCATGCCGTACAAGAAGATTTTCAAGTTCCGGCGCTTCGAAAATTTCGCCGATATAGAAGACGAATTGAATTCAGCAGATATCGCTTTTTTTAGTGCAAACCAGATCAAGAAGTTTCCCACCTCGTATTTTGATCTTATGCTTTCGATCAGCACCTTTCCCGAGATGACGCCAGAACAGGTCGCGCTTTATCAAACCTTGTTTAGTCGTCTTGCAAAGAAGTTCATCTTTCTCAAACAATGGCGTCATTGGAAAAATCCGATGGACAGTACATTCCCCGGAATGAATTACGTCTTCGAAGGCTTTTCTCCCGAATTTCGGGATGATCCTGTCGACCCTCGTTTCTTTATGGGAATCTGGTCAAAATCCGCGGGCACTTGAGCCCTGACATACCTGTAGCGGCGTCACGATTGCTCGGAGTGCCGATCTGTCATGCTAGCGCCGAATCTCTGCATTTCCCAAAAAGTTGCGGCCGGCTCTCGGGGGAAGAGCCGGCCGCGCACGAATCCGGTCGGGGGACGGGGAGGGGTGGGGACGTGACCAGACTCGTGTAGCTCTGTGTTCCTTGTTCAGCGCGACGATGTCGCGGTCGAAACCGTCGGGCGCGGATCGCCGAGCGCCACCCAGAAATTGGGGTTCTGCTGCGACTGGCGTTTGACAAATCGATAATTCGTGGCCGACCAGAGCAGGATGTCCTCGTTCTGATTGTCGAGGATGAATTCGCCCTTGTCGGTCTTCACCGTCAGCACGGCGTGTCCATCGCCGTTGCGCTCGCGCACGACGGTGATCAGCAGCGCTTCGCGCGGCCAGCCGGCCTGGATCAGCATCCGGCGTTTGAGCAAGACATAGTCTTCGCAATCGCCGCGTCCAGTATCCGGGTAGGACCATTTTTCGACGACGCCCCATTGTTCGAGGTCGGTCACCGGCTTGATGGTCTCGTTCACCCATTTATTCACCCGCACCAGGTCTTTCCAGGCTTTGGGCGTGAGCACCACGTCGCGGGCATTGCTCGGCCCGCTCGCGCATTCGCGCGGCTGGTCGGCGCAGAATTCGACCCATCCGATCGGAGGACGCGAGGTGTCGCCGAGCGACACAAAGAGCGGGCGTTCGCTCGCGGCCTGCGCCGCCAGTCCAAACACCGCCATCCAGCCCAAGACCGCGATCGCGCCGCGGACGGACTTGCCGGCTCCTGTTCCAAGTATTCTTTCTGAATACCGCATTGTGGGTTGGCCCCTGTTCCCTGTCGTTAGGCCACATTTCCCACAAAGCTTTTGGTTTGCCGCTAATCCGGCAAAGTAGTTTTGAAGCTAAACCAAATAAAGAGCGCAACGAATACGCTGAAATTTCGATTCAACGTTGTATAAAAAGCCGGATATTCGAACTTGATTCAATTTTTACGGGTTAACCGGTGAAGCGCGGTAAAATAGGAGGTGCGGCCGCGCGAAGGCGGCGGCATTAACGACAAAGTTGGGGGTGGGAACAGGCTGAAAAGCTAGGCTTCAAGGCGTCTTCGACGCAACTTGAGGGGGTTAGGCCCCCACCGGCGTTTACCCGCCGGTGACGCTTTCTTCCAGAAAGTCTGGATGCTGCAGCCGGACGAACTCGACGGCGAAGCCTTCGTCGAGATGGCGCACCACGCGGCCCTGCACCTTGCCCAGCGTCACCAGGGCCCCGATCGGGGGCCGCTGCTGGGTGGCCACGCCCGCGCCGGACAGCGACAGGTCGATCAGCCGGCAGCCGATATTCACGCCGTTCGGCATGATCAGCATGGTCATGGGATTCTTCGGCACGTAGCGGCCGTGGCGCCGGTCTTCCGGCTGGGCCAGCAGATGCCGGTTGGCCAGCCAGATCAGCTGCGCCGCCAGCTTGTCGCGCTTGCGCAGGGTCGCCGCGATGGTCATGGCAAAACCGTTCTCGAACAGGCGGGTGGCGACGCCCTCCAGCCGTCCGACATGATCGATATAGGCGATCACGCGTTCGCCGATCTGCGCCGAGACCGGTCCGATCAGCGCCATGCCGCCGGGCGACATGTCGACCACCTGGCAGGGATATTCCTGCCGGTTGGCCAGCATGTAGCGGCCGAGCAGATTGACCTTGACGCGCTGGAACCGCCGCCGCTCTTCGCTATGCGGCAGGATGCGCGCAGCGCCTTGAGCCAGATCGGTATAGAGAAATGCCATGGCGCGGTCGGTTTCAAACGTCGTCAGCCGCGCGAGAAAGCACGCGCCGGGCAAACGCTATGCAAGCAGTGTTAATGTCTCGTTAGCCGTTGGCGGTCCTGGAGTTTAGCGGCCGCGGCCGCCGTCATAGACCACGAGGGCGGGGCGGCCGGACGGCTGGGCGGGCGGCGCCGCAAAGCGCGGCGGTTCGACCGCATCGGTGGTCGGGCCGACAAAGCGCAGGGCCTCGAGCCGCAGCCCGGTGATTGGCTTTGCCCCCAGCCACCAGGGCATCTCGCGGGCGGCGAGCGATCCCAGGATCCGCGCCGGCATGCGTCCGCGATGACCGAGCGGCAACAGCAGCATTTCAAACGCCAGAAGTCCGCCCTCGGCATTCTTGCCGGTGACGCTGGCCACCGCGCCGGCGGTCTCGTCCGTGAGCGTGGCGATGAGGTCGCGGATCGGGCCGACATCCGTCCAAAGCGGGAAAAACGGCGTGCCCTTGAGTTCCCGTCCGAAGGCGGAGCAAAGCCGGGTGCCGGCCAGCCGGAACGGATGGCCGCAGCCGGGTTCAAGATCGAGCATGAACACGTCGCCCAGCAGCCGCCGGATGGCGCCGGGTTCGATGTCCTCGCGATCGGGCGCCGGGCGGTCGCCGCGGCATCTGTCCCAGTACGCGAACAATTCTCTGGTCGAAGCGAGCTTCATGCGCATCCTCGCAGCGGCGGCATGATCCCTGTGCGCGGACTGTTCTGAAGCGGGACAGTCCGGCCAGTGTCATGCCTTGTCGCTGCAGAAGGAGCAGGGCGCGTGCCGTTTTTGCTGGCGCAGAGCGGGACACGGCGTCGTCGTTTAGGTTAACGGAAGGTTGACGTTGGCGGTTGGCGCGCACTGCCGTAGCTTGCCGGCGATCCAAGTTTACGCCGCCCGGTTGGCTCCGGCGGCGGCACGACTAAGAGCCGAGGGAGAGTGGGGACGTGATCGCCCGCAAGGGCAAACGTCCTGAAGATGGGCTCAAGGGGAGGACGCAAGTCCTCCCCTGTTTTTTTGCCGCGATCCCTTGCAAGCCGGTCCCGGGCGCGCGACCTATGGCGCTGCACCATGTCCGAGCCCATGTCGGCCCATCCTCACCGCCAACCGATTCTGAATGTCCCACCGGTCGTGACCGTCGTGCTGGCGGCTTTGGCGCTGGTGCACGGATTGCGCGCGCTGTTCTCGCGCGGCGCCGATCTCGAATTCCTGCTGTTGTTCGCTTTCATTCCCGCGCGTTACGAGTCCGGTCTGTTTCCGCTGCCCGGCGGACTGGCTGCCGACATCTGGACGTTCGTCACCTACGCGCTCATTCACGCCGATCTGACGCATCTGGGTTTCAACGCCATCTGGTTTCTCGCGTTCGGCACGCCGCTGGCGCGCCGGTTCGGTGTGTTGCGCTTTCTGGCATTCTGCGCCGTCACGGCGGCGGCGGGCGCAGTGGCGCATCTGCTCACGCATGCCGACGAGGTGCAGCCGATGATCGGCGCATCGGCGGTGATTTCGGGCGCCATGGCGGCGTCGATGCGGTTTGCCTTTCAACCCGGCGGCGGCATGCAATGGCGCGGCAACATGCACTTGCCCGCGGTGCCGCTGCTGGTGGCGCTGCGCGATGTGCGCGTGTTGGTGTTTCTTGCGGTTTGGTTCGGACTCAACCTGTTGTTTGGACTGGGATCGGTTCCCATCCTCGGCAACGACCAGCCGGTGGCCTGGCAGGCGCATGTCGGCGGGTTTCTTGCCGGGCTGCTGTTGTTCGGGTTCTTCGATCCGGTCCGGCGTTCTGTTGCGGTGCAAAACGATCCGCTGCCGCCGCTCTAGGCGGCCTTTGCCCGTTGCCGCCTCTCTGATGACAAATTGAAGTCTTAGACTTATGTCTAAGCTACACGCGCTGGTCTGCCGGCGTCGCCGGCCCGGCGTTTCAGGGAGGCGACCGCTATGATCGTCAAGACTATCCTGGCCGCCAAGGGCGGCACCGTTGTCACCATCGAACCGACAGCGACGCTGGCCGAAGCGACCCAGCTTCTGTCACGGCATCGGATCGGTGCGGTGGTCGTCACCGGCGCAGGTCAACGCATTGTCGGAATCGTGTCGGAACGCGACATCGTCCGCGCGCTGGCCGAGCACGGCGCGGGTGCGCTGCAACGTCCCCTGACCGATGTGATGACGCGCAAGGTCGTGACCTGCGGACATGCGGAAACGATTTCGGGAATCATGGAGCGCATGACCGGCGGAAAATTCCGCCATCTGCCGGTGGTCGAAGACGACCGTCTGGTCGGCATCATCTCCATCGGCGACGTGGTCAAGGTGCGTCTGGAGGAGATGGAGCAGGAGCAGAACGCGCTGCGCGACTACATCCAGACGGCGTAGCGTCGTATTTCCCGTAACAGTCAACGCTAGGTCAGCGCCGCGATTGCGTCCTTGATCTCCTCGATCGCGCGCTCGGTCGCATGGGTGCCGATGGCGATCGCGTCTTTTGCGCGATGGAAATCAAACAGTCCGATTTTTCCGAGCCGCGGACTGATCAGCACGTCGGCCGGATCGCCCGCCAGCCGCGAGCGGGTGACGCGATCCTGCATGATGTTGAAGGCATCGATCATGATGCTGGAGATGTTGGGGCCGCGCGCGGCGTTGATGAAATGTCGCTTCAGAAAGCGTTCGGGATTGAAGATGGACAGGCCGCTGGCGTCGGCCTGCGCCCGCAATTGCCGGAGCGCCTCGGCATCGGCTTCGTCCGGGCCGTGACTGGAAATCGTCGCGCCGCGGCCCAGCATGTCGGAATTCAGATTGACCGCGATCACCATGCGCGCGCCCAGCGCACGCGCCGCCGAGACCGGCACCGGATTGACCAGGGCGCCGTCCACCAGCCAGCGTCCGCCCAGCCGCACCGGCGTGAAAATGCCCGGCAGCGCGTAGGACGCACGCAGCGCATCGACGATGCGCCCGCGTGTCAGCCAGATTTCGTGGCCGGTGCCGAGTTCGGTCGCGATCGCCGCGAAACGCGCCGGCAATTCTTCGATCAGGGCATCGCCGAGCGCCTCTTCAAGCCGGGCGGAGAGGCGCCCGCCGCTGATCAGGCCGGAGCCGCCCATGCTGATATCGAGATAGCTCAGCACGCCGCGTTTGGTGAGACTGTGCGACCAGTCCTGAAAATTATCGAGTTGTCCGGTGATATAGCAGCCGCCGACCACGGCGCCGATCGATGTGCCGACCACGACATCGGGCTCGATTCCATACGCCTTCAGGATGCGCAAAACGCCGATATGGGCAAAACCCCGCGCGGCGCCTCCGCCCAGCGCAAGACCGATGCTCGCTTTCGCGGGCGGCTTTTTCGTCTCCGTCGCTTCGGCGGCGCGATCCCCATTGGCGACGCGCCGGATCAGGGCTTGCAGCACATAGGTCTCCTGATGGCAATCATCGATCCGGTTGCCAGAGCGTACAAGGTCATTGCGAGTTTATGGTGAAATTTTCCCAGCGGATCAATTGTCCGGACGGCGCATGGAGAACAGGTTCTCGACCACGGCATAATTGTGATAGCCGCAGCGCGCGATCGGCTTCATCGCCGCGGTGTCGAGCAGGCCGTTGACGATGTAGCGGTCGTCGATATGGATGCCGACGACCTGGCCGAACACCACATGATTGTCGAGCGCGCGGCCGTCGATATCGGCGAGGTGCACGATCTGCAGCAGCTTGCATTCGAGCGCGCAGGGCGAGGCGGCGACGCGCGGCGGCTTGACCAGACGTGACGGCGCCGGCGCGAGACCGGCATGCGTCATCTCGTTGACGCCGCGCGGCAGCGGCGCCGAGGTCCTGTTCATGGCGTCGCGCAGATCCCAGGTGGCGAGATTGCAGACGAACTCGCCGGTCTCCTCGATGAAGCTCAGCGAGTCCTTGCGGCCTTCGCTGGAAAACATCACCAGAGGCGGCCGGCTGCCGACGCCGTTGAAGAAGGAATAGGGGGCGAGATTGATCTCACCCTTCGCGCTGACCGACGAAATCCAGCCGATCGGGCGCGGGGCCACGATCGCCTTGAAGGGATCGTGCGGCAATCCGTGATCGTTCTTGCGGGCGTCATAGAACATGCCGGGTGTCACATGCCGTAACGGGTGACGATGTCCGACAGCGCCGGGCGGGGGCGGTCTTCTGGCGGCCGCACCGGCGTTCCGATATGCACGAAACCGGCAATGCGTTCGTTCGGTGCCAAGCCGAGCGCATCGAGGACGCGGCGGTCATAGGCGTACCATTCGGTCAGCCAGTTGGCGGCAAAGCCAAGCGCATGCGCGGCGGTGACCAGATTCATGGTGGCGGCGCCGGCCGACATGAGCTGTTCCCATTCCGGGATTTTCTGATGCGGGGCGGCGCGGCTGACGACCGCGATCACCAGCGGCGCGCGCGCCAGCCGGTTGCGCTCGAATTCGATCTGGTCGGCGGTGGCGTCGGGATGGTCGGCCTGGAAGGCCTTGGCGATAGCCTCTCCGACGGCGCGGCGTGGCTCGCCCTCGAACACGATGAAGCGCCAAGGGGTGAGCTTGCCGTGATCGGGCACCCGGGCGGCGACGGTCAGCAGGGTCTCCAGCTGGGCGGGCGAGGGGCCGGGGCCGGTCAGTTCGATCGGCTTCACGGACCGGCGGGTTTTGAGGAGTTCGAGGGCGTCTGTCATGGTGGGCTGGCGCTACCACAGGCAGGAATGCCCGACAAATCTCCGCAGGCTTGAATTCGCCGCGATTTCGGTCGAGAACCGCCCCATGCGGGCGAGGGTCCCAACGGCTCACCATATCGGATTGGTTGTGGCGGCGTTTCTGGCGCTGTCCGCCGGCGCGGCTATGGCGCAACGCGGTCCCGGCCTGCCGCCGACCCTTGGACCGGGCGGGCCCGCGCCGCAAGGACCGGTGGGCACCGGCGGCATCAATCCCGGGTCGGGACCGGGCGGGGTGCTGTCCACATCGCCCGGCATGAGTCTGATCTCGCCGGGCGGCGGCTTCGCAACACCGGCGCCGGCCATGATCCCGCCGCCGCCGGCCGCGCAGCCGGTGCCGCTGCCGAGCGCCGCGCCGATGGTGCCGGCCGGGCAGGTGGCTCTCTATCTGAACGCGCGCTTCGGCCGCGACCAGCCGCCCATCACCGGCGGCATGGTGTGGCGCATCTTTCCGGAAAAGCCGGACAATACCGGCGCCTTCCGCATGATCCGGGAAGAGAAAACGGCGGCCCCGACCTTCCTGCTCTCGCCCGGCAATTACGTGGTGCATGCTTCCTTCGGCCACGCGCAAACCACCAAGATGGTGCAATTGCGCGCCGAGACCGTGCGCGAAACCTTCGAAATTCCTGCCGGCGGCATTCGTATCGAAGGCAAGGTCGGCGACGCCAAGATTCCGGCCGGGCAGATTCACTTCGACGTCTACAAGGGCAGCCAGTTCGAGCCCGGCGACAAGCGTCCGATGGCGCAGAACATCGTGACCGGTGATGTCATGCTGGTGCCGGAAGGCACCTATCACATCGTGTCGCATTACGGCGACGGCAACGCGCTGGTGCGCTCCGACATCCGCGTGCAGACCGGAAAGGTCACCGACGTGACGGTGACGCATCGCGCCGCCGTCATCACGCTCAAGCTGGTAGGCGAACGCGGCGGCGAGGCGATCGCCAACACGCAATGGTCGGTGCTGACGCCGGGCGGCGACGTGATCAAGGAATCGATCGGCGCGTTCCCCCGCGTCATTCTCTCGGAAGGCGATTACCGCGTGATCGCGCGCAACGAGGGCAAGTCCTACCAGCACGAGTTCAAGGTGATCACCGGCGTGGATTCCGAGATCGCCGTCGTCGCGCGCTGACCCGCATCGCGGGCCGGATTCGTCGCGCTTCCAATAGACGATGCAGAGCCGTTGACCTACGCTGTGAGCATGACCGGCCGCGGCGCTGCCTTCGCAGGCGCCGCGCAGAACAGGTCGCCGCGCCACATCAGGCTTCCGGGAGGTTCCATGTTCACGGCTCTTCGCGCAGTGCTGTTTCCGGTTTTGCTCGTTGCCGCGACCGCGCAAGCCGGCGCCCAGACCTGGCCCGACCGGCCGGTGAAATTCATCGTCACGCAGGCGGCCGGCGGCACGCCCGACATCATCGCGCGGCTGCTCGCCGACAAGCTCGGCCAGGCGATCGGCCAGCAGGTGATCGTGGAGAACCGCCCCGGCGGGGCCAACGCCATCGGCGCGCAGGCCGCCGCGCGCTCGGCGCCGGACGGCTACACCTTCCTGTTCGCGACCGCCGCGGCTCTGGTGACCAATCCGCACACCTTCAAGTCGCTGCCCTATGACGCCGCCAAGGATTTTGTGCCGGTGGCCACCATTGCGCGCGTGCCGTTCTTCGTGATGGTCAATCCCGAGGTCGAGGCCAAGACGCTGCCGGAGCTCGTGGCGCTGGAGAAGAAAAAGCCGGGCACGCTGTCGGTCGCGACCGACGGCCAGCGCAATTTCTCCGGCATGCTCACCGCCTGGCTCTCCAAGCTCGGCGGGGTGACCTACACGCAGGTGCCGTATACGGCGATGCCGTCGGGCATCCAGGATGCGCTGGCCGGCCGCGTGCAGGTGGTGATCCTGGCGGTGCCATCGGCGGCGCCGCACATGCAGCAGGGCAAGTTGCGCGCGCTGGCGACGAGTTCGGCGCAGAAGGTGCCGGGCTTCGAGCAGGTCGCGCCGATCGCCGAGACCTATCCCGGCTTCGACTTCATCGGCTGGTTCGCTTTGGTGGCGCCGGCTGGCACGCCCAAGCCGATCGTGGAGCGCGTCAACCGCGAGATGGACAAGGTGCTGAAAGATCCCGAAGTGCGCGCCCGCATGCAGAAGGCCGGCTTCTACAGCGACGGCGCCGGTACGCCCGACTCCACCGCCGCCTACGTGAAGGCGCAATATGACGCCTGGGGCAAGGTGGTGAAGGAGATCGGGCTGCAGCCGGAGTAAAGCTGCGGCGTCAGTTTTTTCGGACGCGGCGCTTGCGACTCGGTATCCTTGGAACAGTTCCGAACAGGATACCGATATGCGCCGCCACATGACTGCTCCGTTTCTTGCGTTCTCACTTATCGTAATGTGCGCCGGCCTCGCGTTCGCGCAACCCAAGCCGGAGAGCGACCCGAAGCCGGGTATCGATCCCAAGGCCGATCCCAGGAATGGCCAGCGTCTGGCGCAGCAATGGTGCGCAACCTGTCACATTGTGGGTCCGGAGCAGCGGCGGGCGACAGAGGGCGCGCTCGACTTCGTGACGATTGCGAAGAAGTCGGACTTCGATGCCGCCCGGCTCGCGCTGTTTCTGCTCAACCCGCATCCGGTCATGCCGAACATGGCGCTGACCCGGAAGGAGGCGGCGGACCTCGCCGCCTATATCGCCACGCAGCGGAAGTAGCGGGGCGTCACGCCGTCTCCGCCCGCGCCCGCTTGACGTCCGGCGGGGTCGCTTCCTCCACCAGCATTTTCAGCGCGTCGTCGAGCGGCATCACGGTCTGGCCCTCGCTGCCGAGACGGCGGATCGAGACCGTGCGCTCGGCGGCCTCCTTCTTGCCGACGACGAGGAGAGCGGGGACCTTGGCCAGCGAGTGCTCGCGCACCTTGTAGTTGATCTTCTCGTTGCGCAGGTCGGCATTCACCCGCAATCCGGCCTTGCGCGCCGCCGCCAGCACCCGGGCGGCATACTCGTCGCCCTCCGAGGTGATGGTGGCGACCACCGCCTGCACCGGCGAGAGCCAGAGCGGCATGTGGCCGGCATAATGCTCGAGCAGAATGCCGGTGAAGCGCTCGAGCGAGCCGCAGATCGCGCGGTGCACCATCACCGGGGTTTTCTTCGAGCCATCGGCGTCGATATAGAAGGCGCCAAAACGCTCCGGCAGATTGAAGTCCACCTGCGTGGTGCCGCATTGCCAGTCGCGGCCGATGGCGTCGCGCAGCACATATTCGAACTTTGGTCCGTAGAACGCGCCTTCGCCGGGATTGATCGCGGTCCTGATGCGGTTGCCGGATTGCGCGGCGATCTGCTCCAGCACCTTCGCCATCACCGCTTCGGCGTGATCCCAGGCCGCGTCGGTGCCGACGCGCTTTTCCGGGCGGGTGGAGAGTTTCACCACCAGTTCGCCCTCGAAGCCGAAATCGTCGTAGGTGCTCAGGATCAGGTCGTTGATCTTGAGACACTCGTCGGCGAGCTGGTCCTCGGTGCAGAACACATGCGCGTCGTCCTGCGTGAAGCCGCGCACGCGCATCAGCCCGTGCATCGCGCCCGAGGGCTCGTAGCGGTGCACGACTCCGAACTCGGCGATGCGGATCGGCAATTCGCGATAGCTTTTCAGGCCGTGCTTGAAGATCTGCACATGGCCGGGGCAGTTCATCGGCTTGATCGCGAACCAGCGCTTGTCCTCGGCCTCTTCGCCGGCCGACTGCGCCGCGAACATGTTCTCGCGATACCATTGCCAGTGGCCGGAGGTTTCCCACAGCGACTTGTCGAGCATCTGCGGCGCGTTCACCTCGTCATAGTCGCCTTTGAGGCGGCGGCGCATATAGGCGATGATTTCCTGGAACAGCGTCCAGCCCTTGGCGTGCCAGAACACCACGCCGGGGCCTTCCTCCTGGAAATGGAAGAGATCGAGCTCGCGGCCGAGACGGCGATGGTCGCGCTTCTCGGCTTCTTCCATCTGGTGCAGGTAGGCGTCGAGTTCCTCCTGCTTGGCGAAGGCGGTGCCGTAGATGCGGGTGAGCATCGGATTTTTTGAATCGCCGCGCCAGTAGGCGCCGGCCACCTTCATCAGCTTGAAGGCGCTGCCGACCTTTCCCGTGGAGGTCATGTGCGGGCCACGGCAGAGGTCGAACCACTCGCCCTGTTTATAAATCTTGATCGACTCGTTGCCGGCAATGGCGTCGACCAGCTCGACCTTGAACATCTCGCCCTTGTCGCGGAACACCTGTTTGGTCTTTTCGCGCGACCATTCCTCCTTGGTGAAGGCGGCGTCGCGGGCGATGATCTCCTTCATCTTCTTCTCGATGACGGGCAGGTCTTCCGGGGTGAACGGCTCGTTGCGGAAGAAATCGTAATAGAAGCCGTTCTCGATCACCGGGCCGATGGTGACCTGGGTGCCGGGCCAGAGCGACTGCACGGCTTCGGCGAGCACATGCGCGGCGTCATGCCGGATCAGTTCCAGCGCGCGCGGGTCCTCGCGATTGAGGAATTCGATTTTTGCGTCGCGCGAAATCGGATCGGACAGGTCCATGACCACGCCGTCCAGCGCCATCGCGACCGTGCGCTTGGCGAGCGAGGGCGAGATGCCTTTCGCGATGTCGAGGCCTGAGATGTTGTCGGGGAATTCGCGGCGTGCGCCGTCGGGGAAGGTGAGGGCAACCATGTCTGTCTCCTGTGGCTCACTCCTGCGAACGGGCGCAGGTAAGCGGAATGGCAGGGATATAGCAGGGGATTCGCGGTTCGCAACTCTGCCGCGACGACACACTAAGAGGCAGGCGCGCGTCATCGCCCCTGTTGTTTGAGGCGCGGGGTCCGCCTTCAGTCTCTGTCCCTCTTCAACAAAAAGAGGGGGGACGGCGCGCCGAAAGACGCAGGGCCGTTCCTGATAATGCCGCGTTGCGCGAACAACGCAGCCGCCTC
>LNFM01004821.1_pt1 | contig 24301 bp, 14 predicted proteins | sample 596031 | NCBI WGS metagenome assembly LNFM01 (sample SAMN04254537, study PRJNA301005) | activated carbon metagenome | isolation source: dual media filters at the Ann Arbor, Michigan drinking water treatment plant | place: USA: Ann Arbor | reverse complement strand
ACGCGAATGGCCGGATCGACCGGCGGCGCGACCGCGGGGATGTGTTGGCTGACGGAGAGGGTCGGTTCAACGCCGGGCCGCCACTCGCAGCTGCCCTCCCGGATCTCTTGCTCGCACTTGTCTCCCGCGCCGTTCTCGCACTGCTCGCACGTGAAGGCGCGGAAGAGCGCGCCGACGCAAGCGTCCTTCGCGATCGCTCCGACGCCGTCCTTCAGGGCCTCACCCGCGGCGGATCCGAACGACGCGCACACCTCGGGCAGATCCGCCTCGGCCGCTTCCTTCGTGTCGTAGAGCTTGGCCGTGTACCCCGGCGTCTGCGACATCCTCTTCTGCAAGAGCTTCAAGCCCCCGTCGACGACGTTCGCGGGCCACTCGGACGACGTCTCGACGACCTGGATTCCCGGCCCCTCACACTTGAGCAGCGCGACGGTGGCCTCTTGCTCGGTCGTGGTGGTCTCCGGCTCGGTGGCACAAGCACCGAGCAGCGCGGCAAGGAAGCAGGGGACGGTGAGGGTCTTGTTCATGGTGGGTGGGGCGCAGAGCACTCGGTGTGCCACCGCCGAAGTCATGGGCAGCTCGCGGTGACCACTCGCCTTTGGTCGAATTTCGGGCAACGGCCAGCTTCGGCGCCGCCTGCGTGAACGCGACACCCCTGTCGCGGATCGGGCGCCGCCTGACAGGTGCTGGCTCGCGCCTGCAGTCGCGCTGGCCCGCGCCCGCACCCCGGCTCCGATCGTTCACGACCGAGCGGTGAAGTGCGCGCGCGCGAGCACGTGCCAGTTCTGCCGGGCCCGCAGCCGCGAGAGCATGGAGTTCACCCCGAACGTGATCCGGTTCAGCATCAGGTAGTCGGGCGGCATGTTGGTCTTGCGGACGTTGTCGCCGAACACGACGGACGTGGCCTGGCGCGTGTAGTCGGGCGTGTACGTGAACGGCGCGTCCTCGAGGATCGGCACGTAGTACCAGCGGCAGTAGTTCCACAACCAGTCGCGGTCGACGCGGTCCTCGAAGCCGGGCCGCACGAACTGCATGCGGCACGCTTGCTCGTAGAAGTCGTCCTTGCGTCCGTCCAGATACGCCAGGCCGAGGGCGCGCATGTCGTCGAGGAACTGCACGGGGAAGGTCTTCACGCACCCGAAGTCGAGGCAGACCACCCGCCCGTCGTCCTGGAACAGGAAGTTCCCCGGGTGCGGGTCGGCGTTGAACCGACCGTGGCTCCAGATCGCGTCGAAGACGAATCGATAGAGCGCCATGCCCGCCCGCTGCTTGGCCTCGTCGGAGGCGCGGTCACAGAACTCGTAGAAGCCCACGCCCTCGCGAAACTCGCTGGTGAGCACCCGCTCCGAGGACAGCGCGTCGACGATGCGCGGGATCTGGATATCGGGGTCGTCCGCGAACATCTGGGCGAACGTCTTCTGGTTGCGCGCCTCGATGCGGTAGTCGAGCTCCTCGAGTACGCGCTCGCGGAGCTCGGAGGCCAAGGCCTTGGCATCGAGCGAGGGAAACAGCCCGCCGATCGCCGAGCCCAGCATGCCGGCGTTGGCGAGGTCGGCGCGGATCGCACCATCGACGCCTGGATACTGGACCTTCACCACGACCGCCTGCCCTTCGGGCGTGGTCGCGCGATGCACCTGACCGATCGACGCCGCCGCCATCGCGGCCGTGTCGAACGTCGTGAACAGCTCGTCGGTCGGAGCGCCGAGCTCGAGCTCCACCTGCGCGAGCACGGCCTCGGCGTCGAGCACCGGCAGCGCATTGCTCTGCAGCGAGCGCATGGTCTGGGCGTAGGCTGCCGGCAGCAGATCGTCGAGGAACGACACCATCTGGCCGAGCTTCATGGCGACGCCCTTCATGGCCCCCATCGTCGCGACCGCCCGCTCGGCGCTGCGGGTCTGGATCTCCCGCAGGAGCTGGGCGCGCCGGTGCCGTGGCGTCACCCGCATCCGCACTCGCCCCGCGATCGAGCTCGCGACGGTCCGGATCCCCACGCCCACGAGCCGCAGGACCCGCCGCAGGCGGCTCGTCGAGATCGGATCCGCGATACGGGCCTGGGTGGAGGGGCTGCGATAGGCGAGAACGACGACCACCGACAGCGCGCCGAAGGCGAGGGTGGCCAGGCTAAGGTGAATGACCTGCAAGACCGCGGGCAGAGCGAGGTACGCCAGCCCCAGACCCGCCAGGAGCTGCCCTCCGATGAGGACCGCGACGATCGACGTCCAGCGGCGCAGCGGGCGGTGATCGGGGAGGCGGCGCCGGACGACCACCCAGAGCAGCCCGGCGGCGGCGAAGACGAGGAGCGCGGCCTGACGATGGGCGAGGTCGGGCCACCAGCTTCGGGGCAGCCACTCCGACCGTGGGAGCGCGGGCCGAGCCTCGGCGATCGCGTGGATCGTGCTTCGTACGATCGTGCCCAGCCCGATCTGCGCCAGCAGCAGAGCGGCCACCGCGAGGGCCCCATGCCCGATCCTGCGCTGCGCCGTCGAGGGTCGGGCGAGCGTTCGCGCCGGATCCTGCTCGAGCAACCGCGCGCTGAGATACGCGTACTGCAGCAGGCCGACGATCACGAGGGCCAGGAGCAGGTGCAGCGACACCGTGTCGGGGTCGAGCTGCTTGGCCACCACCTGCCCACCGAGCCAGCCCTGCACGCCAACCAGGACGAACGCCGCCACCGACGGCCACAGGACCGCCGGATCGCGGCGATGGCGTCGCAGCGCCGCGATCAGCGTCCCGAAGATCAGCACCCCCACGAGCACGCCGACGAGGCGATTGCCGTACTCGAGCCAGGTGTGCGCGGCGTTGAACTGCGAGCGATCCCAGCCTGGGGGCAGCCCATCGGCAGAGGTCGGCGGGATCCACTGGCCGAAGCACCGTGGCCAGTCGGGGCACCCGAGGCCGGCCCCCGATGCGCGCACCAGCGCCCCGATCGCGATCAGGACGTAGGTTCCTACGGTCGTGGCCAGGGCCAGGCGCGCGTACGTGGTTCGGGCAGGCCCGGGCGAAGACGACACGCCTGCTTAGTTGACGCTGGCCACCCCGACGTTTCAATTCGCGACCTGACCGGGCGCCGCAGCAGCGCCCGTCGAGCCTGCGTGCTACGGGCTAGCAACGAATTTCAGGATCCGTTCTTAGCCGGCGGTGGCGTCGTTGAAGCCGTCGCGCGCGCGCGCGTTGTCGGGATCGAGCTGCAGCGCCTTCTTGAAGGCGGTCTCGGCGGCGGCGTTGTTGCCACTGTTGAGGTAGGCCTCGCCGAGGAGCGTGAAGGCCCGCGCGCTGCGCGGCGAGAGCTTGGTCGCCTTCTTGAGGTGGGCAATGGCGTCGCCGAACAATCCCTGGCGGAGCGCGATCTCGCCCATGCCGACGCGGGCGGTGAAGTTCCCCGGGTCCGCCTCGAGGGCCTGCTTGAAGCTGGAGGCGGCGCCCGACGTGTCACCATCGGCGAGAAGCCGGGCGCCGGTCGAGGCGAGGGAGTCGGCGGGCGTTGCGGTCGTGATCGCGGGGAGCGTCGTCGGCGGAGCGACCCGCGAGCTGTTGCCAGAGCCGCCACCACCGTACGGATCCTCGGGATCGCCGTTGACGCTCGGCTCGTCGCCGCCATCGGGGTCACCGGTGTCGTACGGCGTCGTCGGCGTATTGATGGGCGGCGAGACGACCGGCGGATTCGTCGTCGGCGTCGTCGGCGGCGTTGTCGGCGGGGTCGTCGGCGGGAGCGGCTGCGTCGGTGGATCGTCGCTGCCGAGGACCGGGAACGGGAACCCGCTGCCGGGCGTGCTCGCGGGGACGCGCGGGCCAGGGGGCGGGCGCGTGTTCGAGGCCGTGGAGGGGTTCCTCGGGCCCGTGGCGGGCTTCTTCGTCGGCGTCGTCGGGTTCGTCGGGGGCGGGGGCGCGGTCACGACCTGCGCGGAGCCCGAGCCGGCCTCGATGATCGACGCCGGCGCCGCGTCGACGGTGAGCGCCGGCGCCGCCACGGGCTCTTGCTTGGGCTGCTCGGTCACCGGCTCGTCACCGCCGCGCGTGAGGGCGAAGGCACCGCCACCGACGAGGAGGAGCGTACCGAGGACGACGGCGATGAGGCCCCAGCGCCGATTCGTCGCCGGCTTGTCGAGGTCGTCGTAGCTCATGCCCGCGCGCGAGCTGCCCGGATCCTCGTCGTACCAGCCGTCGTCATCCTTGGTCGGCTTGGAGACCGACGCCGACTTCGCGGGCTCGCTCTCGTTGTACGCGGGCACGCCGACCTTGGGCGTCCCCGTGCGCTTGCGCAGAAGCTCGACGCTGTCGGGCATCGCGGGAGGCGCGGGGGTGGGGCCCGACTCGAGCGCGGCGGCGGGAATCGTCACGACCGGAGCGGACTGATCCGTGACGCCGAACTTCGCCATCACGCGCGAGACCGACGCGGGCGGCACGCTCTCGCGCCGGCGGGCGACGGCATCCTCCATCACCTCGCCGGTGTCGAGGCCGCGGCGGAGCGCGTCCACGAGCCGCGTCGTCGTCGCGAAGCGATTGCCGGGATCCTTCGCGAGCATCTTCGTGACCGCGGCCTCCATCCAGAGCGGCACGCCGGGCCGCATGGTGGGCAGGGGCTTGGGCGCCTCGCTGACCTGCTTCGTCAGGATCTCGAACACGCGGCTGCCCACGAACGGCGGCGACCCGGTGAGCATCTCGTAGGCGACGCAGCCGAGCTGGTAGATGTCGGCCCGGCGATCGATGCGCTCGCCGCGGGCCTGCTCGGGCGACATGTAGCGCGGGTCGCCGAAGGTCATGCCGAGGTTCGTCGATGCGACGGCCGAGTCTGCCTCGACGAGCTTCGCCAGGCCGAAGTCGAGGAGCTTGACGAAGTTCGCCTTGCCGCGCCGGTGCGTGATCATCAGGTTGTGCGGCCGCAGGTCGCGGTGCACGTAGCCGATCGCGTGGGCCTCGGCGAGCGCCTCGCCGGCCTGGATCAGGATGTCGGCGGCCCGTTCGACGGAGAGCTGCTTCTCGCGCGCGAGGACCGCGTCGAGGGTCTCCCCTTCGAGGAGCTCCATCGCGAGGTACAGGCGGCCGTCGGGCGTGCGACCGAAATCGTGGATCTCGACGATGTGCTCGTTGTCGATGTCGGCGACGGTGGTGGCCTCGCGCCGGAAGCGCTCGACGGCGAGGTCGTCGCGCGAGAGCTCGGCATGGAGCACCTTGATGGCCACGCGGCGCTTCAGCGTCGTGTGCTCGGCCCGATAGATCGTGCCGGACGCCCCCTGCCCCATGAGGGCCTGGACCTGGAAGCGCTCGCCGAGCACGGAGCCGACGAGGACATCGGCCGCCGCGCTACGTGCCTTCGGCCGACCGCAGTTCGGGCAGAACAGCGCGGTGTCGGCGTAGGCGTGCGAGCAGGCGGAGCAGGAGACGCTCATGAAGTGGGCAGCGGGCATGGTCGTGGTGACGGACGACCAATCCAATAGTACCGCACGTCGTCGATACCGCTAGGTCTTCAGCTTGACCAGGGCCTCGGCCAGCTCGGCCTCGGTGACCAGGCCTTTGCCAACCAGTACATGGATGAGGGCGTTCAGGCGTGCCTCCGGGTCCTCCGCCTGCGCCTGGAGCATGGCGAGCGGGATCTGGGCCGTGACCGAGATCTCGGCGTCCTGCAGCAGCTCCACGGGGGACTTGGTGCCCTTGGACTTCAGGGGCCGCTTGGTGACGGCCGTGGTGATGCCCTTGTAACCCTTGTCGACCAGCTCCTCGATGGTGGAGAGCGGGAGCGCGGAGACGTCGATCTCGCACTGGGACACGGACTCGATCTCGGCGATGGCCGTGGTGTCGGTCGGGTCGGCCATCGCCAGGCGGAGCACCCGGGTGGAGCCGTCGGCGGCGATCGACATGGGCAGGACCCGCAAGCGGGCACACGCCTCGCGGGGCACGAGCCGGAGGGCCTCGGGGTCGATCTGCACGTCCTTGGGGTCGACCAGCGGGACGCGGGTCTGCTTGCGAAGGGCGCTGACCAGGGCCAGCTCGTCGACGCGCAGGTCACGCACCAGGACGACGACGAGGGGCTGCGCGCGCTCCTCGGCCATCCGGCCGGCCTTGGCGGCGCTGGCCTTGTTGACCAGCCCGGCGTCGATCGCGATCTCTGCGAGCGTCTTGGGCAACGCCGCCGATCATCTCCCTAACTGGTGCACCCGACAAGATTCGAACCTGTGACCTTTGGCTCCGGAGGCCAACGCTCTATCCAGCTGAGCTACGGGTGCGTGCGCGGGCTTTCTATCATAGGGTCGGCCCAATGGGGCGAAAGGAAGACGCGCTCGAGTACCACCGTCGAGGCCGCAAGGGAAAACTCGAGGTCGTACCGACGAAACCGCTGGTTAGCCAGATCGACCTGTCACTGGCCTACACGCCGGGAGTCGCCGAGCCCTGCCTCGCGATCGCCGAGAACGAGGACATGTCGTGGGAGTACACGGCCCGCAGCAACCTCGTGGCCGTCATCTCCAATGGCACGGCCGTGCTCGGCCTCGGTGACATCGGGCCCGCCGCCGGCAAGCCGGTCATGGAGGGCAAGGCCTGCCTCTTCAAGAAGTTCGCCGACATCGACGTGTTCGACCTCGAGATCAACGAGAAGCGGGTCGACCAGTTCGTCGAGATCGTGGCGGCCCTGGAGCCCACCTTCGGGGGCATCAACCTCGAGGACATCTCCGCGCCCGAGTGCTTCGAGATCGAACAGAAGCTGCGGGAGCGGATGCGCATCCCCGTCTTCCACGACGATCAGCACGGCACCGCGATCATCTCCGGCGCCGGCCTCATCAATGCCGCGGAGCTCGCCGGCAAGCAGCTCGCGGACATCAAGCTCGTCGTCGGTGGGGCGGGCGCGGCGGCGATCGCCTGCGTCGAGTTCTTCATCCTCCTCGGCCTGCGTCGCGAGAACTGCATCCTCATCGACAGCAAGGGCCTCATCCACGACGGCCGCACCGGCCTCACGCGCGAGAAGCAGCGCTTCGCGATCAAGGATGACGGCCGTCGCACGCTCGCCGACGCGATGAAGGGCGCCGACATGTTCCTCGGCGTCTCCGTCGCGAACACGGTCACGCAGGACATGCTGAAGACGATGGCCGAGCGGCCGATCATCTTCGCGCTCGCGAACCCCGACCCGGAGATTCCGTACCCCGATGCGATCGCGGCCCGCCCCGACGCGATCGTGGCGACGGGTCGCTCGGACTTCCCGAACCAGGTGAACAACGTCCTCGGCTTCCCGTACATCTTCCGCGGCGCGCTCGACTGCCGCGCGACGGGCATCTCCGAGGCGATGAAGCTCGCGGCGGCGCGCGCCCTCGCCGAGCTCACCCGTGAACCGGTGCCCGACTCCGTGATCATGGCCTACGGCGGTAAGGCCCTGAAGATGGGTCCCGACTACTTCATCCCGAAGCCGTTCGATCCACGCGTCCTGTGGTGGGTCGCACCCGCCGTCGCGCAGGCCGCGATGGAGTCCGGGGTCGCGCGCATCAAGTTCGACGTGAACGACTACCGCGAGACCCTCATGTCGAAGGGGTCGAACGCCGCGTACTCGATCATGCGCACGATCGGCAAGGAGGCGCGCCAGGACCCGAAGCGCATCGTGTTCCCGCACGCCGCGAACCCGCGCCTCCTGCGCGCCGTGCAGCAGATCGTCGACGAGGGCATCGCCAAGCCCGTCCTCCTCGGGCGCGAATACGAGATCGAGCGCATGTGCCAGGAGCTGTCGCTCGACATGCTCCAGCACGGCGTCGAGATCATCGATCCACGCACGGATACCAAGCCCGAGTACGCGGATCGCATCTACGAGCTCCGCCAGCGCAAGGGTCTCACCCGCCACGCGGCGAACTCCCTGGTGAACAAGAGTGACTACTACGCGTCGCTCATGGTCGAGCGGGGCCACGCCGATGGCATGGTCACCGGCTTCCGCCTGAACTACCCCGAGACGGTGCGCCCGCCGCTCGAGGTGTTCGGCCTCGAGCCCGGCCGCAAGGTCGCCGTCGGCATGTACATGATGGTGCTGCAGAACTCGGTGAAGTTCTTCGGCGACACCGTGTTCAACATCTTCCCCGACGCCGAGACGCTCGCCGACATCACGGTGCAGATGGCCGACGCGGTGCAGAGCTTCGGCGTCACGCCCCGCGTCGCGATGATCTCCTACTCGAACTTCGGCTCGGTCCGCCACCCGGATGTCCTGCGCCTCCAGAAGACACTCGAGATGGTGCGTGACCGTCGGCCAGAGCTCGAGATCGACGGCGAGATGCAGCCCGAGATGGCCCTCCAGGACGAGGTGCGCAAGCGGCAGTACCCGTTCTCCCGCCTCACCCGCGCGGCGAACACGATGGTGTTCAGCTCCCTCGCCTCGGGCAACGCGGCGTATCAGACGCTGAAGGTGCTCGGCGGCGCGTCGGCCGTCGGCCCGATCATCCTCGGGGTGGCCAAGCCGGTCGCGGCCCTGCAGAACGACGCCACCGTCGAGGAGATCGTCAACATGACGGCCTACGTCGTGCTCCGCGCCCAGCAGCTCGAGAAGGCGAAGGCCGCGCGCGAGCCGAAGCGGGCCTGATCGCCCACCCGGACCACGCGCCTATGCGATGCTGGCGGCAATGAAGCTTCGGGCGTTCGGCTTGTTGTTGGTGGTGGGTTGCGGCGATGGCGGCAGCTCCGGACCTATCGCGAGAGAGAACTATGCGCGCGAGTCGGCCGCGACGTTCTGCGCGAAGGCGTACTCGTGCTGCAACATGGCCGAGCTCACGGAGCTCGAGCTCCGCGACGGCTTCACCGGCGAGGCGGAGTGCGTCGAGGTGGTGGCCGAGCAGTTCGCCGATTCGGTCGCGTTGACGAGCCCGAGCGTCGACTTCGACGCCGATGCGGCGGGCGACTGCCGGGACGAGGCCGAGGGCGCGAGCTGCTCCCAGTTCTTCTCCGGGGCCGAGGTCACGCCCGCATGCGATCGGGTCTATTCCGGCACGCTCGCCGACGGCGCCACGTGCGAGATCGACCAGGAATGCGCGAGCGCGTACTGCGCGTTCGACTTCGAGGCGAGCGAGAACGTCTGCGCGACGCTGCCCGGTGCGGGTGCAGCGTGCGAGTTCCGCTGCGAGGACGGCCTCGCGTGCATCGACGGCATGTGTAGCGACCTGCTCGCGAATGGCGCCGAGTGCATGTCCGACCTCGACTGCGAGAGCGGCTACTGCGCCACGACGTGCGCGGATCGCCCGACCTCCACGACCTGTGACGGAGCCTAGCCATGCCGAGCTGCGCGTCGTGCCAGCGCGACAATGAAGGCTGGCGCCGCCACTGCGGCGGTTGTGGCGGCAACCTCGTCGGAGCGTGTGGAGGCTGTGGCATCGGTAACGGGCCCACCGACAAGTTCTGCGGCGCCTGTGGTCATGCGCTCACGCGCACCTCGGCCGTCCCGCCCCCTCCCCCGCCTCGGCGGGCGCCGCGGACCCCGATGAGCTCGAACACCGTGCCCATCGAGTCGATCACCGATGCGATCGTGGCCGAGTACACGGCGCCGATGGCGATGGCCAAGTCCGCGCCCGTGCAGTTCACGCCTGCCGTCGGCAAGCAGCCACAGAAGCAGAAGCGCAAGAAGCGCTAGCGCACATGCCGCACCTATAGCGACGGCGAATCGTGCTCGTGACTCAGGCGAGGGTCACGTCGAAGAGCGTGTGGTGATCGTGCTGCGCGACGTCGGCGAACGACTCGACGGCGACGGACGTCACGCGCGGTTGCCGGCCGAGCCAGGCACTCCACTCGGTGTGCGTCTTGAACATGGCCTCGTCGGGCGGTAGCGCGTAGTCGCCGCTCGCGTCGCGATAGCGGAGGCCGGCTTCGATGCGGTGGAGGCGGTTGCGCAGGCGGTAGAGCGCGCCGAACGCCGGCAGGCTGTCCTCGATCAGGAAGATCCGGCGCCGCGTGACGCGGACGATCTCGGCGAAGAGCGCGGCGGCCGCCGGCGGCTCGAGGTGATGGAGGACGTAGCAGACGAGCGTCGCATCGAAGCTGCCATCGGCGAACGGCAGCGAGCGGCCGTCGTACGTCGTCATGGGGATGTCGTGGAAGCGATCGGGCAGGAGCGCGATCTCGACGCCTTGCGGCTGGATGTCCTTGAAGAGCGCGAGCTGCGCGAGCATGTGGCCCGTGCCGCACCCCACATCGAGGACCGAGTCACCATCGGAGAGGCGGCGCGAGATCGAACGGGCCTTGAGGAGGTCCCACGGGCGGAAGCGGCTCCAGGCGCGGCGGCGGCCGCGCGGCCAGTTCGCCAGGGCGACGCATGCGGCACCGGCCGCCTGCAGCGTCAGACTCGTCACGACACTCACCATTCGCGATCGCATGCCCGTTCATGACGGCGATGCGTGCGCCTTCGTCACGGCACGGTGATCACGAGCTCGACATCATCGATGCCGACGTGGGCCTCGACGGGCGCGAGACCGGGGACGGCAAGGGTGTACTCGCCGGCCGGGAGGTCCCGGAGCTCGAGCCGACCCTGGGCATCGGTGGTGGCGGCGAGGGTACGGATGTCGCCCTTCGCGAGGGAGAAGGAGAACTGCGTGCCAGCGAGGTTGGGCGGGCGGCGGATCACGGCGGTGACGGCGAGACCGACGACGGGCGATCCATCGCGCAGCACCCGCGCGCGGAGCCGGCCACGCACGGGCTCGATGCGGCCACCGGCGATCCGCCAGGGCACGTAGCGCTTCACCTTGGCGAGATCGGTGGGGGTGAGCGCGGTGCGAGCGCTGTAGATCGTGACGCTCTGGCTCCGCGTGATGATCGACTCGCCGTCGCGTGACCAGGCCACGCCGGCGACGGGCGGTGTGAAGTCGACCTGGCTGACGAGCGGCGGACCATGGTCGAGCGGCCAGCGGGCGAGCACGCGACCGTCGCGAACCCCGAGGACGAGCGCGGCCGTGCCGTACTCGCCGATGGCGGCGACGAGCTCTCCCGTCCGGTCGACCTGCGCGGACTGGAGGCGTTCGCTCACGAAGGTGGCGCGGTCGGCGCCGGTCCGGGCGCTCCAGATGCGAACGGCGCGGTCACTGCCGATCGTGGTCACGTACGTGCCGCTCGGATCGAGGGAACCGGCGATGACATCGGTGTCGGTGCGCAGGCGCGTGCCGGTGTCGAGATCGAAGAGCGCGATGGCGGGCGTGGGCGAACCGGGCGCGGTCTCGAGCACCGCGCGTGGGCCCGCGAAGCCGATCACGCGGAACGACTCGCCCATGGCGAGCGTGGCGCCGCGGCGGCCGTCGGCGAGCTCCCAGACGGTCGCCGCGCTCCCCGGGCCCCAGGCGAGCGCACGCTGCCCGTCGGGATCGAGCGCCGCGGTCGTCGCGCCGGCGAGGACGAGCCATGGCTGCCCCTGCCGGTAGAGCGTGGGCGCGCCGTCGAGAGTCTCGACCAGGAGCGTGCCGTCGCGGGCGAGCTCGAGGCGCGTCGCCTCCTCGCGCAGCGGGACGGTCGAGAGCGTCGCGCCCGTCGCCACGTCGACGATCAGCGCGGAGCCGTCGGCGGCGATCGCCGCGAAGCGCGAGCCGACCAGAGCGAAGGGGGCGCGCACGTCCGCGTGGGGAATGAGCGCCGCCGCGTCGGTGCCCCAGAGCGCGAGGCGTGAACCGTCCGTGACGATCGTACGCATGCCGTCCTCGGTGATGGCGGCGATCAGGCCCGGCGGCTTCGTGGTCGCGCGCTGGCTGCCGACGCCGAGCTTCCAGATGCGAAGGCGGCCATCACCGCGCACGGCGACGAGGCGCGTGCCGTCGCGGGTGAAGCGAGCGTCGCTGCCGCCGAGTGTCTCGTGCGTGGACAGCAGGTTGCCGGTGCGCGCGTCCCAGACGCGAACGAACTCGTCGACCCCGACCGTCAGGATGCGCTGTCCATCGGGTGAGAAGCGCCCGGACCAGACGATGTCGCCGTGGGTGACGGAGGTGACGAGGCGTCCCGTGGCCAGATCCCACACCCGCGCGGTGCCATCGTGACTGGTGGTGAGGAGCCGGGTGCTCGCCTCGTCGAAGACGCACTTCCAGATGGCGTCGGAGTGGCCCGCGAAGCTGTGCAAGGCCGCGCCCGTGGCCGCATCCCAGACGTTGGCGCGGCCGGTCATGCCGCACGTGGTGGCAAAGCGGCCGTCACGAGAGAGCTCGCCGCCGAGCACGCGCCCTCCGTGATCGAAGCCGCCGAGGTACTCGCCCGTGCGGATATCCCAGCCGCCGCCGACACCCGCGAACGTCACCGTCAGGAGGTGCGGCGTGACGGGGCTGAGGACACCGTACGCATGCGCGAGCAGCATCGACGTGTTGACCTCGATGGTGCGGACCAGCGCCCCCGTGCGGACGTCCCAGATGCGCGCATCGCCGTCGAAGCCGGTGCTCGACGCGAGGCCATCGTCGGCCGTGAAGGTCACGACGGTGATCTCCGCGCCGTGCACGAGCGCGTGCTTCAGCGCGCCGGTGGGCACATCCCAGAGGCGCACCAGGCCATCGCTGCCCCACGTCGCGATCGTCTTGCCGTCGTGCGAGAACTGCACGCCGTCGAAGCCGTCGCCGTGGCCGATGGTCGTAGCGGGGGTTGCGGTTGGATCGAGGGTGGCCATGACGGCGCCGTCCTCGATTCGCCAGATGCGGGCGGTGCTGCGGCAGCCAGCGGCGACGAAGCGGCCATCCGGGCTGAGATCCAGGAGGCGCGCACTACCTCCGCAATCGAGCGTGCGCTCCTCGGCGGTGAGATCGCGCAGGGCCGTGCCCAGCATGAACTGCAGCGACGGAGAGCGAGCCCCGCGCCGGTAGGCTTCATCGAGGTACGCGGCCGCGCGCAACGTATTGCCAGCCAGGAGCTCGCTGCGACCTTGCTCCTCGAGGACGAAGCGCAGCGTCGCGTGCGCCTCCGCCCGCGAACGCACGATGCGGGTCACGCTGACCGCACCGATCACGGCGAGCGCCACCAGCGCCAGCGCCGAGGCGGCCACCGCGCCGCGGTGCCGGCGCAGGAAGCGTCGGATCCGATCGGCCACCGAGTACGCATGCGCCTCGACGAGCCGCCCGGCCTGATAGCGGCCCAGCTCGGCGGCCAGCTCGCTCGCGTTGGCGTACCGGTCGCCGCGGTCGCGCGCCATCGCCTTGTCGACGATCGACTTCAGATCACGCGGTGCCTCGACCTCGGCGAGCAGGAGGCGCAAGAGGCCGCCGAGCGCGTACACATCGGTCCGCTCGTCGACGACCTCCCCGCGCTCTTGCTCGGGAGACATGTAGCCCTTGGTCCCGATGATCACGCCGGCGGCGGTGAGCTCGTCGGTCACCGGCACGATGCTCTCGCCGTCGCAGAGCTCCTCGATCTCGCGGCCCCGCAGATCCTTCGCGAGCCCCCAGTCGATCACGACCGTCTCCCCGTACGCACCGACGAGGACGTTGCCCGGCGACAGATCGCGATGGATCACGTGGTGCGCGTGGGCGAACGCGACCGCTTCGCACGCCGCGATCAGAGCAGGTAGCAGGGCGAGCCGCGCCGCCTGCGTCGACGCCCGGGCGATCGCGGTCCCGAGCGTCACGCCCTCGACGAGGCGCATCGAGTAGTACGGAGTGCCGTCGGGCCAGTGCCCGATCTCGTAGATGGGGACGATGCCGGGATGCTGGAGGCGCGCCGTCAGGCGGGCTTCGCGCTGGAAGCGCGCGGCGAGCTTGGGTGTGGCGTAGAGCAACTCCTTGACCGCCACCTGGCGGCCGACGCGCAGGTCGCGGGCGACGAGGATGCGCCCCATGCCCCCCCGCGCCACCTCGTCGCCGAGAGCGTACCCGGGGGATGGCGACGCTTCGACCGCTCTGCAGTGGGGGCACGTCGCGAGATGCGTCTCGAGGACGCGCTCGCTGCCCGACGACAGGACGCCCTCGGCGCGGGCCGCGAGCAGCGGGTCGAAGTCAGAACAGCTCATGCCGCCGCACGGAAGCGTCGCCGTAGTCGCTCGATCGCGGCCCGCACGCTGCGCTCGGCCGCTTTCGGGCTGGCCAGCGCGAGGCTCCCGGCGATCGCATCGAAGTCTTCGCCCGACGCCCACAGCTCGAGCGCCTGACACTGCTCGGCCGACACGGACTCGGCCGCGTATGCGAGCATCGCCTTCGCCGTCCCGCGCGCGGTCACGGGGGTCCGCACGCCCTCGATGCGGCTCGACGACGGCAGCGCCTGCGCCTCGATCCACACCCCGGGCGTGCTGCGATCGGCCTCGTAGCGCCGCACGTAGTCGGGATGCGCCCGCAGATAGTCGATGCCCACGCGCTTCGCGACCACGCGGAGCCACGCCATGAAGCTCAGGGCGGGCGTCTGGGCGCGCGCGTCGAGGAAGCGCCGCAGGCGAGCGAAGCCATCGGCGCGCAATCGCGCCATGACGGCCACGATGATGTCGCGTCGCTCGTCCTCGCGCTGACCGAGCCGGCCCAGGAACCGCGGCTGCGCCACGATGCGGGCGAGCTCGGGCTCCACTGCCGACCAGAGCGCTTGCCACGCCCGCTCGTCGCCCTCTGCCGCCCGCTCGACCAGTCCTTCCATACGGATCGTTCACGGCCATTCTCGTCGATCCGTCACGCGGCCCCACCTGGCAAACGGTGGCAGGTCCCGGCGCCGCTAGATGATCCGGATGCCCTGCGTCTGCGTCGCGCACAGATTCGGCGAGCCACCGTCGCAGACCTGGATCGAGACGTTGCACGGGCCGGCGACCGGCGACGGCCACGTGAGGCGACCACCCGCGGCCGTGATCGACCCACCACACGTATGGTTAGGGGTGAGCGACCACGTCTGCGACGGACCATCAGGATCGCTGCGCACCGCCTGGTACACGTACGGCTGACCGACGTTGCCGGTACCTGGCATCTGGCTCGTGATCACCGGCGCATCGTTCACCGCGGTGATCGTGATCACCGTCGTCTGGTTTCGACATGCGCCGGCCGGATCACATACCCTGATGACGAGCGTGCAGGTCGCCGGCACCACGGGCCCGGCGATCGTGAAGGTCACGCCACCGCCGGTGCCGATGACGCCGCCACAGGTGTGACCGGCGCCGAGCGACCAGGTGAAAGCGCCCCCCACGGGCCCATCAGGATCCGTCGCCGCGGACGGGTGGCGATAGAGCACATCCTCGGTTGCCGTGACGGGCGGGGTGTTCGTGAACACCGGCGCGTCGTTCACGGGCGTGATCGTGATCTGCCGTGACTCCGTATCGCAGAGGTTCGGCGTGCCGCCGTCGCAGACCTGGACCGCGACCGTGCACGCGGTGGGCGGCGTCGGTCCGGTCTCCGTGAAGGTGTACACGCCCGTGGTCGGGTTGATCGTGCCTCCACAGGTATTGCCGGCGAGCGTGCTCCAGATCCGCGACGGGCCATCCGGGTCATTCGCGACCGCGCTGTACGTGTAGAGCGTGTCCTCGATCGCCGGCGACGGCGGGACGTTCGTGATCACCGGCGCGTCGTTGACACCCGTGATCGCGATCGTGCCGCTTCCCGTCCCGCAGGCCGCGCCGCTGTCGCAGACGCGCAGTGACAGGACGCAGCTCGTCGGAGGATTCGGCCCCGCGGCCGTGAAGGTCACGACGCCCGTCGCCGCGACCACCGAGCCCCCGCAGGTATGGCCGACGCCGAGGGACCACGTGAGGCCGGTGCCATCGGGATCCGAGGCGGACGCGCTGAACGTGAACACCATGTCCTCCGTCGCCGTACCGGTGATGGGGCTCGTGATGGTGGGGGCGTCGTTCACGGCCGCGATCGCTACCGTCGTGGTCTGGTTCGCCGAGCACAGCGCGGGCGCGCCACCGTCGCACACGCGAATCGCGACGACGCATGACGATGGTGGCGTGGGTCCCAGGGGCGTGAAGGTGTACGCGCCCGAGGTCGCATTGATCGACGAGCCCGGGCACGTGTTGCCAGGGGCGAGGGCCCAGGCCACGCTCGGGCCGTCGGGATCGGAGCGCACCGCGTTGTACGTGTACGCCACGTCCTCGGTGGCCGTCGTCGGCGCCGCGCTCGTGATGGTCGGGGCGTCGTTGACCGCCGTGATCGTCACCGTCGTGGTCTGCGTCGCACAGGCACTGGCACCATCACACGCGCGCAGCGCCACCACGCAGCTCGTCGGCGGCGTCGGACCGGCCGGGGTGAACGTGAACGCGCCCGTGGTGCTGACCGTGCCGCCACACGTATGCGTACCCGCGAGCGTCCAGGTGACGCTGCCCGGACCGTCGGGATCCGTCCCGGCCGCAGCGTAGCTGTAGGCCACGTCCTCGGTGGCCGTCGTCGGGGCGGAGCTCGTGATGGTCGGCGCGTCGTTGACCGCCGTGATCGCGATCGTCGTCGTCTGCGCGGCGGAGCAGAGGGTGGGCGCACCACCGTCGCACACGCGAATCGCGAGCACGCAGCTCGCCGGCGGCACGGGACCGGCCGGCGTGAACGTGAAGACGCCCGTGCCGGCATCGATCGCCCCGCCGCACGTGTGCGCCGCCACCGTCGCCCAGACGCGCGACGGACCATCGGTATCCACGGCGCTGGCCGCGTACGTATAGAGCGTGTCCTCGGTCGCGGTCGTGGCAGGAGTGCTCGTGATCGCCGGCGGATCGTTCACCGGCGTGATCACGATCGAGAACGTCTGCACCACGCTCGTGTCGACCCCGCCATTGGCCGTGCCGCCATCATCCTGGATCCGCACGCTCACCGTGGCCGTGCCACTGACGTCGGGCGCGGCGGTGAACGTGAGCTGCCCCGTCGGGCTCACGGCTGGCTGCGTCGTGAAGAGCGCCGGCTGATCGGCCGTCACGAGGAACTGCAGCACCTGCGCGCCCTCGTTCGCCGGGCCCGCGCTGATGCTCGTGGCCCAGGCCAGCGTCTGCGCGCCTGCATCCTCGGCGACGGTGACCGTCGGCCCTGCGGTGAAGGCCGGCGCATCGTTCACCGGCGTGACGGTCACGGTCACGAGGGCCGTCGAGCCGCCGTTCAGCGAGTACGTGAAGGAGTCCACGCCGTTCGTGTTCGCCATGGGCACATACGTCACGTCGCTGCCGCCGCCGCTGATCGCGGAGGTGCCCCGCGACGGCTGGGTCACGGTGGTCACCGTGCGCGGCCCCCCGTCGATGTCCGTGTCGTTGGTGAGCACGGTCAGCGGCGTCGGCGCGGAGTCCTCGAGGACGGTGCGCACGTCGGCGACGGCGACCGGCGGCTCGTCGACGTTCGTCACCGTGATGGCGACCGGCGACTCGAACACGTTGCCGCCGCTGTCGATCACCTGCACGCGAATGGAGTAGCTCGTCCGCACCTCCGCATCGAAGGACGCGCGCGCGCGCAGCGTGCTGCCCGTCACCGCGAACGACGCATTGTCGGCGCCTCCCGTCCCCGCGACGATCGTGAACGAGAACGAGTCGCCGGCATCGAGATCCACCGCGCCGAGCGTGCCCACGGTCGTGTTGGCGGGCTGGTTCTCCGCGATCGTGCTCGGCGTCAGCGTGATCGCCGTCGGCGCCGTACCCACCGGCATCCCGCCCGCTCCTGTCACCGCGAGCGTCGGCATGCCGCCTGGTGTGCCCGTCACCGTGAGCGTGCCCGCCACGAGCCCCATGGCCAGCGGCGAGAAGCTCACGGCGATCACGCACGAAGCGCCACCCGCGAGCGTCTGCCCATTGCAGGCATCGGCCGTGATCGACAGCGGTGCATCACCGGTGAACACCACGGCGAGCGGTCCGGTCGGCACCGAGCCCGCCGCGTTCGTCACCTGGAACTGGCGGGTGGCGGTCGTGTTCGTCGCCACGAGCCCGAAGTTCGCGCCTTGCAGCGCCACGAGCGTCAGCGCCTCGATGCCCGTGCCGACGAGCTCCTGCGCATCCTGGTCCCAGGGGTCCGTCCCGATGTCGAAGACCACGGAGCCGGTCGTCACCCCGAGCGTCGTCGGCGCGAAGCGAATGGTCACATCGCAGGTCGCCTGCGCGGCGATCGTGGCCCCGCACGGATTCGCGGCCACGCTGAACTGCGCGGGGACGGTGACGCCGAAGGGCTGTGGGGTCGAAGCGTGGCTACGCACGCCGATGACGACGTCGCGGGGGGTGGTGTTGTTGATGACCGCCGATCCGAAGTCCGCGGGGGTCACCACGGCCCCACCCCCCACCGTGACCACCTCGAGCCGCGGAGTGCCGACGCCACTCACCGCGCCCTCGACGGCCGCGATCCCCGCCGCCGCCACCTGGAACAGCGCCGACTGCGGACCGAGAGCCTCCGCGCGGAATCGCACCTCGAAGTCGCACGTCGCCGCCGGGGCGAGCGCCGCGCCCGTGCACGTGTCGGACGACGCCACGAACGAGCCGGGCGAAGTCCCCGCAGGGGTCACGGTCAGCGCGGGCGTCACGGATGCGCCCGTGTTCGTCACGGTGAAGGTCGCGACCGTCGTCCCTGTCTCTTCGACCACGCCGGTACCGAGATCGCTGACGTCGCCAGAGATGGTCAGCGCCCCCGTCCCGATGCCCTCGCCGGAGAGCGCGAGCGTGGCCGTGCCCCCCGGCGTGGCCGTGATCGTGAGCGTGCCACTCGCGGGTCCCGCCACCGTGGGGGCGAACGTGACCTCGACCATGCAGTTGGCGCCGGCCGCGAGGGCCACATCACATGTCGTCGCGCCCATCGCGAAGGGGCCGGTCACCGTGATCGTCGGCGCACCGGTGGGTGTCTCCCCGCCATTCGTGATGGTGATCGTCGTCGGGGGGCTCGTCTCCCCGATCGTCACCGTTCCGAGCTCGAGGGTCGGACGGTCGATCGCGAGGACCGCCTCTGTCGGTGGCGCATCCGGAGGTTCGACCGGGGCATCGACGGGGTTGTTGCGATTCCCTCCATCGTCGCCGCACGCGATCAGCACCAACGCGGAGCACACCAGACGCCGGCTCGTCCTCATCACCTCCGTCAGAGTCTCATGGTTCGAAGATGTGACCTACGGTGGCGGTAATCGCAGCCGGAGCCTCGCCCGAGGTAGAGGCTTGACGTGCTGGTCGTAGCGCCGCAGCTCTGCCAGGGCGAGGTCGACGCGACCGAGGCCGAGCGCGGTCGCGAACGCGCCGACGAACAGCATGAACACCGGCGAGGACGTCGCCCCGATGAACGTCAGCGCGAGGCTCGTTCCAACCGTCAGCACGCCGAGGGCAACCAGCCCCCAGCCGAGCCCGCGCCGCACGAGGATCCGCTGGCGGGGATCGAACACCCGGCGCCGGGCGGCGACCGCCATCTCGACGCTGCCGTCCTCGTTCGCGAGCATCCACCTCGAGCATAGCCGCCCGCGCGAGCCGCGCACACGCGAATGCCCACCGACGCGGACGCACGCCGTCGCCGGCACGACGACACCTCCCCACGTCGGTGCCCGCACTCGCGCCCGTCCTGGCCTGGAGGTTGCGTTGCGGATCGCCGACGGCGGTCAGCCCGCGCCGTCTGCCTTGTCGACGCGATCGCGGTGGACGAAGGACGCCTTCGCGTAGTCGCGATTCATGAGGGCCATCACGTCGCGCGAGATGTCCTTCGGGCAGGCCGCCTCGCACTCGTAGTGGTTCGAGCAGTTGCCGAAGCCCGCGGCGTCCATGGCCGTGACCATGGCCTGGGTGCGGTGGAGCCGCTCCGGCTGGCCCTGCGGCAGGTTATGGAGGTGGGCGAGCTTCGCGGCGACGTAGAGCATCGCGGAGCCGTTCGGGCATGCGGCCACGCAGGCGCCGCAGCCGATGCAGGCGGCCGCCTCGAACGAGCGATCCGCGGCTTCCTTCGGGATCAGGACGTCATTGGCGTCCGGCGCCGAGCCCACGTTGGAGGTCACGAAGCCGCCGGCCTGGATGACGCGATCGAACGCGCTGCGGTCGACGCAGAGGTCCTTGATCACGGGAAAGGCGGCCGCGCGCCACGGCTCGATATAGATCTCGGAGCCGTCCTTGAACGTGCGCATGTGGAGCTGGCAGACGGTCGTCGCCTTCTGTCCGCCGTGCGGACGGCCGTTGACGACGAGCGAGCACATGCCGCAGATGCCCTCGCGACAGTCGTGATCGAACGCCACGGGCTCCTCGCCCTTGGCGATGAGCTGCTCGTTCAAGACATCGAGCATCTCGAGGAAGGAGGCGTGCTCCGAGACCTTGGTGACCTTGTACGTCACCATCTTGCCCGGCGACTTCTTGTCGGACTGGCGCCAGATGTGGAGGGTCAGGTTCAGATCGCTCATTACTTGTAGCTCCGGGTGGCGAGCTTGACGTTCTCGAACACGAGCGGCTCTTCGTGGCGCATCGGCGTCTTGCCCTCGCCCGCGTACTCCCACACCGCGGCGTGCGCGAACTTCTCGTCATCGCGCTTCGCCTCGCCGTCGTCCTGGTGCTCGACGCGGAAGTGACCGCCGCAGCTCTCCTCGCGGACGAGCGCGTCACGGCACATCATCTCGCCGAACTCGAGGAAGTCGGCCACGCGACCGGCCTTCTCGAGGGACTGGTTGAACGAGTCCTTCGAGCCGAGGATCGTGACGTCCTTCCAGAACTGCTCGCGCAGCTCGGGGATCTTCGCGAGCGCGTGCTCGAGGGATGCCTTGGACCGCGCCATGCCGCAGTCCTCCCACATGATGTTGCCGAGCTCCTTGTGGAAGGAGTCGACGGTCCGCTTGCCGCGGATGCCCATCAGCTTGTCGAGGCGCGCCTTCGTCTCGGTCTCCGCCGTGGCGAACGCCGCGCTTGACGTGCTCGCGAGATCCTTCGCGTTGACGGTGGCGAGGTAGTTGCCGAGGGAGTAGCTGATGATGAAGTAGCCGTCGGCGAGGCCCTGCATCAGGGCCGAGGCGCCAAGGCGGTTCGCGCCGTGGTCGGAGAAGTTCGCCTCGCCGAGGCAGAACAGGCCGGGGATGGTCGTCTGGAGGTTGTAGTCGACCCACAGCCCGCCCATCGTGTAGTGGACGGCCGGGTAGATGCGCATCGGAACCTTGTAGGGATCCTCGCCGGTGATGCGCTCGTACATGTCGAACAGGTTTCCGTACTTCTCGCGGACCTTGCTCTCGCCATCGCGCCGGATGGCGTCACGGAAATCGAGATACACGCCGCGGCCGCCGGGACCGACGCCACGGCCGTCGTCGCACTGCTCCTTCGCAGCGCGGCTCGCGATATCCCGCGGCGACAGGTTGCCGAAGCTCGGATACTTCCGCTCGAGGTAGTAGTCGCGATCCTCGTCAGGGATGGAGTCCGGCCGCTTCTGGCAGTCCTCCTTCTTCCTCGGCACCCAGACGCGGCCGTCGTTGCGGAGCGACTCGGACATCAGCGTCAGCTTCGACTGGAAGTCGCCGGAGACGGGGATGCACGTCGGGTGGATCTGCGTGAAGCAGGGATTCGCGAAGCCCGCACCCTTCTTGTACGCGCGGTACGTCGCGGTGACGTTGCAGCCCTTCGCGTTCGTCGAGAGGAAGAAGACGTTGCCGTAACCGCCGGTGGCGAGGACGACGGCGTGCGCCGAGTGGGACTCGACCTTGCCCGTCACGAGATCGCGCACGACGATGCCGACGGCGCGCCCGTTCTCGATGACGACATCGAGCATCTCGGTGCGCGGGAACATCTTCACCTTGCCGATGCCGATCTGGCGCTCGAGCGCGGAGTAGACCCCGAGGAGGAGTTGCTGGCCGGTCTGACCACGCGCGTAGAACGTGCGCGAGACCTGCGCGCCACCGAAGCTGCGGTTGGCGAGAGTGCCGCCGTACTCGCGCGCGAACGGCACGCCCATCGCCGCGCATTGATCGATGATGTCGACCGACACCTCGGCGAGGCGATGCACGTTGGCCTCGCGCGCGCGGAAGTCGCCGCCCTTCACCGTGTCGTAGAACAGGCGGTGAATGGAGTCGCCGTCGTTCTGGTAGTTCTTCGCCGCGTTGATGCCGCCCTGCGCGGCGATCGAGTGCGCACGGCGCGGGGAGTCCTGGAAGCAGAAGCAGGCGACGTCGTAGCCGAGCTCGGCGAGCGTCGAGGCGGCGGCGCCTCCCGCGAGTCCGGAGCCGACGACGATGACCTTGTACTTACGCTTGTTGGCCGGGTTGACGAGCTTGTAGTTGAACTTCGCGTTCTCCCACTTCTTCTCGATCGGGCCGGAGGGGATTTGGGCGTCGAGCTTCACATTGCACCGGGGAGCTTGATGATGCCGACGAGGACGGCCGTCGGCGGGACCATGTAGCCGATGAAGAGGAACCACGCGATGCCGCGTCCCACCGACTCGACGGGGTACTTCGGATGGCGCCAGCCGAGCGACTGGAACCACGAGGCGGCCCCGTGACCGAGGTGGATGCTGAGCATCAACATACCTGCGAGATAGATGCCCCAGATGATCGGGTTCTGGAACCCGTGCACGAACATCGAGTACGCGTCATAGCGTCCCTGCCCGTCGAGGTGATGGAAGTACTGCGGCTGCACGAGCCCCGCCGTGAAGTGGAGGATGTGCATCGCGAGGAAGGCGGCGATCGCCAGGCCGGTCCACGCCATCGCGCGACCGAGCGGCGAGGACCTCACCGGCTTGTACATGGCGTAGCCGATCGGACGGGCGGCCTTGTTCTTGGCGACGAGGCCGATCGCCAGGACGATGTGCACGAGCACGAGGCCCAGAAGGCCTGCGCGCACCGGCCACTTCACTTCCCACAGTGACTGCAGGAAGTGCGCGTACTTGTTGTACATGTCCTGGCCACCAAACATCTGCAGGTGGCCCACCATGTGGGCGATGGCGAACAGCAGCAGCAGGAGGCCGGTCACGGCCATGATGTGCTTCGCTCCGACCGAGCTTCGGAGATACCTACCGAACCAGCTCATTGAATGACTCCAAGGCCTTGGATGCGTGGGCCGGGGGAATAGGTACACGAACAGTCAAAAGCGGCAATGGCGCGCCGCCCGATAAGGAGCCCGGGTGGGGATAGACTGTCGCGGTGTCTGACGACGCCACCGAGCAGCTGGCGGTCCGACCGTCGTCGCCGCTCGTGGCCGCGACGCGGGCCTCCCCGTTGGCGACCGAGTCGGGTGCGCTGATCGGCCGCACGCTCGGGAAGTTCACGATCGTCGAAGCGGTGGGCCGCGGTGGATCCGGCGAGGTCTACCGGGCGGAGCAGCCGCAGCTCGGCCGGTCGGCGGTCATCAAGGTGTTGCGCCCCGAGCACGCGACGAGCGCGAACCGGACGGAGCGGTTCCTGCGCGAAGCGAAGCTGGCGTCCCGACTGGACCATCCCTACGCCGCCCACATCTACGCGTTCGGGGTCGAGCCTGACGGGATCTTCTGGATCGCGATGGAACACGTCCGCGGCATGACGCTCGACGAGCTGGTCGCGCGCCGCGGGGCGATGCCGCCGGCCGTGTTCGGGCCGCTGTTCGCTCGCCTCTGCGAGGTCATCCACACCGCCCACGAGCTCGGGATCATTCACCGCGACATCAAGGGTTCCAACGTCATGGTGATCGAGCGCGCCGGGCAGCTCCTGCCCAAGCTCCTCGATTTCGGCATCGCGAAGGGCATCGAGGCCGAGCCCGAGGACGGAGAGACGGTCGAAGAAGCCGACGACAATCCGGCGCTGACCCAGCACGGCGCGACGCTCGGGTCGCCCCAGTACATGGCGCCCGAGCAGTGGGTATCCGCGCACGATGTCGATGCGCGCGCGGACATCTATGCCCTCGGCATCCTCGCGTACCGCTGTGTCGGCGGGGGACTGCCCTTCGGGAAGCTCGACCGCGCGAAGCTCGCCATGGCCCATCTTTCGATACCGCCGCCTGCCCTCCCCGCGACGGTCCCGGCGTCGATCAGCGAGGTCGTGATGCGCGCGCTGGCCAAGCAGCCGGGCGCGCGCTGGCCGAGTGCGCTGGCGTTCGGCGACGCGATGCGCGCGGCGATCGGCGGCGGCGTGCCCGAGGCGGTGCCGATCTTCGACCCCGCCGTCCGCGACGTCTGGGTGCGCGGCGGACCGCAGCCACTCGCCGACGCCGTGGCGAGGCTCGCGCGCGCGACCACGACTGTCGAGGCCGATGCGGCGCTGCGCGAGCTCGTCGCGATCACCTGCCGCTGGCTCGCGGTCCTGGCGCTCTCCCAGCGCGATACGACGGGCCGCGAGACTCCTGATCCCGACCTACGCGAGCACGCCCGCGCCGTCTCGGGGAAGGACGATGCCGCGCCGTGGCTGCGCCTCGCGCGCGTGGCCGCCACCTCGAAGATGAACGTCGAGCCGCTCGAGGCGCTGGCGACGCGTCTCGATGATCGCGAGCGGTCCCGGACCGCGGCGGGGCTGGCCTCCGATGTGGTGGCGGCGAGCGAGGCACTGAATGCGCTGGAACCGCTCCTCGCGTACCAGCTCGTCG
>LNFM01004820.1_pt1 | contig 24313 bp, 24 predicted proteins | sample 596031 | NCBI WGS metagenome assembly LNFM01 (sample SAMN04254537, study PRJNA301005) | activated carbon metagenome | isolation source: dual media filters at the Ann Arbor, Michigan drinking water treatment plant | place: USA: Ann Arbor | reverse complement strand
CCGGCGCGGCGGCCTGGCGGGCCGGCGCGGCGGTGCGGGCGGCGCTGCGCGGCGCCGCCACGGGCCGGGCCGCGGCGCGGACGGGTGCGGCGACCGGCTTGGCCGCGCGCTGCGTGCTGACGGCGGCGCGGGCATCCCCGCGGGCTTCGGCGACCTGCGGCGCGAGCGCCGCCAAGCTGAGGCCGAGCAGGCCCGCGAACATCCAACGCATATGATAACCCCCACCCCAGTGTCTTCCCGGGTTACGGCATATTTCAGTCAGGGGAGGTGTGGCAACCCCAAATATTCCTGACTCTGCATCTCGACCAACCGCGACGCCGTCCGCTCGAACATCGCCGCATTCTCGCCTTTTTCGTAGAGGCGGTCCGGTTCTGCTTGCGCGCTCGCCACCAGCTTGCACCGATGCTCGTACAGCGCATCCACCAGCGTGATGAAGCGGCGCGCCTTGTCGAAGTTCTCCGGCCCCAGGCGGGGCACCGCGTCCAGCACCAGGGTATGGAAATGCGTGGCGATGGCCAGGTAGTCGGCCGGGCCCAGGAAGGCGCCGCAGGCCTCGTCGAAATCCATCCGCGCCACGCCGCGCGCCGCCTGCGCCACCGTCACGGGGCGGCCCAGCACCGTCAGGGTCTGCGGCGTGCCGTGGGTTTCGCCCGTCATCTCGCGGAAGGCGGCGTCCAGCGCGCGCTCGGCCCGCCCGTCCACCGGGTGGTGCCAGGTGTGCAGGCCGCGGATGCGCTCGCGCCGGTAGTCGCCCTGGGATTGCAGGTGCAGCACCTCGACGCGCTGCCTGATCAGCGCGATGAAGGGCAGGAAGGCGTCGCGCCCCGGCTTGCCCTTGAACAGGTCCTCGGGCGCGGTGTTGGAGGTGGCGACCACCACCACGCCGCGGGCGAACAGCGCCTCGAACAGCCGGCCCAGGATCATCGCGTCGGTGATGTCGTGGACCTGGAACTCGTCGAAGCACAGCAGCGCCGCTTCGGCGAAGATGGCGTCGGCGAGCGCGGGGATGGGGTCGTCGCTGCCGGGGTTCGCCTGCTTCCAGCGGTGGATGCGCTGGTGGGCCCCCTGCATGAAGGCGTGGAAGTGGATGCGCAGCTTGCGCGGCACCTCGGCGGTGTCGAAGAACAGGTCCATCAGCATGGACTTGCCGCGCCCCACGGCGCCGACGAGGTAGAGCCCCTCCGGCGCGTCCTCCGGCGGGGCCAGGTCGCCGCTGCCCTTGCGGCCGAACAGCCGGCCGAGGAAGCCGGCGGGCCTCACGACCGGGGCGGCGGGCTGCGGGTCGTAGCCGCGCAGCGCCCGCCACAGCGCCTGGAGGCGCTCGGCCGCCTGGGCCTGCGCGGGGTCCGGCTTCAGGGCGCCGGCGGCGACGCGGGCGCGGTAGAGGGCGAGCGGGCCGTGCGGGTGGTGGGGGGCATCCATTGCGGGAGGGGGATAGAACGCCGCCGCATGGCGCTCAACCGCCCGCGCCGCTGGACGGGTTCGGCCGCCGGGGGTTATGGAGGCGCGTTTGCCAACTGGAGTGTCTTGACATGGGCTACAGGGTCGCGGTCGTCGGCGCCACCGGAGCGGTGGGGCGCGAGATGCTGAAGACGCTGAGCGAGCGGAATTTCCCGGTCAGCGAGGTGGTCGCGCTCGCCAGCGGGCGTTCCGCCGGGCAGCAGGTGAGCTTCGGCGAGAAGACGATCCTGACGGTCAAGAACCTGGAGACCTTCGACTTCACGGGCACCGACATCGGCCTGTTCTCCCCCGGCGCCTCCGTCTCGGCCATCCACGCCCCGCGCGCCGCCGCGCAGGGCTGCGTGGTGATAGACAACACCAGCCAGTTCCGCATGGACCGCGACGTGCCGCTGGTGGTGCCGGAGGTGAATGCCCACGCGCTCAAGGGCTTCCGCAAGCGCGGCATCATCGCCAACCCCAACTGCTCCACCATCCAGATGGTGGTGGCGCTCAAGCCGCTGCACGCCATCGCGCGCATCAGGCGCGTCGTCGTCTCCACCTACCAGAGCGTCTCGGGCGCGGGGAAGGAGGCGATGGACGAGCTGTTCAACCAGACCAAGGGCTCCTTCGTCCACGACCAGCCGACGGTGGAGATCTTCACCAAGCCCATCGCCTTCAACTGCATCCCCCACATCGATTCCTTCATGGAGGACGGCTTCACGAAGGAGGAGTGGAAGATGGCGGTGGAGACGCGCAAGATCCTCGACCCCGACATCCAGGTGGTGGCGACCGCGGTGCGCGTGCCCGTCTTCGTGGGCCATTCCGAGGCGATCAACGTGGAGTTCGAAGGCCCCATCACCGTGGCCCAGGCGCGCCAGGCGCTGCGCGACGCGCCCGGCCTGCAGCTGGTGGATGCGCGCGAGGATGGCGGCTACGTCACCCAGCTCGACGCCGCGGGCGAGGACGCGGTCTTCGTCTCGCGCCTCCGCAAGGACCCCACGGTGCCGCACGGGCTGGCCTTCTGGTGCGTCTCGGACAACCTGCGCAAGGGCGCGGCGCTGAACGCCGTGCAGATCGCCGAGGAGCTGGTGCGCCAGGGGCTGCTGGCGAAGCAGCCGGCGTAGTTCAGGCCGCGAACGTGGCGTCCTGCTCGGCGCGCAGCGCGTCGAGCAGGCCGGCGCCGGCCGGGTCCAGGTCGGCGCAGCGCAGCATCGCGCCGGCCGCCACCGGGCGCGCCAGGGTGCGCCCCGCGGCCAGGTAGTAGGGCGCCGGCGCCTCGCCCCGCGCGGCGGCGGCCGGCAGCAGCACGGGCGCCAGGCCCGGCACCGCGTGGCGCGTGCCCTCGATGGCCAGCACATGCCCGGCCGGCAGGTCGGCGGTCGCGCGCGCCGCGAGGTCCGCAACGGGCCGGTAGCCTTCCCCCGGCACGCCGTGGCGCAGCCGCCCCGCCGCCATGGCGGAAAGGGGCGCCTCCACCCCCAGCAGGTGCGAGGGGTTGTACACCAGCGCCCGCCTGCCATCGCGCGAGACGGGGATGCCCTTGCCCCGGAACAGCGCCCCCGTGCGCGCATCCGCCAACTCCACCACCACGAAGACGCCGCCGGCGAAGGAGGTCTCCTCCGGCCGGCGCAGCATGTTGAACACGTCCAGCACGCCCGCCTCGCCCGCGCGCAGCACGCCGCCGGGGCCGTAGATGTCGGGCAGCTCGGTGGTGCGGGCCAGCGGGGCGTGGAAATCGGGGCGGGAGGGCAGCAGGCCGGTCGCGTTGGCCACCAGCGCCATCTCGCAGAAATCCGGCACGGTGCGGAGCGGCAGGCTGGCCAGCGCCCGCGCGCGCGCCGCCAGCACCGCCGGCAGGTCCTCGCCCAGCGCCCAGAAGCCGGCGAGCGCGGGGCTGTCCACGCTCTCGCCCAGCCAGGTGGTGCGGCCGGTGGCGGGGTCGAAGACGAAGTCGTATTCGCTGCTCTTGCCGGCGGCGATGATGGGCAGGCCCAGGGTGCGCGCCCAGGACACCAGCGAGACGAGCAGCGCCGGCTGGTCGCCCTCCACCAGCGTCCAGCACAGGCCCGCCGCGCGCGCCTTGGCCGCCAGCAGCGGGCCCACGACGCATTCCGCCTCCTTGCTCACCATCGCCACGTTCACGCCCGCCGCGATGGCGGCGAGCGCATGGCGCGCCGCGGCCTCGGGGTGGCCGGTCGCCTCCACCACCACGTCCAGCGGGCCGGCGGCCAGCAGCTCCTCCATGGACTGCGTCAGCGCCAGCTCGCCGGCCGCCTGGGCGGCGCGGATGGCGGGGGAGTCGTCGCAGCGGCGATGCGCGATGCCGTCGGCCCGCAAGGCCGCCGCCGGGCGCGCGGTGTCGAGGTCCAGCGCGGCCACCACCTCGATGCCCGTGATGCGCCGCGCCTGGGCGATGAAGCTCAGCCCGAACTCGCCGCAGCCCAGCAGGGCGGCGCGCACCGGGCGTTCGGCGGCTGGCCGGAACAGCGTGGTGAAGTCCATTGTCTTGTTTCCCCCATGTGTCGTTCAACGCCTGGCGGCGCGGCCGAGGCGCGACAGGTGCGCCTGCATGGCGGCGGCGGCCGCCGCGCCGTCGCGCGCCTCGATGGCCGCCAGGATGCGGCGGTGGTCCTGCCAGGATCGCTCCATCGCGCCCGGCCCGGACAGGGCGCGGGTGCTCAGCTCGCTCGAATGGGCGTAGGCCTCGCCGATCAGCGCGGCCAGCAGGCGGTTGCCGGCAGCGGCGCGCAGCACGGCGTGGAACTCGGCGCCCGCGACGTGGAAGGCGCCGGGGTCGTCCAGCGCGGCGCCCTGGGCTGCCAGCAGCGCGCGCATGCGGGCGCGCTGGGCGGCCGTCGCGCCGCGCGCGGCCTCGCGCGCCGCCTCCGCCTCCAGCAGCAGGCGCACGCCCTGCACCTCCGCGGGCGAGTAGCGCGGCTGGCCGCGGCCCAGCGGCGCCCAGCGGGCGCGCGGCGCGATGCGCGAGCGCGCGCCCTGCGCCACCTCCACCAGCCCCAGCGCGGCCAGCGCCTGGATGGCGCCGCGCACCGTCTCGCGGCTCACGGCGAGCTGGGCGGCCAGCTCGCGCTCGCCCGGCAGCGCGTCGCCGGGGCGCAGCAGCCCGCCGCGCACCATGCCGGCCAGGCGGTCGGTGATCTGCTCGCGCACCGTGCGCTTGGACAGCGCGGGGGCGAGGAGGGCGAGGTTCTCCAGCATCGGGGCGCAGCATAGCCAGGGGCGCGCGCACTGGTCCACTGGTCCGGTCGGCATACCGGTTGACAGGCCCCCGCCCCGCTTGCCACGCTGCCCGCAGAACGGGGCGACGACCCCGCGATGGAGGACAGTCCGATGACGCAGCTCATGCGCCGTTCCCTGCTGCTCGGCACCCCTGCCCTGCTCGCCGCGCCCGCGCTCGCCCAGGGCGCGTGGCAGCCGCAGCGGCCGGTGGAGTTCGTGGTCGCCGCCGGCCCCGGCGGCGGCACCGACCAGTTCGCGCGGCTGGTGCAGTCGGTGATCCAGCGCCATTCGCTGCTGCGCCCGCCGGTCACCGTCTCCAACAAGGGCGGCGGCGCGGGGACGGAGGCCTTCGTCTATGGCCGCACCGTGGCGGGCGACCCGCACAAGGTGGTGTTCGGCACGAACAACGTGTGGCTGATGCCGCTGGTGACGCGCGTGGGCTACCGCCTGGATGACCTGCGCCCCGTCGCCTCCATGGCCGCCGACGAGTTCATCCTGTGGACGCACGCGGACGCGCCCTGGCGCAACGCGGGCGAGCTGGTGGCGGCGATGAAGGAGCGCGGCCCGGCCTTCCGCATGGGCGGCTCGCAGGCGCGCGACACCGACCACATCCTGACGAAGCTGATCGAGCGCGCCTCGGGCGCCGCCGTCACCTACGTCCCCTTCCGCTCGGGCGGGGAGGCGGCGATCCAGCTGGCGGGCGGGCACATCGACGCCAACACGAACAACCCGGCGGAGAACGTGGCGCAGTGGCGCGCAGGCCGGGTGCGCCCGCTCTGCGTCTTCAACCCGCGGCGGCTGGAGCTGCCGGAGAAGGTGCATGACGGGGTGGGCTGGAGCGACATCCCCACCGCCACCGAGGCCGGCATCGGCCCCGCCGAGTTCCGCATGCCGCGCACCGTCTGGCTGCCCGCCCGCACCAACGAGGCGCAGAGCGCCTTCTGGACCGAGCTGCTGTCCCGCATCCGGCAGACGGAGGAATGGCGCAACTGGCTGCAATCGGGTTCGCAGGGCGACCTGTGGCAGACCGGCACCGAGCTGGCCGACTTCATCCGGCGCGACGAGGCGGCGAACCGCGACAACTTCCGCGACTGGGGCTGGCTGGTGCAGGAGCCGGGTTGACCATGCTCGCGCGCCGCCACGCCGAGGTGCTGGCAGCACTCGCCGCAGCCGGCATCGGCGCGACGGTCGTGGCCGGCGCGTGGCAGCATGACACGGGCTGGGGCGCGACGGGGCCGGGTGCCGGCTACTTCCCGCTGCGCGTGGGGCTGCTGCTGGTGGCGGCGTCCCTGCTGCTGGCGGCGCGCGCCGCGGCGACGAGCCTGCCCGCGCGCTTCGCGGAACCCGGCGCGATGCGGCGCGTGATGGCGCTGTTCCTGCCCACGGTGATCTTCGGCGCCCTCATCGGGCCGTTGGGCGCCTACCTTTCCATGCTGTTCTACCTGCTGTGGATGGGGCGGATGGCCGCCCGGCTGTCCTGGGGACGCACGCTGCTGCTGGCGGTCGCGGTGCCCGCCGCCTTCTGGGGCCTGTTCGAGACCTGGCTGGGCGTGCCGCTGGCCAAGGGGCCGATCGAGGAGGCGCTGGGCATCTGGTGATGGAATCCCTGGCACCCCTGATGCACGGCTTCGGGGTCGCGCTCACCGTCCACCACGTCACGCTGATGGTGGCGGGCGTGCTGATCGGCATCCTGGTCGGCGTGCTGCCGGGGCTCGGGGCGCCGAACGGGGTGGCGCTGCTGCTGCCGCTGACCTTCACCATGAGCCCGGTGAGCGCGATCATCCTGCTTTCCTCCATGTATTGGGGCGCGCTGCTGGGCGGCTCCACCACCTCCATCCTGTTCAACATCCCCGGCGAGCCTTCCTCGGTCGCCACCACCTTCGACGGCCACCCGATGGCCAAGCAGGGCCGCGCAGCAGAGGCGCTGTCGCTCGCCTTCCTGTCCTCGGGCTTCGGCGCGCTGGTGGGGGTGATCGTGGTGACGCTGGTGGCGGACGACATCGCGGGCTTCGCGCTGCGCTTCTCGCCGGCCGAGTATTTCGCGGTCTACCTGCTCGCCTTCTGCGCCTTCATCGGCATGGGCGGGGGCGATCCGCTGAAGACCGCGGTGTCCCTGCTCATCGGCCTGTCGCTCGCCACCATCGGGATGGATACGGTCTCGGGCGAGATGCGGCTGACCTTCGGCGCGGACCAGCTGATCAAGGGCATCTCCTTCCTCGTCGCCGTCATCGGCCTGTTCGGCATCGGCGAGTTGCTGGCCACGGCGGACGAGACGGAGAAGGTGGAGGGCGTCGCCGCCCGCGTCACCCCGCGCGAGGTGTTCCGCGCCCTGCTGACCCTGCCGCGCCACTGGCTGGCGCTGGTGCGCTCGGCGGCGATCGGCGTGTGGATGGGGCTGACGCCGGGCGGGCCGACCGCGGCTTCCTTCATGTCCTACGGCATCGCGCGCCGCTTCTCGCGCCGCAAGGCGGGCTTCGGCAAGGGCGAGCCGGAAGGCGTGGTCAGCCCCGAGACGGCGGACCACGCGGCCGGCGTCTCCGCCCTGCTGCCCATGCTGGCGCTGGGCGTGCCGGGCAGCGCGACGGCGGCGGTGATGCTGGGCGGGCTGATGATCTGGGGGCTCCAGCCGGGGCCGATGCTGTTCCAGTCGCAGCCGGATTTCGTGTGGGGGCTGATCGCCTCCATGTACATCGCCAACCTCGTCGCCGTGGTGGTGGTGCTGTCCACCGTGCCCATCTTCGCCTCCGTCATGCGCGTGCCCTTCGCCGTGCTGGCGCCGCTCATCATGGCGATCTGCCTGACGGGCGCCTGGATGGTGTCCAACTCCTCCTTCGAGGTGTGGCTGGCGCTGGTTTTCGGCGTGGCCGGCTACGTGATGAAGAAGCTGGACTACCCGGTGGCGCCGCTGGTGCTGGCCATGGTCCTGGGCGACAAGGCGGAGGACGCCTTCCGCCAGTCCATGCTGCTCTCCCAGGGCTCGCTCGGCGTGTTCTGGGCCAACCCCCTCGTCGGTTCCCTCACCACCCTCGCGCTGCTGCTGCTCGCCTGGCCCATGCTGGGCTGGGCGTGGTCGCGCATCCGCATCGCCCGGAGACTGCCCGCATGATCCCCCGCCTCGCCCTCGTCCTCGGCGACCCCGCCGGCATCGGACCCGAGATCATGTCCAAGCTGCTCTCGGTGGCGGAGAACCGCGACAAGGCGGCGCTGCTGCTGGTGGCCGACCGCGCGGCGCTGGATGAGGGCCAACGCATCGCGGGCGTCGAGCTGCCGCTGCTGCGGGTGAACGACGCCGCCGACCTCAAGCCCGGCCGCATCGCCTGGCGCGAGCTGACGGCCGCCGAGGACATCCCGCGCGGCCGCGCCTCCGCCGCCGGCGGGGCGCATGCCATGGCGACGCTGCGCGAATGCCTGGCGCTGGCCCAGGCCGGCACGGTGGACGCGGTGTGCTTCGCACCGCTCAACAAATCGGCGCTGCACATGGCGCAAATGGGCCATGCCGACGAGTTGCACTGGTTCGCCGAAGTGCTGGGCCACGCGGGCGCCACGAGCGAGTTCAACGTGCTGGACGGGCTGTGGACCTGCCGCGTTACCAGCCACGTGGCGCTGCGCGAGGTGGCGGACCTCATCACGGGCGAAAGCGTGATCGGCGCCATCACCTTGATCCGCGACGCGCTGGTGGCGGCGGGCGTGGCCCGGCCGCGCATCGCGGTCTGCGGGCTGAACCCGCACAACGGCGATGGCGGCGCCTTCGGGCGCGAGGAGATCGAGGTGATCGGCCCCGCGGTGGAGGAGGCCCGCCGCCGCGGCCTGCCGGCGGAAGGGCCGTATCCGGCCGACACCATCTTCCTGCGCGCCCAGCCCAAGCCGGACGGGACGCGCGAGGTGGACGCGATCGTGACCATGTACCATGACCAGGGGCAGATCGCGATGAAACTGATGGGCTTCTGGCGCGGCGTCACCGTGGCCGGCGGCGTGCCGGTGCCCATCACCACCTGCGCGCACGGCACGGGCTTCGACATCCAGGGCAAGGGCGTGGCGCGCGTCGGCGCCCTGCAGGCCGCCTTCGACCTGGCCTGCGCCATGGGCGCCCGGAGGCGCGGCGCATGAGCAAGCCGCTCCGCTCGCAAGCCTGGTTCGGCCGGCAGGACAAGATGGGGTTCTACTACCGCTCCTTCCTCAAGAACCACGGCACGCCGCAGGACATGTTCGAGGGCAAGCCCGTCATCGGCATCTGCAACACCTGGAGCGAGCTGACCCCCTGCAACCAGCACTTCCGCGACCTGGCGCGCCACGTGCGCGAGGGCGTGCTGGAGGCGGGCGGCTACCCGCTCGAATTCCCCGTCTCCTCGCTCGGCGAGGTGACGATGCGGCCCACCGCCATGCTCTACCGCAACCTCGCTGCGATGGACGTGGAGGAGGCGCTGCGCGCGCATCCGCTGGATGGCTGCGTGCTGCTGATGGGCTGCGACAAGACGACGCCCGCGCTGGTGATGGGCGCGGCCTCCGTGGACCTGCCGACCATCGGCGTCAGCGGCGGCCCGCAGCTGCGCGGCGACTACCAGGGGCAGAGCATCGGCTCGGGCACCACCATCATCTCGATGAGCGAGCAGCTGCGCGCGGGCGAGGTGACGCTGGAGGAGTTCCACGCGGCCGAGCAGGGCATGAACCGCTCGGCGGGGTCGTGCATGACGATGGGCACCGCCTCCACCATGGCCTCGCTGGTGGAGGCGATGGGGCTGGGCCTGCCGCTGAACGCCGCGCTGCCGGCGGCCGATGCGCGGCGCGCGCAGCTCGCCCGCCTGTCGGGCCGGCGCGTCGTGGAGATGGTGCGCGAGGAGCTGACGATCTCGAAGCTGCTGGGGCCGGCCGCCTTCGCCAACGCCGTGCGAACGCTGGGCGCCATCGGCGGCTCCACCAACGCCGTGGTGCACCTGCTGGCCATCGCCCGCCGCCTGGGCGTGCCCTTCACGCTGGATGACCTCGACCGGCTGGGCCAGGGCGTGCATTGCCTGGTGGACCTGATGCCCGCGGGCCGCTTCCTCATGGAGGATTTCTGCTACGCCGGCGGCCTGCCCGTGGTGCTGAAGCGCCTGGGCGAGGCGGGGCTGCTGGAGCGCGACGCGCCCACCGCCAACGGCCGGACGGTCTGGGAGAACGTGCGGGACGCGCGCTGCTGGAACGACGCGGTCATCACGCCCTGGGAGGCGCCCTTCAAGCCCGATGCCGGCATGGCCGTGCTGCGCGGCAACCTCTGCCCCGATGGCGCCGTGATCAAGCCCTCCGCCGCCTCGCCCCGGCTGATGCGCCACACCGGCCGCGCCGTGGTGTTCGAGACGATCGAGGATCTGCACGCGCGCAAGGATGACCCGGACCTCGACATCGACGCCGACTGCGTGATGGTGCTCAAGCATTGCGGCCCCAAGGGCTATCCCGGCATGGCGGAGGTGGGGAACATGCCCATCCCGCACAAGCTGCTGAAGCAGGGCGTGCGCGACATGATCCGCATCAGCGACGCCCGCATGTCCGGCACCGCCTACGGCACGGTGGTGCTGCACGTGGCCCCCGAGGCCGCGGTGGGCGGGCCGCTCGCCCTGGTGCGGGACGGCGACATGATCACGCTCGACGTCGCCGCCCGCCGCCTGTCGCTGGACGTGCCGGAGGCGGAACTGGCCGCGCGCCGCGCCGCCTGGGCGCCGCCCGCGCCGCACGCCACGCGCGGCTACGTCAGGATGTACCTCGACCACGTGCAGCAGGCGGACCAGGGCGCTGACCTTGACTTCCTCGCGGGCTCCAGCGGCGCCCCCATGCCGCGCGACAACCATTGAAGGGCGGTTCCATGGCCTATCGCGGCGTCTTCCCCGTCGTCCCCACCATCTTCGACGAAAGGGGCGCGCTGGACCTCGACGGGCAGAAGCGCGCGCTCGACTTCATGATCGACGCGGGCTCCGAGGGGCTGTGCATCCTCGCCAACTTCTCCGAGCAGTTCGCACTGACGGATGAGGAGCGCGAGCGGGTGATGCAGGCCTGCCTGGCGCACGTCGCCGGGCGCGTGCCGGTCATCGTCACCACCACGCATTACGGCACGGAGGCCTGCATCGCGCGCTCGCGCCGCGCGCAGGAAGCGGGGGCGGCGATGGTGATGGTGATGCCGCCCTATCACGGCGCGACCATCCGCGTCGGCGAGGCGGGCATCCGCGAGTTCTTCGCGCGGCTGTCGGGCGCGCTCGACATCCCCATCATGATCCAGGACGCCCCGGTGGCCGGCACGCCGCTGCCCGCCGCGCTGCTGGCGCAGATCGCGCGCGAAAGCCCGCGGGTGCGCTACTTCAAGCTGGAGATGCCGCAGGCCGCGGCCAAGCTGCGCGACCTCATCGCGCTGGGCGGCGACGCCATCGAGGGGCCGTGGGATGGCGAGGAGGCGATCACCCTGCTGGCCGACCTGGAGGCGGGCGCCACCGGCAGCATGACCGGCGGCGGCTTCCCCGACGGCATCCGCACCATCACCGACGCCTGGTTCCGCGGCGACCGGGACGGCGCCTACGACGCCTACGCGACGTGGCTGCCGCTGATCAACCACGAGAACCGGCAATGCGGGCTGCTGGCGGCCAAGGCGCTGATGGAGGCGGGCGGCGTCATCCGCTGCGGCGCGCCGCGCCACCCCTTCCCGGCGATGCACCCCGAGGCGCGACGGCAGCTGCTGGCCATCGCGAAGCGGCTGGACGCGATGGTGCTGCGCTGGGCAGGCTGAAGGGCGTCACTCCAGCCGCATGTTCCCCGCCCGGATCACCCGGCCCCAGTTCTCGATCTCGCGCTCCAGGAAGCGGGTGAACTCGGCCGGCGAGAGGTCCACCGGCAGGCCGCCCTGGCTGCTCACCCGCTCGCGCTCGGCCGGCGTGGCGGCGAGGCGGCGGATCTCCGCGTTCAGCCGCTCCACGATCGGCGCCGGCGTGCCGGCGGGGGCGATGACGGCGGACCAGGTGCTGGTCTCGTAGCCCGCCGCACCCCCTTCCGCGATGGTGGGCACGTCGGGGAAGGCCGGCAGGCGGCGGGCGGCGCTGACGCCCAGCGCCCGCAGCGCGCCCTGGCGCACCTGCGGCGCGGCCGAGGAGCCGCTGTCGAACAGCATGTCGCAATTCCCGGCGATGGTGTCGGTCAGCGCCGGCGCGCTGCCGCGGTGCGGGATGTGCTCCATCGCCAGGCCGAAGGCGCGCAGGAAGATCTCGGCCGAGAGGTGCGAGGGCGAGGCGACGCCGATGGAGCAGTAGTTCATCCGCCCCTGCCGCCCCCGCGCCAGCTCGACGAACTCCGCCAGCGTGCGCGCCGGCATCGCGGGCCGCACCACGAGGAACAGCGGCGTGACCGAGGGCAGCGCGACATGGGCGAAGGAGCGCACCGGGTGGTAGGGCGCGTTCTCCATCATCTGCGGCAGGATGGTCATCGGCCCGCTCGCCGTCATGGCCAGGGTGTAGCCGTCGGGCGCGGCGCGGGCCACCGCCTCCGTGCCGATGACGCCCGAGCCGCCGCTGCGGTTCTCCACCGTCACCGGCTGGCCCAGCGCGCCCTGCAGGTGCGCGGCGACGATGCGGGCGATCGCGTCCGTGCCGCCGCCCGGCGGGAAGGGCACGATCATGCGGATCGGCCGGTCCGGCCAGGTGCCCTGGGCGCGCAGGCCCGCCACCGGCGAGAGGGCGAGAAGGGCGGCGAGCGCCGCGGTCATCATGCGGTTCATCTTGGTTTCTCTCCTGCTCGGGTGCGCCGGGTCAGCGCCGTTCCACCGCCCTCACATCCGCCTCCGTCCTCCGCAGGCCGGCGAACTCGCCGAGCGTGACCGGCTTCGACGGCGTGCGGAGGCGAAGGTAGCCCACATCGCGCGGATGCACGCCGCGTTCCTGCGCGATGGTCTCGGTGATGGCCGGGCCGCACATGCGCCCCTGGCAGGGGCCCATGCCGCAGCGCAGGAAGGCCTTGAGCTGGTTCGGCCCGGTGGCGCCCATGCGCGCGGCCTCGCGCACCGCGGCCCCCGTCGCCTCCTCGCAGCGGCAGGCGATCGCGTCGGGCGGTGCGGCGCGGAACTGCGGCGCGGGCAGGAACAGCGCGTCGAGGAAGGCGCGCCCGCGCGCCCAGCCGGCCAGCGCGGCGCGGTGGGGCGCGGCGCGTGCGTCGCGCGTCGCGTCGTCCAGCACGCCCAGCGCGCCCAGCGCGGCCAGCGCGGCCAGCCGCCCGCGCAGCGCCGCCGCCTCGGCCCCCGCGATGCCGGCGCCGTCGCCCGCCACCGCGATGCCCGCGACGGAGGTGGCGCCCCACCCGTCCACGGCGGGCGCGAAGCCGGCATTGCTCTCGTCCCACGCGATGTCGCAGCCGGCGGCGCGGGCCAGGTTCAGGTTGGGCAGCACGCCCTGGTGCAGCAGCACGTGATCCGCCAGGAACCCGGCGCCGCCATCCCAGGCGACGTGCAGGGCCTCGCCCTCCTGCCCGATCGCCAGCGACGCGACGTTGGACACCACCCGCACCCGCCGCCGCACCCGCGCGATGAGGCCCAGCCCCTTGCGCGCGTAGGGCGTGCGCAGGAAGCCCGGCAGGTGCCGCCACGCCCGGCGCCAGTTCGCCCGCGGCGCCGTGTCCAGGATCAGCGAGGGGGCCGCACCGGCGGCGATGCACTGCGCGGCGTAGAGCCACAGCAGCGGCCCGCAGCCGGCCAGCACCACGCGCCCGGTGGGGGCGATGCCCTGCGCCTTCAGCAGCGTCTGCCCGGCGCCCACCGTCATCACGCCCGGCAGCGTCCAGCCGCGCACCGGCATCGGCCGCTCCAGCGCGCCGGTGGCGATGATGACGCGCCTGGCCGGCACCAACGCCGAGGCGCCGCCCGCCGAGACGCCCACCTCCAGCCCCCCGTCCAGGTGCCACATGGTGGCGCCGGGCAGGTAGTCCGCCGCCGCCGCGCCGAAGGAATCGGCCAGCGCGGCGCCCGCCCAGTAGTCGGCGCCCAGCACCGCCGGGCGGCGCAGCGGCGCGGCGCCGATGGCGCGGTACACCTGCCCGCCGGGGCGCGGGTTCTCGTCCAGCACCAGCACGGCGAGGCCGTGGCCCGACGCCTCGGCCGCCGCCGCCATGCCGGCGGGGCCGGCGCCGATGATCACCAGGTCATAGGCGTCGCGCAGGCCCGCCACGCCGTCGAGGCGGCGCATCACCGCCCCGTCTCCCGCCGCCCGCGCTGGGTCTGCACCGCCATGCCGGGGCGCAGCGGCACCAGGCAGCCCTGGCGGTTGCCCACGCCGTCCACCACCACCAGGCAATCGAAGCACACGCCCATCATGCAGTACGGCCCGCGCGGCGTGCCGGAGACGGCGGTGTCGCGGCAGGCCGCGCGGCCCAGCGCCAGCAGGGCGGCCGCCACAGTGTCGCCCGCCGCGCCCTGCACCGCCTCGCCGTCCAGGGTGAAGGGGATCGGGGGTGCCGGGGGGTCAGGCAACCTGCGGAACATCGAACCTCCAGGCGCCGAAGGGGGCCATGTCGGCATCCAGCGCGCCGCGGGCGATCATCGGCGCCAGCAGCGCGTCATGCGCCGCGGCCAGCGTCACCCCGCTGTGGCAGGTGGCGAGGAACGCGCCCGGCGCGCCCGAGGCGTCGTAGATCGGGAAGCCGTCCTGCGACATGACGCGCAGCGCGGCCCAGCTGCGGACCACGTTCAGCGAGGCGATGGCCGGGAACATCCGCACCGCGCGGTCCGCCAGCACGGAGAGCACGCCCAGGCCCACGCGCTCGTCCAGCCCCGCCTCCTCGGCGCTGTCGCCGATCATGATGCCGCCCTCGTCGGCCTGGCGCAGGGTTACGACGGGGCGGCGCAGGAAGGGCGCCGTCTTCTCCGTCACCAGCACCTGCCCGCGCTGTGGCCGCACGGGCGCGGACAGGCCCACCATGGGTGCGAGGCGCGCATTGGCGATGCCCGCCGCCAGCACGACCTTCCCGGCCTCGACGGCGCCCCGCGGCGTCTCGATGCGGAAGCCGCCGGCCGAGAGCGGCGTGATGGCGGAAACCGGGCGCTCGGGCAGGTAGGCGCCGCCGCGCGCGGCGAAGGAGATGTGCAGCGCGCGGAACAGCTTCAGCGAGTTCACGTGCCCGTCCAGCGGGCAGAACAGGCCGCCCACCACCTCCGGCCCCAGGCCGGGGAATTCAGGCAGCAACGCGGCGCGGTCCAGCACCTCCCAGGGATAGGGGATCCAGCCCGGCTGGTTGTGCATCCGCAGCAGCGAGGCGCGCCGCTTCTCCAGCTCCTCCTCCGACAGGCACAGGCTGAAGCCGCCCTGGCGCTGGTGCGCCACGTCCACCCCCGTCTCGGCCCGCAGCCCCGCCGCGAAGGCGCCCCAGAGGTCGGAGGAGGCGCGGGTCCAGGCGCCGTAGCGCGCCATGCCCAGCCCCTTGGACTGCACCCAGACGAGGGCGAAGTTGCCGCGGCTGGCGCGGTGCGCCACGTCGCCCTCGTCCAGGATGCAGGTGGACAGACCGGCGCCCAGCAGGCCGCGCGCCACCGAGGCCCCCACCACCCCGCCGCCGATCACGGCCGCGTCGAAGCTTGAAATGCCACTCATCGGCGCAGCATCGCCGCCGGGCGCGCCGCCGTCCAATCCCATCTCGGCCTTCGCCCATGCGGAAACCTTATGGGCCGGCCAGCAGCGCCGCCACCGCCTCGTCGCAGAAGCCGATGAAGGCGCCCAGCACCGCGGGTGGCGGCGCGGCATCCGGGCGGACCAGGCGTATCTCGATGGCCACCTGCGCCTCCAGCGGCCGCGCCTCGCCGCCGCGCGCGGCATGCGCCTGCGCCGCCAGCAGGTCCACCACTCCCAGGCCCACCCCCTCCAGCACCAGGGCGGAGACGATGTGCGTCAGGTGGGTTTCCGCCCGGATGCGGCAGGACACGCCCTCGCGCGCCATCAAGGCCTCCAGCTGGGCGCCGATCGCCGATGCGCTTGGCGACAGCGCGACCATCGCCTCCCCCTCCAGGTCGCGCAGCGCCAGCGCAGCCCGCCGCGCCAGCCGATGCCCGGCCGGCAGCGCGACGGCGCATGGGATGGCGTAGCGCCGCTCGGTGGCCAGCGCCGGCGGCGACAGCGCGCCCTCCACCACGCCCAGGTCGCAGCCGCCGGTCTGCACCAGGCGCACGACCTCGGCCGAGGGCAGCGCCTGCAGCGCGACGACGGTGCCCGGATGCGCGTCGGCGAAGCGGCGGATGACGCGCGGCAGCAGGGCGGTGGCCGCGGCCGGCATGGCGGCGACGCGCAGCGTGCCGCGCCGCCCGTGCCGGATTTCGGCGGCGATGGCGGCGACGCGCTCGAAGCCGGCGAAGGCGCGCTGGAGCTCGTCGAAGAACAGGCGGCCTTCCGGGGTCGGCGCCAGCCGCCCCTTCACGCGCTCGAACAGGGCGAAGCCGATGTCGGCCTCCAGCTCGCGCAGCAGGCGGCTGAGCGCGGGCTGCGTGCGGCCCAGCACCGCGGCCGCGCGCGTCACGCTGCCGGTCAGCATGATGTGGCGGAAGGCCTGGAGGCCGCGCTGGCCCGGGGGGCGGGGCACCGGCCGCCCGCCTCAGTTCCCGGCCAGCCGCGCGGCGTCCAGCTCCACCTGGCGCACGTCGTAGCCGCGCAGCCCCTCCCACAGCCGCGGCAGGTCCTCGGCGAACAGGCCGCGGGTGACGCCGGCGGCGACGCGGGGGGCCGCGATGCTCATCGCGTTGATGGAGGCGCCGGCGGGGCCGAAGCTCATCGTCGTGCCGATGCCGAAGAGGTGGATGCGCCCGATCCACGGCGTCTCGCCCGGCACGCGCTCCACGAAGGCGGAATCGGGGGCGAGGTAGGGGAAGCGCGCCAGGCGCTCGTCGCGCTCCTCCTCCGGCGGCGCGAAGCGGTCGGCCCAGGTGGCGATGTTGCCGGCGCAGTTCGCCAGCTCGGGGCACAGCGCGGGGTCCATGCGCGTGCCGGTGCCGCAGATCAGGTAGTCCGCCGCGAAGGGGCCGCGCGGGGTGTCCACCACGGCGCGCCCGTCCAGCGCCCGCGCGCCGGTCCAGGGGCGGCCCGCATGCATGGTGAAGTTGGGCCAGCGGATCACGCGGTCGTAGTGGTCCTGCGCGAAGCCCTCGCGCAGGCCCAGCACGTGGCTCATGAAGCGCCAGCGCCATGGGTCGTCCATCTCGCCCATGTGGCGTAGGAAGCCGGCGAAGGTGAGCCAGCGGTAGGGCTGCACCACCATCGGCTCGGCGCGGCGGCAGAACAGGTGCACCTCCCTCGCGCCGTGTTCCAGCGCCACGGCGGCGTTGTCGAAGGCGCTGGCCCCGGCGCCCAGCACCGCCACCACCTTGCCGCGCAGCGCCTCGAAGGCGATCTCCTCGCTGGCATGGGCGCGCAGGGCGTCCGGCAGGGCGCGCACGAAGCCGGGCATCCACCAGCCGCCGATGCCCTGCTGCCCGGTGGCCAGCACGACGCGCCGGGCCAGCAGGTCGCCATCGTCCGTCGCCACCCGCAGGCAGGGCAGGCCGTCATCCGTCGCGTCGGGGGCGATGGCGCCGGCCGCCACGCCGTTGCGGACCGGGATGGCGGCCACGCGGCGGAACCAGCGCAGGTAGTCGTTCCACAGCTCCTTGGGGATCCAGCGCATCCGCTCCCAGTCGTCGCGCCCGAAGCTGGCCTCGTGCCACGCCTGGTAGGTCAGCGCGGGCAGGCGCAAATCCGGCCCCGTCTGGTCCTTCAGCGAGCGCAGCGCGCGCATGCGGGCGTAGGTGGTCCACGGCCCCTCGCGCCCCTCCGGCGCGCGGTCCACGACGAGGATGTTCTCCACCTTGTCGCGCCGCAGCGCGTGGGCGACGGCGAGGCCGCATTGCCCCGCGCTGATCACCAGGCAGTCCAGCACGGGTTGGCCGCGCGCGGTCTTGGCTTCCAGCCAGGGGGCACGGGGGTGGGCGGTCAGCGCCAGGTCGCGCGCCACGTCGGCTTCGAGCTCCAGCAGGGTCCTGGGGGCGGGCATGGGGCCTCTCGTCGGTCGCGCAGCGGTGCGGCGCAGGGTGCTGGGCGCCGCCGGGGCATGCAAGCGCCATCGCGGACCGCCCTTTCCCTGGCGTGGCGCCGGCGCTTCTGGGATGCTGCGCTCGGGCGGCGGACGCCATGCCCATCCGGCGCGGCGAGGGGCGCGCTATGCTGCCGCATGCAACGGGGGATGCCGACGTGACCGGACCGGGCGTGCCGCGCGCCACCCTCCTGCGCGGCCTGGGTTTCTTCGCCACCTGGCTGGCGCTGGGCGCCGGCACCGCGCCCGCGGACCTGGGCATGGGCGCCTTCGCCGCCGCGCTGGCCACGGCGGCCAGCCTGCGCCTGCTGCCGCCCGCGCGCGGCGCGCTGCATCCTGCGCCGGCGCTGCGGCTGCTGGGCGCGACGCTCGGCGGCTCGGTGCTGGCCGGCGTGGACATCGCGCGCCGCGCCTTCGACCCGCGGATGCCGTTGCAACCGGGCATCGTCGCCGTGCCGCTGGCCACGCCGCCGGGCCTGGCGCTGGATGGGTTCCGGCTGGTGTCCAGCCTCCAGCCCGGCACCCTGCCGGCCGGGGTGGATGAGGGCGGGCGGCTGCTGCTGCACGCGCTGGACACCCGCCTGCCGGTGGCGGCGGAGACGCAGGCCGCCGAGGCGCTGTTCCGGAAGGCGCGCGGGGATGGCTGAGGCGCTGCTGCCCGTGGCCCTCGTCATCCTCGCCAGCGTGGCGGCGGGGCTGTGGCGCGTGCTGCGCGGGCCGGGCCGGTCGGAGCGGCTGATGGCCGTGCAGCTGCTCGCCACCGGGGGCATCGCCGTGCTGCTGTTGCTGGCCGCGGCGACCGGCGAGGCCGCGCTGCTCGACGTGGCGCTGGTGCTGGCGCTGCTGGGCGCCTTCGCCTCCGTCGCCTTCGTGCTGGCCGCGCGGCTGGTGGAGGGGCGATGAGCATCATCCTCGATGCGCTGGCCACGCTCTCGCTGGTCGCGGGCGCCGTGTTCTTCGTGGCCGGCACGGCGGGGCTGCTGCGCTTTCCCGACACCGCCAGCCGGCTGCACGCGCTCACCAAGGCGGACAACCTCGGGCTGGGCCTCGTGGTGCTGGGGCTGCTGCGCCTCGCCCCCGATGCGGGCTTCGCGCTGAAGCTGCTGCTGGTCTGGGCGCTGGTCCTCGTCTCGGGCGGCACGGCGGCGCAGATGATCGCCGAGCGGCTGCGGAACCCGCCGCGATGACGGGCGCGCTGCTGGACGCGCTGCTGGCCGCGCTGGCGCTGGGTGCCGCGTGCTGGACGCTGGCCGCGCCCACCGCCTTCGGGGGCGTGATCGGCTTCGTGGGGATGGGGCTGGTGCTCACCCTGGCCTGGGCGCGGCTGGGCGCGCCCGACGTGGCGCTGACGGAGGCCGCGATCGGCGCGGGCGCCACCGGGCTGCTGCTGCTGATGGCCGTGGTGCGCCTGCGCGGCGGCGCGGCGGAGGTGGCGGCGGCCCGGCCCGGGCGCGCGCAGGTGCTGGCCGCGGCGGTGCTGTCGGCCGCCGTCGGGGTGGCGCTGGCCGTGGCCGTGTTGTCCCTGCCCGAACCCGGCCCCGGCCTGGCCGCCGAGGCGCGCGCGCGGGCGCCCGAACTCGCGCTGGGCAACCCGGTGTCGGCCGTGCTGATGGGCTTCCGCGGGCTGGACACGCTGCTGGAATCCGTCGTGCTGGTCTTCGCCGTGCTGGGCGTCTGGTCCATGGCGCCGGACCGGCACTGGGGCGGCCGCCCCGGGCCGCGCTTCCCGCAGGCGCAGGGGCCCTTCGCGCTGCTGGCGCGGCTGCTGCCGCCGGTCGGCATCCTCGTGGGGCTGCACATCGCCTGGGTGGGGGCCGACGCGCCGGGCGGCAAGTTCCAGGGCGGCACGGTGCTGGCCGCCATGTGGCTGCTGGCCTGGACCGCGGGGCTGGTGCAGCCGCCGCGCGTGGACGACGCCCGTCTGCGCTGGGCGCTGGTGGCGGGGCCGCTGGCCTTCATCCTCGCCGGCATGGCGGGCTGGGCGCTGGCGGGCGACTTCCTCGCCTGGCCGCCGGGCTTCGCCAAGCCCGCGATCCTGCTGGTGGAGGCGGCGATGACGCTGTCCGTCGCCGCAGCACTCGCCCTGCTGGTCGCAGGCCCCCCGGAGCGCGCCTGATGGCCTACGCTCTGCTGGGCGCGGCGCTGGTGGCGCTGGGGTTGTTCGGGCTGGTCGTGCAGGCGGCGGTGCTGCGGAAGATCCTGGCCTTCAACGTGCTGGGCGCGGGGGTGTTCCTGCTGTTCGGCGTGGTGGCGCGCCGCGCGGCGGATGGGCCGGACCCGGTGCCGCAGGCCATGGTCATCACCGGCCTGGTCGTCGCCTTCGCCGCCACCGCGCTGGCCGTGGCGATGGCGCTGCGGATGCACCAGATCACCGGCGCCGCCACCCTGGCCGAGCCGCCATCGGACGACGCCGCGTGACCGGCCTGCTGGTGCTGGCGCTGGTGCTGCCGACCACGGCGATGCTGCTGGCCTTCGCCATCGGCGGGCGCTGGGCGGGGCGCATCGCGCTCGCCACGCTGGCGGCGGGCGCGGTGCTGGCGCTGCTGGTGGATGCCGCGGTGCTGCGCGCCGGCGCGCCGCTGGAGCTGCACCTGGGCGGCTGGGCGCCGCCGCTCGGCCTGGCGCTGCGGGCCGATGGCGTGGGGGCCGCCATGCTGGCCACCGCCGCCCTGGTGCTGCTGGGCGTGGCGCTGTCCGGCCGCGCCGCCAACGCCACGGCGCCGGGCCTGCGCGAGGCGCGCGAGCCCTACGCCTTCTGGTGCCTGCTGCTGGCCTTGTCCGCCGCCCTCGTCGCCGCCTTCCTCGGCGGCGACCTGTTCAACCTTTTCGTGGCGCTGGAGATGCTGACCTTCTCCGCCCTGGCGCTCGCCTGCCTGGAGGGCAAGCCGAGCCAGTTCCGCTCCGAGCTGCGCTACCTGCTCTTCGCCCTTCTCGGCTCGGTGCTCTACCTGCTGGGGGCGGCGCTGCTGCATGGCGCCCATGGCACGCTGGACGTGGCGCTGCTGGCCGGGCGCACGCGGGCGGACTGGCCGACGCTGCTGGCCGGCGCGCTGATGACGGCGGGGCTGGCGGCGAAGATGGCGCTGTTCCCGCTGCACCTGTGGCTGCCGCCCGCCCATGCGGGGGCGCCGCCCGCGGCCTCGGCGCTGCTGTCGGGGCTGGTGGTGAAGGCGTCCTTCGTGCTGCTGCTGCGGCTGTGGTTCTGGGTGCTGCCGGCCGGAGCGGCGGCGTCGGCCGCGCCGGTGCTGGGGGTGCTGGGCGCGGCGGCGATCCTGGTCGGCAGCGCGGTGGCGCTGCGCCAGGCGCGGCTGAAGCTGCTGGTGGCGTATTCCACCGTCGCGCAGATCGGCTACCTGTTCCTCATGTTCCCCCTCGCGCTGGGGGTGGAGGACTCGGTCGCCGCGCGGGCCTGGACCGGCGGCATCCTCCAGGCCATCTCGCACGCCTTCGCCAAGGCGGCGATGTTCCTGTCCGCCGGCATCATGGCGCAGGCGCTGGGGCATGACCGGGTGGCGGAACTGGGCGGGGCGATGCGCGCCGCACCCTTGGCCGTGGTGGCGTTCGGGCTGGCGGGCCTGTCGCTGATGGGCATCCCGCCCTCGGGCGGCTTCACGGCGAAGTGGATGCTGCTCACCGCCGCCGTGGCCGGCGGGCAATGGTGGTGGGCGCTGGTGTTCCTGGGCGGCGGGCTGCTGACCGGGGGCTACGTGTTCCGCGTCGTGGCGCTGTCCTTCGGGCCGGCCGCGTCCGGCGGGCCTGGGCCGGTGGCCGCGCTGCGCGGGCCGCAGCAGGTGGCCTTGGCGCTGGCGCTGGTTTCGGTGGCGCTGGGGCTGCTGCCGCTGGCCTCCTTCGGCCTGCTGCAGATCGGGCGGCTGCCGTGATCGCCCTCGCGCCGCTCGCGCCGCTGCTGCTGCTGCTGGCCTGCCTGTGGGACGGGCCGCGGCGGCGGGTGGCCTCGCTGCTGTGGCTGGGGCCGCTGCCGGGGCTGCTGGTGGCCTGCCTCGCCGGGGGCGCGCCGCCGCTGGTGCTGTATGCGGACGGGCTGCGCTTCGGCCTGGCGCTGGAGGCTTCGACCGCGCCCCTCCTGGCCGCCTGCGCGCTGCTGTGGTCGCTGGCCGGCGGCTTCGCGGGCGCCACGCTGGGGCGGCGGCCGGGGGGCGGGCGCTTCGCCCTGTGGTGGCTCGCCACGCTGGCCGGCAGCATGGGCGTCTTCGTTGCCCAGGACCTGCTGGGGTTCTACCTGGCCTTCGCCCTGGTCAGCCTCGCGCCCTACGCGCTCATCGTGCATGACGGCACGGCCAGGGCGCGGCGGGCGGGGGAGGTGACGCTGCTGCTGGCTGTGGTCGGCGAGGTCTGCCTGCTGCTCGCCTTCGCGCTCATGGCCGACGCGGTGCCCGGCCCCAGCCTGGCCATCGCCGATGCCGTGGCGGCCATGGCGCAGTCGCCCGCGCGCAACCTGGTGATGGGGCTGCTGCTGGCCGGGTTCGGGCTGAAGGCGGGGCTGCTGCCGCTGCATGTGTGGCTGCCGCTGGCCCACCCGGCCGCGCCCTCCCCCGCATCGGCGGTGCTGAGCGGAGCGATCGTGAAGGCCGGGCTGGTCGGGCTGCTGCGCTTCCTGCCCCTGGAGGGCGCGGCCGACTGGGGGCTGGTGCTGGCGGTGCTGGGCGGCGCCACCGCCTTCTGGGGCGTGGGCTGCGGCATCGTCCAGGCCAACCTCAAGGCGGTGCTGGCCTATTCCACCGTCAGCCAGATGGGGGTGATGGCGGCGGCACTCGGCATGGGGATGGTGCTGGCGGTGCCGGCGACGCCGCTGGCCGTGTGCTTCTACGCGCTGCACCACGCGCTGGCGAAGGGCGCGCTGTTCCTGGCCGTCGGGGTGGCGCCGTCCGTCGGGCGGGGGCGATGGGCGCTACTGCTGGGGCCGGCGCTGGTGCTGGCGCTGGGCTTCGGGGGGATGCCGGGCACCGGGGGCGCGCTGGCGAAGGCCGCCGTGAAGCCGCAGCTGGGCGAGGGCGTCGCGGGGCTGCTGGCCGCGCTCTCGGCCGCCGGGTCCACGCTGCTGATGCTGCACTTCGCCCGCCGGCTGGCCGCCATCCCGGGCACGGGGCGGCCGCCTGGCGCGGTGCTGCTGCCCTGGCTGGCCTTGGCCCTGGCGGCGGTGCTGCTGCCCTGGGCGCTGCATCGCCCGCTGGGGCTGGGCGACCCCTGGGCGGTGCTGGCGAAGGACCCCGCCGCCACCCTCGGCCCGGTGCTGCTGGGCGCGGCGCTGGCGGCGGCGCTGGGCCGCTGGGGGGCGCGGCTGCCCAGGGTGCCGGGCGGCGACATCCTGCACCTGGCGCGTGGCGGCGCGGGGGCGATGGGCGCGGCCGGCGGCGTGCTGGCGCGCGTCGAGGCGGTGCTGCGCGGCTGGGCCGCCGCCGCCCTGTGCCTGCTGGCGCTGGTGCTGGCGCTGCTGGCGGCGATGCTGGGCGCGTAGGGCGGCCGCTTGACGCACCAATCAGCACAGCTGGCGTCGCCGCGCGCGTAAACGCGGCCCGAAATGCCCGTATAGGTTGTTTTTTCTTGAGGATTTTTTAGTTTCTTCGGTATGCTTCGTTGAATCCGAAGGAGGCACAGATCTCCGGGTCAGCAACGAACTTCAACGACTTCATCACGCGGGGAAGCGGCAACGACACGCTCGACGCGCTCGCCGGCAACGATGTGGCCTATGCTGGCGGGGGCACCGACCTGATTCGCGGGAACCTCGGCCGCGACACCTTGTTCGGCGAGGCCGGCAACGACCGCCTGTTCAGTGATGCCGACAACGACAGCCTGGATGGCGGCGATGGGTCGGACACGCTCGGCGGCGGTGATGGCATTGACCGTCTCACGGGTGGCTTCGGCTGGGACACGCTGGAAGGTGGCGCCGGTGACGACGACCTGTTCGGGGAAGGGGACAATGACCGCCTGTTCGGCGGGACGGGTCGCGACGACCTCTATGGTGGCAACGGGTCCGATATCCTGGATGGTGGGGCCGATGACGACTACCTCGAAGGCGAAGCGGGCTTCGATACGCTTGAAGGTGGGAGCGGCGCTGACAGCCTGTGGGGCGGCACCGAGGCGGACACGCTTCGCGGTGGCGACAATGACGACGTCCTGGCCGGCGAGGATGGCGACGATGTCCTCTACGGCGATGCCGGGAACGACTACCTCGCTGGAATGACTGGCAATGACGTGATTTTCGGCGATGCCGACGCGGCCTCAGGCACCGGCAGCGATCATCTGGCGGGCTTCGCGGGCGACGACACGCTTCAGGGCGGGGGCGGAAACGATATCATTGCTGGCGGCGAAGGAACCGACCTGCTGTATGGCAATGCGGGGGCAGACCACTTCCGCTTTGTGTTGGGCGACAGCTCCCTCGCGCTGCCTGACACCGTGGCCGATTTCAGCCAAGTGGAGGGCGACCTCATATGGTTGGAGTCAATAGACGGCGATCCAGTTACAGTAGGCGACCAAGTGACGTGCTCCCCTGAAATGGCTCCATTTTTCGGTAGAGTCCGATCCAGCAAGGGACGGACGAATTGACGTGCTCCCCTGAATGTATCCACTC
>LNFM01004819.1_pt1 | contig 24316 bp, 22 predicted proteins | sample 596031 | NCBI WGS metagenome assembly LNFM01 (sample SAMN04254537, study PRJNA301005) | activated carbon metagenome | isolation source: dual media filters at the Ann Arbor, Michigan drinking water treatment plant | place: USA: Ann Arbor | reverse complement strand
GCAAAAGCTGCGCCAGGATCACGAGGGTCATGGAAAGGATGAAGACGAAGGTGCCGATGGCGTTGATGCGCGGGCTGACCTGGCCTTGCAGGAAGCCAAGCACCTTGACCGGCAGGGTTTCATTGAGGCCGGAGACGAACCAGGCCACGGCGAATTCGTCGAAGGACACCGCCATCGTGATGAAGAGGGCGCCGAAGATCGCGGGCTTGGTGAAGGGGACGATCACATGTCGCATCGTCTTCCATTCCGACGCGCCGAGGTTCCAGGCGGCCGGTTCCAGCGCCGGGTCCATCTGCGAAAGGCGGAGCCGGATGATAGCCATTGCGAAGGGCGCACAGACGACGACATGGGCGATGATCACCGACAGCGCGTTACCGGAAAGGTTGATGCGCGACAGATAGGCGAGCATCGCGAGGCCAAGGATGATCACCGGGATGGTCGGCGGCAGCAGGGCGAGGGCAAGGTACACCTGCTTGCCGAAGAAATTGTAGCGGTAGTCGGTATAAGCGGCACCGAACCCCAGAAGCGTCGAGATCACCCCAACGATGACGCCCACCACCAGCGTGTTGCGCAGGCCCTGCCAGACCAGCGGGTCTTCGGCCACCGCCTTGTACCATTCCAACGAAAAGCTGCCGAGCGGGATCGAGGGGAAACGGTCGGAGTTGAAGGAAAACACGAAGCTGGCCGCGATCGGGGCAAAGACGAAGAGGTAGGCCAAGAGGATATAACCCCGCAGTGCCCAGTCCACGCCGCGGTTGCGGTTGATCGTTTCGGCGCCTGACCCGCTCATTTCGTCTTCCCCTTGTAGGCAAACTGCACGGCGGCGAAGGCCACCACCATCAGCGTGCCGATCATCGTCAGCGCGATCACGGCGGCGCGGGGCCATTGCTGACCGGATTTTGTGGTGTCGGTGATCAGGATCGACAATGTCGTCGGATCACCGCCGCCAAGGTAGATCGGGCTGACGAAATCGCCGAACGATAGGATGAAGGCGAAGAGTGCCGCGATCACGAGGCCGACGCGGGCCGACGGGATCACCACCTCGAACACCGTGCGGATGCGCCCGCAGCGCATGTTGTGGGCGGCCTCGATCAGGTTGCGGTCGATGAACACGAGGCTGAACAACTGCAACAGCACGACCAGCGGAAAGCTGAGCGTCAAATAGCCGACCATCGTGGCGCCGACCGTGTTCAAAAGCGGGAACGGTCCAAGCCCGATCCAGCCAAGCACCACGTTTATGATGCCGTTGTCGGAAAGGAAGATCTGCCAGGAATAGACCCGGACCAGATAGCTGGTGAAGAACGGGATCACCATCAGGAACACCGCCCAGCGGCGCGCGGTGTCGGAGAGTTTGAAGGCGATGGCGTAGGCGCAGGGGAAGGCCAGCACCGAGGTCAGGGCCGCAGCGGCGGCGGCCATCGCGAAAGTCGCGCCATAGGCCTGCCAGAATACCGCGCGACCATACATGGTGGTCCAGTTCACGGTGTCGAAGTCCGGCGACATGACAAAATTCTTCACCGTCCAGAAGCTGAGCGCGACGAGGAACAGCAGCGGAAAGACGAAGAACAGCAGTTGCCAGATCAGCAGCGGCAACGAGAAGGTCAGGCTGTAGAGAGAAACCGGGCGACGCATGGGCTGCAGCAATCCTTCTCGGTGGAACCTTGGTCGGCAGACGAGGCGAACAGCCGCCGCCGAGTCAAGATGGAAAGAAGGCGGACCGTCAGGCCCGCCTTGCACGCCGTCAGGCGCCTTTGTATTCGGACCAGAAGTCGTTCCAGGTTTCCAGATCCTGTTGGATCGGCCACTCGCGGTACTGGATGCGACCGGAGCGGATCATGTCCATCGCGTTGCCAGCTTCCTTGGTCATGCCCTGACGCTTGGCCTCGTCCGGGTTCTCGGCTTGCAGCACTTCCCAGCCCTTCTGGTTCGGGATCAACGCGGGATAGGCCGCCATTTGTGCCGACTTTGCCTGACCCTTGGCCGAAGTGGTGTACTGGATCCACTTCTTGGCGAGGTCGGCCTTCTGCGACCCCTTGCCGATCGAGAAGCATTCGGACCACTGCAGCCCGCCCTGTTCGGGAATGACCGACTTGACCTTCGCGCCGTTCTTTTCGAGCACGCCCGTGATCCAGTCGCCGATCCCGCAGAAGGCCAGCATCTGCCCGTCGTTCAGGGACGAGAATGTGCCGCCGTAATCGAAGAACCCGCCGATTTGCGAGCGCAGCGACATAGTCTTTTCCTGCACTGCGGCCCAAGCGGCTTCGTCGATGTCGTAGGGCTTGGCATTGCCGGCGAGCAGGCTCATCTGGCCCAGGTTCGGCAGGTGCCAGTCGAAATGGCCGACCTTGCCGGTAAGCCGCGGGTCCCAGAAGGCGTTATAGGTCGAGGCTTCCGCCTCGGTCAGCGCGTCGGTGTTGTAGGCGACGCCGAGGAAGCCGAAGCGGGTCACCAGCGAGAACAGCTTGCCGTCCGCCCAGTTGCCGGGGAACTGCTGGAACTCGGGGAAGAAGTCGTCGATTGCGTAGTCACTCGGGTCCAGTTCTTCGACATAGCCGGCTGCATTCAGCGCCTGCACATACTCGGCGTCCGACAGGATGATGTCGAAGGTGCCGGGCGGGGACTGCGAGATCAGCCCCAGCATGTTGTCGCCGCCCGTGTAGTATTTCGGCACGAACTTGACGTTGTTCTCGGCTTCGAACTCGGCAACCATGTCCGGCTCGGCGTGACCATACCAGGCCAGCATGGTCAGCTCGGTCGGCGCTGCAAAGGCGCGGCGCGACAGCATGGGGGTCGCCAGGACGGCGGCCCCAGTCGCAAGCAGCGAGCGGCGCGTCAGGCCGTGCGATGTGATCTCGGTTTTCATATCCCTGTTACCCGTCCTGTTGTGGATTGCTTATTGACGCGACGTTAGGAGAAAGGGCAGGGCAGGCAAAATCGGTTCTTGAAATGGCTTGATAAGCGCCTGTTATGCTGCCTGCGTTTTGATCAGTTTGACAACATGCGCACACCTGATCCGCCGCCCTCAAGGCTGGCGACCAGATCGCTGACAAGCTGCAGGCCCGCCGGCGACAGACGGGGATGCTTGTAGAACAGGCCGATCCGCAGCGGTTCCAGCTTGGGAAAACCGTCTGCCTCGCCCAGCTCTCGCATTCCCGGCAAGAGGGTGGCTTGCGTCAGGGCCGTCACACACATGCCGTTCAGGACCGCATTTTGCAGCCCTGATATGCCCGGCCCGGTGTAGACGATGCGCCAGCGCCGTTCGCTGGCATCCAGCGCGTCGATCATCCGCGACCGGTAATCACACCCTTCGAGATGCGCGCCCAAGGGCACTGGCCGGTCAGGTGGCAAATCGAGCGTGTTCGACGCCGCCCAGATCGGCTGTTCCACCCAGGCCCGCGACAGATAGGGCATCCGCACCGCAGGCATGGTGGCCACGATGATGTCGAGGGTGTCGGAGCGCAGTTGCTGATGCAATTCACGGCTGAGATCGCAGTGAATCTCCAGATCGACATCAGAGTGGCGCTGGTGAAATCCGGTCAGGGTGCTTTGCAGGAACGCCACCGCATAATCCGTGGGCAAGCCGATCCGCAGCACCCCGTTCACATCCGAGCGGTGGAAATAGCGCACCGCCTCGTCGTTGATCCGCACCATCTCGCGCGCATAGGACAAAAGCGCCTCGCCGGCGGCAGTCGGCAGGATCGCCCGCCCCTCCTGCACCAGAATGGGCGCGCGCACGATTTCTTCCAGACGCCTGATCTGCAGCGAAATCGCGGGCTGGCTGCGGCCCAGCAAAAGGCCAGCCTTCGAATGGCCGCCAAGTTCGACGACCGCGATGAAGGTGCGCAAAAGGTCGGTCGGAAGGTTGGTGACAGGTGCCATGGATTTGCCTTGGCAATGGAAGGATTGAGACAATCTATTTTCCTTATCCACACGCCGCAACTTACATTTCGGGGTACCCTCTCGAATTGCAGGCCCTTGATGAAACACGCCACCGCCTTCGCCTCGGAACTGACCTGGCCGGATTATGATTCGGCTGTTCGTTCCGGCCAGACCCCGATCCTGATCCCGATCGGGTCGATGGAACAGCACGGCCACCACATGCCGCTGCACGTCGATGTGCTGCTGCCCACGGAGTTCGCCCGCCGCGTTGCACTGGAGATCGGCGCGCTGGTCGCACCGCCCTTTACCTATGGCTACAAGTCGCATCAGAAATCGGGCGGCGGCAACCATCTGCCGGGGACCACCAGCCTTGACGGCGCGACGCTGGTTGCCGCGCTGAAGGATGTGGTCAAGGAATTCGCCCGTCACGGGGTTAGGAAGATCTGCCTTGTAAACGGCCACTTCGAAAACTCGTGGTTCATCGTTGAAGGCATCGACCTTGCTCTGCGCGAACTGCGCTGGGATGGGATCACCGATCTGAAGGTCGTGGTGCTGTCTTACTGGGATTTCGTCCACAAGGACGCCATCGCCAAGCTTTACCCCGGCGGCTTTCCCGGCTGGGATGTCGAACATGGCGGCGTGCTGGAAACCTCGCTGATGCTGGCGCTGCACCCCGAGCTGGTGCATCTGGACCGCGCCGTGCATCACGAGGCCGCAACCTTTCCTCCCTATGACGTGTACCCGGTCAAGAAGGAATGGACGCCCTGTTCCGGCACGCTTTCCTCGCCGAAAGACGCTTCGGTCGAGAAGGGGCATATCCTGCTGGACGTGTGCACCACCGGCATCATCGGCGCGCTCAAGGCCGAGTTTGGCTGAAGAGAACAATCTCCCCTGAAGCCTGGCCCCCTCGTGGGGCCTTTTTTCTTGTGGGGTGCAGCCTCAATTGCGGATGATGTTGTGCTCCGGCCCGAAGGGGAAGCCGGTGATGTTCTCGGCCCCGGTTTCGGTAACAATCAGAATGTCGTGCTCGCGGTAGCCGCCCGCCCCGGGCGCGCCCTCGGGCAGCATCACCATCGGCTCCATCGACACCACCATGCCGGGCTTCAACTCCGTCGTGATGTCCTCGCGCAGTTCCACGCCCGCCTCGCGGCCGTAGTAGTGCGACAGGACGCCGAAGGAGTGGCCATAGCCGAACGAGCGGTACTTCAAGAAGCCCCACTGGCGGTACATGTCGTTCAGTTCCAGCGTGATTTCGTTGCATTTGGCGCCAGGCTTGATGAGGTCGAGACCGCGACGGTGAACAGCGACGTTCTTTTCCCAGATGTCGAGCGACGCGTCGTCCACATGGTCACAAAAGAGCGTGCGTTCCAGCGCGGTGTAATAGCCGAAGATCATCGGAAACGTGTTCAAGGACAGGATGTCGCCCGATTGCACCTTCCTGTTCGTCACCGGGTTGTGCGCCCCGTCGGTGTTGATGCCCGACTGGAACCAAGTCCAGGTGTCCATCAGTTCCACGAACGGAAACGAGGCCGCGATTTCGCGGATCATCGCATTGGTACCGGCGATGGCGACCTCATGCTCGGGCACACCAGCCTTGATCGCACCAGCCACAGCCCAGCCGCCCACGTCGCAGATCCGCGCGCCAGTGCGGATGAGGGCGTGTTCTTCCGCCGACTTGATCGAGCGCATCCACATCGAAGCTTGAGCGATATCGACGAACTCGACCCCCGGAAGCGCCGCCTCAAGCGCCTTGCGGTAATCGAGGTTCACATGATCGAATTCGATCCCGAGCCGCCTGACGCCGGGTGTCAACTGCCGCACTGCGCGGTAGAAGTTATCGCGCCGCCAGTCCGTATACGTGACGTTGTTCCCGAAACTCCGTCGCCAGGGCTGGCCACCGTCGATCCCGGCGGAGATCGTAGTTGCGTTGTCCTGCGACAGCACCATCCCGTACTTGCGGCCGAAGGAGCAGTACAGCCAGCCGGAATAGTAATTGATGCAGTGGTGGGACGTGAGCAACGCCGCGTCGACATCGTTGGTCGCCATCCATGCGCGCAGGTCGGTCTGGCGGCGGTTCATTTCGGCGTCCGAAAATGGCGAGAAGTCCTTCTCGCCATTGTGCCATTCCATGACATGCAGCATGTCTGCGTTCATTGCGCGGTCCTTTTCGAGCTGGAAAAGCTTTCAGGAACCTTAGGTTGCTGCCGCGCCTGGCTGAAATTTGTTCTCAAAATCCATCGATAAACAACCGTAGCGGGACGGTCGCTGCACGCCTGCGTGCCGGCAACACTTCTGTCTGCACAGTGGCCCGCTTTGTTGGTGGAAATGCGATTCCGACATCGTCTTTGCGGCGGGACCTCCCCGAAAAGGGCGATGTTCGGCGGAACAACCGCTGGATCGACCTGTTCCTGACCAGACCCCGAAAGGAAAGGAAAAGGAGGTATCCGATGAACCCCAAGTTCAAATCGAGACTGTTTGCCGTTCTGTTGGGAACGGCTGCGACTGTGTCGCCGGCCGTCGCCCAAGAGGATGCAGGGAACGCTGAGGGCAATTGCGTTGCGCTGAGATCGCTTACTGAAGAGAACCGGGATCGGCTGAATGCCGAATGGCGCGGATCGGCCGAAGAGGTTGTGCGCAGCGCCAACGAGGCGGAATGCCGAACCTATGTCGAGGAAGCGACGGCCGCGCTGAATGGCGTAGATGACAGTGCCGAGGCGGTGGAGGCTCGTGGCCGCATCGTCGTGACCCAGCCTGATCCATCGGTAACGGTGGAGCAGGGCCAACCAGAAGTGACCGTTCGCCAAGCTCCGTCGCGGGTGACGGTGAACCAGGGCGAACCGCAGATCATCGTGCGCCAGGCGCAGCCGACAATCAGGGTCGACATACCGCGCCCCGTCATCACGATTGACCAGCCGCAGCCCGAGATCATCGTGCGCATGCCAGAACCTCAGGTCGGTGTTCAGACGCCGGAGCCCGACATCGAGGTCCGCATGCCGCAGCCCGAGGTATCGGTCAGCCAGTCTGAGCCGCAGGTGCAAGTCCAGATGGCCGAGACCGAGGGCACCGATGACGAGGCCAACGTGCAGATCGAGAGCGGGCAGGCAATCATTCGCCGGGCCGAGCAGGCAGAGGAGCCGCAAATCGAGGTTCAGCGCGGAGAGCCCCAGGTCAGCTACGAATCTGCGGAGCCGAACGTGCAGTTCAGCCAGCCGGAGGAACCGGAAATCCGCTACTCGCAGTCGGGCGAGCCGAACATTCGCATCGAGCGTGCAGAGGGACAGCGGGCCGGTGCAGAAGGTGGGGCTGAACAGCAGCAGGAACAGACCGCAGAGTCGCAAGATGACATTGCTGCGAGTTGCTGGCAGACGGAAACACTGCCGGGCAGCAAACGGGAGAGTTGCGTGCCTATGCTGTCGACGACGTGATCGGCACGACCGCGACCGGGGTTCAGGGCCGACAGCTGGGCACCGTGGAGCGGCTGGTCACGAACGGCGAGCGCAACTTTGCCGTTCTGGGCGGCAACGGAGCGGTCAGTCTGGAAGGTCAGGACCTCGTCATTCCGCTTGACGTCATGGTCGTCGAGAATGGCAGCCTCGCACTGCGCGGCTTGTCGCGGGAAGATTTCTCGGCGCTTCAGTCGGGCTCGCTGGCGCGGCAGGTGCAGCCGATTGGTCGAGAGTACTCGGTCGAGATCGCTACTCGCTGACGGCTGAAAATGTGGCGGCGCGCTTGAGCGCGCCGTCGTCCCTAACTGATCCGCAAAATTCGGGAACATGGTGACGAGACCGCGGTTGTAAAGCACATGGCGGTTACGATCGTCCCCCTCGCGCCCCCGCCGGAGGGTCACACTGTGATGATCCTTCCGGACGATCCGGCACCATTCCCTTTGCTGAAACTCTGGGGGCGGTACGAAATCAAAATTTGGAGGATTTTCCATGACACTGAAAGCACGCAACCTCGCGATGACCTCGATCATTGCCCTCGGCCTCGGTGCCGCACCTGCCTTGGCCGACTGCCACGGCGACTGGGACACGAACCAGGACGCGATGCTCGACCAGACCGAATACGGTGCCGCTTACGGCAATAATGCCTGGTTCGGCGAACGAGATCGCGACGGAGACGGGTTCCTGAGCGAGGACGAATACAGGACCGGGCTCTACCAGTCGTATGACAGAAACGCCGATGGTCTCTTCTCCAACGATGAGCAGCAGGTCGGCTTTCGGTCCGCCGACGACTACAACGCGTGGGACAGAGACGCTGACGGCGCGTTGAATGAAGAGGAGTTCGGTGCCGGACTGGACGAGGCGGGTACATTCGGGACGTGGGACTCTGACAGCGACGGCCTTCTGTCGAAAGACGAATTCGGCGCTGGGGTCTATGGTAACTACGACACCGACGAGAGCGGCAATCTGGAGGAGACTGAAGTCGGCGCAAACTGTGACGACTACGGCGAAGAGGGCTTCTGGGACTTCTGATCTCCTAATCCTCGCGATAACAATGGGAGAGCCAATGCGGCTCTCCCATTTCACTGATTTTTCGAAGTTTTGTGACGGTCAGCTGTTCAAGTGTTCGCGCAGAAGGGCCACGTTTCGGGTATTGCTCTTCACCCCTACGTCCAGAACATCGCCTACGAGTGGCACCAGCCCAACCAGCCAATCCACGCCTACATTCCCAGCCATGCGGGCAAGCACGGGTGTGGGTGCCCCCATGTCGCGCGCTTGGTGCAGGATGTAGAGGGATGGGGCCAAGACAAGCGTGTCGCCTACGCCGGGAACCAGCCCGAGAACAGAATCCCATCCAAAACGGATCCCTGTGAAAGGGATACGAAAGGCGCGATCCATACGCTCTGCCAGCGCTTCAAGCCGGTCAAGTCGCTGGAGCCGCTGGGCGCGATCAGGCGCATCCAAGCTTGCCGAGCCTGACGGGGTGGCCGGACGCCGCTTGGGGGAGTGATTATTATTGGGTTGCGTCATGCGGCGCTCCGTCCGCGCCGGGCAATGATATAGACGGCATGGACGATCCCCGGAATATAGCCCAGGAGCGTCAGGAGGATGTTGATCCAAAACTGCTTTCCAAGGCCCACTTGCAGGAAGACGCCAAGCGGCGGCAGCAGGATGGCGATCAGGATACGAAGAAGATCCATTTCGAAGTTCCGTTCCTTTTTGCTCCAGAACAGATGAAACGTCTGGGCGGAAGGCGGGTTCCGACGGCTGCGCGCAATCGGGAGCAAGAGGTCGGACGCTTGCCGCCACCTCAACCTCAGGGCTGGTTTTCGTTCGCTTCAGGTTCAACCACGCCGCGTCTGGCGATCAACCTGGCACCGAGCATGCAGATGGTCGCCCAGACCACGCCAGCAAGCCATCCGGCCAAAACATCGGTCGGCCAGTGGACACCAAGGTAGACCCGGCTGATCCCAACGAGCAGGGCGACAATCACGGCAAGTGTCAACACGTAGACCTTCAGCTGTATCTGCGGGAGAGTTCTGGCCACCAACACACCAAGGGTAAGATAGGTCACCGCTGCCATCATCGAATGGCCGGACGGAAAGCTGGCGGTGTGGATCACTGAGGCATGAGGCACGAGGTCGGGTCTTGGCCGATCGAAGAGTCCTTTGGCGGCAGTCGAAACCAAAACGCCTCCTCCGACTGCGGAAAGAAGATAGATTGTGGACGCAAACTTCTTTCCTAGCAGGAAGAAGCCTGCCACTGCGAGCGTCGCAAGAGTGAGAACGGCGATCCCGCCCACTGCCGTCAAGTCCCGCACGATCTCTTCAAACCATGGGGGGCCAATCGGATCACCGAGGTCCTGGACCGTTCGAAAAAGCAAGAGCACATCACGATCAAGGTCGCGGGTCTTGCCCTGAACCACCTCATCAGCCAGTTCGGCCAGCATCCAGAAGCCGACCACGCCGAGGCCAAATATCACAAGGGTGCCAATCTCGGCATTCTGCCGTATCCATCGGCTTATGCTGCGAAATCGTGCGTCAATCATTGGGTCAAAACCAGCGGTCGGGCAATCCGTTCCCGTCGTCCACGCGATGCGCCGCTTACATCAGACCATAGGCAAGCTGGCTGAAGGTCGCTCATGGCAAGTGCGAGCTCATTCTTGCGCTGTCTCTATGGCACGCGCGGCCTCAATGGACGTGTTTGCCTCGGCCAGATCATTTTCCAAGAGCCTCGGCGCATCGTTGCGCGTTGTGCGCGCGTGGCAGAGAGTGGCAACGACGGCGCGGTGGTCTGATCCCAAATCTGGCAAGGTGTCGAAGTGTTGCAAGGTGAATTGCGGCTGGAACAGGATCTGGTCCAGCGGCCAGGTGATCAGGTAGCTTTTGGTGTCGTAAGTGGGGAAAAGCCCACGTCCCACGCGCGGGTCGAGCAGTTGGCCGATCCGCATGGCACGGCGCGTCGCGCGTTCCCACGGGACGGCGTTGAAATCGCCGGCGATGATCGTTGGAACGTCTGCTTCACGCGCAAGAAGCGCAGCCTGATGCAGATGCGCGTCACGCATCGTGGTAGGCTGGGACCATGCAAGCGGAGGCTGAGGATGAAGGCCGATGAAACCGACTTCATCGCCGCCGGGCAGCCGCACCTTGGCTAACGCGGTCGGGGTATGAGAGTTGAAGAGAAATTTGAACTCGGGCGAGATCAGTTCCAAATCCGAAAATAGGTGCATCCCGTAGAAGGCGTGATCTTCGGGGATGCTTTGGATACTGTACCGGAAATGCTCGTCCAACACTGACAGGCGGTCGTCCCACCACTCATCGGTCTCCATCACAAGGAGAATATTGGGCGCGGCAGCACCGACTTGGTCAAGGAACGCGGTCGCGTCCTCGTATCTTTTTTTCACGTTCGCGATCATGACACGTAGGGATTGCCCCTCAGGGCAATTCGCCTCGGCGGCGGCGGCTGGCTTCATCAATTTGAAGTAGGGATAAAGATTGTAGGCTTGGTACCCAGCGGCAACCGTGGCAGCAGCAATAGCCACCCAACCAAGTATACCCGGACGCCCCATAAGGACGAGATAGAGCGCAACCAGCCCTATCAGGACCACAGCGAACTGCAAGCGTGGGAAGTCCAGAAAGCGTATCCACCAGACATCCGTTTCAACCAACGGGAGCAGTGAAAAGGTGGTCATCAGCGCCAGCAGCATCAGAGCGATGGTCGATGCGGCCTGCCGATAGCTCCTTTGCCCAACGGCCATTCTGTTTTGTCCCATCGAGCGCTGCGTGCGTTTGGTTTCGGTAAACGGGCGCCTTCAATTGCGTCTGGATGACTTCAATCAGCGTGTGTGAACAACGTCTGCGGCGGATGATCGTTCCGCCTTCGCTGGTCAGGCGTATTGTTCGTCAAAGCCAGAACGTGACGATTGCGTCCTGTGCGATCTCAGAGGAGCGCGCGGAAAACGGGCGGCCCGGGGTCGACCCCTAGCCTGTGCTTAGAGAAACACCCGCTCGAATGTCCACCAGGCACCGATCCCGGCGATCAGGCATGAAGCGGGAATGGCAATCACCGAACGATACCAGGTTTGCCTGCCGAATGGCATGGCGAACAACAGGAGAGCGGCGGCAACTACCGCAAGCTGTCCCAGTTCCACCCCGACGTTGAACCCGATCAAGGCAATGACAAAGCGCCCCTCTGGCAGGCCCACGTCGCTGAGGACCGAAGCGAAGCCGAGGCCATGCAACAGCCCGAAGCCGAAGACCACAGCGACCCGCGTCCAAGCGACATTGTTGTTTCTGCCGCCGAAGATATTCTCGACCGCAACATAGACGATGGAGGCGGCGATCAGCGGCTCGACGATGGCGGCCGGGACACTGACGATTTTCAGGCTTGCCAGCGCCAAGGTCACGGTATGGGCCAAGGTAAACGCTGTGATCTGCCACAAAAGCGGCCCGAAGCGCAGGGCGAAAAAGAACAGCCCCAAGACAAACAAGATATGGTCGAGGCCTTTTGGGATGATGTGTTCGAAGCCTGAAACCACAAACCGCTTGAAGACAGAAAGCGCGCCCTCGGTGGCAAACCCTTCACGCGGCAGGGCACTGCTGAGTGTGCCGCCCGCAAGGATCGCGGTGTAGGCATCTGCGCCACCACCCATCTGGCGCACGACGACCGACCCAAAGCTTGCATCCCAGCCAAGCTGGACCGGCGTTCCATCGGGAGGCAGCGCTGCGGTAATGCGCAGTTCGCTGTCGCGGGGCAGGCTGATGTCGCCAACGTCGGGCACGGACACACCGGCGATCTGCGGTTCAAGCCGTGTCTCGCCCGCGAGCAGGGTGATCCGCGCGGCTATTTCAGGCCATGCGGCACGCAAGGCGGCTTCAAGCTCGGTTGGGCTTTCAGCGCGCAGGGCGTCGTAGCGGTCAGAGAGGGGGGAAAGGTTGGTATCATCAAGCCCGGCAAGGTCCATCCCGGCGATCAGCGGCTCAATCGGTGCGCGCAGGATGATTTCGATGCTGTCAGCACCGACGGTCACGTCTGTGATCGCAGGCCGCACCTCATGCGCGGCGGCGGGCAAGGCTGCTCCCATTGACAGCAAGGCGCAGAGGGCCAAGTTACGAAGTGGTATCAAAACGAGGGCTGGCATGATGAGGCTTCCGCTATTGCTGGCTGCGCTAGCCGTTACACTTAGTGCGGCTATGGCAAAGGCGCATGAATTCTGGCTGCAGCCGGAGGATTATACTGTTGCTCCCCAAGACGTGATGCAAATTCGGTTGCGGATCGGATCGGAGATGAAGGGGCTGGCCCTGTTCTATCTGCCGCAGGACATTGCGCGGTTCGAAGTGATTGAAGGTGACAATGTCCGCCCGGTCGAGGGACGAATGGGTGACACCGCATTGGTATTGGACTCCGGGCTGGATGGGCTGGCCGTGGTTGTGCATGAGTCCAACGACGCGGTGACGACATATGACGATTTCGCTGCATTCCAGAAATTTGTAGCGCACAAGGATGCCCGCACTGCACTTTCCGAACATAAGGCCAGGGGCTTGCCCGAAACCTTGTTCAGGGAAACCTACCGGCGTCATGCCAAAAGCCTGATCGCTGTCGGATCTGGTGCGGGGGCGGATCGGGCAGTGGGTCTGAAGATCGAGATCGTGGCGCTGGCAAACCCCTATACCGACGATCTGACGGCCGGGATGCCTTTGCTGGTGCTGCTGGACGGCGCGCCCCGTGCGGACGCTCAGCTTGAGCTGTTTCAGAGGTCACCCGAAGGAACGGTGACCATTACGCTGCATCGAACCGATGCAGAAGGCCGCGTGACCGTGCCGGTGCTGCCGGGGATGGAATATCTGGCCGACAGCGTCGATCTGCGTGCCTTGCCCAATGACGATGTTGATGCCGGGCCGGTCTGGCATTCGGATTGGGCGTCATTGACCTTTCACACGCCGGACTGATGGTTGCCCTGTCGGGGAAGAACATTCCAGCGTCAAAGGTTGCAGGCTGGGATGGACTGCACCAACACAGTTAACGGCATGGCACCTTTTCCAGTCAGTCTGCCGGAGGCCGGGGCACGCGCGGCTGATTGTCCGGCTGCTCCTGTCCCAGCACTCGAACTTCGCGCTGGGGGAAGGGGATCGAAATTCCGTTTTCCTTGAATGTATCCCAAAGCGCCAGATAGACGTTGCCCCGAATGTTGGTCAGCCCCGCCGAAGGATCGGTGATCCAGAAGCGCAGGATGTAGTCGACCGAACTGTCGCCGAACCCCACGATATGGCAAACCGCCGGGCGGGTTTTCAGAACGCGGTCGGCAGATTCAGCCGCCGCCACAGCCAACTTGCGCACCTGATGCGGATCGTCGCCATACGAGGTGCCGAAGTGGAGATCCAGTCGCACGAACTCGTTGGAGTGCGACCAGTTAACCACCTGGCCCGTGATCAGATCCTCATTCGGGATCAGGTATTCCTTGCCGTCACGGGTTACGACGGACACATAGCGCGCGCCGAGGCTCTCGATCCAGCCGAACGTATCGCCGAGGCTGATCACGTCACCCGGCTTGATTGACTTGTCCAAAAGGATGATCACGCCCGAGACAAGGTTCGAAACGACCTTCTGCAGACCAAATCCAAGGCCGATACCAATCGCACCCGACAGCACGGCAAGCCCGGTCAGATCGAAGCCGACTGCCTTGAGGCCGACAAAGAAGGCGGTGCTGAAAAGGACAATCTGGATTGCCTTCACTGACAGTTCGCGCATGGACGGACTGATATCGGGATTCGCACGGATACGCCGTGCCGTGGCCGAGGCCACCATCCGGGCCAGCGCGAACAGGACGCCAGTGACCACGAGCGCTTTGATCACTGACAAAAGCGTCAGCCGGAAATCGCCGAACTGAATGGCGATACTGTCCAGAAAATTTCCGGCAGGCTCCGTGAAACCGAGGAAATGGATCGTGACCCAGATTGCTGTGCCAAGGACCACGATCCGTCGCAGAAGGCGGTTACGGATCAGGCGCGCCGCGAAGCTGATTGTTATCCACGCCGCCGCGATCGAACCGACCAACTGCATCAGATAGCGGCGGGAGGGGAACGGCGACAACTCGGACATCGCCGCAACGGCGAGCCAGACCAGCCCAACGAAGAAGATTCCGCGCAGGCTGCGGCGAAAGTGGACGAGGAACCGCAACTGCCACTTTGGCCGATTTTCCAAACCCCGCAGCCAGCGCTCCATCGCCGGGTCCGCCAGAAGCGACAGGCCATAGGCGAGCGCCATCGCCGCCACCATGATCGCAATCTGCAACTGCTGCTGCGGCAAAAGCAGCGATTTCAGCATCAGCTCGAGGCCACTCAACAGATCTTTTACCGCCTCGAGGATAGTCGGGTCGATCAAATCCATACGCTGTTCCCTTCGCCCCTAAAGGTTGGCACGTCGATCCCGGGGATGCAAACCGGCCGGTCCTGTCAGACCAACGCATTACACCCCCGGTGGCTGACGCTGGCGCACAGCCGGGCTTTGGCGGATCAGGCGTACGCAACCGGCTCTTCTCTTGGGCCTCTATCGGGGTGTGGCGACGTCCACCGCGCAACACCGTGAGAGCTACAAAGGCCAGACAACGAGCAGGAGCGGAATGCTTACCACCAAGACCAAGAGCTCCAACGGCAATCCAAGTCTCCAGTAGTCTCCGAAGCGAAATCCGCCAGGGCCCAGGATCAGGGTGTTGTTCTGGTGACCGATGGGGGTGAGGAAGGCGCATGATGCGCCGATGGCGACCGCCATCAGGAAGCTGTCGGGATTCACATCCAGTGCGGTGGCGAGGCCGAGAGCGATCGGACTAAGAACTGCCGCGGTAGCGGCATTGTTCATCACATCGGACAGAAACATGGTCGTGACCAGAACCACGGCGAGTGCCGCAATAGCATTGCCTTGGGCAACCATATCAACCAGGAACCGCGCCATGACATCCGCAGCACCAGTGGATTGCATGGCACCCGCCACCGGGATCAGCGCGGCCAGAAGCACGATGACCGGCCAGTCAATGGTGGTATAGACTTGGCGCGGGGGCACAGTCCGGAACAGCATCGATGCGATCATCCCGAGGGTGAAAGCAACCGCCGCCGGAAGAAGCCCGGTTGTCACGATGCCGACCGATCCGACCATGATTGCGCCTGCAATGAACGCCATTCGCTTGTCGGGAAGACGCAGGTCACGCTCGCCCAGCGGCACGCAGCCTGTCTCGTTCATGAAGTCGGCCATGACTTCTGCGGGGCCCTGCATCAGCAAGAGGTCGCCCGACTTGATCGTAAGCGTGCGCAACCGCACCTTGGGCTTTTTGCCTTCGCGGGCAACGGCCAGCAGGTTGAGCCCGAAGCGCGTGCGCAGGCGCAATTCGCTGGCCGAGTATCCGACAATGGACGAGCCCGGCAGCACGGCGACCTCGCGCAAGACGATGTCCTCGTCGCGCTTGGCGGCGCCTTCGTCGTTGGCCTCGGTTGCTGCGCTGGGTGCCGCCGCATCGGCCTTGTTCTTGTCGCGCGCCGAGTCCTGTTCCTCCAGCGTGATTCCATAGGCGGACAAGGCCTTTGCCAGCGATCCGACATCTGCCTCAAGAACGAGGATGTCCCGCTCATGGATATGCCGACCACCATGCGGTGCGGTGAGGCGCACGCCGCCTCGGACCAGCGCAACGATCTGCGCACCACTGGATTCAACACCTTTCTCGAAGGCGCGAAGGGTTATCCCGACCGCCGACGAGCCTTTTGGCACACGCACTTCGGTAAGATAATTTCCTGTTTCGAAGTTGCCGTCCGCCAGCGATTTACGGGCTGGAACCAGACGCCAACCCACCAATACAACAAATGCTACGCCCGTCAGTGCAACAGCGGCGCCAACCGGAGCAAAGTCGAACATTCCAAAATGTCCAAATCCTGCTTCAAGCCGGAAACCCGAGACGATCAGGTTGGGCGGCGTTCCGATAAGAGTGGTCATGCCACCGAGTATCGTGCCAAATGCCAGGGGCATGAGGATTTGCCCCGGTGCCAGCCCCAGCCTGCGCGCAACCTGCACCGCGATAGGCATCAGAAGCGCCATCGCGCCGACATTGTTCATGAAACCCGAGAGGATTGCCCCTAATCCGACGATGGCGGCCATGCTGGTCAACTGTCCTGCTTCGCGCGGCAGAACACTGGTTGCCAGCAAGTCGACTGCCCCAGTGTTCTGCAGCCCCTTGCTCAAGACCAAGATACAGGCAACCGAGATGACCGCTGGATGGCCAAACCCGGCAAATGCATCGGCCGAGGGAACCAGACCCGCAACGACACAGGCCATAAGCGACATCAAGGCAACGATATCATGGCGCAGCCGGCCCCAAAGAAACAGCGCGATCGTGGCAAAGAGGATTGCAAAGGTCATCAGTTGCGGAAGTGTCATGATCTGGCCCTTGCGTTTGCCGGCGGGGTTAGGTCGTCAGCGCGGCTGCGCCCATATTTTCAGATGAGTGTGAACGAGTCTCAAGACCAGTTGTCCAACTGTCCGGTCGGGCCTCTCCAACGGGGCCGCCTGACCGTCCTAACCAAGGGTGGGATGAACACCAAATTGCACACCATCACCATTGCGGCAGGACCGTCCGATTCGGCGTTACATGACCGCAGCCGACGTTGATGGTTTCAGAAATGCGTCAACGGTAAGGGCACGCAAGCCTTGCGACAGGTGGCCAAGCGATCCGACAGAGCAACAAAGCCTTCCTCGCCGCAGGCTGCCATTCCTGCAGTAGTCCGGCGCCGAGGCGCACGGTCGGATCACCTTGCTGCGCACCATGAGCGCGTTGCGGGCGGTCACCTCGGTGACCGCCAGGCATGGACGGCGCCCTATAGTGGCAGGGCCCAGGCCAGCACGTAGTCGCCAACCGGTGTTTCCATGAAGTGGTGCCCGCCCGGTGCCAGAACAACGAACTGTCGGCCATTGGAGTCGAAGGTGATCGGCGTGGTCTGGCCACCGGCGGGAAGTTCATCTGACCACAGCACCTCGCCGGTTTCGATGTCTATGGCCCGGAACAGGTTGTCGGTGGTCGCTGCAATAAAAATCAAGCCACCCGCCGTCACGATGGGGCCACCATTGTTGGGCGTACCGATGGTGATCGGAAGTTGCGACGGAATGCCGAACGGCCCATTGCGGAGGGCTTGTCCAAAGGGACGGTCCCAGATCGTTTCGCCGGTCGCGAGGTCGATGGCCCGGATGCCGCCGTAGGGCGGCTGCTTGCACAAGAGCCCGGTCCAAGGCAGCCGCCAGCCGGCATTCACCGAGATACCGTAGGGTGCGCCAAGCTGCGGTCCCGTCTCGCCCGACGCGCCGTCGGGCGAATTGATTGCAGTCGCCTCGACCTCGTCGCGCGGGATGAGACGATTGAAGTTCGGCATGTCGTTGTAGTTTGCGATCAGGATGCCGCGTTCGGTGTCCACCGCCATTGATCCCCAGTCCTGCCCGCCGTTGTAGCCGGGATACTGGATCCACCGCTCGTCGGTCGTCGGCGGGGTGTACATGCCCTGGTAATTCGCCTGCCGGAACCGGATGCGGCACCACAGCTGGTCGAGCGGTGACATTCCCCACATGTCCTCTTCGGTCAGCGGATCGAATGCCAGACTGTGATAGGTGGAAAACGGCTGCGTCTCGGCCAGGTAGTCGGGCTCAACCCCCATGTTCGTCGGTACGTCGCGATCGTCCACCGGAAAGAGCGGCTCGCCCGTCTCGCGGTCGAGAACGTAAATGTCGCCTTGCTTGGACGAGACGATGATCGCTGGCACCGTGCCGTCAGTGGTCGGGAAGTCCACGAGCGCCGGCTGCGAGCCGAGGTCGTAATCCCAGACATCGCGACGCACAGTCTGAAAATGCCAGACATCCTCGCCCGTGGTCACGTCGACCGCGACGATGGACGTGGAGTATTCGTTCTCAAGCTCTGACCGGTTCGAGCCGTAGTAATCGACGGACGAGTTACCGAGCGGCAAATAGATGTAGCCGAGTTCCTCGTCGGCGGCCGGAATCGTCCACATATTCGGCGTGCCGCGGGTGTAGACCTCGCCGTCTGCCGGTGCGCCGCGGTTGCCGGGGTTGCCCAGATCCCAAGCCCAGGCAAGATCGCCAGTCACTGCATCGAAGCCGCGGACCACGCCAGAGGGCGCATCTTCGCCCTGTCCGTCCTTCACCTGCGCTCCGACGACAGCAACGCCGCGCACGATGATGGGCGGAGAGGTGACTGCGTACCAGCCTGGAACAGTCTCGCCGATGCCCTCCTCGAGATCGACTTGGCCTTCGAGGCCGAAGCCCGGGCACGGCTCCCCGAGTTTCGCGTCGACCGCGATCAGCCGCGCGTCAAGCGTTCCCCAAAGAACTCGTGTCGCGCAAAGCTCGTCAGCCGAAGCGTCGGGGTTCTCGAAAAAGGCCGCTCCTCGGCAGGTCGCACCGTAGGGGATCGCGTCGTCCGGCACCTCCGGGTCGTAGCGCCATTCCTCCAAGCCGGTCGGCGCGTCGATGGCGATCATGATCCCCATGGCAGTACAATGGTAAAGGCTGCTTCCGATCTTCAGTGGCGTGTTTTCGGGGGAATACGCATCGTCGGCTTCACCCTCCGGCAGATCACCGCTGCGAAAGGTCCAGACGCGTTCAAGGTCTTGGACGTTCTCGGGCGTGATCTGCGCCAGCGGGGAATAGCGGGTGCCGTGGATCGTGCCGCCGTAGGAGGGCCAGTCCTCGCCCACCTCGCGCACGGGTTGCGGGTTTAGCGCAGCCAGCGGCCCGTCCTGCTGAGCCTCCTCCGGCTGGATCGGCGCTTCAGTCGCCGGCGCTTCGTTTTCCGGCGTGCCCAACTGCTCGCCTGCGGGGTCTTCCTCGGTCTTGGTGGGGGCTGGGTCCGCTTCGAGCGGGACCAGCTCATCCTGCGTGACGATCGGCGGTTCGTCCGCCTCCTGCGCGAGGGCAACGGGGTTGCCATTCAGCGCGATGAACGCACCGCTGCTCGTCGCCAGCAGGGTTGCAATCACGCCATAGACCTCGCCCCGGTTGCTGCGGTGCATGGCCGTGCGACGGCGCATCAGCGGGATGCACAGCAGCACGAGAATGAGGATGATCGTTGGCGCCACCAGCCGTGGCACCTGTGCCCACCAGTCGGTGCCGACTTCCCAGAAGGCCCAGAGGACCGTGAAGACGTAGGTCAGAACATAGACCCAGACACCGGCGATGCGCGCCAGCATAAGCAGCACGCCGGCCACGATCAGGCCCAGTCCGGCGACGAGGTAGTACCACGAGCCGCCCAGTGCGAGCAAATAGGCCCCGCCGCCGCCCAGCAAGAGCCCCAACACGACCATCAGCGCCCCGAGGATGGCGCAGTACCAATAGCCCGCGCCCCTTCTGCCGCCTGTCCCCGTTTCATGATACGTCATTTTCGAACCTCCGTTTCCGGCGCTCGTCGGCGCGTCAAGCAATCACCGGACCGTCAAACCCGTTGATTTAACCACGCAGCTACCGGGATCGTTCCATGAAGCTCGCTGGCACGCCCTTGGCCACCGCCAGCGCTCACTGTAAGGCCGTTCGCCCCCTGCATGTTCACGGCGACGAACCGAACCTCGCTGCCGCGCAAGGGCCGACCAAACGAAGCATCACGGCTAAGCTGCTCCCAGTTTGGCGATCACGGGGGCGCCTCTGACCGCTGGCCCGGCGAACGGCGGGCCGCTGTCACTCCGAAAACCGGCAATCGTCTTGCAATGGAGGTCCAACCGGACATTTCTTCACATTTGCCGTTGGCAAAAAGCCCAGACTTTGGCTTGCTGCCTTGACGAGATGATCACGTCCGAATACCAACCGACCTCAGCGCGGGCGTTGTGTAATGGTAAGACCTTAGCCTTCCAAGCTAGTGCTATGAGTCTCATCTACTATCGTGAGACTGCTAATCTATTCATCTAAAAGCATATTTTCTTTCATCTTGTCGCGTCTGATGGCAGCCACTATCATGAGGTATAATACAAAATGCCGACAAAATGCCGAAGCTGAACGAGACCTACGTAAGCAAGCTGTCCCTCGCGAAAGAGGGCACGGCAAAGTACTGGGACACCGAGATCCGAGGCCTTGTGCTGTTTGTAGGAAAGACGTCGAAGAGTTGGTACTACCAGAAAGATGTCGGCGGTCAGACCCGACGGATCCTCATCGGACGATATCCTGCGATTTCGGCACAAGCCGCCCGAGAAACCGCCCTCGGGTTCATGCTGGAGTGGGGAAGGGGGGCTGGTAAGTCGATCCAGATTGGTGCGCCGACGTTGGCCAAAGCTTTGGACGTTTACTTGGCGCGACCAAGGCTCCGGTCCGAGGCGCATAAGACCGGGTTGCGTCAGCAGTTCAACTTGCACCTGAAGGACTGGCTGAGCTTGTCCTTGACTGACATCACAAAAGCAATGGTCGCTGAGAGACACGGTGCTCTCGCGACGACGCCATCAGGGGCGAACCACCTCCTGAAATACTTTCGCTCGGTTTGGAACCATGCGCGTAGAACTCATGATGACCTCCCCGAAAGCCCGACAGTGGCGATCGAGTGGTATGAGGAGGCGCCGAACGGAGAAATCATTGAGGATCTGGCTACGTGGCGCAGCACGATTGATGCACTGCCAAACCCGATTCATCAAGTTTTCTACGAGTTCATCTTGGCAACAGGACTTCGCAAGTCAGAGGCCTTTGCGCTGGAATGGAAGAATGTCCATGAGGATTGGATTCACGTGCCGATGACCAAGAACGGCCGCGCCTTCGACCTGCCGATAGTGTCGCGGCATCTCCAAATTCTGAAGCCGATGCGCGGTCTAAGCAAGCAATGGGTATTTCCTTCGGATAAGTCTGAGAAAGGCTACATCGGCCGACCTGTACGCCTGCGGTGGAGCCCGCATGCGCATCGTCGAACTTTCGGTACGGTTGCGATGGAAGCTGGAGTGCTTGAGGAGGTAGTGGGGCGCCTCTTGAACCACACGCCCAAGTCGATCACTGGTCAGCGGTATACCAAGCCTTCTTTGGATGCTCTGAGGCCTGCCATGAGAACTGCAATAGATGAGCTCTTTTCCCGCGGTGCGTTGCGCTAGAGAGTAAAACTGATCACCGTGCTCTCAGCAGGGGAGTTTAAATGTCAAAGGCGTCGCACCAACTCGGCGCAACGCCCCCCTAAACCACCAAGTACTACTGGCCGCGCACTTTCCGGCGCAGAGCCTGCATGATTTCATCCTGGCGCTGTGGCGAGATGGAACCGTAATCGTCCACCGTGGTATGGATGCTGTTGTGGCCGAGGTTCATGGAGACTGCTTTCAGCTCCTCGGCGGTCGTGACGTATCCGTTGCTCATTCCCACGGCCGTGTTGCGGAAGCGATGTGGCGTGTACGGCGGGAGGCCAGCCGACTCGAAGGCTCCCTTGATAACACGGCGCAGACAGTCGTTGGTCTTGTAGTGCTCGCGCGAAAGACCGCGGTTCAGAGTAAGCGGTGCGTGAACCCCGTCGGGCTTTTAGATTGACGGTTTTTGGAAGGCCCAGGGCATGAGGTCATCGATGCGCGACGCAGGGTAGCCGTTGGCGATGGCGGTCAGGGTTTCGCGCAAGTAGGCGTAGGGATCGATGGCGTTCAGCTTGCAGGTTTCGATCAGCGAGGCCATGCGCGCCCAAGTTCGGCCGCCCTCGTCATGACCGGCGAACAGCGCGTTTTTGCGATTGAGGGTTATGGGTCTGATGGTGTTTTCGACCGGGTTGGTATCCATCTCGACGCGGCCATCGGTCAGGAAGATTTGCAGGCCATCCCAGTGGCGATAGATGTAGCCGAGCTTCTCGCCCAAGCGGGATTTGGCGGAGATCTGGCTGCGCTGTTGGGTCAACCAATGGCGGAAGTCGGCAATCAACGGGGCGGATTGCGCTTGGCGGGCGGCAAGGCGCTCTTCGGGGGACCGCCCCCGGACGCTGGCTTCGATCTTGTAGATCTGGGCGATGCGGCGCAGGCCTTCGGCGGCGATCTCGGAGCCGTCCTTTTGATAGATGTCATGCAGCTTGCGCCGGGAATGTGCCCAGCAGTAGGCCAGCGTCAGGGGCATGCCGCCCACGCGCTTTGGTTCGGCCAAGGCGTCATAGCCGGTATATCCATCGACCTGCAGAATGCCCTCGAAGCCTGTCAGGATGTTCATCGCATGGCGGCCATTGCGCCCGGGCGCATAGGTGAAGACGACGGCGGGCGGATCGCCTCCACCCCAACCGCGATCATCGCGGGTCACCGCCCAAAGGTAGCCGGTTTTGGTTTTGCCCGCCTTGGGATCGAGGACCGGCGCCCGGGTCTCGTCCATGAACAGGCGGCTGGATCGTTTGAGGTGGATCAGCATCCGGTCGACGACTGGGGCCAGATGATAGGCCGCCACACCGCACCAGTTTGCCAGGGTTGACCGATCCAGGTCCACGCCGCCCCGGCCATAGATCTGGCATTGGCGATAAAGTGGCAAGTGGTCGGCATATTTGGAGACCGCGACATGGGCGAGCGTGCCCTCGGTCGGCAAACCGCCTTCGATCAGCCAGTTGGGCGTGTCCGCCTGCACAACACCCGCGTCGCAACGGCGGCAGGCATAGCGCGGGCGAATGGTGACGATGACCTGGAAGCGGGCCGGAACGATGTCGAGCCGTTCGGCACGGTCTTCGCCGATCTTCACCATGTCGGTGCAGCCGCAGGGACATATCTTCTGCGCGGGTTCGATCACCTGCTCGATGCGCGGTAGGTGATCTGGCAGATGGCCAAGGTTGCGTTTGGCTGCCGGACGTCTGGGCCTGCCATCGGCATTGCTCTCCGCCAGTGCTGCCCGGGCAGCCTCGGCTTCCGCGACGGCCGTTTCCAGATCCTCGAAAGCCAGCTGACGCTCATCGGGAGGCAGTTGCTCGGACCGCTTGCCATAAAGCGCATGGCGCAGCTCGGCGATAAGGTAATCCTGTCGTTCGGTATGGGCTTCCAGCCCGGCGACCTTGGCCTGCATGGCCGCAAATGCCTCACGCACAGCGGGCGGAAGGCTGTCCAGATCAAAGGGGAGATCGGCGGGCGCAGACATGGCGATTTATACCGCACGCCCGCATGATTGCCCATATTTACAAGGCGATCCGAGTCATTCTGTCGCGGTGGGTGGGGTCGGTCTGGGCGCATGGATGCGGCGCCAATCAAGGCCCGCAAACAGCGCCTCGAACTGCACCCGCGACAGCCGCATGATCCCGTCGCCAACCTTTGGCCAGGCAAAGCCGCCCTGCTCCAGGCGCTTGTAGATCATCACGATCCCACTGCCGTCCCAGAACAGAACCTTGATCCTGTCGCCACGCTTTGACCTGAACACCACCATCACCCCCGCCTTGGGCGCAAAGCCCAGCTCGGCGTGGGCCATGGCGGCCAGCCCATCGTGCCCCTTGCGGAAGTCCACCGGCTTGGTCGCAATCACGATCCGGACGGCCTGATCGGGGAAGATCACAGCGCCTTCCTCAACGCTGCCGCCAAAGCCGCCACACGCTCCGGGCTGCAGTCTGGCGCCACATGCAAAACTGCGCCGCAAATCTCGACCCTGATCACGCCGGTGCCGCCCACCGCGGCAGCGGCAGTATCAGAAATCGATGGCTCGATCACCAGCGGCACGAATGCCGGGGCCGCATCAATCGGCACCACCAGCTCCCCTTTACGCGCTTGAGCGCGCCATCCCGAAAGGTGCCGGGCAATCAGCCCATACTTCGCCGCAACATCGCAGACCCGCGCGCCGGGCTGAAAACTCTCAGCCACAATCCGCGCTTTGAGATCTTCCGGCCAACGCCGACGACCGGTCGGGCCATCAAGGACCTCGATCCGCGACACTCCATTCGACCCACGCACCTCCATCCGGTGCTCGTTTTGGTGCTCCATGGCAAGCCTCCCGCAAACTCAGTTGCCGGACGGCATGCCCGAAGTCACATCAAGCCGAAACCACGGGGCCGGCGCACCGCTTAC
>LNFM01004818.1_pt1 | contig 24316 bp, 25 predicted proteins | sample 596031 | NCBI WGS metagenome assembly LNFM01 (sample SAMN04254537, study PRJNA301005) | activated carbon metagenome | isolation source: dual media filters at the Ann Arbor, Michigan drinking water treatment plant | place: USA: Ann Arbor | reverse complement strand
GCTACTTCGGGCCGCTTCCCGCCTCCGCCGTGATCGGCCGGGCCATCCCTCTCTACACCGACGAGGACGGCGACGGCCGCTTCGTCTGGCGCGCGCCGACGCGGTGACGGCGCGCCCCATGCTCAACATCACCGCACATGCACGGAGGTTACCATGTCCCTGATCGGTCAATTCAGCCGCACCAAGTCGGGCTATTCCGGACGCGTACGCACGCTCGGTCTCGACGCCGAGGTGGTGCTCGTGCCCGCCGAGCAATCTGACGCTGAAAACGCGCCCGACTATCGCGTCCATCTCGGCCCTGACGACGATGGCCCGGAGGTCGGCGCCGGCTGGAAGCGCACCGGCGAGAAGGCCGGCGACTATGTCTCGCTGCAGCTCGACGATCCGACCTTCGCCCATCCGATCCGCGCCAACCTGTTCCAGTCGACCGACGACAAGTCCGCCTGGGGCCTGCACTGGAACCGCCCGCCCAAGCGCGGCGAGCGGGACTGACCGATGCCGACCCGTCGCCATCGCGCTGCCGCCGGACGGTTCAAGACCGTCCGGCGCACAGCTCTCCTCCTTTCCGGCTTGGCTCTCGCGGTGCCGGTCGCGGCCTTCGCCCAGGCGCAGCACGCGCCGGCCGAACGCGCGTCTTCCATCGACCCTTATGCCGGCTATATCGCCGAGGCGGCGCGACGGTTCGGCATTCCAGAAGCCTGGATACGCGCCGTCATGCGCGTCGAGAGTCGCGGCGACGTGCGCGCAATCTCGCCCAAGGGCGCGATGGGCCTGATGCAAATCATGCCCGCCACTTGGGCGGACCTGCGCGCCCGACATGGGCTCGGCGGCGATCCCTATGACCCGCGCGACAACATCCTGGCGGGCACCGCCTATCTGCGCGACATGCACGACCGCTACGGCTCGCCGGGTTTTCTGGCGGCCTATAATGCCGGTCCCGGGCGCTACGAGGAATATCGCACGACCGGCCGCCCGTTGCCGGCCGAGACGCGCGCCTATGTCGCCACCCTCGCGCCGATTGTCGGCGGCGGCGATCTTGCTGCCCCCGTCACGGTGGCAGTCACCGATCCGCTCGCCTGGACCCGTGCGCCGCTCTTCATCGTGCAGGCCGACGGCAGAAGGGGCGCAGATCGACGGCTGAATGGCGACGAGCCGGCCGCACCGTCGTCGCGACCTCCCGAGCGCGATTTTGCACCAGCCGATCCGCAAACCGGGGGCCTGTTTGCCATTCGAACCGTCGGTGCGGGGCCGCGATGAGGACTTTCGCACTATATGCGGTGATATCGGGCTCTGGCGTAGGATTGGCCGGAGAGCGGGGAAGCGCAGGCACCACAACCGCACGATGGCAGGATAAAGGGCCGCGATGTGCGGCTCTGGGCGGTCGTGGTTTTTCAAGGGGTTATGGCGCGTTTGCGCGATGTGCGCCTGATCGGCGCAGCCTGCACGCTCGGCGCTTCCGCAGTGATTTCCTTGGCTTTGCGCGATGTGCGGGGCTCCGGCCATGAGCGCGGAGGACGATTTCCGTATCCGGCCAGGCCGCATCCGCTCGGCCCGCGCGCAACAGGCCAGGCCCTTCATCGCGCAGGCGCTCGCCGCCGCGCAGAAGGCCGGTGGTACAGTTTCCCGGAAAGGAAAGATCGGTTCCGCCAACCGCTCGCGTTTCGGCCGCGGCCAACGCGCGGCGGTGCAGGCCAATCGCATGCTCAGCGCCCGCTCGCGCGGCGCGGTGATCAAGGCGCGCGTCGTCCGCCAGGGCGGACGCAACGCGCCGCTCGGCACCCATCTCAATTATCTGCGCCGCGATGGCGTCACCCGGGATGGAGAGAAGGCCCGGCTGTTCGGACCCGGCGGCGATGACGCCGATCCCAAGGCGTTCGCGGAGCGGTGCGAGGAGGACCGGCATCATTTCCGCTTCATCGTCTCGCCGGACGACGCCCTGGAGATGTCGGACCTCAAATCCTTCACCCGCGAGCTGGTTGGCCAGATGGAGAAGGATCTCGGCACCCGGCTCGACTGGGTCGCCGTCGATCATTGGAACACCGAGCATCACCACGTCCATCTGATCGTGCGCGGCGTTCGCGACGATGGCGAGAACCTCGTCATCTCGCGCGACTACATCAAAGAGGGCATGCGCGACCGGGCGCGCGACCTCATCACCCAGGAGTTGGGACCGCGCACCGACCAGGAGATCCGCCGCACCCTCGAACGCCAGGTCGAGGCGGAGCGCTGGACCAATCTCGATCGCCAGCTCGCGCGCGACGCTTACAGGAGCGGCATTGTCGATCTCGCCCCTCACGCCGACCGCCAGCCTGACGAATTCCACGCGCTGAAGGTCGGCCGCCTGCGCAAGTTGGAGACACTCGGGCTCGCCGACCAGGTCGGGCCAGGCCAATGGGCGATCGCCGACAAGGCCGAGGCGACGCTTCGCGAGCTCGGCGAACGCGGCGACATCATTAAGCGCATGCATCGCGCGTTGACCGACCGGGGTATCGAGCGGGGCGCCGCGAGCTATGTGCTCGCCGGCGAGAGCCTGAACGATCCCGTCGTCGGCCGGCTGGTCGCGCGCGGGCTCGACGACGAGCTGAAGGGCACCGCCTATGCCGTGGTCGACGGCGTCGACGGCTGCACCCACCACATCAAGCTCCCCGACCTCGATGCCGCCGGCGACAGCGCCACGGGCTCGATCGTGGAGCTGCGCAAGTTCGATGATGCGAAAGGCCAGCGCCGCGTCGCGCTCGCCGTGCGCTCCGATCTCGACATCTCAGCCCAGGTCACCGCGACCGGCGCCACCTGGCTCGACCGGCAGGCGATCGCCCGCGAGCCCGTGGCGCTAGGTGGCGGCGGCTTCGGCGCAGAGGTGCGCGACGCCATGGATCGCCGCGTCGAACATCTGATCGAGCAGCGTCTGGCGGAACGCCAAGGCCGCAGCGTCATCTTCTCCCGCAACCTGATCGACACGCTGCGCCAGCGTGAAGTCGAGGCGCTCGGCGAGAAGCTCTCGGTCGAGACGGGGCGTCCGTTCTCCAAGGCCGGGACTGGCGAGTATGTCGCCGGCGCCTACCGCCAGCGCATCGCGCTCGCCTCCGGCCGCTTCGCCATGATCGACGACGGCCTTGGCTTCCAGCTCGTGCCCTGGTCGCCATCCCTCGAACGCCATCTCGGTCAGCATGTCTCCGGCGTCGCCCGCGGCGACGGCGGTGTCGATTGGAGCTTCGGCCGCAAGCGCGGTCTCGGCTTGTAGCCGCAATCAGAAAGGAGCCGCGCCATGTCAGCGACGAAAATCCTCTGGGGTCAGATCCTCACCGTCTTCATGATTGTGCTGTTCACGACCTGGGCGGCGACGCAATGGACGGCGTGGCGTCTCGGCTTCCAGGCGCAGCTCGGGCCGCCATGGTTTGATCTGGCCGGTTGGCCGATCTACTATCCGTGGTCGTTCTTCCCTTGGTGGTACTTCTACGACGCCTACGCCCCGCCGATCTTCGTCGAGGGTGCCTACATCGCCGCGTCCGGCGGCTTCATCTCCATCGCGGTCGCCATCGGCATGTCGGTCTGGCGAGCGCGCGAGGCGAAGAACGTCGAGACCTATGGCTCGGCACGCTGGGCTCGGGCTGACGAAGTTCGGGCCGCTGGCTTGCTCGGCGCCGACGGTGTCGTACTCGGCAAGCTCGATCGCGACTATCTCCGCCATGACGGCCCCGAGCACGTGCTCTGCTTCGCGCCGACTCGTTCCGGCAAGGGCGTCGGCCTGGTCGTGCCCTCGCTACTGACCTGGCCGGGCTCGGCCATCGTCCACGACATCAAGGGCGAGAACTGGACGCTGACAGCCGGCTTCCGCTCGCGGCACGGCCGCGTGCTGCTGTTCGACCCGACCAATCCGAAATCCGCCGCCTACAATCCGCTACTGGAGGTCCGGAAAGGGGAATGGGAGGTCCGCGACGTGCAGAACATCGCCGACATCCTGGTCGACCCGGAGGGTTCGCTCGAGAAGCGGAACCACTGGGAGAAGACGAGCCACGCATTGCTTGTCGGTGCGATCCTGCATGTCCTCTATGCCGAGGCCGACAAGACGCTGGCCGGCGTCGCCGCCTTTCTCTCCGATCCGAAACGCCCGATCGAGTCGACGCTCGCCGCGATGATGAAGACCGCGCACCTGGGCGAGGCCGGGCCGCATCCCGTCATCGCCAGCGCGGCGCGCGAGCTGCTGAACAAGTCGGACAACGAACGCAGCGGCGTGCTCAGCACCGCCATGTCGTTCCTGGGCCTCTATCGCGATCCCGTTGTCGCCGAGGTCACGCGCCGCTGCGACTGGCGCATCACCGACATCGTCGGCGGCAAGCATCCGACCACGCTCTACCTCGTGGTGCCGCCCTCCGACATCAACCGCACCAAGCCGCTGATCCGCCTGATCCTCAACCAGATCGGCCGGCGCCTCACAGAAGACCTGCAGGCCAAGGGCGGACGCCATCGACTGCTGCTCATGCTCGACGAGTTCCCGGCACTCGGCCGGCTCGACTTCTTCGAGTCCGCCTTGGCGTTCATGGCGGGGTACGGGCTCAAGAGCTTCCTGATCGCCCAGTCGCTCAACCAGATCGAGAAGGCTTACGGACCGAACAATTCGATCCTCGACAATTGCCATGTGAGGGTCAGCTTCGCGACCAATGACGAGCGGACAGCCAAGCGAGTGTCCGACGCGCTCGGCACCGCGACCGAGATGCGGGCGATGAAAAACTATGCAGGGCACCGGCTCTCTCCCTGGCTGGGCCACATGATGGTGTCGCGCTCCGAGACGGCCCGGCAGTTGCTCACCCCCGGCGAGATCATGCAGCTCCCGCCGTCCGACGAGATCGTCATGGTCGCCGGTACGCCACCGATCCGGGCGAAGAAGGCACGCTACTATGAGGATCGGCGGTTCCAAGAGCGGATATTGCCGCCGCCGGCACACGCCAAACCGAAGCGGGCGTCGACCGATGACTGGAGCAATCTGGCCCTGCCGTCCACGCGCGAGATCCTGAGCGCTGCGCCGGCAGCCAGCCCGGATGACGAGGACACAACCGAATCCGAGCGCCGCCGTCAGCCCGAGCTGAACCGCGTGGAGCTGATCGAGAAGAATGCGCCGATCGAGAACGAGTTCGAGATCGATCCAGCAGACGACGCCGACGAAGACGTCGCCCGCACTAGCCGCATGCGGGACGCCATGCGGCAGGTCGCGCGCCAGGCCTCGCTCGATCCCGGCGACGGCATCGAGCTGTAGGACCCGCGCCATGACGAAATCACCGAAGAAGCAGCGGCTCTCCGTCTATCTCGAGCCTGAGGTCATGAAGGCCCTTTCGGCACATGCCGCGCGGCGCGGCCACTCCCTGTCGCTGGTTGCCGAGGCTGGCATCGCATCCTTCCTGTCGCCTGACGCGGCTGAGCGCCAGGAGGCGGCGACCACCAAGCGGCTCGACCAGATCGACCGGCGCATGACCCGCATGGAACGCGATGTCGGCATCGCCGTCGAAACGCTGGCGATCTTCGTGCGCTTCTGGCTTCAGACGACGCCGGCCTTGCCGGAACCCGCCGCGCAAGCCGCCCGCGCCAAGGCTGGCGAGCGCTACGAGGCGTTCATCGCCGCGCTCGGCCGTCGACTCGCAAACGGGCCGAAGCTGCGACAGGAGATTTCGGAAGACCTCAGCCCCGCGCGCGATGCGGAATAGTCGCTCACGCAGTCTTCGCAAGTAAACATTACTTCCGCCGTTCCCCTGTCTTTGTACGCCACAGTACGACGACCACGTTTCGGTTGTTGTCATGCCCTGAATTCTGCCTCTTCTACTTATCCCCGATCCAGGGCCGCACATCGCGGTCCCGCAAGAGAACGGGGACGACGTGGCGGCTACTCACCAGAAATCGGAGGCGATCCTTCGCGGCGCGCGCATGCTGCGCACGGCCCTCGGGCCGGCGATCGCCCGATTCCTGGAAGATTCTGCGATCGTCGAGGTGATGCTCAACCCCGATGGGCGGCTCTGGGTCGACCGGCTTTCCGAAGGGCTCTCCGATACGGGTGAGCGGCTCTCGCCGGCCGACGGTGAGCGGATCGTTCGCCTCGTCGCTCACCATGTCGGCGCGGAGGTCCATCCAGGTGCGCCGAGGGTTTCGGCCGAGCTGCCGGAAACCGGAGAGCGGTTCGAGGGACTTTTGCCGCCGGTCGTCGCCGCCCCGGCCTTCGCGATCCGTAAGCCCGCCGTCGCCGTCTTCACCCTCGACGACTATGTCGCGGCCGGCATCATGGGCGCGGACCACGCCGAGGCGCTGCGCGTCGCTGTCGCCGAGCGCCGCAACATCCTCGTCGCCGGGGGCACCTCGACCGGCAAGACAACGCTCACCAATGCGCTGCTCGCAGAGGTCTCGAAGACCTCCGATCGCGTCGTGCTGATCGAGGACACTCGCGAGCTGCAATGCGCGGCGCCCAACCTCGTCGCCATGCGCACCAAGGACGGCGTCGTCTCGCTCTCGGATCTCGTGCGTTCCTCGCTGCGCCTGCGCCCGGATCGTATCCCGATCGGCGAGGTGCGCGGCGCCGAAGCGCTCGATCTGCTCAAGGCCTGGGGCACAGGGCATCCCGGCGGCATCGGCACCATCCACGCCGGCACCGCGATCGGCGCGCTGCGCCGCCTCGAGCAGCTCATCCAGGAAGCAGTCGTCACGGTCCCGCGCGCCCTGATCGCCGAGACGATCGATCTTGTCGCGGTCCTGTCGGGCCGCGGTGCCTCGCGCCGGCTCGCCGAGCTCGCCCGCGTCGAAGGGCTCGGTCCCGACGGCGACTACCGCGTCATTCCCGCGAACCATCACCCCCCAGGAGACCCGTCATGATCCAGCACGCCATGCGTATCCGCCGTCATATCGCGACGGCGGCTTCCGTCACATTCCTCACCCTGGCACTCGCGCCCGCAGCCCACGCTTCCGGCTCCTCAATGCCGTGGGAAGCACCGCTGCAATCGATCCTCGAGTCCATCGAGGGACCGGTCGCCAAGATCGTCGCGGTGATTATCATCATCGTCACCGGCCTGACGCTCGCGTTCGGCGACACTTCGGGCGGCTTCCGGCGCCTGATCCAGATCGTCTTCGGGCTGTCGATCGCCTTCGCCGCGTCGAGCTTCTTCCTGTCGTTCTTCTCCTTTGGCGGCGGAGCGCTGGTCTGATGGCGACCTCGGCCGAGACCGCAAGCGAGGTGCCGGGCTTCTCGGTCCCGGTCCATCGCGCGCTGACCGAGCACATCCTGCTCGGCGGCGCGCCGCGCTCGATTGCCATTCTGAACGGAACGCTGGCGGCGGCGCTTGGCCTCGGCCTGCGCCTCTGGCTGGTCGGCCTCGGTCTGTGGGCGATCGGCCACTTCGCCGCCGTCTGGGCTGCCAAGCGCGATCCGCAGTTCGTCGACGTCGTGCGCCGACATCTGCGCATCCCCGGCCACCTCTCGGTCTGAGGGCGCGCCGCCATGATGAACCTTGCCGAATATCGCAACCGGAACACCCGGCTCGCCGACTTCCTGCCCTGGGTCGCCCTGGTCGGCGAAGGCGTCGTTCTCAACAAGGACGGGAGCCTGCAGCGCACCGCCCGGTTTCGTGGACCCGATCTCGACAGCGCCGTGCCGGCCGAGTTGATCGCGGTCGCCGGACGCCTCAATAACGCCTTCCGCCGCCTCGGCTCCGGCTGGGCGATCTTCGTCGAGGCGCAGCGGCACGGCGCCGCCACCTATCCCGCCAGCAGGTTCGCCGACAGCGCCTCCGCGCTGGTCGATGCCGAGCGCAAGGCGGACTTCGAGGAAGCGGGAGCGCATTTCGAGTCCAGTTACTATCTGACCTTCCTCTATCTGCCGCCGGCCGAGGACGCTGCGCGCGCCGAGTCCTGGCTCTACGAGGGCCGCGATCACGCTGGCGTCGACGCCCACGAGATCCTGCGTGGCTTCGTCGATCGCACCGACCGCATCCTCCAGCTCATCGACGCCTTCATGCCGGAATGCGCCTGGCTCGATGACGCCGAGACGCTGACCTATCTGCATTCGACGGTCTCGACGAAGCGGCATCGGGTCCGTGTGCCCGAGACGCCGATGTATCTCGATGCTCTGCTCGCGGATCAGCCGCTCACCGGCGGTCTCGAGCCGCGCCTCGGCGACACACATCTGCGCATCCTCACCATCGTCGGCTTTCCGACCGCGACCACGCCCGGCATTCTCGACGAGCTGAACCGTCTGGCCTTTCCGTATCGCTGGTCGACCAGGGCCGTCCTGCTCGACAAGACCGACGCCACCAAGCTGCTGACGAAGATCCGGCGGCAATGGTTCGCCAAGCGCAAGTCGATTGCCGCCATCCTCAAGGAGGTGATGACCAACGAGGCCAGCGTCCTAGTCGATACCGACGCGGCCAATAAGGCCGCCGATGCCGACATGGCGCTGCAGGAGTTGGGCGCCGACTATGCCGGCCAAGCCTATGTCACGGCCACGATCACCGTCTGGGACGACGATCCGCGCGTCGCCGCCGAGAAGCTGCGCCTCGTCGAGAAGGTCATTCAGGGCCGCGACTTCACCGCCATGCCCGAGACCATCAACGCGGTGGACGCCTGGCTCGGCAGCCTGCCCGGCCATGCATACGCCAATGTCCGGCAACCGCCGGTTTCCACGCTCAATCTCGCCCACATGATCCCGCTGTCGGCGGTATGGGCGGGACCGGAACGGGACGAGCATCTGGCAGGGCCCCCACTGCTCTTCGGCAAAACCGAAGGCTCGACCCCGTTCCGGCTTTCCATCCATGTTGGCGACGTCGGCCACACGCTGATCGTCGGGCCGACCGGCGCCGGCAAGTCGGTGCTGCTGGCGCTGATGGCGCTGCAGTTCCGCCGCTACGAACGGTCTCAGGTCTTCGCCTTCGATTTCGGCGGCTCGATCCGGGCGGCGGCGCTCGCCATGCGCGGCGACTGGCATGATCTCGGCGGCGGGCTCACCGAAGGCGCTGACGACAGCGTATCGCTCCAACCGCTGGCCCGGATCGATGACGTCGCCGAACGCGCCTGGGCGGCAGACTGGCTGATCGCGATCCTTGGGCGTGAGAGCGTCGCCATCACGCCGGAAGTGAAGGAGCATCTCTGGTCGGCGCTGTCCTCGCTCGCCTCCGCGCCGATCGGCGAACGCACGCTGACAGGCCTGTCGGTCCTGCTCCAGTCGAACGACCTCAAGCAGGCCCTGCGGCCGTTCTGCGTCGACGGCCCCTATGGTCGCCTGCTCGACGCCGAAACCGAACATCTCGGCGAAGCCTCGATCCAGGCGTTCGAGACCGAGGGCCTGATCGGGACCGGTGCCGCCGCTGCGGTCCTCGCCTATCTCTTCCACCGCATCGAAGACCGGCTCGACGGTCGGCCCACGCTGTTGATCGTCGATGAAGGCTGGCTTGCCCTCGACGATGAAGGGTTCGCGGGACAGCTCCGCGAATGGCTGAAGACGCTGCGCAAAAAGAACGCCAGCGTCATCTTCGCCACCCAGTCGCTCTCCGACATCGACGGCTCGGCTATCGCGCCGGCCATCATTGAGAGCTGCCAGACCCGCATCCTGCTGCCGAACGAGCGCGCGATCGAGCCGCAGATCACCGCGATCTATCGCCGGTTCGGGTTGAACGACCGCCAGATCGAGATCCTTGCGCGGGCTATGCCCAAGCGCGACTACTACTGCCAGTCGCGGCGCGGCAATCGCCTGTTCGAGCTAGGGCTCTCTGACGTCGCCCTCGCGCTCTGCGCGGCCTCCTCGAAACAGCACCAGGCGCTGATCGCCGCGGTGCATGCCCGCAGCGGCACCGACGGCTTCCTCCGCGAATGGCTCGTTGAGAACCGGCTCGCCTGGGCGGCCGACCTCATCGCCGATCTCACCAACGTCATCCCCCAACCTGATCCGGAGGTACGCTCATGACCCGTTCCGTTCATTCCCGCTCGCACGCGGTGCGCGTCGCCGCGGTCCTTCTCACCGCGCCGCTCTCGCTCTCGCCGATCCTCACCACGCCAGCTGCGGCGCAGTGGATCGTCTATGACCCCACCAACTACATCCAGAACGTGCTGTCGGCCGCCCGCGCGCTTGAACAGATCAACAACCAGATCACCTCGCTTCAGAACGAGGCGACCATGCTGATCAACCAGGCGCGCAACCTAGCGAGCCTGCCCTATTCGTCGCTCCAGCAACTCCAGCAGTCAGTCCAGCGCACCCAACAGCTTCTGAGCCAGGCACAGCGCATCGCCTACGACGTCCAGAACATCGATCAGGCGTTCCAGACCACCTACGGCAACGCCTCAATGTCGGCCTCAGATCAGCAGCTCATCGCCCAGGCGCGCGAGCGCTGGCAAAACACGGTCGGCGGCCTGCAGGACGCGATGCGGGTGCAGGCCGGCGTCGTCGGCAACATTGACACCAATCGCGCCGAGATGTCCTCGCTGATCGGCCGCAGTCAGGGGGCCACGGGCGCACTGCAGGCGACGCAGGCCGGCAACCAGCTCCTCGCGCTTCAGGCGCAGCAGCTCGCCGACCTTACGGCAGTCGTCGCAGCGAACGGCCGCGCACAGGCGCTCTCCGAGGCGGAACGGGCCGCGGCTGCCGAACAGGGCCGCGAGCAGCGCCGCCGGTTTCTCACCCCCGGCAGCGGCTATCAGGCGGGCAACGCCCGCATGTTCCCGAACAGCGGCAATTGAGGGCGCGGCCATGGACGGCAAGATGCTCGCCCGTCTCGGCGCCGTGGCGTTCGTGGCGATCGCGGTTACCGCGACCGCGATCGAGATGAGCCGGAACGAGGAGCCGGCGGAAAGCTGGGCGTCCTCGCGCCCGAACACGGCTCCCTCCGACCCGCTGCGCGACGAGCTGTTCCGCTGCCAGGCGCTCGGCGAAGCCGGGCCGCGCGATCCTGCCTGCCTGCGGGCCTGGGCGGAGAACCGCAACCGCTTTCTCGCCCCCGGCGCTCGACCCGCCGAGCGCCTGCCGGAGACCGCGCCAGCTCCGCACCCGCCAGCGGAAGCAGCGCCTCAGACCCAACCAGCTCCGGCCTCGCCGGCCGAGACGCGGTAGCACCATGGGCAACACCGGCGTCATCGACCATTTCCTCGAAGTCTTCACCCGCTACATCGATTCCGGGTTCGGCCTGCTGAGCGGCGAAGTCGCCTTCATCGCCACGACGCTGATCGTAATCGATGTGACGCTGGCCGCGCTCTTCTGGTCGTGGGACGGCGACGACGACATCTTCGCGAGGCTAGTGAAGAAGACGCTGTTTGTCGGCGTTTTCGCCTACATCATCGGCAACTGGAACAATCTCGCCCGCATCGTCTTCGAGAGCTTCGCCGGCCTCGGCCTCAAGGCCAGCGGCACGGGCTTCACGACCGCCGACCTGCTGCGCCCCGGCAAGGTGGCGCAGACCGGCCTCGACGCGGGCCGGCCTCTTCTGGAATCGATCTCCGGCCTGATGGGCTACTGGTCGTTCTTCGAGAACTTCATCCAGATCGCCTGCATGTTCCTGGCCTGGGCGCTGGTGCTGCTCGCCTTTTTCATCCTCGCCATCCAGCTCTTCGTCACGCTCATCGAATTCAAGCTCACGACGCTCGCCGGCTTCGTGCTGATCCCCTTCGGCCTGTTCGGCAAGTCCGCCTTCATGGCCGAGCGAGTACTGGGCAACGTCATCTCCTCCGGCATCAAGGTGCTCGTGCTCGCCGTCATCATCGGCATCGGGTCGACGCTCTTCTCCGAATTCACCGCCGGCTTCGGCGGCGCGACGCCCTCCATCGACGAGGCGATGGCGATCGTGCTCGCCGCGCTGTCGCTGCTCGGCCTCGGCATCTTCGGCCCCGGCATCGCCAGCGGTATCGTCTCGGGCGGCCCGCAGCTCAGCGCCGGCGCGGCGGTCGGCACGGGCCTCGCCGCGGGCGGCATGGTCGCCGCCGGCGCCGGTGCGGTCGGCGCGGTCGCGTCCGGCGGTGCCGCCCTTGCCGGAGGTGCTGCCGCAGCCGCCCGCGGCGGCGCCGCAATGGCTGGCGGAGCATCCACAGCCTACAGCCTCGGCGCCGCGGGCCATTCGGGCGCCAGCGGCGTTGCATCGGGGCTCGCTGGCGTCGCCCGAGCCGGCGGTAGCGCGGCCGTGTCGCCGTTCCGCCGTGCCGCCTCTCGCGCCACCGACAGCATGCGCTCGAGCTTTGATGCCGGCGGTAAGGCCGCGTTCGAAGCCACCGGCGGTTCCTCGACGATGGGTTCGGTCGGCGGTGACGCGGCCGGAGACGGTGGCGGTTCAACCGCCACCTCACCCGCGGGCGGGCCGCCGGACTGGGCGAAGCGCATGCGCCGCTCGCAGCGGATGACCCACGCCGTCCAGGCCACTGCCCACGCCGTCCGCTCCGGCGACGCCCATGGCGGCGGCTCCTCCGTCAATCTCTCCGAAGGGGACCGCTGATGTTCAAACGACCTTCCACCCACTACGGCAAAGCCATCGAACCCGAGACGCCTTACCAGCGCGCTGCGCAGGTCTGGGACGAGCGCATCGGGGCCTCGCGTGTCCAGGCGAAGAACTGGCGGCTCATGGCGTTCGGCTCGTTGATTCTATCGGCCGGCTTCGCCGCCGCGCTGGTCTGGCAATCGGCGCGCGGCACGATCGTGCCCTGGGTGGTGCAGGTCGACCGGCTCGGCCAGGCCCAGGCCGTGGCGCCGGCTGTTGCCGACTATCGCCCGACCGACCCCCAGATCGCCTTTCACCTCGCGCGATTCATCGAGCAGGTCCGCTCGATCCCCGCCGACGCGATCATCGTTCGGCAGAACTGGCTGCGGGCCTACGACTTCACGACCGATCGGGGCGCGGCTGCGCTCAATGACTATGCGCGCGCCAACGACCCCTTCACCAAGGTCGGCCGCCAGCAGATCGCCATCGAAGTCTCCAGCGTCATCCGCGCATCCCCGGACAGCTTCCGCGTCGCGTGGATCGAACGTCGTTACGAGAACGGCCAGCTCGCCACGACCGAACGCTGGACAGCGATCCTGACGATCGTCGTCCAGGTCCCGCGCAGTGCCGACCGGCTCAGGGCGAACCCGCTCGGCATTTACGTCAACGCAATCAATTGGTCACGGGAGCTTGGTCAATGAAGCCGTTTTTCCGTAAAGCCGGAAACCCGGCTTCGCACATTTCCGCAGTCCCGGCTTTGCGCAGAAGAGCATTGCCGATCCTCATGCTGGCAACGACGGCACTCGCCGGCTGCGCCACCACCAATCCGCCACCGGAGATCTCCTACGACAACGCCGCGCCAGCGGTGCAGGCGGTCGATCCGCCCGCGCCGGTGACCGTCGTCGAGATACCGCGGCCGCTGCCGCTGCCCGGACAAATGCAGCGCGTCGAGCCGTCCCGATCGACACCCGAACCGGCCGATCCGACGGCACGCGTCAATCAGGCGAACGCCGCAGCCCGCATCCAGCCCGTGCGAAACGGCTTCATCAACTCGATGCAGGTCTATCCGTTCACGCAAGGCGCGCTCTATCAGGTCTACACCGCCGTCGGGCAGATCACCGACATCGCGCTGCAGCCTGGCGAACAGCTCGTCGGCTCCGGACCGGTCGCAGCCGGCGACACCGTGCGCTGGATCATCGGCGACACGCAGAGCGGCGCAGGGCCGACGTTGCAGGTTCATATCCTGGTCAAGCCGACCCGGCCGGACTTGATGACCAACCTCGTCATCAACACCAACCTGCGCACCTATCATATGGAGCTGCGTTCGACCGAGCGGACCTACATGGCCTCGGTCTCCTGGCAATATCCGCAGGATCAACTCATCGCGCTGCGTAGGCAGAACGCCGAGGCTCAGGCCGCACAACCGGTCGCGACCGGCGTCGACCTCGCCAACGTCAACTTCCGCTACGCGATCGATGGAGATCGCGCGCCCTGGCGGCCGCTGCGCGCCTTCGACGACGGTCGCCAGGTTTTCATCGAATTCCCGCGCGGCATCGGGCAGGGCGAGATGCCGCCGCTCTTTGTCGTCGGCCCCGAGGGCAATACGTCCGAGCTCGTGAACTACCGCGTTCGCGGCCATCACATGATCGTCGACCGGCTCTTCGCCGCCGCCGAACTGCGCTTTGGCTCCGGTGACCGCCAGAAGCGCGTCCGTATCGTGCGCACCGATGGGAGGCCCGCATCGTGAGCGAGTCCGAGCCCCGGAACGAAGAAGGGCCGGACGACGAGGCCCGGCCGCTGACCGGCGAGCCTGCCGGTCCCGCGCCAATGCGGCTGCGCGCTGAGCCGCCGCGCGTCACCCGGCTGTCGCGGAAGGTGCTGGCAGGTCTCGGCCTAGTCGCCAGCGTCGGGGTCGGCGGCGCGCTCGTCTATGCGCTTCAGACTCGCGATGGCGGGCGTCCGAACGAGGAACTCTACTCGACCGAGAACCGTCCAACCGCTGACGGTATCGCCGGTCTGCCGCGCGATTATAGCGCTGTGCCGCAGCTTGGCCCGCCGCTTCCCGGTGACCTCGGCCGACCGATGCTCGGCGCGCAGAACAGAGGCCAACCCGTTCCCGCGCCAGGCGTGGCCGCTCCCACTCCTGGCCTCAGCGCGGAGGAGCAACGCCGGCTCCAAGAATTGGAGTCGGCACGAACCGCGCGCCTGTTCGCCGCGACCGAGACCCGCACGGCCAATCCGGCGCCCGCGGCGCCAACTGGCGCCGTGACTCCGGCTATCCCGAATCTCACCGGGCTTGGTCTCGCGCCGCCTCCGGCGACGCCGACGGCCCAGGATCGGCAAAACGCCTTCCTCAACGCAGCCGCCGATCGGCGCACCGTCGCGCCCGATCGCATCACCGCGCCGGCATCGCCCAATATCCTGCAGGCGGGTGCCGTCATCCCGGCCGCGCTAATCACCGGGATTCGCTCCGATCTTCCCGGCCAGATCACGGCGCAAGTGACCGAGAACATCTACGACAGCCCGACCGGCCGTATCCTTCTCGTGCCCCAGGGTACGCGCGTCATCGGCCAATACGACAACAACGTCCAGTTCGGGCAAAGCCGAGTGCTGCTCGTCTGGAACCGACTGATCTTCCCGAACGGGCGTTCGATTGTTCTCGAGCGCCAGCCCGGCGCCGACGCCGAGGGCTATGCCGGCCTTCAGGATGGCGTCGATTATCACTGGTGGGATCTCGCCAAGGCGGCGGGCCTGTCAACACTGCTGAGCATTGGGGCAGAACTCGCCACCAACGACGACGACCGCCTCATCCAAGCGATCCGCAATGGCGGGCAAGACACGATCAACGATGCCGGTCAGCAGATCGTTCGCCGCCAGTTGAACGTCGCCCCAACCTTGACGATCCGCCCCGGGTTCCACGTTCGCGTCATCGTGACCCGCGACCTCGTCCTCGAATCCTACGGAGGCTGACATGGCAAAGCTGAAGCTCGGGGTGGTCGCCGACGACAAACCGGTCAAGGTCGCGATCGAATTTCCAGCGACCGTTCATCGCGACTTGGTCGCTTACGCGGAGATTTTGGCCCGCGAGACCGGCCATCCGGTAAGTGACCCGGCTAAGTTGATCGTCCCTATGGTGGAGAGATTCATGGCCACCGATCGCGGCTTCGCGAAGGCGCGCCGGCCGCGTCAGTCGCCTGCAGGCAGCGAGGGATAGCGCTCTTGCAGCAGGTTGATGAAACCCGCCAGCGCCGGATTGTCGTTGTCGCGCTGCCAATAGGCCGCGTAGTTGATCCGGCTCGGGCCGTTTCCGTCCCGCGCCTCACGGTAGACTACGCCTGTATAAGAGGCCCCTACGCAGGCTTCGCACATCAGGCTGACGCCGAAGCCCGCTCCCACGAGGCTCTTGATGTTCTCGCGGGTGACATCGTGACTGATGACCTTGGGCCGCTCGCCTGGCGCGGCGAGCTTCGCCAGCAAGATGTCCTGGATCTCCGGCCCGGGATCACGCTGGCTGAAAAGGAAGATCTCGTCCTTCAGATCGGTCCAATAGACGATGTTGTTGCCCGCCAATCGGTGACCTTCGGGCAGCGCCACCATGATGCGCTCGCTCCAAAGACTCATGACCTTCCCCTCGCGAGAGATCGGATCACCCGTCACGATGGCGATATCGAGCCGGCCAGCATCGACGCCGGCGAACAGGCATGCGCGTGCGCCTTCATACGTCTGGATTTCGACCTTCGGAAACCGCGACGCATACTCGATCAAGCTGGCCCGCAGGTTCCCCGCCGACAGAGAGGTGTAGAATCCCACCGTGAGACTGCCGGCTTCGCCCCTGCCGATGGCCTTGGCGGTCGCGGCCATATGATCGACCGTTTCGACAAGATGACGGGACGTTCGCAATATCTCTGCACCAGCCGTCGTCAGCCGGACGCCCCCGCTGGTTCGTTCGAACAACACGACCCCCAGACGCTCTTCCAATTGCGAAATGCCGCGGCTCAGAGTCGATTGCTTGACCCCAAGAGCTTCAGCCGCTCGCCGAAAGCTGCGGTAATGCGCAGCGGCGACCGCAAAACGCAGATGTCTCAGTTCGATTTGTGCTTCCAGGGACCGGAACTCCTCCTGTGACTCCGGCTACCTCCAGTCATGGCACCCCCGGAATATGTGTGCCCGGCCGAGCAGCAACCGCCTCACCCAATATGGGAACTGTGCGCCGGATTTTGACTGTCCGAGCGCACAACAGACTCGGATCGGCGGAGCTGCTGACAAGAATGTAGTGAGGCTAGGAAGGGAATGCTATTGCGACGCGTTTGCAGAATTTCCATCCAAAATGGTTCAAACTTTCCTTTTGGTTGCGGCATGGTTCCTTGGCGCCGTGCGAGCGTCCCCCATGCATCAGGCCGCCTGACGATCGGCCGCGCGATACTGGCCATAGCCAACCTTTATAAGCAGCCCCTCTTCACACATGCGGGCCAGGTAGCAGCGAGGTACGCCGATGTCCGTTAGATCGCGGGTCCGCACGACGCCACGCTCATTCGCCAAGGCAACGGCGCGGTCCCTCAGCGAGGGATTTGGGCCGCCGGCGAGGCGTAGCGCTTCTGCGCGATCCCGGTCACGCTTGCGAATTTTGGGCAGTATTGGCGTAGTTGGGAGTAGCGAAATCGAGAACTCGTAGTTCGCATCTTCGACGACCCCGGCGAGCCACCGTCCTTTCTACGCTACAGCGCGCTATAGCGCGCCGTAGCCTTCCAAGGCGCTCCGAACTGAGGATGTGGCTGGCTATCAGTGTGGCGACCGCGAGGCGTCGCAGGTCGAGCCTCAAATCGAAGTATCGATCATGCTCGGCGGTTTCTGGCGTCCGATCGGAACACACGGTCGCGGCGCATGTTCGCGGAACCTTCCGACGCGATCAGTGCCGGCGCGCGGCGAGCAGCCGGCCTATTTTCCGCAGGATTACAGGCGCGGCGATTAGGGCAAGGGCGCCGATCGCCCAGACGACGACAATTGCCGGCTTCAACACCACGCGCAGCAAAGCGATGGTCTGCCCCAAAAAGCCGCTGACGTTGAGATTGTCGAGGATGGTTCCGACCTCCTTGCCGCCGGTCGCGGTTGCAATATCCTTCCCGCCGTCAACCAAGAGCCCGACACTGGCCGCAACCCAGCCGAGGATTGGATCGACCAGGACATAACCGACCCAGGCGAGCAACGACCACAGCACGAGGCCCACAATGACGACGGCCATCGGCAGTTTCCGCGGCAGGCGCGGAGGCGCATCGTAATCGGCAGGCCCACCCGTCATCCTCGGGTCGCGATCATCTCTCCGAGGGTAGCTATTGCGATACCCGCCGCCATGGTGGCCATGTTTTCCCATCTCAGTCTCCGTTGTCCGTTCGGGGGCAGGATTTCCAAGGAAACCAAGCCCTTCTTCAACTACGTCCAGCCGCAGTGACATCGCCATCGCGTTCCTGTCCGGCTGACGCTATAGCCGCAACTCGCCCTCGGCCTCACGCAGCTTCAGGTCCTCGATCTGGATCGTGGCGTGCGTCAGGGAGAAGCCGGCCTTCATCGCCTGCTGGGCGCTGAGCAGCGCCGCGCGCGCCTGCGCCATATCGGCCACGACGAGGTGGCAGCTCATTGCGTCGATGCCGGAGGTGATCGTCCAGACGTGAAGATCGTGCACGGCCTTCACGCCGGGAATAGCCAGGAGCTTCCGCTCGAGCAGCGCCATGTCGACTTCGGGCGGCGTCCCCTCCAGCAGGATGTGAATCGCCTGTTTCAACAGGATCCAGGTGCGTGGAACGATGAAGAGCCCGATGCCGGCGCCGATGATCGGATCGGCCAGGGCCCAGCCGGTGAGTATGACGACGCCGGCGGCGACGATGACGCCGAGCGAGCCCAGCATATCGCTCAGAACCTCGAAATACGCTCCCTTCACGTTAAGGCTTTCTGACGATCCCGCCGACAGCAGCTTCATGCTGACCAGATTGACTGCGAGGCCGACCACCGCCACGATCAGCATCGGTCCGCCGAGAATCTCCGGCGGGTTCAGGAAGCGTTGGTAGGCCTCGTAGAGGATGTAGATCGTCAATAGCAGGAGGACGACGGCGTTCGTCAGCGCCGAGAGAACCTCCATGCGGACATAGCCATAGGTTCTCTGCGGCGTCGCCGGGCGCTCGGCGAAACGGATGGCGATCAGCGCCAGCGCCAAGCCCCCTGCGTCGGTCAGCATATGTGCCGCGTCCGCGAGCAGCGCGAGGCTTCCCGTCCACAGGCCACCGATGACTTCGACCGCCATGAAACTTGTGGTAAGAGCCAATGCCCCCACAAGCCTGCTCTTGTGACGCCCCGCCGCCGACCCGGACGGAACTGCCGCCGCGTGTGAATGTCCTGCGCCCATGATCAATCTCTTGTTGTGATTCGACGAGCGCGCTGCGGCGGCACCCGGCCTGCAAATTTCGTCAATCGAAGAGGTCTCCAAGGAACGACCGCCTGCGACCGCGACCGTGGCCACTTCCATGTCCGCCGTGCCCTGAACCATGACCGCTCTCGTAGTAGCCCTGGGACGGATAGGGCTGCCCCTGCGACGCGGGCGGCGGCGTAGAGGGTTGCGCCTGCGCACCCCGAACCTCTTCGCTGGCGCTGCGCTCGATGATCTTGTCGAGCTCGCCGCGATCCAGCCAGACGCCCCGACACTTCGGACAGTAGTCGATCTCGATGCCCTGTCGCTCGCTCATGACCAGATCGACCCTGCAGGCAGGGCAAAGGAGGCCATGACCTTTGCCTTCGGAACTCGTGTTTGCGACGTCCACCATCTTCGTCTCCTGTTGTTGATGCTTCGCAAACTAGAATATTCGCGAGCCTGTTTCAGAGATAGTGTCTCTAGCCACTAGAGATTCAAGGGCGAGGCGAAGATTCTTGCCTGTCGCTACCCGGAACACTGGCGCCATGCGCTCTCGTTCGGAGCCGCGCATTGCCATACATATCTGAGCAAAGCTGACACCGGTCCACTAGAAACCGAGGAAGATGATGCCGACGCCGAGGAAAAAGATCAGGGCGCCGAGGATGCCGCTTTCGTAGCGCTCCAGGAATGCAAGGCGCAGGCGCTCCATCCCCGACATCGTCAACCAGGTGAAAACTACCATTCCAGCGATCGTCGCGAGGGCGAGCACCGCGCTCAGCACGACGAAACCCATCCAGCCATAGGTGATGCCGGACAGATAAACGGGCAGGAATCCTTCGCAGGGTGAGAACGTCAGAAGCGTGAACAGCCCGAGGATGACTGCCCCGTCGGATTTGACCATGCCGCCCGAGCGCCCATCGCCCTTTAGGGTCGCCGCCGGCTCAGCCGAGGCCGCGTGTTGATGTTTCTCGAACTGAACCTCATGGCGATGCGCGTGATCGCCGTGAGACAGGCCGAGGCTCGCGGTGAATTCGTGCGGCTCTGGAACTTCCTCGAGAGATTCCAGATATCCCGCATGTTCGGCGAAGGAGAAGGTCTGCCGGGAGCCGTCGGGTCGCAATGTCTCGAGCGACAGCGCCGCCGTGCGCGGCAGGGCCGCTGCGGCACTTTCGGTCCGCATCCGGAACCTGGGTTGGACGCTGTCTTCGAAGACTTCCAGCAGTAGCACGCCGTGGCCGGTGTCGATCCGCTTCGTCTCCGAAGCATGATCGTGCCCCCCTTTGTTATGGACCGCCTGGTCATGGCCATGCGCGCCATGGCTGTGGCCGGCGCCCAAATGGTGATGGCCATGTCCGCCGCCGCGCGCCTGCCGGACCAGATAGTAGAGCCCGAAGAAGATGAGCGCGCCGCCGGCGATCCAGGGGAAGACGTTGCCGGTCCACTTGCTCGTCTCGATCCCCAGCCAGACGACCAAGGCGCCGAGAACGATCGTGAAGAGAACATGTCCCGAGCCGCACAGCGCCACCACCATGAGTGTCTTCGTCTTGCTCCAGCGCTGCCCGCGACCGGCCAGCACGAAGGGCAGCCAGTGGGTCGGAATAGCGGCATGAGCAAACGCGACGACAAACCCAGTCGCCACGATGGATAGAAAGAAAGTTTCGGTCACAAAGCAGGAATCCGTCAGAGGTATTTCGTGATCAGCTTGAACTCGTCAATCGACCGGCGCTGATCCCGCGGCAGGGGACCGACGACGTCTTCGAGGCAATGGTCGAGATGGTCCTGGATCAGCGTCTTCTTCGCCTGCCCGATCGCCTTTTCGACCGCCTGAAGCTGCTGCGCAATTTCGATGCATGGTCGGCCTGCCTCAATCATCTCGATGATCCCCTTGAGATGGCCGTCGGCCCGCTTCAGTCGCTTGACGATCTCGGGATGGGTTTCGTGGAGGTGTAGCTGTTCGTTCATTTTCCTGATACTATGCCCCTGGAGAGGATATTACAAGTAACCGCGCTTCCGAGGCCATCGCGAAGCGGCCTCTTGCGCCTTGGCTCCTAACACGCCTTCTATCCAGCGAAAGGGACAGAGAGAACGAATGACTGAGAAACTTCGCCTGGACATTCCGATCCTGCTGCCGGAGGTGACCGACACCGCCGATCGCTGTGTCGACAGGCTGATGTCGGAAATGCGCGGGCGCGAGGGCGTCGAAAACGCGCATGTTGTTCCCGCGCAGGACGGTCAGGCGGCGCAGCTCTGCATTCATTTCGACCCCGCAATCCTGCCGCTGCCGCGCATCCGCGAACTGGTCACGGCCGCCGGCGCGGGCATTTCGGAGAGTTTTGGACACGCGACGTGGCGGCTCGACATCCCGCACGAGCGGCGGGCGCGGACCATCGCCGAAAAATTGCGCGCGCTGCCGGGCGTCCTTGAGGCGGAAGCCAGCGCCGCCGGAACCGTGCGCGTCGAATTCGATCGGTTCGCCGCCTCGGAAGCGTCGCTCGCCCGAGAACTCGACAGGATGCGGATCGGCACCGCCGCAAAGCCGAGCCTGAGCGCCGAGGAGCATGCCGGGCATGCGCATCCGCCGGGGAAACATGGTGCGGGCGAGGTCGGGCACGATCATGAAGCCGGCCCGCTCGGGCCGAACGCCGAACTGATCTTCGCATTGACCTGCGGCGGGCTGCTCGCCTGCGGCTATTTCATAGAGCGGTTCCTCGCGGCGCCGGCCTGGCTGCCATTCGCCTTGTATCTCGGCGCCTATGCCTTCGGCGGCTTCTTCACTCTGCGCGAGGCGATCGACAATCTGCGCCTGAAGCGGTTCGAGATCGATACGCTGATGCTAGTTGCCGCGGCGGGCGCTGCCGCGCTCGGCGCATGGGCGGAAGGCGCGCTCCTGCTCTTCCTGTTCAGCCTCGGCCATGCCCTCGAGCACTACGCCATGGGCCGCGCCAAGCGCGCGATCGAGGCGCTCGCGGAACTCGCGCCCCGCACGGCGCTCGTCCGGCGCGGAGGAGACTTGCGGGAAGTACCGGTCGAAGAACTCGCCATCGGCGACGTTGTCGTCGTCAAGCCCGACGCGCGGCTCCCCGCGGACGGCTTCGTGGTGGCCGGCGAGAGCAGCGTCAACCAGGCGCCGGTAACTGGCGAGAGCATCCCCGCCGATAAGCAGGCGGTCGCCGACGCGGCGGCGGCCCGGGCGAACCCGGACAAGATCGAAGCCGCCCACCGCGCCTTCGCCGGCACCATCAACGGCAGCGGCGCCATCGAGATCGAGGTCACACGCAGATCCACCGACAGCGCGCTTGCCAAGGTCGTGCGCATGGTCAGCGAAGCCGAGACGCAGAAATCGCCGACTCAGCGCTTCACCGAGAAGTTCGAACGCCTCTTCGTCCCGAGCGTGTTGGCGCTGGCGGTGCTCCTCCTTTTTGCGTGGGTGGTCATCGACGAGCCGTTCCGCGACAGCTTCTATCGCGCCATGGCCGTGCTCGTCGCCGCCAGCCCGTGCGCACTCGCAATCGCGACTCCGAGCGCCGTGCTGTCGGGTGTGGCGCGGGCGGCGCGCGGCGGCGTGTTGGTGAAGGGTGGCGGGCCGCTCGAGAATCTCGGCTCGCTCTCGGCAATCGCCTTCGATAAGACCGGCACGCTGACGGCCGGAAAGCCTCGCATAACCGACGTCGTGCCCGCCCCTGGCGTCGGGGAGAAGGAATTGCTGACGGTGGCGGTCGCCGTCGAGAGCTTGAGCGACCATCCGCTCGCCCGCGCCATCGCGCGAGACGGCCGCGAGCGCCTCGGCGAGGACGCGGTCCCGCACGCCAGCGATCTTGAAAGCCTGACCGGGCGCGGGGTCGCCGCGAATGTCGACGGCAACAAGGTGCTTATCGGCAAGGCCGAGATGTTCGGCGCCGAGGGTATCCCGCCGCTCTCCACGCCCATGCAGGACGCGATCGCGTCAATGCGCGAGGGCGGGCGCACGACCATGGTCGTGCGCCAGGGCAGCCGTGATCTTGGTGCAATCGGGCTGATGGACACCCCGCGCGCGACCGCGAAACCGGCGCTGGCTCGGCTGCACGCGCTCGGCATCCGGCGGATGATCATGATCTCCGGCGACCACCAGAAGGTCGCCGAGGCGATAGCGCGCGAAGTCGGCCTCGACGAGGCCTGGGGCGATCTGATGCCGGAGGACAAAGTCGAGGCGATCAAGAAGCTTCGCGCCGAGGAGAAGGTCGCGATGGTCGGCGACGGCGTCAACGACGCTCCGGCGATGGCCAATGCGACGGTCGGAATCGTCATGGGCGCGGCCGGATCCGATGTGGCGATGGAGACCGCCGACGTCGCCCTGATGGCCGACGATCTCGCCAACCTGCCATTCGCGGTTGGACTGAGCCGCACCACCCGGTCTGTGATCCTGCAGAACGTGTTCGTCAGCCTGGGCGTGGTGGCGCTGCTCGTCTCGGCGACTATCTTCGGTCTCGGCATCGGCCCTGCGGTCGCGGTCCATGAAGGCTCGACGCTGCTGTCGTCTTCAATGCTCTGAGGCTTCTCGCTTACCGCGACAACGGATGATGACGGCCAACTGCGCCTTGTACTTTGCCGAGCAGCCCACTGAACTCCCGGCGAGGATGGCTATCCGGGGCATCACAAGATTGAGGCCCGCCATTGGCACATCTCGCACTCGGAGGGAGATGTGTGCGCCGATCTGCTCGGTCAGGCAGAACGTGAGGGCGCGAACCTTATAGTTGCCGGTGTCTATAGCCATGGCCCCCTGACCGAGCGGGTGCTCGGTGGTGTTACCAGGGAAATGCTCAAGAGCAGTGACATGTCTTGGTTCATGGCCCATTGAGCATCGGTAGCGAGGAGGATTACGTGACAGTTTCGCCGGGATGTGTGGCGGCCTATCGTGAAACGGACCCGCTGAGGCCACCCTCGGTGATAGTGAAGTGTCGGCCAAGAATATGTTTGGGGTCGCCTTATGCAGCTTGGCGCTCGGCAGCACGATAGAGGCCATAGCCGACTTTCGTCAGCAGGCCCTCGTCGCACATCCGGGCCAGATAGCATCGTGGAATGCCGATGGCGGTCAGATCCCGTGTCCGAACGACACCCTGCTGCAGGGCCAACGCAACGGCTCGGTCCCTCAGCGAGGGCTTCGGGCCGCCCGCGAGGCGTAGTGCTTCTGCGCGATCCCGGTCGCGCTTGCGCATTTTGGGCCGCTCTGGCGTAGTTGGGAGTAGCGGAATCGAGTATTCGTAGTTCGCATCTTCGCCGACCCCGGCGAGCCATTTCATCCCGGGCAAATGTCGCACTCTGGTCCTGCCTCCCGCAGTCGACCGGCGCTGCTACGAACAGTGTCGATAGCCCACGAAGTCCGCTGACGATAGCCGACGCACAGTGACCCACCGCCTTGGCCCTTGCAGGCGGCTCGCGCATGTCGCACATCTGGCCTGCGCCGCTCCTTTCGCCGAGTATGGGCGCCTGACCAACGAGGGAGCGCGCCGGGCGCATGCGACAC
>LNFM01004817.1_pt1 | contig 24320 bp, 14 predicted proteins | sample 596031 | NCBI WGS metagenome assembly LNFM01 (sample SAMN04254537, study PRJNA301005) | activated carbon metagenome | isolation source: dual media filters at the Ann Arbor, Michigan drinking water treatment plant | place: USA: Ann Arbor | reverse complement strand
AATCCCGCAGGATTCCGGCCTTTTCTGGTTACTGGTTAGTAACGGTTCCGACCGCCGCCGCCACCGCCGCGATTGCCGCCGTAGCCGCCACCGCCGCCGCTGCGTCCGCCTTCCGGCTTCGGACGCGCTTCGCTGACGTTCATCGCACGGCCGTCCATCTCCGAACCGTTGAGTTCGTCGATCGCCCGGTCACCCTCTTCGTTATTCGCCATTTCGACGAAGGCAAAGCCCTTGGCTTGGCCCGTGTCACGGTCGGTGATTACATTGACGCGATCCACGGTACCGTACTGCTCAAACGCTGCACGCACGCCGTTCTCGGTCGCGCCGAAGCTCAAATTGCCAACAAAAATGTTTTTCATCTTAAATCTCCTGAAATCGAAGTTGCCCGGCAGCGAATTGGGGCACGATCGGGAGAGAGGCTCGAAGGCCGGACTGACGAAAAACACCAAAATTAGCGAACAGACGAACCACGCAGATCCTAGTATGGCACACTTGGGCGCCAATTCTTTTTTTATTCCTACTTCCGTACTGGCCCTACCGTTACGGGGTATCTTCCCCATGCGCCGGGTTCGAGAGATGGGCATAGAAACCGAGGTCCTGCTTCGTATACCACTTCGTCAGCAACTGGATCTGCCCTGCGTGGCCCGCAAAGTGGTCGACCACCTGATAGACCGCCTCCAGCGCGGAGAGCTCATAGCCTTGCACCCGGACGCTTTCCACCAAGCGGTCCTCCGTCAATCCGGAAATTACTTGCGCAGCGGCGGCTACCGCTTCCGCAAGCCGGCTCCGTAGCTCCGCCTTTTCCACTCCCCCCCTCGCCGCGAACTCCGCGTCGCGCATTCGAACGTCGGTCTCGCCCCCAACCGCACTCATCGCCCACTGCCGCACATTCCCTTCGAGGTGGAGAACCAGATTCCCCACGGCATTCTCCGCCTCGCTTCCTCGTTGCCAAATCTGCCCGTCGTCCAGCCGCTCCAGACAGGCATCCACGCGCCCGGCGAGCTGGATTAATTTCCTTACGGAATATTCACAAAACAGGTCCCGAATCATGGCCGCCAGATTAACATGGCGATATGCGCCTTTCCTTCCTTAGCACCTTTGCCGCGTCCGCGTGCCTGCTCCTCGCCGCCGATGCGAAACTCGACTACCGCGTCCTGGCGACGTCGAAAACTTCCACCATGGAAAAGGAGCTCAACGCCGCAGCCGCTGAAGGATACATCTTCGCTGGGGTGATGGGCGGCGAATCTTCCTTTGGGGGTAGCGAGGTGATCACCGTCATGAAGAAAGACGCCACCGCAGCTACCGCTGGACGCAAATACAAGCTGGTGGCGACCTCGAAAACCTCCACCATGGAGAAGGAACTGAACCAAGCCGGCGAGGAAGGCTTCGCCTATTGCGGCCAGACCGTGTTCTCCTCAACCTTCGGGGGCAAGGAGGTCGCCGTGATTCTCGAGTTCAATCCCGATAGCAAGGCCGGCCGCATTCAGTACAAACTTGCCGCTACTTCCAAGACTTCCACCATGCAAAAGGAACTCAACCAGGCTGGCGAAGCCGGGTTTGCCTTTCTGGGTGTCGTTGTCGGCAAAACGGCCTTCGGCGGTAGCGAAGTGATCTCCATTCTCCAAAAGACGGAGAAATAGCCAAGCCTCACAGCTTCTCGGTGATCGTCACCGCTTGGGCGACCTTAAACCGCACAAGTGTTTCGGCGGGGAGAACGGCTGGCTTGCCGCGCGTGGCGAGCACGACGCCCGTGCCCGCGGCACCGCCGGCCCCGGCCCCGATTGCCGCGCCCTTGCCTCTACCCGCAATGGCGCCGATCGCCGCGCCAACACCGGCCGCAATCCCCACCTTGGCCGCGTCGCTCTTCGTCGTGTCCGGTCCCTTCGTCAAAAAGGCATCGGTCACGATGGGAACGCGCTGATTGTCGGCCGTCGTGACTTCCGTGAGGGCCAATTGCAGAACCGCCACGCCCTTCACTCGCCCCGCCCGGTCGAGGTCCACCACTTTGCCGCTGACCCGGGCGCCCCGCTCAGCAATCACGAACCCGTCAATGACAATCGGTTCGGCTAAGGAAGCCGAAAACGAGTCGCCGATCTTGTTTCTTTCGCTGTCGAGGGTCTCCCCGAGGCGTATCGCGATGACGGAGCCCTCTTTCAGCGTCACCTTCATGGGCTCGGGCGGCGGAGGAGGGGGAGGGGCGGGCGCGACCGGGCGTGTCTGCGCCACCTGCTGGGGCGGTTCAGCCGAAGGTGGGTTCATCACCGGTACAGGCACCGGGACGGGCTTCGGAGCGGCGGAGGGGGCCGGAGTTGACGCCATCGGCGTCGGCGCAGCAGCTGGCGCAGGACGTTTCGCGCCGACGGGCTTGAAGGCGTGCTCCCGAACAGGAGGCGGCGCGGGTACTTCCGGGGTCGCAGCGGTCAAGGGCTGGGCTTCGATCGGCGCATCTGCCGTAGCCGCCGCCTGCGGTGCACTGGGCTGCTTTGCGCACGACGAAAACCCGGCGGCGGCGACCGCCAAACTCAAGACTAGAATGTGCTTTTTCATCTTCGGACCCTCTTTCGTTCGTACAATAAAAGAATGCAGTCTATCGACTTTCCGCGGGGCTACGCCATGGGGCCGGTTCGCATCGAACCAGCGACCGTCCTAGCGCCAATGGCGGGCATCACCGATACCGTATTCCGCCGGCTCATCCGAAATCAAGGCCATTGTGGTTTGCTCATGACGGAGTTCACCAGTTCGCACGGCGTCGTAGGTTCAGATGGTGGCAGACGGAAGAAAAGTTTCAACTACTTATCCTTTGAACCCGAAGAGCACCCGATAAGTTCTCAATTGTTTGGGTCCGATCCGACAGTGATGGCCGAAGCGGCCCGCATCTGTGAAGATATCGGCTTCGACGCCGTCGACATCAACTTCGGGTGCCCGGTGAAGAAGGTCACCAAGTGCAACGGTGGCTCCGGGTGCTTGCGCGACCTGGATCTGGTTCGCAACATCCTCGAGAGCGTCAAGGCGGCAATCAAGATCCCGCTTACCATGAAGTTCCGCGCCGGCTGGAACGACAAGGAACTGGTCCACGTGAAAATGGCCCGGATGGCAGAGGACATCGGCGTCTCCGTGATCGCTCTCCATCCCCGGACGCGCGAACAAGGCTATTCCGGTTCAGCGGATTGGACTCGCATCGCTGAAGTAAAGGATGCGGTCAAGATCCCGGTGATCGGCAACGGCGACATCCTCACGCCAGAGGACGCCGTCCGCATGTACCGCCAAACCACCTGCGACGCCGTGATGATCGGCCGGGCCGCCTCCTCCAACCCCTGGATATTCCGGCAGATCGGCGAGTACCTCGCGACCGGCGAGTATTGGGAGCCCTCGGAGACCGATCGCTACGAGATCATGAGCCTCTACTACCGGATGCTTGATGAAGAGGAGATCCCCGACACGATCGGCAAAATGAAGCAGTTCGCCAGCTACTTCACGCACGGGGTGCGAAACGGAGCCAAGCTGCGCGTTGAAATCTATCACGCCAAATCCGCGCAGGAGATCCGCGACTTGGTAGACCGCTTCTTCACTCGGGAGCTGGTCGCGGCGTGAAGAAAGTGCAACTCATCACGGACGGAGCCTGCCTCGGCAACCCGGGACCCGGCGGGTGGGCGTGCGTCCTGCGTTTCGGCGAGCACACCAAAGAAATGTACGGCTCGGAGAAGGCGACCACCAACAACCGCATGGAGCTCATGGCCGCAATCAAGGGCCTTGCAATCCTGAAAGAAAAATGTGAAGTAATCGTCACAACCGATTCAGAATACGTGAAGAACGGCATCACCCAGTGGATTCATGGATGGAAGAAGCGGGGCTGGGTGAAAGCCGACAAGTCCCCGGTGGTGAACCGCGATCTCTGGGAGGAGCTCGACCATCAGGTGAGCCGCCACGAGACCCATTGGCATTGGACCAAGGGGCACGCGAACCATGCAGACAACAACCGCTGTGATGAACTGGCCACCCGTGCGGCGCGGGAGCAAAGCCAGAGCGAATAAGTGAAAGTGAATTCTATGACAACCGATCCTAAAGAGCAGGTAAAAGGGCGCTTACGCAGCCGGGCATGGTTCGATAATCCCAGCGATCCCGGGAATATGGCGATCTATCTCGAGCGGATGACCAACTACGGGTTGACCCGCGACGAGCTCCAAGGGGGCAAGCCCATAATCGGCATTGCGCAATCCGGATCGGATCTGTCCCCTTGTAATCGGATTCACCTCGACCTCGCCAGCCGCCTCCGGGACGGAATCCGGGATGCTGGTGGCGTCCCCCTTGTCTTCCCGACCCATCCGATCCAGGAAAGCTGTCGCCGGCCGACTGCTTCCATCGATCGCAATCTGTCCTACCTCACCCTTACCGAAATCCTGCATGGTTACCCGATCGACGGCGTCGTACTCACTACCGGCTGCGATAAAACGACCCCAGCCTGCATCATGGCATCTGCGACGGTTAACATCCCTTCAATTGTGTTGAGTGGCGGTCCAATGCTCAACAGTTACTTTAAGGGAAAACCGGCGGGAAGCGGGATGGCGGTGTGGGAGGCGCGCCGCCTCCACGCCGCTGGCGAGATCGACTACTCCGAATTTGTTGACATGGTAGTCGCCTCGGCGCCGTCGGCGGGACATTGCAACACGATGGGCACCGCGCTTTCGATGAATTCGCTGGCCGAGGCGCTGGGAATGTCCTTGCCCGGGTGCGCGGCCATCCCAGCTCCGTACCGGGAGCGCGGACAGATGGCCTACGAAACCGGCCGACGCATTGTCGCCATGGTAGCCGAGAACCTCACGCCGTCAAAGGTCCTCACCCGCGAAGCGTTCGAAAACGCCATTGTCGTCAACTCGGCCATCGGCGGCTCCACTAATTGTCCCCCTCACATCATCGCCATCGCGCGTCACATCGGGGTGGAGCTGAAGGTGGAAGACTGGGAAACGGTGGGCCACCATATCCCCCTGCTGGCTAACATCCAGCCGGCCGGCGATTTCCTGGGCGAAGATTTTCACCGGGCCGGCGGCGTGCCTTCCATTATCGGCGAATTGATGCGCGGCGGGCACATCCGCGAGAATGCGCTGACCGTGTCCGGAAAGACCGTGGGCGTCGCTTATGCCGACTGCGTAACGGCAGACCCGATCGTGATCCATCCCATGGATCGCCCGCTCAAAGAGCACGCCGGATTCCTGGTCGTGAAGGGCAACCTGTTCGACAATGCCCTGGTCAAAACGTCGGTAATCGGCCACGAGTTCCGCCACCGCTACCTGGAAAACGAGGGCGACGAGAACGCCTTCACCGGCCGCGCGATCGTCTTCGAGGGACCGGAAGATTATCACGAACGGATTAACGATCCTTCGTTAAACATCGACCAACACTGCATTCTGGTGATCCGGGGAACCGGTCCGGTCGGCTATCCGGGGGCTGCCGAGGTGGTCAACATGTTGCCGCCGGATGCCCTGGTGAAGATCGGGGTGAACCAGTTGGCGACCATGGGAGATGGGCGGCAGAGCGGCACTTCGGCGAGTCCGTCGATTTTGAATGCGTCGCCGGAGGCGGCCGTTGGCGGTGGACTCGCCCTGCTTAAAACGGGAGATTCGGTCCGGGTGGACCTGAATACCCGGCGGGTTGATGTGCTCCTGTCCGAGGAAGAGCTGGAGGCGCGGCGCGAGACGATGCGGGTGGAGCCCGCGGCGCCGCAGTCGCCGTGGCAGGAGTTGTACCAGAAGCACGTCGGCCAGCTCGGAGAGGGCGGGGTGCTGGAGTTTGCGGTGAAGTATCAGGACATCGGCAAGGAGATTCCGCGGCACAGCCATTAACGGCGGCGCTTCGGCAGCGGCGGGGCGGACGCCGGGGGGCGACGGTGGTGCGTGGCCTGCTCGTAGGCGAAGGCAAGATTGATAAGGGCCGTTTCTGACCAGGGGCGGCCCAAGAGCGTCATGCCCAGCGGAAGCTGGTTGCCGCGGGTGTAGCCAATGGGAACGTTGAGGGCAGGGAAGCCGGTGGTGGGCGAGAAGACTTGGCTATTATCGCCGTGCGGCGTATTGAGATCGCCGATGCGGCGGGGCGGATTGCTCCAGGTCGGGAAGAGGTAGGCATCGAGCTTGTACTGGTCCATCGCCTGCAGGACGGCTTGGCGGAACTTCTCGCGATAGGCGGCGTCGGCCTGGCAGGCTGGCGAGTCCGGACCGTTGGCCGGTCCCCGCTCGGCGGTTTCGAGCCGCCGCTGCACGTTCGGATGAAACTGGTTGGACTTCAGAATCTCGGCCAGCGTTTGCACCGGGACTTGCCCGGAGCGGGCGGCGAGGAAGCGGTGGAGATCATTCTTGAATCCCATGCAGGGGCCGGCGTTGGGCGCGCGGCGGAGTTCGGCGAAACCGGGGACGGGTGCGATCTCAATAACCGTGGCGCCGGCGCGGCGGAGTTCGACGAGCGCCTTTTCGAATACCGCGACGACTTCGGGATCGGTCGAGTCGCGGAGATACGCTTCCTTCAGCACCCCGAGCGTCGCGCCTTTAAGGGCCTGCGGGTTCAGGTTGAGCCGAGGGAGATGTTGATCGGCCGGGGCCGTGACGGGATCGTCCGGATCGGTGCCGGCGATCACGGCTAGAAGCTTTGCGGCATCCTCGACGGTGCGGGTGATGGGTCCGGCGATATCGGCGTTCAGCACCAAAGGAAACACCCCGGCGCGGCTGGTTAGGCCCATGGTGGAGCGGATGCCCACCAGCGCCTGATGGGAAGAGGGTCCACGGATGGAGTTTCCCGTGTCGGAACCGAGGCCGGCCAATCCCAGGTTGGCGGCGATGGCAGCAGCCGTTCCGCCGCTTGAACCGGCGGTAACCCGGTCGAGGGCGTACGGGTTCCGGGTGTAGCCGGGCAGAACAGAGTTCACGGTTTCGTAAGGGCTGAAGGCCCATTCGGCCATCGAAGCCTTGGCCAGGACCAGCGCCCCGGCCTGCTTGGCGCGGGCTACTTGGAAGGCGTCTTTGGCCGGTACATACTTCGAGAAGACGAGGGCGCCGTTGGTGGTCGCCAAGCCGGCCGTCTCAAAGTTATCCTTAACGATCAGCGGGACGCAGTGGAGCGGGCCCACCGGGCCGGATTGCGCGTACCGGAGGTCCAAGGCGCGGGCTTCTTCGAGCACCCGCGGGTTCACCAGGATCAGAGAATTGATCGTGGGGCCCTGTTGATCGTAGGCGGCGATCCGGTCGAGATAGGCCTGCACGAGGGACTGGCAGGTGAGGCGCTTGGCCTCAAAGGCCGCATGGACTTGGGCGATGGTGGTCTCTTCGACGGGGAAGGGGCGTTGAGCAACGAGAGGGGCTGCCGCGAGCAGCCAGAGAAGGGTACGCACCTTTCGAGTGTATCGGGTCGAGTTCCCTTAGAACGCCTGCCCAATGCTGATGAAGGGACGTCCCAGCGATTCCCCGGGCTTCCGGTCGAGTTTGAATCCGTAGTCGAGCCGGATGAGGAAAAACGGAGTGCGGATTCGGAGGCCGAATCCCGCGGCCTTGCGGAGTTGCCAGGGCCGGAAGTCCCCAATCCCCTCGTAGACGTTGCCAAGATCGGCGAAACCCACCCCGTCAAAAATCTTAAACAGGGGGAAGCGGAGTTCACTGTTCCACACAAACATCGCGTCGCCGCCGGCCGGGGAGACGCCGTCGGACAGGCGGGGCCCAATACCGTCCTGAGAGAAGCCGCGAACCGTGGTGCCGCCGCCGGCAAAGAAGCGCTCGCCGAGCGCGACTTGGCCGGTCGAGGACCGGCCTGGGATGAGCCCTTGACCGCCCAGGCCGGCCGCGAGGCCAACCCGAACGCCAGTGGCGACGATCAGCCGCGACCGCCGCACGTTGCGCTGCATGGGCAGTAGTTTCGGCTTATCGAGCGCAATATAGCGGAAGTACTGCCCGAAATACTTGATGAAGTTCAGTTCGCTTCCGGACCACGTGGGAGCATAGTCGAGACCATGCGAGGTGAACGAGCCCCGCGTAGCGTCCAGAATGTCATCCCGGGTGTCGCGGCTCAGCGAAGTGGTGAACGGCGCTACGCGCAGATAGGCGTCAAAGAGGGGATCGGGAACGTTTTCGTAGGTGTGCGTGTTCTCTATGCGGTAGCCGTAGTTGACCGACCAGACGTTGCGGAAGCGGACTTCCTGCAGGATCGACAAACCAATTCGATCGGTATTGAATCCTTCGCGGACCTCGCGGCGGATGAAGCTGGCGGCCGTGGTCCGCAGTGGCCACGAACGAAGGAACGGTTGCGAGAAGTAGAAGCGGCTCTCCTGCAGGTCCCGGTCGTAGCGGAGCCGGACTCCAGCCACCCGGCCCATGCCAAGGCTATTGCGATTGGTGATGTCGGCGATGCCGCCAGGACCGCGGTCCGTGTCGAAGTAGGCGCCGTAGTTGAGCAGGAACGGCCGGACTTCCCGGGCGGTGATCCGAAGGTCCACGGGCTGTTGATTCGAACTGGAGTCGCGAACGGTGCGGTCCGTATCGATCAGCGAGTAGGCGCCGGTGGAGTAGAGCTGGCGCCGGGTCTTGCTGAGTAACTGCAAATCCATGGGATCGCCAGGCTGCAGCGCTAGCTGTTTGCGCACGAAGTTCCCGCCGTGGCCGGAGGAGACCTCCACATTGCCCAGCACGCTTTGCTTGCCTTCCGTAATCCGCAGAGCGACGCGCAGCTGCCCGGGGGCGTTCGATTCGCGTTCCAGAGCATAGGCGATTTCGGCGTCGTTGTAGCCTTTGTGGCCATAGAGCGTCCGGATGTTGTCGACCGTGTCCTGCCGGAGCTGCGGGGTATAGGGCAGCCCGGCTTCGAGGTTGGTGACGGCCGCGAGTTCGGCGTTCGTGTAGGCCTGATGCCCTTCGTAGTCGACGCGGCTCACGCGATAGAGCGGCCCTTCGGCAATCGGAAAAACGGACTGCGCGGTTCGGGCCTCCCGGTCGACTATGAGTTCGGGCCGGGCGAGTTTGGCATCGAGATACCCCAATTCGTGATAGAAGCGGGCCACCAGGTCGATGATATGCCGGGGCTTCGTGATGGCTTCGTTCTCGGCTTTCTGATCGCGCAAAAGCTGCCGGAGGTCCGCCTCTTCCACCTGACTGGCCCCGGCGAAGACGAGTTTGTACGTTTCGAAGCGAAGCCCGGGCTGGATGTCGAAAGTGACGCGTTTGTGCTCCGCGTCGGCGGAGTCAATCTGATAGTCGACCTTGGCTTCGACATACCGGTCGTTCAGTAGCTCCTGACGTATCTCCGCTGCGGCGTCCCCGGCGCGTTGCACGTCGAAGATGCCAGCCATCCACGTCTCTCGAATCTTCCTGCGCAGGGCGCGGGAGGGCGAGTAGCCCTCAAAGATGAAGTCCACTTGGGGGCCGGGGTCGATGTCCACCTGCACGTTCACGGCGTTGCCCTGCGTGTCCCGTTGCAGGCGGACCCGCGATTCGAGCAGACCGGCGCGCGCGTACCGGCTCTCGATTCGATCGATGCCTTTCCGCAGCCGGAAGAAGTCGTAGGGCTTGCCTTCGCGGGCGTTTAGCCATTGGCGGATCTGTTCTTCCGAGAACAGGCTGCCGTGGTTGATGTCGACCTTCCCCAGGACTCGGCGTTCCCGTTCGGCGGCGGTGCGGGGCGGTGGCGCTTCGCCGCCAAACTCCTGCGTTCGGTTGAAGTCGAAGCGGTAGCTGTTGTCGGATTGCTTCAGCGTCCGCCCGCGGAAGCGGCGGCTAAAGTCGTACTGCCCGATGATAATCTGGTCGCCGCTGTTGATCAGGTTCATGGAGTAGATCAGGCTCAGTTGCCGGGTTAGATTCTGGCCGACGGTGAGCCGGGCGCTCGGGTCCGACTCATTGGCGATCAGGCCGGGTTCTATCTTCACCTGCGAGATGCCGGTGGCTTCCTGAATGCCGCGGCCGAGGCTGCCGCCGACGCGGCCCGTCAGATACGAAAGCACCTGCTCCTTGGCAACGTCCGTCTCCTCTCCCTGCAGCCGGTCGAGCGTGCGGCCGGTGAGAAGGACGGAGGCAATGTCCGGCTCCGGCAGCGGCGGATCGGAGGTGAGTAAGGTTTCGCGGTCCTTGCCTGAGCCCGTCACGGCCAGAGTAACTTCGTAGCCGGAGGCTTCGGTTTTGGCTTGTAAGTCGAAGACCGGTTCAATTCGTTGATCGCTGATAAAGGTGATGATGCCGCGGTCGACAAGATACTTCCGCTCGCTGAGGTATAACTCGCCGCCTTCTCCCAGGTTTACGCGGCCGGTCAGGCCGGGGCTGTAGTAATTGCCGAGGACGCGGGCGTCGACTTCGATTTCGAGCTTGGCCAGGTTGTTATTGACGACTAGCGGCTCTTTGGTTTTCACCGCGATGTTGTAATCGAGCTTCGAAAGGAACGGGTTCCGCTCGTTGGTCAGCTCCAACTCCGGGGACCGGTTGGCGAGGTTGAACAGGCCATCTTCGAGGGCCAGGGTTTCCGTATAGGAGCCCTCGGCGATCTGCACGGAACCGGAGAGCAGCGTCCGCTGCCGGGGACCAGGGGCGAGTTTCAGGTCGACGTTCGAGACTGTGCGCAGGTTGGCGGGGAAGTCGAGATAGACGTTGCGCGTGGCGACGGTGAGTCCGGTTCCGCCCAGCACGCCGTTGTTCCAGGTGACGGTGCCGCCGCCTGTCAGGGTGCCGCCGTTCAGGTCGCCTTGCAGACGCGTGAGCCGGAGTTCATGGCCATTGAGATCGGCTCGCAGGTTGAGCTTTTCGGAGGCGATACGGGGAGAGTTGAGCGCAATCTCGCCGTTGGTCAGATTGAGCGACCCGGTGATGGCGGGGTCGCTCAACGGGCCCCGGACGGCGAGTCGAACGGTGGATAAACCCCGGGCGCGCAGGTCCTCTACAAGCAGGCTGCCGATCCCGATGTCAGTGTTGCCCGCCAGATCGAGATTAACCTGCGGAGTACCGGTAAGTTGCGCCGTCCCGCTCAAGGTGAGTGCCGTATTCGGCCCTTTGACTGAGAGTTTTTCGACCGACGCGACGCCCTTGGCCAGCCGGATGGTGGAGAGGCCGTCCTGCTCCAGTTGCACCCGCTCGTAGTTCGCCCGGAATTCGTCAATGCGGAGCGTGGCTTCGACAGCTTCAAGTTCGAGTTGCGGAGCCGCAGCGTTGAGCGTGGCGGAGAGCCGGCCCTGCAGGCCCTCGGGGGCGCCGGGCGCCTGCGACAAATCCAGATTCTGCAGTGCCAGTTGCAGCCCGGCGGTGGAGCCGGAGCCGGTCAGCTTCCCGTTCATCCATCGGGCGCTTAACGAATTGAGGGTGATTGTCTTGCCGGTGACGGTGGCTTGCAGGTTGGCTTGGGTCAGGGGCGGCAAGTCCGGAGAGGTCACCGAGGCGTCGGCGACGCGTAAGGAAATGTTGGGCTGCGGATTCTGGAGCGTGCCGGTGATCTGGCCCTGTGCGGTGACCTGACCGGTCGCTTGCACTGGGGCGTCGGGAACGAATTTGGCGAGGTCTGCCAGATTTGATTGCAGGTTGACGTCTATAGCGCCCGGCAGCGCGCCGGCAAGGGCGAGCGTCGTGCCGGGGGCCTTGAACGCGGCGGTGTGAACGGTGAGTTTCTCTCCGCCGTACTCGGCTTGCAGCGGGCCGTCCAGCGTTACCGGCTGGCCCTTGACGCGAAGATCCAGCTCGTTCGACCGCAGCGTAGCTTGGATGGATTTCGGATCGTTCGCTTGGCCCGACGCAGTGAGGTCGAGCGAGAACTTGCCGGCGACTGGCGTGCCTTCGGGAAGAGGCAAGGAGACAATATCGGTCTGGCGGGCGTGGGCTTCCGCGGTGAATGCATACGGGGCGTTCGTGTTCACGCGGCCTTGGGCCGTGAAGTTCTGTGCCGGGGCGTCTACCGTTGCGTTCAGCGTGTCGTTTGAGAAGGTAAACCGGCTGGCCAGTTCACCGACGCGATGGCCTCCCGCACTCAGGTTCGTCGCGGCGAGCGTGGCCTCCGCGCGAGGATCGTCGCCGGTGCCATTGGCCGTCGCGTTCAGCGTGAAAGAGCCCACAATCGGACCGAACCCCGGAACCGTGAACGTGGTGAGTTCGAACGGCGTCGATGCGAGTGTCGCGCGGACGTCCTTGATCTCGAGGTGGTAGGTGGCGTCGAGTTGCAGTTGTTCGGCGGGGGATTTCGCCCAGTTGAGTTTGGCTTCGGCCAAGCGCTCCGGAGAAAGACTGGCGGCGAGATCCATCCGGCCGAAGGCCTGCTGATAGGCATCCAGGTTAACGGCTGTGGCCTGCAATTGTGCCTGGGGGCGGCTGGTGGTTCCGGTGATCTCTGCGTTGGCCCGGAGCTGTCCAGTGATGGGAAGCCCGGACTGTCCGAAAGCGGCGAGCAAGTCGGCGATCTCCGCGTTGCTGGTGGAACTGGTCAGTTGGAGCGCCCCGGTGGCATCAAGGCCTACGGTGCCATTGGTACGGAGCTCCTGTCCCTTCCAACGGATGCTCGAGTTCTGTAAGTCCAGAAGGCCGGGCCGGTAAGCGGCGTTGAGGTCTACTTCGTCGATCGGTAGCTGATTGACGGTGAGCGGGGAGACGTTGAGATGCACTTGCGCTTCGGGCTGCGGAAGCGTGCCGGCAAGGACGATCTCTGCTTTCGCCTGTCCGGTAACAGCCGGGGTGTCGGCGGAGAAAATCTGCTTGGCGAGTGTCGCGGAGGCGGTCAGGTTGCCGGCCGACAGCGTCAGCTCCCCCGTCAGCCGCTGCTGCCGATCGAGTTGTGCGGCGCCATCCACGCGGGCGCCCAGCGCCGAGATGCCACTGAGCGTGACGGAGCCTGCCCCGGCAACCGTGCGCGCCGCGAGAACCCCGGAGACCGGGATGACGTTCGCCGACGCCGGCGCGATGGGTTGCAGTTGGAAGTTCGCGGAGCTGGTGGCACGCTGCCAATCTAGTGCAGGCCACTGCAGACTCGCACTGCCGGAGGCGCTGCTGGCTACGATGTAAGGCGACTTGGCAAGGCGCGAGGCCGTATCGAGGCGCAGCCGCTCGAGCCGCGTAGTCAGTCGGCTGGTACCTTGTTTAAGGGCGAGATCCAGGTCGGCGGTCGCTTGTCCCAGCGGGGAGGTAAGGCGCAGCTTGCGCAGCCGGGCCGTTTGGGTGCCCTGGTCAAAACCAAGGTCGGTCACCAGGCCGATATCCCGGAACTCGGCGTACCGCAGATCCTTTCCTTCCAGGTGGCCTGTGACTAGCAGCTTCGCCAGCGGGCCGCGGGCTTGGGCTTGGAGTCTGGCTTGGCCACTAACCGGCAGGTTCGCGGCAAACGGCGCGAGCGAAGCGGTGGCCTCCGCCTGCAGGTCGAGAACGGGTTCAGTGAGGTCCTTCACCGTTCCAGATGCTCGGAGCGTTGCCCCGAGCGCATCCACGTTTAAACCACTGAGCACCAGATCGTCGGTGCCTAGGTCGATCGTGGCTTGCAGGCGGTCGAAGGAATAGTCCTTGGCTTGGTAGCTCAGATTGGCCGGCCGCAGGGTGTGGAAGTCAATCTGGTGGCGGCCCGTGATGGGGTTGCCGTCCACCGCCATCTGCCACTCCGGAACAAAAAGGTTGGTCTGTGTCTGCCGGTCTTCGTAGCGGAAGGAGCCGCCCGAGATCATCGCGGCGTCAATCAGGATGGAACTGGCCGAGGAGGAGGGATCGTCCGCTGTTTTCGACGCGGGGAGATTTGATTGGCCGCTCGCATCGATGAGCAGGTAGATTTCCGGCTTCACGAGGGTGACATTGCGGAGAATCAGCCGGCCGCGCAGAACGTTCCACAAAGAGGCCTCGGCGCCTAGCGCTTCCAGCCGTAGCAGGGCGGGCTTGCCTTCGCGCGGGGTGACCGTAACTTGGCGGAGGCTCGCCCGGCCGGCCAGCAGGTTGTAGTCGAGACCTTGCGCCTCCAATACAATGCCCTCCGCTGCCAAGGCCCGACGTAGTTCGCTCAGGGCATACCGCTTGGCCGGGGGCGTGTGCAAAAACGCGATCCCTGCCAACATCACCCCGCCTATCGACAGGGCGGCGATTCGGAAGTACCGGAGCTTCATTTATCGCGCAGAGCGCAGGAACGATCGGACTTTCGCTGCGTTGGGGTTGTCGGGCTCGAGCCGCAGAAACTCGTTGAAGTGATGGACCATTTTGTCCGGCCGCTTCTGATTGCTGTAAGCGAGGCCGAGGTAATAGTGGGCCATGCTGTTCGTTGGACGGGCAGCGATGGCCTCCTCGAGCCAAGTGACCGCCGGCTTGAAGTTCTTCTGGTTTACCGCCAAGGCGCCCCGTACGTAAGCCAATTCGCCCGCGTCCGGTTCCTTACCGCTGGCGGCTTCAAGGCGCGCCGCGGCGTCGGGGAGTTGCTTGGCTTCAATGAGTGCCGCGGCCAACGCCAGCAACGTGGAAGGGTTATCCGGCTCGGCCTCCGCGGCGCTACTGAGCGTGGAAACGGCTTCGCTGGTCTTGCCCAGATGGCTGAGGGTGATGCCGAAGAGCCGCTTGGCGGCGGCGTTGTCCGGCTCACTGGAAACTAACTGACGGAGTTCGGTCTCGGCTTCTTTGAACTTCCGCTGCTCGACGAGCTGCTGCCCGTGTTCGAGCGACCCGGCCAGAACTAAGGTTGCACTGCAGCCAAGCATCAGCAAGGAGCTTAGCGTGAGTCGAAGAATCGGTCTGAACGCGTTTTCCATAAGTTCCTCTGTGTTGGGGATGCATCCCAACGGGGAAGCGTTTCCTATTCAAAACAAGGAAGGCGGGGGGAGGACGCGGACACACCTTGATTCGTTATAACACGCGTCCGCGGTCTCTTCCCGGGTTCAGACCGGTTCCCAACTAGAGCAAGGTGGCCGATGCTTCGTCGAGCGCGGCGAAGCATTCGCGGAGCCACGTACGGCAGTACCGGCGTTCGGTATAGCCAGCCTCGCCATCGCAGAAGGCCGAAAACGACAGGCTGGCCTTATCGACGGACTGGTACACGGTGCCGTCGAGAGCCGGAATCGAGATCTCCTTGGCGCCGGCGGCCAGCAGATCCTGACGGACATTCGAGCCTTCGTAAACGTCGAACTTGGCCGCTACGCCGTAGTTCTTCACGATCACATAATTTACGTCGGTACCGAGCGCGGCAAAGCACTCTTTCAGGTGGCCCACGCTGTCGACGGCGCCGCCGACGACATAGACGACCGTGATCGCCAACTGGCCGGCCTCGGCCTCTTCGAGGGCTCCGCCTTTGTAGAGCCACTCTTTCAGGTCTTCGCCGGAACGGGCGCCGAGATCGACCAGGGCGAGGCGCTTCGGCTGGCCGTCCATCAAAAAGTCCAGAACAGGGGCGATTGCCGCTGCCTTATCCACTTCGACGGCCGAGGTTTGGCTCGGGTGGAAGCGGAGGAGTTGGCCGGTGGGACCTTCGGCGTCAAAGGCGCGAAAGGCCGTTTCCCGGGAAGCGAGAAAGTCGGCGACGAGGCGGGCGACGGTGGTCTTGCCGACGCCTCCCTTTTCCCCATGAGTGAGGATCAGGCGGGGCTTGGCCGCGGCGGCGGCGGTCTTCGGTTTCTCAGTTGTGGTAACAGTGCTCATTACGATTAAAGGTCCTCGATGCGAGAGAAAGGATGAATGGTCGGAGTGGGTAGGATGGCTGGTCCGAGCGGCTGGCGCAGGATCTTCCGGCGCACGGAAGGCGTCAGCAGCGCGGCCAGCTGAACGGTGGTCAATACCCAGGCCGGGGTGGGAATCCTGGCGGCCAGCCAGTCCTCGACGTCCTGGCGCGGTACTTCGGCGAGCCGGGCCAGTTCGGCCGGCGTCAGCGAAGCCCGTTCCATCTCCGTCCGCAGCAGGGAGGGTGCGACGACGGCAAATCCGCGGGGGACCGCCATAGCCGCGAGCGAACGCAAAGCCGCCACCTCGGTTTCGAGGTCGTCGAGCAGTTGCGGGATCGTAGCCCTGGTTGCGCACGGTTCAGCCATTAAACGGCGGCAGCGGGAAAAGCATCAGACAGGGATTCAACCGGCATGGGGCGTAGCTTCAATTTTAGCGCAACCAAGGGCTGAATGGGGCGAAGAAAAGTAGAAGGATGTTGGTAACCAGCTTTCAACATGCCGCCTGGGAGCTGGCCTACGGACGAAGCCAGCAGGCGGCCACCGCGGCGTGCCCGTCCACGAGAAAGTGACCGGCCAGGGTTTCGTCTCCTCGCACGGAGAACGCATTCCGGGGAACGTCCAAAGCCACGTCTAACGCCGAGAGTTCTGCCCAGGCATGGGTGGAGGCATAGCGCGCCTTCTGAATCGCTTCCTTGGCCGCGAAGAGCACGGTGGCCAGTTCCGCCCCCGAGCGGCGCGGCAGCCGGCGGAGAGTTTCTATCTCCCGGGGAGTAAAGATGGCGTGCCACAGCGAAGCGTCGAAGCGGCCAACGAGCTCCCGGTCCAGGCCGACGGCCGAGAACTCATTCCGGCGCGCGACCAGCACCGCAGAGGCGTCACCGCTGTGGCTGATGCTGCCCACAAACTCGGCGGGCCAGATCGGCGCGCCGAAGCGGTCCCGGCCCACCGAGGCAACGGGACCGCCCAAGGCTTCCATCGCCTCTTGCGCCAGGCAGCGGCCTACCGCTCGACTAGCATCTCCGGCGTGGCCGTTTCCTCGACAGCTAAGGAAGGCGGAGGCACCGCTGACACAGGCGGAGGGGACGTCAAGTGTGAGAGATACCATGCCGGAAGCCTCATCTGTTCGAGTTGCGCCACAATCTCATGCCGGTTCTTGTTGAGGAACCAGTGGTCGCCGGCCACCTCCCGCAGTTCGAATCGCGCCGTGGTCTGGTTGGCCCACGGGCTAATCTCGTCGAGGTACACCATGTCATCCTGCCGGGCGCCGAAGGCGAGGATCGGGAAATGGAACGGCTCCTCCGGCTGGTAGCGGTAGTTCATCATGAGCGGGGTGTCTTTCCGCATGATCGGCAGGATCGAACGGATGAACTCGGCATCCTCCACATAGCGCGACAGCGAGAGCAGATACTCGGCGTTGTTCTCCGCCACTAGCGCCTTCAGCATCACTTCCCGGTTCTGCCAAATGCGGATCAACTCCGGCGCCACCGTGCCCGTGATCAGCAGAGAAATCGGCGCTTCTTTCTTCTCCCGCCGCATCTGCTTGATGACTTCGTAGGCCACAATGCCGCCAAACGAGTGGCCCCAGATGACGAACGGCTTATCGAGCCACGGCGTCAACTCCCGGATGATCTCGGCCACCAGGCTGTCGACGGTGTCGAGCGCCGGTTCCTGCGCGCGGTTCTCGCGGCCGGGCGTTTGGATGGCGAAGATGTCGTAGCCCGCCGGCGGGTCCATCAGGAAGCGCGTATAAAGCGAGGCGCCGACGCCCATCGAATGGAAACAGAACAAGCGCACGTTGGCGTCCGGGTCGCTGTTGCCACGAATCAGCCACGGGCTCACGGCCGTCAGGTTGCTGTCTTCGAGAAGTGCGAAGGGCACCGTCGAGGCCGAGGTCTCTGGGGCCGCGGTTCCCGCCTTGACGCTCCCGCCGCCCAACTGCTGCAGCAGTTGGGCGGCGATCTCATGAATGCTGGGTCCCTTCAGCAGCTTGATCAGCGGCAGATTGATACTCAGGTTCCGCAGGATCCAATTGCGCAACTGGTTCAGCATCAACGAATCGAGCGCGAGCTTGTCAATCGAAGACTCGGTATCGATCTTCGCGGGCGCGATGTCGAGAATCTTGCCGAGCGCCTTGGCGAGTTCACCCGCCAGCAACTCCATCTGCGCTTTGCCTTCGGCGCGAGCCAACTGCGCGGCCAGGCCACCGCCGCTCCGTCCACCCTGCGTCAGCCGCTTGCGGCTTTCGGCAATGCACTCGGCAAAGCGATGGTCTCGTTGCAGGTGAGGGTAGACGGTCGTGAACCGGATCCAGTCAAAGCGGGCCGTCATGCGCTGCGCCGGCTTCTGGCACAGCGCCAGGTTCAGCTTGCCCAGAATGTCGGCCAGGGGCATCGACGGCATGCCGTGGCTATCGAGCAGAGCCAGCACCTCGGCGGCATCGTTTTCCTGGCGGGACATGCCGGCATAGTCGCCCAGCACGCCCAGATTCAAGCTCGTCGCCGGAAGACCCTGCTGCTGTCGCCACGCGGCCAACGCATCCAGCACATAGTTGGCCGCGCAGTAGTTCGATTGGCCGAACAGGCCGAGTACGGAGGAGATGGAGGAGAGGTTCAGAAACACTGCCGGGCGGTGGCCGCCTTCGGCGATTGCCTGGTGCAGGTTCCAGGCGCCGATGGCCTTCGGCACGAACACATCCCGGAACTGGGCCGCGTCCATGTTCGGAAGGCTGGCATCGCGCAGCAACCCGGCGGCATGAACCACGCCCCCCAGGGCCGGCCACTCCCGGCCGAACCGTGCAAAGACGGCGCGAACGGCCGCCGCCTCGCCCACGTCCAGCCGCTCCGTCACCACCGTCGTGCCGCCGGCCTCCAGCGCGGCGATCGCCGCCTGGTCGGCCGCATTCTTCACCCCGCTCCGGCTGGCCAGAACCAAATGCCGGACCCCGGCCGCGGCGAACCACTTGGCTATTTCGAGGCCGAACCCTCCGCAGCCGCCGGAGACGAACACGCTGCCTTCCGGCGCCGGGGTCTGCTTACCTGGCAGCGCCCGCACCGTCTGGCCGTCCATGGTCACCACAATCTTGCCGACATAAGCCGCCCGGCTCATGTGTTTGAACGCATCGGCGAGGCGGGTAACCGGGAACGCCGTCACCTCGGGAGCCGGGAACTCACCATCGGCAAACAACGCCGCCACTTCGTGCAGCAGTTGGCGATGTAACGCCGGTTTCTGCGTGGCCATGCGATCGACGTCTACCACATGGAAGGAAATGTTTTCGCCGAGCCGTTCGAGCGACAGTTTGGCGTTCTTGTAGATATCGGCCTTGCCAATTTCAATGAAGCGCCCGAACGGCGCGAGCGACTTCACGCTTTGCGTAATGAAGTTGCCGGTCAGCGAGTTGAGCACGATGTCGACGCCCCGGCCCGCCGTTGCCTCCATCACCTGCGTGTGGAAGTCGAGCGATCGCGAGTCGAACACGTGAGCGATGCCCAACTCCCGCAACGCCTGGCGCTTCTCCTTGGTGCCGGCCGTCGCGATAATGTTCGCCCCTGCGCGCTGCGCCAAGTGGATGGCCGCCATGCCGACGCCGCCGGCGGCTGAGTGAATCAGCACCGTGTCGGCTGCCTCCATCCGGCCCAGGTGGTGCATGCCGTAATAAGCCGTCAGATAGACCACCGGAACCGCCGCCGCCTGCTGCGCCGTTAGCCGCTCCGCCGCCGGCGCCACGCAATCCTCCCGGGCCAACAGACGGCCCGAGAAGCCGCCGCTCACCCGCGCCATCACCCGGTCCCCCACCCGGAACTTGCTGTCCGGGCCGCCGATCCGCAAGACCCGCCCGCAGATTTCGAGCCCCAACTGATCCGCCGCTAAGCCCCCCGCGACGGCTTTCTTCGGCAGCACGCCCATCCCGTTGACGATGTCTTTAAAGTTCAACGCAGCGGCGAGCACGGCAATCTCCAACTCCCCGGGTCCTGGTGCCGGAGTGGGCGTCTGCCGGAACTCGACAGAGTCCAAGCTCCCCGTCTCGGCCAACCCTGCCCGCCAGGCTCCGCCCGTGCCGGGCAGCTCCACCGCGCCCGCGGCCTCGGCGGTTTCCGCATAAACTGGGGCCAAGGTCCGCAGCAGCCGTTGGCCCGGCCGCAGCGCCACTTCAAACTCGTCCAGGTCCAGCCGCGCTGTTGTCAGCTCCGCGGCCAGGTCCGCAAAAGCCTCCGGTGCAGGCGCAGCGGGAAGATCGATCATCCGGCTCGGCACATTCGGGCACTCGTTCTTGAACACCCGCATCATCCCCCACAAGGCGCTCTGGCCCAGATGGATTCGAGTGTCTTGCGGCCCAACCCCCACCGCCCCGCAGGTGACCAGCGAGAAGCGCGGGTAAACCTGATTGTCGATCAATGCCTGCGTCAGATTCAGCAGCCCCTGCACGTGGGCCGGAACCCCCTCGACGTCGTGCCACTCCTCCAGGCTCTCGCCCAGTTGCGGAGCGCAGTAGTAGACCACGTGAGTCCGCCGATCGATCCCCGCCGCGAGCGCTTCGGCCAGTCGCGCCCGGCCGCCCTGCGAAAACAATCCGGGTTCGGTCAGCATCCGTACCTGCCGGCCGCCCTCGGTTAAGGCCGCCACCAGCGGCTCCAACGCATCGCCGGTCGGGGCCACCAACACAATCTCCTTCAGGTCGTGCAGCGGCTGATGGCCGGCGCGTGGCGTGGCCTCGGGCACCCACGAGTACTCGTAACACCCGTCATAGAGACGCTCTTCGCTCTGCCCCTTGGCGCCGCCGATGATCTTGCACGTGATGCCGTTTACCTGCACCGCCAGATCGCCCTCGGCCGTATAGACGAACAGATCGTAGATCAGATACTGAGCGTCGTTCCGCGACACCCGCACCAGGCTGCGAACCTCGGGAGGTAACTGCCGATGAAATTTCACGCAGTCGATCGAGTACGGCAAGTAAACGCGGGACGGGTCCCCGTTGCGATGGACATCTAGGAACACGGTATGCAGACACGCATCGAGCAATGCCGGATGCGCATGAAATCGCTCCTGTTCATAATGCAGATCCTCCGGCAGGGCGACGTGCGCAAAGATCTCAGCGCCCTGCTGCCAAAGCCGCCGGACACATTGGAACTTCGGCCCATAGTCGAGTCCCGCCTGCCGAATCGTCGCGTAGAAGGCTTCGACGTTCGTCTCCGCCGCGCCCTCAAAACGCGCCGCTACCGTCGCCAGCTTCTCCTCCCACGCCGGAACCGGCCCCGGCAGAAAGTTGATTCTCCCCGAAGAGTGACGCGTCCACGGGGTGTCGCTGTCGGCTTCCGGTGGCCGGCTGCAGATCCGGTAATCTCCTTCGTTCGATGTAATCTCCAGCCGAATTTCGAGCGGCGCCGCTGTCTCTTCGGGCAGGATTAAGGCCGCATCGAAACGCAGGTCGCCCAGCGAGATCTCGCTCGCTGGGAACGCCTCCCGGCCCACGGCCCACGCGGTTTCCAGATGCCCCGTTCCGGGAAAGACGCATTCGCCGTCCACCTGATGGTCTTTAACGAAGGGGAAGGTCCCCGTACCGATCCGCGTTGACCAGATGCGCGCCGTATCCTCGCTCACGAGGCGGGTTTCGGCCCTAAGGAACGGGTTGCGGATGGGGTGCAGCCGCCGCTGCTTCGATTCGGTCGACTCGGACCAGAACCGCTCCTTGAGCCAGGGATGTTTCGGCAGGTCGACGAAGGAGCCCGCGCCGGGAAACAGCGCCGTCAGATCCAAGCGAACGCCGTTAGCGACCAGCTGCCCCAACGCACCATAAAACGCGGCGAACTCCGGCCGCTTGACGTGCATCGAAGCGATGGCCGTCGCCTTCGCCCCCATCTCCTGGAACAGCTCCCCGGCTCCACTCACGAGCACCGGGTGCGGCCCAATCTCGACAAAGACGGTGTAGCCGTCCTCGATCATTGTCCGCAGCGCCCCCGTCATGCGGACGGGCTCGCGCACGTTGTCGTACCAGTAACGGCCGCCCAAATGCGTTCCCGGCTCCCGCTTCGTACTCACGGTGGAGTAGAGCGGAATGGGCGCCAGCGACCCGCAGACATCACCGAGCGACAGCAGCATCTCGTCGTGCAGCGGCTCCATGTGGTGGCTGTGGTAGGGCACCTCCACGTTCACGAACCGGTTGAAGACGCCGCGCGCTTCGAGGTCCGCCGCGATCTTTTCAAGCACGGGCGCATCGCCCGCCAGCGTCAACGTCCGGGGGCCGTTGATCGTCGCGATCGAGGCCCGGTGCTCATTGCCTTTCAACAACAGCGCCGCTTCGGCCTCTGAGGCGCCCACCGCGAGCATCCGCCCCTTGCCCGCCGCCTTGCTCTGGATCCGCGAGCGTTGATAGATCACCGCCACCGCGTCCCGCAGCGAAATCGCTCCGGCGATATGCGCCGCCGCCACCTCCCCAATCGAATGGCCGACGATTCCGGCCGGTACCACGCCATAGTGCATCAGCAGGCGAGCCAGCGCCACCTGGATGCTCATGATGGCCGGTTGCACCACCACGGTGCGGTTCAACTCACTCGTGGCGGCCTCGGCCCGGATGTGGTCGAGAATCGACCAGCCGGCATGCACGGCGAACAGCTCATCAATCTCCTCCATCGCCGCGCGGAACACCGGTTCCGACTCGTACAGCTTCAGGCCCATCCGCGGCCACTGGCCGCCCTGGCCCGAGAACATGAACGCTACTTTCGGCGAGGCCTTCCATTCGGCGACGGTCACCGTCAGTTGATGATTCTTTTCCCCTGCCACAAAGCTGCGCCACTGGCTGCGGAGCGTTTCCACGTCCTGCGCCGAAGCCACGAGCGTATGCGGATAGCGGCTGCGCCGCGTAAGCAGAGCGTGGCCCAGCGACGCGAGGTCGCTTTCGGCGTCGAGCCGTTCGGCATGCTCAGCGGCCAGTTTCACCAGCGCCTCCGGCGACTTGGCGTTCAGCACAAATGGGCGCGGTCTGCCCAGTGGCCCAGATTGGGACGACGGGATCTCCGCGTGGCCCTCAATCACCACATGGGCGTTCGTTCCGCCCGCGCCAAACGAGTTCACCCCTACCCGCACGGCGGCTTCACGATTCAAATCGTAGCGGCGGTCTGCCACCCGCAGGTGCAGGCCCGCGAAATCAATGGCGGGATTCGGCGTGTGGAAGTGCAGGTTTGGCGGCACGGCTCCATGCCGAGCTACCAGCAATCCCTTCAGAAATCCGGTGATGCCCGAAGCCCCTTCGAGGTGCCCCACGTTCGTTTTGACTGACCCGACCAGGCAGGTGCCCTCACCGCGGGCCTGCCCGATGATGGTACCGAGCGCCTTGCACTCAATCGGGTCGCCCACTGCGGTGCCGGGCCCGTGGGCTTCGACGTACTGCACCGTGCCTGGCTCCACCCCGGCATCGCGATAGGCCGATAGCAGTACAGAGATCTGCGCGTCCGCCGACGGCACCGTGAACCCCTCCGCCACGTAGCCATCCTGATTCACGGCCGTCCCACGGATCACCCCGTACACCCGGTCCCCGTCCGCGACCGCTTTGCTGAGCGGCTTCAGCACCACCACGCCCGACCCCTCGGCCCGCACATAGCCATTCGCAGAAGCATCAAACGCCTTGCAGTAGCCGTCCGGATTCAAGAATCCGGCCTTCGACAACAGAATCGTCGACTCCGGCCGCAGGATCAGATTCACGCCACCGGCGATGCCCATTTCCGCTTCGCCGTTCCAAATGCTACGGCACGCCAAGTGCAGCGCGACGAGCGAGCTCGAACACGCCGTATCCAGGCTGACGCTCGGTCCTTTCAGGTTGAACACATACGAGATGCGGTTGGCTAGCGAAGTCAGCCCCGTGCCCATCGCGACGTAGGGATTGATGCTCTCTCCCGCCTCGCTGCCGGTCTGCTGGCAAAGGTAGTCGTACATGAACGAGCCGATAAACACGCTCGTTCTCGATCCCGCCAGTTGCTCCACCGGAATGCCCGCATCTTCGATCGCCTCATGCGCCACCTCCAGCAGCAATCGCTGCTGCGGATCGATCCGGTGCGCTTCGGCCGGAAAATACCCGAAAAAGGCCGCGTCAAACTGGTCGATCCCTTCAATGAATCCGCCGCGATCGTTCTTCGTCTTGCCCCGCTTCTCTTTGTCCGGATCGTAATAGAAGCTGTTGTCCCACCGGTCGGCCGGCACCGTGCGAATACCGTCGCGGCCTTCGAGCAGCGCGGCCCACAGTTCTTGCGGATTGTTGATGTTGCCCGGCAGGCGGCAACCGATACCAATAACAGCCAGCGGATCACGAGGAAGGGAAGTAGGAAGAGAAGACATGTCCCCTTCACTTCGACATAACGGGACCCAGTCTTAGCCGTTTCTCTCTTGCGGCGGGCCCTTTCCGCTAGCGATTTGGTTACAAATTGGTTGAAGGTCCGGCCTTCGGCTTCTCGCTCCGTTATTCGTACCGCAAGGCTTCAATCGGATCAATCTCCGCCGCCTTCATCGCCGGATAAATCCCAAACAGCACCCCCACGCAAACCGACACCCCAAAAGCCACGCCTACCGACAACGGGGTCACGATCGTATTCCACTCCGCCACCGTCGCAATAATCCAGCTCAGCGCAATCCCAAACGCAATCCCCGCTAACCCCCCGCCCACGGAAATCAAGATACTTTCAATCAGGAACTGCCGCACAATGTCGCTCCGCAGTGCCCCGATCGCCCG
>LNFM01008313.1_pt1 | contig 24323 bp, 24 predicted proteins | sample 596031 | NCBI WGS metagenome assembly LNFM01 (sample SAMN04254537, study PRJNA301005) | activated carbon metagenome | isolation source: dual media filters at the Ann Arbor, Michigan drinking water treatment plant | place: USA: Ann Arbor | reverse complement strand
TGGCGGCCCACCTCTCGACGCAGACGGGCTACCACAGGCGCGCCTCGACGGCCGTCTTCGCCGCACGGGCCGCCAGCTGCTCCATCGACATGTCGTCGCCCGGCGCGCCTCCGCGTCAGGGTCTTCCAGGGCACCCGGCGCGTCTGCCTCGTGTCCCGCCACCGTGCAGGGATGACTTCCATGAAAGCACTCGTCGTTGATGATTCCCGGGCCATGCGGCTCATGCTGTCCCGGATGCTGCAGGAACTCGGGTTCGAGGTGTCGCAGGCCGGGCACGGCCGCGAGGCGCTGACCCACCTGCAGTCGCACGAGGACACCGATCTCGCCCTGGTCGACTGGAACATGCCGGAGATGAACGGACTCGAACTGGTGGAGGCCGTGCGCCAGGATGCCCGTTTCACCAACCTCCGCATGATGATGGTCACGACCGAGACGGAGATGTCCCAGATGGCGCGGGCGCTCGGCGCCGGGGCCAACGAATACGTCATGAAGCCGTTCACCCGCGACGTCATCGCGGACAAGCTCCGCATCCTTGGACTGACCGAGTAGCTGGACGCTCGTCGCCATGACCCGCATCCGTGTACTCATCGTGGACGATGCCGTCGTCGTGAGACGACTGGTGACCGACGCGCTGGCCGACGACCCGGAGATCGAAGTCGTCGGCACGGCCCCGAACGGTCGCATCGCCCTGCAGAAGATCCCGCAGGTCAATCCCGATGTCGTGACGATGGATGTCGAGATGCCGGAGTTGAACGGCATCGAGACGGTGTGTGCCCTGCGGCCGAGCTACCCCAAGCTGCCGGTCATCATGTTCAGCACGCTGACCGAGCGCGGGGGCACGGCCACGCTGGACGCCCTGGCTGCCGGCGCGTCCGACTACGTGACCAAGCCGGCCAATGTCGGCAGCGTCGCCCTGGCCCAGCAGCGGGTGCGCGAGGAACTCATTCCGCGCATCAAGAGCCTCGCCGGACGCATCGTCATCCCGGCAGCCGCGCCGCGCCCGGTGGCCCAGACGCCGGTGGCGCCGCCCAGGCCTGCGCCACGGCCGACGGGACCCGACGCGCGCCCGGCGATCGTCACGATCGGGGTGTCGACCGGTGGTCCCAACGCTCTCGCGGCCCTCATTCCGGCGTTGCCTGCCGATCTGAAGGTGCCGGTCGTCATCGTGCAGCACATGCCGCCGATGTTCACGCGGCTGCTCTCGGAGCGCCTCAACGCCCAGTCGCCGTTGCACGTGCGCGAGGCAGCCGCCGGCATGGCGATCACGCCCGGGACGATCACCATCGCGCCGGGCGACTTCCACATGGTGCTCGAACGCCACGGCACGGATGTGCGCGTGGCGCTGAATCAGGCCCCCCCGGAGAACTCGTGTCGTCCGGCCGTGGATCCGCTGTTCCGTTCCGTGGTGCATGTCTACGGCGTGCGGACGCTCGGCGTGATTCTGACCGGCATGGGACAGGACGGACTGCGGGGCTGTGAGGGCATTCGCGACGTCGGCGGCCAGGTGCTGGCGCAGGACGAAGCCAGCAGTGTCGTGTGGGGCATGCCCGGCTTCGTCGTCCGGGCCGGGCTCGCCGACAAGGTGGTGCCCCTCGCCGAAATGGCCGCAGAGATCACGCGGCGCGTCTCAGGTATCCCGACCGCGTGGGCCGCCCCCCACCCGGTGGCCTCCCGCGACATGAGTCGCACGGAAGCGGTGTGAGCATGGCCATCACCCAGGCAGAATTCGACATCGTCCGCACGCTGATTCGCGGCGAAGCCGGGATCGTGCTCGAGCAGGGGAAGGAATACCTGGTCGAGGCGCGCCTGAGCCCTCTCGCGCGTCGCGAGGGCATCGCGTCCACGTCCGATCTCATCGCGCAGCTCGGGCGCCTGAAGGGCCCCCTGCATACCAAGGTCGTCGAGGCGATGACGACCAACGAGACGATCTTCTTCCGCGACGTCGAGCCGTTCGAGGTGCTGCGCAAGGAGATCCTGCCCAAGCTGATCGAGGCGCGCCGGACCAGCCGCCGTCTGCAGATCTGGTGTGGCGCCTCGTCGACGGGGCAGGAGCCCTACTCGATCGCCATGACGCTGCTCGACATCCCGGAACTGGCGTCGTGGAAGGTCGACATCCTGGCCACCGACATCTCGACCGATGTCCTGGCGCGGGCCCGCGGCGGCCTGTACTCGCAACTCGAGGTCAATCGTGGCCTGCCGGCGACGCACCTCGTGAAGTACTTCGAGAAGAAGGGCCTCGAGTGGCAGATCAACGACAAGATCCGCTCGATGGTGCGCTTCGAGTTCCTCAACCTCATGAAGCCGCTGCCGTCGATGACGGCGCCGGACATCGTCTTCCTCCGCAACGTGCTGATCTACTTCGACACGGCGGACAAGAGTGCCATCCTCACGCGGATCCGTGGGGTGATGCGCCAGGACGGGTACCTGTTCCTCGGCGCGGCCGAAACGACGAGGAGCCTGGATGACCGGTTCGAGCGCCTGCCCTTCAGCAAGACCGGTTGCTATCGCATCGGGTCCGAGCCGCAGCCGGCGCTGCGTGCCCTGGCCTAGTCCCAGAGGACGGAGATCCCCATGCAGTATCTCGAGCAGGAAATCATCTCCCTCACGCAGTACATCTGGGGCGCGACGCTGAATCTGGAGGCCATTCCGCACGACGAGCCGGTGCCGCCGGTGCCGGGCGGGCGGACGCTGGACGGCGTCATCAACATCACCGGGGCCTGGGCCGGTGCCCTGGTCCTGCAGGTCCCCGAGCACGTGGCGCGACGCGCGGCGTCGGTGATGTTCGAGATCGAGGAGGGCAGTGCCACCCTCGAGGACATGCAGGACGCGGTGGGCGAGCTGACCAACATGACCGGCGGCAACGTCAAGGCGTTGCTCGAGGGGCACTGCGCCCTGTCGCTGCCGGCCGTGGTGGAGGGGCGCGACTACTCGATTCGCGTGCCGGGCAGCCAGGCGATCACGCGCGTCACCTTCGACATCGACGGGGAGCCCTTCGTCGTCAGCCTCCTGACCCGCCGCGATCGCGTCGTCGGGGCACCGCTCGAACGGCGAGTCCCGAGCGTCCAGTAAGCAGACACGGACACGTGCGGTGACGGGGTGGCGCGGGCGGGGTGGGGTCGGGCCGGGCACGCCACGAAAAAGACGCCGTCGGCGACGAGGCACCGACGGCGTTGGGGAGAAGAGGAGAGACGGGGACCGGCGAGCCGGTTACGTGAGGCTGGCCCCCGCGGGATCGGCCTGCCAGCTGAACGACGGGTTGGGACCATCGGCGCCGCGGACGAAGTCCACGACCCACGAGCCCTGCCAGTTGCTGAACTGGAACTTGTCGCCCTGGACCCAGTCGACCTTGTGGCCGAGGGATTCCATGCCGGACTTGATGTTCTGGTTGAACCAGCTCTCGGCCTCGGCCTTGGTGGCCGGCACCGCGCCGGCGCCGCTCGCCAGACTCGCAAAGGCATCCTTGGCGGACTTCTCGACGAGTTGCTCGCGGTCGAAGTTGAAGCCTTCGAAGAGGTCGCGCCGCAGCGGGCCCTTGGAGAGCGTCTGCAGCCCCGGGGTCGCCGTCTGACTGGACGCCGAGAGGGTGCCGCTGGCGGTCTGGATGCCGCTCATCAGCTGCGACAGGAACGAGCCGAACTCGTCCTGGCCGAGCTGCCCGTCGCTGTTGGCGTCGAACGTCTTGATCAGGTTCTTCGCCAGGTCCTGGACTGCCGTGGCCGACGTGGCCTGTACTGTGCTCATGGTGTCCTCGTGCCTCCCGGGAGCGCCGGCTCCCGTGTTCGGCTCCTTCTTGAGCAAGCGCGGTGCCAGACGGGCCGTCGCCCGACGAGACGGTCATTCACGGAACTCGGGCAGGCGCCGATTGCTGTCGTAGAGGCCGGCTTTCGCGCCTTTCTCGCCGCATTTCGGCCGCAGTGGCCCCAGGGGCCTCCTGTCGCCTGACGCGGGTCGAGCGCGTCCGGTCTGCGCGTGGTGTCGGGGTGCCGACAGTGGCGTCCGCGCTGGCGGCCGTCGCGGCGCACGACGCCCTGATGCGCGCCGGCGACAATCGGGGCATCATGTCTGCCATGCGCCTGCTTTCCTTTGCCCTCGCCCTCTCGCTGTGTGCCGTCGGGACGGTCACCGCGTCGGCCGACGATACCGGCAAGACCTACGGAGATGGAGTCTCGCTGACCCGCGCGGTGCCCATGGCCTCGCTCCTCGACTCGCCGAAGACCCACGCGGGCAAGACCGTCCGCGTCGACGGCGTGATCACCAGGGTGTGCCAGTCGATGGGGTGCTGGATCGAGATTGCCGATCCCGCGCTGGGGCGGGGCGTCCGCTTCAAGGCCCGCGATGGGGTCATCGTGTTCCCGAAGGACGCGGCTGGCCGCAAGGTGTCGGCGCAGGGGACCTTCGAGGAGATCGCCACGTCGCCGGTCCGCGAAGCGCACGGCGACCACGCCAAGTCGGTCGAGAACAGCGGCAAACCGGTGCCGGCCGAGCCCACCGAGAAGATCTACTGGGTGCGGGTGAGCGGCGCGGTCCTCTACTGATGAAGAAGCGCCGGGAGGCGAGCGGGCTGCCGCCGGAGGTGCTCGGGGCGCAGCAACGGAAGGCCGAGGCCATCGGTGTACCGGTGACGCGCCGGCACATCTTCCTGTGCTGCGACCCGGCCAAGCCCAAGTGCTGCGATCGCGAGCGGACCCTCGAGGCGTGGGACTACCTCAAGGCCCGTCTCAAGAAGCTCGGACTTGCCGACGAGGGGGGCGTGGCCAGGACCAAGGCCAACTGCCTGCGGATCTGTGTCGGCGGTCCCGTGGCGGTCGTCTATCCGGAAGGCGTCTGGTATGGCGCCTGCGACCCGCCCGTGCTCGAGCGAATCATCCAGGAACATCTCATCGGCGGCCGCATCGTCGAGGAGTACGCCATCGCCGTGCAGCCGCTTGGTGCGTGAGCGACACGGCCGCACGCCGACGCCCGCGCCGACCCGCCCGGCGCGATCAGTGCACCGTGTAGGGCCCGCGCAGGTCGAACCGGGCGATCTCCACGTCGAAGGTCTCGCCGGTGGGCGCCGCCATCTGATAGGTGCCCATCATCGACCCGAGCGGGGTGGTGAGCGGGCACCCGGACGTGTACTCGAAGGCCTCGCCCGGCATGAGCACGGGCTGCTCACCGACGACGCCGGGGCCGCGGACTTCCTCGACATGTCCGTCACCGTCGGTGATGATCCAGTGACGGCTCTGCAGTTGCACCGTCAGGTCCCCGACGTTTTCGATGCGAATCGTATAGAGGAAGAACCAGTGCTGACGTTCAGGCGCGGAGTGTTCCGCCGAGAAGCGTGCGTCCACGCTGACGCGAATGCCGCGGGTGGTGGCCATCGACGAGCTCATGGGGCCTGGGCCCTCGTATACGCCGGTGTCATGGGGGGATTGTAGTATGGTGCCGCCGGGGGAGTGCGGGACGTGCCAACAGGCACAAGTGGTCCGTTCCGCGCGCGGGACCGTGTTCTTCCTGTGCCTTCGGGCCAGGACCGATCCGCGCTTTCCGAAATATCCACCGCTACCCCGGCTGCGGTGTGCCGGGTACGACCCGGTGACGCTCGACTCACGACCGCCCGTGCCTGAGACCCCGACCGCTCCCGCGCTTCGCATCCGTCGAGCCACACGCGCCGACGTGCCGGCGATCCTCGGCTTCATCGAGCAGCTGGCCGACTACGAGCGGCTGCGCCACGAGGTGCTGGCCACTGCGGCCACGCTCGAGGCGACGCTGTTCGGCGAGCATCCGGCCGGCGAGGTGCTGATTGCCGACCTCGACGGGCGTGACGTCGGCTTCGCGCTGTTCTTCCAGACCTACTCCACCTTTCTCGCGCGCCCGGGCATCCACCTCGAAGACCTGTTCGTGGTGCCGGACGCCCGCAGCCGCGGCGTCGGCCGCGCCCTGCTCGCCGAACTGGCACGCGTTGCCGAGGCGCGCGACTGCGGCCGGCTCGAGTGGGCGGTGCTCACGTGGAACGAGCCCGCCATCCGTGTCTATCGCCAGCTCGGGGCAATTCCGCTTGACGACTGGCAGACCTACCGACTAGATCGGGATGGCATCCGGGCCCTCGCCGCCGGTGCCACGCCCGCATTGCGCCATGACTGACTCGCCCGGTACCCCTCCCACCGCCGACGACGCCTTCGACAACGACCCGGCGCTCGACGCCACGGTCGAGCTGCTGACGCGCGCGCAGCAGGGTGACGCCGAGGCCGTCAATCTGTTGTTCAGCCGGTACCTGCCGCCCCTGCGTCGCTGGGCCCGTGGCCGGTTGCCGCAGTACGCGCGCGACCTGCTCGAGACCGAAGACCTGGTGCAGGAGACGCTCGTGCACGCGTTTCGGCGCCTCAAGGGCTTCGAGATGCGCCACGACGGCGCCCTGCACGCCTATCTGCGCCAGGCGGTCATCAACCGCATTCGCGATGAAGTGCGTCGGGCGCAGCGGCGTCCGCCGCCCGAGGAACTCGAAGCGGACCAGCACACCGACAACACCGCGTCGCCGCTCGAGTCGGCGATCGGCACGCAGGCCGTGGAGCGCTACGAGGGCGCGCTGTCGCGACTCCGGGACGAAGACCGCCAGGCGATCGTCGCAAGGGTAGAGCTCGGGTTGTCCTACGCCGAGGTGGCGCAGGCGCTCGGCAAGAGCTCACCCGATGCAGCGCGCATGGCCGTGGCCCGCGCGCTGGTGAAACTGGCGCAGGAAATGGGCAAGGCGTCCTTGCCCGCGGATCCCCGGTAAGCGTGTCCACTCCACATCCCGACCTTCGCAGCTTTCTGCGTCGGATTCGGGGCGACGGCGACCTGGTGGTCGTCGACACCCCGGTCGACGCCCGTCTCGAAGTCGCCGAGATCCACCGTCGCGTCATTGCGGCGGGCGGTCCGGCGCTGCTCTTCACGCGTGTGAAGGGGGCGTCGTTCCCGCTGGTCACCAACCTGTTCGGTACGCCCGCGCGAGCCGCCCAGGCCTTCGGCGATCGGCCGCTCGCCTTCATCAAGGGGCTCGTCGGCCTCGTGCAGGACATGCCGCCGACGCCGGCCAAGCTCTGGCAGGCGCGCGACCTCGCGACCGCGGCCGCGCGCGTCGGCCTGCGGCGCGTGACCCGGGGGCCGGTGACCGAGGTCGTGACCTCGGAGGTTCGCCTCGACCAGTTGCCGGCGTTGCAGCTCTGGCCGGAGGACGGCGGGCCGTTCGTGACGCTGCCGCTCGTCTACACCGAGCACCCGGACGGCCATGGGCACAACCTCGGCATGTACCGGATGCACGTGCACGGGCCGGCGAAGACGGGGCTGCACTGGCAGATCGGCAAGGGCGGCGGCTTCCACTACCAGCTGGCCGAACAGCGCGGCCATGCGTTGCCCGTCACCGTCTTCCTCGGTGGACCACCGGCGCTGATCCTGTCGGCGATCGCGCCCTTGCCGGAGAACGTCCCCGAACTCCTGCTCGCGTCGCTCATCGCGGGTCGTCGGCTGCCACTGGTCGAGGGCGCCGGGTCGCATCCGCTGGTGGCCGACGCGGAGTTCGCGCTGATGGGCGAGGTGGCCCCGCGCGTGCGCCATCCCGAAGGGCCGTTCGGCGACCACTACGGCTACTACTCGCTGCAGCACGACTACCCGGTCTTCGACGTCCGCCGGGTCGCCCATCGCCACGACGCCATCTATCCGGCGACGGTGGTGGGGAAGCCCCGCCAGGAGGACTTCTTCATCGGCGACCTGCTCCAGGACCTCCTGTCGCCGCTGTTTCCGCTGGTGATGCCGGCCGTGCGCCAGCTCTGGAGCTACGGCGAGACCGGCTATCACTCGCTCTCGGCGGCGGTGGTCAAGGAACGCTACCGGCGCGAGGCCATGAGCAGTGCCTTCCGCATCCTCGGCGAAGGGCAGCTGTCGCTGACGAAATTCCTGCTGCTGACCGATCGCGACGTCGATCTGCGCGATTTCCGCGCCACGCTGACCCACATCCTGGCGAGGACGCGGCCCGAGACCGACCTGTACGTGCTCGGCAACCTGTCGATGGACACGCTCGACTACACGGGGCCGACGGTCAACGAGGGCTCCAAGGGCGTGCTGCTTGGCCTCGGGGATCCCGTCCGCGACCTGCCCCAGGTCTTTCAGGCCGCCGATCTGCCGTCAGGCGTCACCACCGCGCGCGTCTTCTGTCCGGGATGTCTCGTCATCGATGGACCGGCCTACGCCGACGAGCCCGGCGCCGCCGCGCGCATCGTGCAGCACCCGTCGCTGAAGCCCTGGCCGCTGGTCGTGCTGAGCGACGAGCCGCTGCGCGCCACCGCCAGCGAGATGAACTTCCTGTGGACCACGTTCACGCGGTTCGAGCCCGCGGCTGACATCCATGCCGCCGAGCAGCGGGTCGTCCGTCACCACGTGACCTACACGCCACCGATCCTCATCGACGCGCGGATGAAGCCGTGGTTCCCGAAGGAAGTGGAGTGCGATCCGGACACGGCCGCCCTGGTCTCGCGCCGCTGGAAGGAGTACTTCCCGCATCGGCGCATCGAGATGGGGGACAGCAGCCGCGGCCACCTGGATCCGCCCGCGTCACGGTGAGGGGAGGGCCCGTTCTCCGCGGAGAGCCGGCCCGACCCACCCCGCTTACCGCCAATCCCGCCAGAGCCAGCGCAGCGTGTCGGGGAAGATGGCGCGGCCGTGCCGGTGGTTGTGGAAGCCCCGGCCGTACTCGAAGCGATAGTCGTAGCCCGCGTAGGCGAGGGACCCGGCCAGTGTCTGGTTGGCCAGCGGCCAGTTGCCGTGCACGTTGTCGAGATCGTTCGATCCGTCCTGCAGGAAGATGCGCAGGGGCTTCTTCGGGGTCTTGCGGACCAGCGCCTGGTAGTTGTGCCCGCCGGCGCGCAGTGACGGCCCGCTGGCGATGTTCGTGAAGCTGCCAATCCAGGACACGACCTTGCCGAACGCCTCCGGGCGTTCCCAGGCCACGGTGAAGGCACAGATGCCGCCGCTGCTGGCACCGACGATGGCGCGGCTCGCCGCGTCGTGGCGCAGCGAGACGGTCGTCTCCACGTGCGGCAGGATCTCCTCCAGCAGGAAGCGCGCGTACGTGTCGGACAGCGTGTCGTACTCCGCACTGCGATTCGACCGGCCGCCGGCAAACAGCCCGGGCTGCACGAAGATGGCCACGGTGACCGGCATGTCGCCCCGGGCGATCAGATTGTCCAGGACCGTCGGCACCCACGTCCGGTAGCTGGCGCCGTCCTGAAACACCATGACTGCGGCCGGTGTGCCCGCCACGTACTGCGCCGGCACGTAGACCCACCAGTCCCGCGTGGTCCCCGCAAAGATGGTGCTCGCCCACGGCGCCTGCGCCGTCACGACCCCACGAGGCACGCCCGGGTGCTCGAGGCTGTCGGCGTGCGTCTCGTAGACTTCCAGCTGACTGCCGCCGAGTCGCCGCGTGCCGTGCGTGAAGTGCCACGAGAAGGCGTCGCCGTGCGACAGGGTCGCGACGGTGGCGTAGACCTGCGTGGTGCCGATCCGGGTGAGCCGGCGCGTGAAGTGGACGGCGTCCGAGTCGACGCTCGGCGCCGGCGCGTCGGCCGGCAGCGGCGCGTCGAGCTCGAGCGCCCAGGCCACCTGAAGCCCGTCGATCTTCGGGCTGCCCCCGCCGGCCAGGAGCATGTCGCGGCCGCCGAACCACGCGCGGACGCGATCGGCCAGGCGCTCGGCGTCGGGCCCCTCGGGCCGGGCCGACAGCGCGGCGTCCAGCGCCTGGGGCGTGAGCGGCACGTCCTGCGCCCGGGCGGTCGCCCACGGGCCGAGCAGGCAGGCGGCGACCACCAGCAGGAGGCCGCGCATGGTCACGAGGGGAACGATCGCTCGAACAGCGCGGCGATGGCGGCGGTGCCGGCCTCGGTGAGGGTGCGGGTGCCCGTGCCGGTGAAATGCACGTGCGCGATCCGGGGCAGGTCGGCGTCGGGCCGGGCCACCCACTGGCGGTCGTCCCACGTGAACCACCCGTTCCGGTCCTGGTCGAACACGTGCAGCGGCTTGTTGCACAGCTTGGCGAACTCGGCGCCCCAGCCCGTGCCGCCCTTGACGTGGTTGTCGGGCAGGATCGAACCGACCACGAAGATCTCCTGGCCGGCGTTGACCTGGTACCAGATGCTCTGCAGCACCTTGCGGAACGTCGGCGTGTCCGAGTAGCGGCGGTTCATCAGCTGCGACACGTACGCCAGGCTGACGTCGCCGGCCTTCAGCTCCTCGTGATTGAGATTGCGCAAGCCGCGCGTCCGCACCGTGACGTGTCCTTCGAAGCCGAAGTTCACCTCCTCGATGCCGAACCGCTCCGCTTGTGCGCCGAAGGCGGCTTCGGCCCCGGGGGCTCCGCCGCTGAACAGGATGTAGTCGTTGCGATCCACGTCGCTCCTCGCCGGAAGATGGCGCGGCCAGTGTAGCCTGCCCGTTCCCGTTCCGGTAGGCCGTTCCGGTACGATGGGCGGCGTGACTGCCCACGTGCCCGGCCTCCTGTTCGACCCCAGCTTCGCCTCCGCTCCGGGCGCGCCGCGCGCGCGTCTCGACGTGCCCGAAGGCGAGCGCTGGAATCTCGGCGACATCTTTCCGTCCTGGGAGTCGTGGCGGGAGGCCTTCGATGCCCTCGATCGCCGCGTCAAGGGCTACGTCGCCCGCCGGGGCACGCTCGCCGGAGGGCCCGACGCCTTGCTGGCGGCGCTGCGCGAGAGTGACGCCATGGGCCAGCTCGCCTACAAGGTCTGGTACTTCGCCTCGCTCGCCCACGACGAGGATCAGCGCGACAACCAGATCGGGGCTCGTCGGCAGCAGGTGCAGCTGCTGTTTGCCGAATGGCGCCAGTCCACCGCCTGGTTCAATCCCGAGCTGCTGGCCATGTCGCTCGAGACGCTGCGGGGCTGGATGGACGCCGACGCCGGCCTGGCCGTCTACCGCTTCATGATCGAGAACCTGTTTCGCCAGCAGGAGCACGTCCTCGACGAGAAGGGCGAGCACCTGCTCTCGCTCGCCGCACAGCTCACGCGCGTCCCCGACGATGCCTATGAGGCGTTGTCGACGGCGGACATGCGGTTTCCGACCATCGAGCTGAGCACCGGTGAAGCGGTGCAGGTCACCTACCCGCGCTACCGCGCGCTGCTGGCGACCAATCGCGTCCAGGCCGATCGCGCCCGCGCCTTCGAAGCGCATCACGGCGCCTTCGAAGCCTCGCTCAACACGTACGCGGCGCTCTACAACGGCGTCCTGCAGCGGGACTGGTACCAGGCGCGGGCGCGTGGCTACGCCTCGACGCTCGAGGCCGCACTGCACGGCGACCACATCCCGGTGGCCGTCGTCGAGAACCTGATCGCCTCGGCCCGCGCCAACGTCGGATCGTTCCAGCGCTACGAGCGGCTTCGGCGTCAGGTGCTGCGTCTGGACACCTACCACCTGTACGACGGGGCGATCCCCCTGGTCGACTTCACCGAGCGCTACCCCTACCAGCAGGTCGTGGACTGGATCGTCGCGTCGGTGGCCCCGCTCGGCCCGCAGTATCAGCAGCGGCTCGCCGCCGGCTTCGCGAACCGGTGGGTGGACATCTACGAGAACGACGGCAAGCGCTCCGGCGCCTACTCGGCGCCCGTCTACGGCGTGCACCCGTACGTGCTCATGAACTACAACGACACGCTCGACGCGGCGTTCACGCTGGCGCACGAGATGGGGCACTCGATGCACACGGTGCTGTCGCACGAGCGGCAGCCCTTCGTGTACTCGGACTACACCATCTTCGTCGCCGAGGTGCCGTCGACGCTGAGCGAGGCCCTGCTGCTCGACCACCGTCTGGCGCACGTCACCGACCCGCTCGAACGCATCGTCCTGCTCCAGCACGCCATCGACGGCATCACCGGCACCTTCTTCACGCAGGTGATGTTCGCCGACTGGGAACTGCAGGCCCATCGTCTCGTCGAAGCGGGCGAGCCGGTCACGGCCGACGTCCTGAGTGCCCTGTACGACGCGACGCTGCGCGCCTACCACGGCGACGCCATCGACTACGATCCCCTGACGCGGGTGACCTGGGCCCGCATTCCCCACTTCTTCGGGTCGCCGTACTACGTGTATCAGTACGCCACCTGTTACGCGTCGAGCGCCCGGCTGCTGGTGGGGCTGCGCGATGCCGATGCGGCGGTGCGCGAGCAGACCATCGCCCGCTACCTGGACCTGCTCGCCGCGGGTGGCAGCGACTACCCGATGACGTTGCTGCAGCGCGCCGGGATCGACCTGGCGGATCCGTCGACGGTCGGTGCCGTGGCGACGCTGCTCGATACGCTGGTGGACCAGCTCGAAGAGGCCCTCGGGGCCCGCGGGCTCCTCTGAAGGTCGTTCCATGTTGCGCAAGCCTGTCGTCCTCATCACCGGGGCGGGCGGGGAGATCGGCCATGGCCTGATCACCCGGCTCGCCGCCTCCGGCCGTCAACGCATCGTCACGCTCGACCTGACCCGACTCGACCCCGAGATCGGCAAGATGGTGACCCGCGAGTTCACGGGGTCGATCCTCGACACGGCCCTGCTCGAGCGCATCCTGGCCGAGTTCGAGATCGATCTGGTGTTCCATCTCGCGGCGCTGCTGTCGACCCGCTCCGAGTTCACCCCGGTCATGGCGCACCAGGTCAACGTCGAGGGCATGCTGACGCTGCTCGAGTTCGCCCAGAAGGAAGGCGAGTCTCACGGCCGACCGGTCGTCTTCGTCTACCCGTCGAGCATCGCGGCCTACGGCCTGCCCGATGCCGAGACCCGGGCGGCGGCAGGACGGGTGCAGGAAGACCAGCACACGTCGCCGACGACCATGTACGGCTGCAACAAGCTGTACTGCGAGTTGCTCGGCACCTACTACGCCCGGCACTACAAGCAGTTGTCGGCGGCCCCGGCGGCCAGCCGCGTCGACTTCCGGGCGCTGCGGTTTCCCGGGCTGATCTCGGCCGCGACGCTGCCATCGGGGGGCACGTCCGACTACGCGCCGGAGATGCTGCACGCGGCGGCCCGTGGTGAGGCGTACGACTGCTTCGTGCGTCCGGATACCCGGATTCCGTTCATGGCCATGCCCGACGCCGTCGAGGCGCTGCTCAAGCTCGCGGCGGCGCCGCGGTGGGAGCTGACCCGCACGGCCTACAACGTCGGTGCCTTCAACCCGTCGGCCGAGGAGATCCGGGCACGGGTGCTGGCGGCGTTTCCCGGCGCCGAGATCGGCTTCGAGGTCGACACCAAGCGCCAGGGCATCGTCGACAGCTGGCCTGCCGACGTGGATGACTCGGCGGCGCGGGCCGACTGGGGGTTCGCACCGGCGTACGACTTCGACCGCGCCTTCAGCGAGTACCTCTTGCCGGCGATCAAGGCGCGTTACGCCGACGGCGAGGTCTGACGGCCGTCGTGAAGCGGTCCGGCGTCACTCGCCGACGTAGCCGCGGCACTCGCCGGAACCGGATGGCGTCAGGGACGGCGCCTTCGTATCGTCACCGTGGGAGCTAGAACGGTGACGACCATGGTATGGGGCAGTGAGCGCAACGGATGGCCGGGCAGGACGCGATGGAGCGGAAGCGCCGCGCACGCGGGTGTCATGACCGCGTTGCTCGCGGGCGTGCTGGCGCTGTGGACCGTGGTGGCCCTGGTGGTGGCCCTGCTCGCGCACCCGGCACAGACCATGACCAGACTCGAACGGGATGGTGTGGGTGCCGTGCCGGCGGTGGTGCAGCAGGGCACGACCACCCTCGTGGTGGCGATGCGGCACCGTCTGGCAGGAAGGACTGTGCGATGAGCGGCACCGGGACGGGCAGTCGTCTGCACACCGTCGCAACCGGGGTGCTGTTCGTGCTGAGCGGGGCGTGCCTGTGGGCCGCCCTGCGCGGCTGGTTCACCTTCGAACAGTCACGGGCCTGGTGGCCGCTCGGCTTCCTGTTCCCTGCGGTGCACCGGTTCACCAGTGACGGGACGGACCGCAGCCTGCTCGCCGGCCTGGGCTGGCTCATGACGGGAGCCGTGCTGATTCTCGTGAACCTTGGCTACCTGGAACCGAGCTGGACCGCCGCGCTCGCCCTCGCGTCGCTGGCGGCGGGTGCCCGTCTGCTGTACCTGGCGCTCACGCGCGACAGGGAGGTCGCATGAGACGCCGGAGTCGTGGGTCGCTGTCGCAGGCCGTGGGCGGCCTGGTGCTCCTGCTGTTCGGGGCGCTGCTGTTTGCCCACAACCTCGACCTGGTCAATCTCCGGCACTACGGGCGCTACTGGCCGGCCGTGCCCCTGGGCGTCGGGCTGTTCAAGCTGGTCGGGGGCGGTGGGCGCGGCGACCGGGCGTTCGGTGTGGTGCTGACCCTCTTTGGCGGCAGCCAGCTGGCCAAGGCCCTCGGCTACTGGTCGCCGGGGCCGGCCGACATGGTCGCGCTGCTGCTCATCGGCGCCGGGGGGTGGTTCATCGTGCGCGGCCTGTTCGGCAAGCCCGACGTGCCGCCTCCGCCCGATGGCTCCGACGTGATCTCGACGCTCGCGATCATGGCGGGGTTCGAGCGCACCAGCAATGCGCAGAACTTTCGCGGCGGGGACCTCGCGGTCGTGATGGGCGGGTGCGAGATCGACCTTCGCCAGGCGACCATGCGCGCGCCCGCCACCATCGACGTCTTCGTCATGTGGGGCGGCATCGAGTTGCGGGTCCCGGAGGACTGGACGGTCGACCTGCAGGGGACGCCGCTGCTCGCCGGATTCGTCGACAACACGCGGCCGCCGTCGGTCGCCACCGAGAAGCGCCTCGTCATCCGCGGCCTGGCCCTGATGGGCGGCGTCGAGATCAAGAACTGACCCCGTGCACCCGCTGCTCGGCCGGCTCGCCGGCCTGATCGTCTATCTCGCGCTGTGGCTGGCCCTCGGGCTGGCGGCCAGCCTCGGCCTGGCCGTCCGCGGCGGCTGGCCTTGGTCGTCGGCCATGGTCTCGGCGGTGCCGCTCTGCCTGGCGTACGGCGTGGTGTGCCTCGCGGCGTGGTACGTCTGCCGGGCCTTTCCGGTCCTCGGTGCGGGGACCGTCGGCCGAGTCCTCCTCGCGCATGCCGCCGCGGCAGGCCTGACCAGCACCGTGTGGGTCACCCTGGCGCAGTGGTGGGCCACGCTGGTGGGTGGTGTCGCCGACTGGCCGCGCGACGCGACGCTGCTGCTGTTTGCCGGCGGGGTCCTCCTGTTCCTGTTGTCGTCGGCGTTGCATTACGTGTTCCTGGCGCTCGAGGCCCAGGAGGCGGCGCGTCGGCAGGCGCTGGAGTCGGCCGTGCTGGCGCGCGAGGCGGAGCTGCGTGCCTTGCGGGCGCAGGTCAATCCGCACTTCCTGTTCAACAGCCTGCACTCCATCGGGGCGCTGGCGGGTTCGCGTCCGGCCGCCGCGCGCGACATGGCGATCGCGCTGGGCGAGTTCCTCAGGCACAGCGTGCAGCTGGGTGGGCTCCGCGCCGTGACGCTGCAGGAGGAGATCGATCTCATGGCGCGGTATCTGTCGATCGAGCAGGTCCGGTTCGGCGATCGCCTGCAGGTGCGGATCGATGTCGAACAGGCGGCAGGCGCGAGTCGCGTGCCCCCGCTGCTGTTACAGCCACTGGTCGAGAACGCCATCAAGCATGGCGTGGCGGGTCTGCTCGAGGCCGGGGAGGTGTCGATTGCGGCGCGTCACGACGGGCGCCGTTGCCACGTCGCCGTCGTCAACGCCTTCGATCCGGAGGCGCAGCCGCGGGTGGGCACGGGCACCGGTGTGCGCAACGTGCGCGACCGTCTGGCGACCTACTACGGCTCGACGGCCACCTTCGAGGCGCGCGCGGACGGCGACCGGTTCACCGTGACCATGACGTACCCCTGTGACGAGGCCGCGTCGCGGCCGGAGGAGACCGGCCCATGACCGGACGCCCGCTCCGCGTGCTGGTGGTGGACGACGAGGCGCTGGCGCGCCAGGTGGCCGTGGAGTACCTGGCGGGGTGCGACGGCGTCGAGGTCGCGGGCCAGTGCGCCAATGGCTACGAGGCCGTCAAGGCCGTGAGTGAGGCGATGCCCGACGTGCTCCTGCTCGACGTCCAGATGCCGCGACTGTCTGGCTTCGACGTCCTCGATCTGATTGGGCCGGGCCCCGCCGTCATCTTCGCCACCGCGCATGACGAGTTCGCACTGAAGGCCTTCGAAGTCCACGCCGTCGACTACCTGCTCAAGCCCTTCAGTCAGCAACGCCTCAGCGACGCGATCGAGCGGGCCCGTCAGCGGCGGCTGGCACCTGCGGCCTCGCCCGTCGATCAGCTTCGGGACGCGCTGCGCGCCGTCCGCGTGGAGCGCATCCTCGTGCGCGACGCCGGCAAGGTGTTCATCGTGCCCGTGGGCACCCTCGAGTACGCCCAGGCCCAGGACGACTACGTGCTGCTGCACACACAGGGACGCAACCTGCTGAAGGAGCAGCCCATCAGCAGTCTCGAGGCCCAGCTCGATCCGGGCCGCTTCGTTCGGGTCCATCGGTCGTGGCTGATCAACCTGGCGTACCTCGCGCAGGTCGAGCTCGAGGGGAAGGACCGGCGCGTGGCCGTGTTGCGCGACGGCACCCGCCTGCCGGTGAGCCGCTCCGGCCACCAGCGGCTGACCGACGCCCTGGGACGTTCGTAGTCCGTAGTCCGTAGCTGCCGGACTTGTCCGGCAGTCAGCGGCCGGGGGCATGACGTTCCGGATTGCCACGAGACATCAATGCATGTAGATTTGCGTATGTGAAGGATCTATCCGCCTTCTGTCGGCTGCTTGGCGATGACGTCCGTCTTCGTCTGATTCGACTGCTCGGCAGGGAGCAGCTCAACGTCAAGGAGTTGACGGCCATCCTCGGCATCGCCCAGTCAGGGGTCTCGCGACACCTCGGCCTGCTGCGCAAGAGCGGGCTGGTCGAAGAGCGTCGCGAGGGTGGGTTCGCCTATTACTCGCTGCGTCCCGATGGGGCTGGCCTGGCCCGGCCGATGTGGGAGGCGCTGGACGCGTCGCTCCCGGCCGCCGACGAGGACCCCGAACTGCGCGCCGACGATGCGCGGTTGCTCGAGGTGTTGCGGCTGCGCAAGGAGGACTTCCAGGCGCACGGCAGCAACGCGGGGCAACTGGTCCCCGGTCGCAGCTGGGCCGCCTGGAGCCGGGCGCTCGGCCATCTGTTGCCGTCGCTCATCGTGGCTGATGCCGGCTGCGGCGAGGGCTACCTCGCCATGGAAGCGGCCCGCTGGGCCGAGCAGGTCATCGCCATCGACAGCTCGCGCGACGTACTCAAGCGTGCGCGCCAGCTCGCGCGCAAGCGCGGCGTGTCCAACATCGTCTGGCGGGAAGGCCGCATCGAGGCGCTGCCGCTCGAGGACGCGTCGGTGGACGTCGTCCTGCTGTCGCAGGCGCTCCACCACGTCCCGAAACCGGAGGCGGCGCTGTGCGAGGCCGTCCGCGCCCTCAAGCCGGGCGGCACGGTGCTGGTGCTCGAGCTGCGCGCGCATGGGCAGGACTGGGTGCGCGAGCGCCTGGGGGACCGCTGGCTGGGGTTCCGCGATGATTCGCTCGAGGACTGGCTGTTCCGGGCCGGCCTCGAGGATGTGCGCGTGGAGGTCGGCGCGCGCCTGAAGGGAGATCCGTTCACCGTGCTCGTGGCGAGCGGCCGCAAGGCCGGCGGCGTGCTGCGCGGCAGGACGGGCGCCGCATCGTCGGCGCGGGGGAGTGTGCGATGACGAGTGCAACGGTCCTGAAGCTCAAGGAGGCGTGTCAACGCCGGCTGCTGTTCATCGATGGCGCGATGGGCACGATGATCCAGCGCCACCAGCTCGCCGAGGCCGACTACCGCGGTGAGCGCTTCGCGGCGCACGGGCACGACCTGCGCGGCAACAACGACCTCCTCGTCCTCACCCGCCCCGACATCATCCAGGCCATCCACGAGCAGTATCTGGAGGCGGGCGCCGACATCATCGAGACCAACACGTTCAACGGCACGGCCATCGCCCAGTCGGACTATGGGCTCGAGCGCATCGTGTACGAGTTGAACGTGGCGGCGGCCCGCGTGGCGCGCGCGGCTGCCGACCTTTGGAACGCGAAGACGCCGGATCGCCCGCGCTACGTCGCCGGCGCCATCGGGCCGACCAACCGCACGCTGTCCATCTCGCCCGACGTCAACGACCCGGCGTTCCGCGCCGTCAGCTTCGAGGCCGTCGTCGACGCCTACGAGACCCAGGTCGAGGGCCTGCTCGACGGCGGCGTGGACGTGCTGCTGATCGAGACGATCTTCGACACGCTGAACGCCAAGGCGGCGGCGCTCGCCGTGCGTCACGTGTTCGATCGCCGTGGTGTCGAGGTGCCGGTGATGTTGTCGGTCACGATCACCGACCGCAGCGGACGGACGCTGTCGGGGCAGACCGTGGAAGCCTTCTGGATTTCCATGGCGCACGTACGGCCGTTCAGTGTCGGTCTCAACTGCGCGCTCGGCGCCGACGACATGCGCCCCTACCTCCGCGACCTGTCGGCCATCGCCGACTGCTTCGTGTCGTGCTATCCCAACGCGGGCTTGCCCAACGCCTTCGGTGGCTACGACGAGACGCCCGAGCAGATGGCCGGGGTGCTGGCCGGCTTTGCGCGCGAGGGGTTGCTGAATCTCGTCGGCGGCTGCTGTGGGACCACGCCCGATCACATCCGGGCCATGGCGCAGGCCTGTGAAGGCGTCACGCCGCGGGTGGTGCCGACCGATCTGCGGCGCTACAGCCGCTTCTCGGGCCTCGAGCCGCTGGAGGTTCGGCCCGAGAGCAACTTCCAGATGGTGGGGGAGCGCACCAACGTCACGGGGTCGGCCAAGTTCGCGCGCCTCATCAAGGCCGGGGACTTCACCGCGGCCGTCGACGTGGCGACCGAGCAGGTGCGCAACGGCGCCAACATCCTCGATGTGAACATGGACGAGGGCATGCTCGACAGCGAAGCGAGCATGAAGACGTTCCTCAACCTGCTGGCCACCGAGCCCGAGGTGGCGCGCGTCCCGTTCATGATCGACAGCTCGAAGTGGACCGTGCTCGAGACCGGTCTGAAGTGTGTGCAGGGCAAGGCGATCGTCAATTCGATCAGCCTGAAGGAGGGCGAAGCGGACTTCCTCGCGAAGGCGAGAACGGTTCGTGCCTACGGCGCCGCCGTCATCGTCATGGCCTTCGACGAGACGGGGCAGGCCGACACGATCGCGCGCAAGGTCGAGATCTGCCAGCGGGCCTACCGGTTGCTGACCGAGCAGATCGGCTTCCCGCCCGAAGACATCATCTTCGACCCGAACGTGCTCGCCATCGCGACCGGGCTCGACGAGCACAACGAGTACGCGATCAACTTCATCGAGGCCACGCGGCAGATTCGCGCCACGTGCCCCGGTGCGCTGATCAGCGGCGGCATCAGCAATCTGTCGTTCAGCTTCCGCGGCAACGACGTGGTCCGCGAAGCCATTCACTCGGCGTTCCTCTTCCACGCCATCAAGGCCGGCTTGACGATGGGCATCGTCAATGCGGGGCAGCTGGCCGTGTACGAGGACATCGCGCCGGAGTTGCTGACGCTGGTCGAGGACGTGCTCTTCAACCGGCGTCCGGAGGCGACCGAGCGGCTCGTCGCCCGGGCCGAGCAGGTTCGCGGCAGCGGCACGCGACGCGAGGTGGATCTGCGGTGGCGCGAGGCGCCGGTGGCCGAGCGCCTGGCCTATGCCCTGGTGCACGGGGTGGTGGACTACATCGAGGCCGACGTCGAGGAGGCGCGCCAGCAGTTCGCGCGGCCCCTGCAGGTGATCGAAGGCCCGCTGATGGACGGGATGAAGACCGTCGGGGACCTGTTCGGTCAGGGCAAGATGTTCCTGCCGCAGGTCGTCAAGAGCGCGCGGGCGATGAAGCGGGCGGTGGCCGTCCTGTTGCCGTTCATGGAGGCCGAGAAGGCCGCCGGCGGGGCCCAGGCGCAGGGCAAGGTGCTCATCGCCACGGTCAAGGGCGACGTCCACGACATCGGCAAGAACATCGTGTCGGTGGTGCTCGGCTGCAACAACTACGAGGTCATCGATCTCGGGGTGATGGTGCCGACCGACAAGATCCTGAAGGCCGCGGTCGAGCATGGCGTCGACGTGATCGGCCTGAGCGGGCTCATCACGCCGTCGCTGGACGAGATGGTCGGCGTGGCACGCGAGATGGAGCGGCGCGGCATGACGCTGCCGCTGCTGATCGGCGGCGCCACCACGAGTCCGCAGCACACGGCGGTCAAGATTGCCCCCGAGTATTCCGGCATCGCGGTCCACGTGCTCGACGCGTCCCGCGCGGTGTCGGTCGTCTCGAGCGTCCTGTCGGCGGCCCAGGCCCCGGCGTACGCCGCGCAGTTGCGCGAGGACCAGGCCCGCGTGCGCGACCTGCACCAGAAGCGGCAGGAGAAGCCCCTGCTGTCGCTGCGGCAGGCCCGCGACAACCGGCTGCAGGTGGACTGGGCCGCCGAGGCCCTGCCGACGCCTGCGTTCACCGGCCGGCGCGAGGTGTCGCTGTCGGTCGAGGCGCTGCGCCCCTACATCGACTGGACGTTCTTCTTCAACGCGTGGGAGCTCAAGGGCAAGCTGCCGACGATCTTCGATCATCCGCAGTACGGGGCCGAGGCGCGGTCGTTGCACGAACACGCGATCGCGACGCTGGACCGCCTCGAGTCGGGCGGGGCCCTCACCATTCGCGCCGTCTACGGCTTCTGGCCTGCCAATGCGGCCGGAGACGACGTGGTGCTGTATGGCGACGCCGCGCGACAGCACGAGGTGGCCCGCTTCCCGATGCTGCGGCAGCAGGAGCCCAAGCCGGACACCAAGCCCAACCGGTCGCTGGCCGATTTCGTCGCCCCGGTGGGGGAGGGGGCCGATCATGTCGGGGCCTTCGCCGTCACGGTGCATGGCGCCGAGGTGCAGGCCAAGGCGTTCGAGGCCGCGCACGACGACTACAACGCCATCATGGTCAAGCTGCTGGCCGACCGCCTCGCCGAAGCCGCCGCCGAATACCTGCATGCGCAGGCCCGGCGCGACTGGGGCTACGGCGCCGACGAGCGCCTGGGCCCGGAGGACCTGGTGGCCGAGAAGTATCGGGGCATCCGACCGGCCTTCGGTTACCCGGCGTGCCCCGACCATACGGAGAAGCGCACCCTGTTCCGGTTGCTCGATGCGGAGGCCATCGGCGTGTCGCTGACCGAGAGTTGCGCCATGTGGCCGGCGGCGAGCGTGTCGGGGCTCTATTTCTCGCACCCGCAGGCGTCGTACTTCATGATCGGTCGGCTCGGCGAGGACCAGGTCGCCGACTATGCGCGCCGGAAGGGCATGACGCGCGACGAGGCCGAGAAGTGGCTGGCGCCGAACCTCGCGTACGCGGCGGTCACTGCGGGCACCTGCTGAAGGCGCGTGACCGCAGTGTGCCGGTTCCGGCGCCGCCGCTGACGCGGCGCGCGCTCGACGCCGTCTCGACGGCCGGGGGGCGCGGTGCCCTCCGGCCGTTCGTGTGTTCATCCGGCTTGACGGAAGGAGTTCATCTGTGTAGACTTCAATCCGGATAGAGGGATGAATCAACTCGCTTCGCCAGTCCTGGCGCACCTCAACGTTCTCGGGGACCCCCTGCGGGCCCGCCTGCTGCTCGTGCTCGAGGGGCAGACCTTGGCGGTGGGCGAGCTGTGCGACATCCTGCAACTGCCGCAGTCGACGATCAGTCGGCACCTCAAGACGCTGATGGATGGCGGCTGGGCCCAGGTGCGACGCGAAGGGACGAGCCGACTCTACTCGCTCGTCACCGACGCGCTCGACGAGCACTCGGCCGACCTGTGGCGCGTGGTCAAGGCCCAGCTGATCACGATGCCGGCCGTGGCGCAGGACCGGATGCGCCTGACTCGGGTGCTGGCCGACCGCCGTTCGGAATCGGCCGCCTTCTTCTCCCGCGCGGCCGGGGAGTGGGATGCGCTGCGCGACGAGCTCTACGGCAGCAGCTTCCATCTCGATGGCCTGCTGGCGGCGTGCGAACCGACGTGGACCGTGGCGGACCTCGGCTGCGGCACGGGACGGACGTCGGCCGCGCTGGCGCCGTTCGTCCGGCACGTCGTGGCCGTCGACGCGTCGGCCGAGATGCTCACGGCCGCGCGGGCCCGCCTCGGGGCCCTGCCCAACGTCGAGGTCCGGGAAGGCACGCTGGAAGCAGTGCCGGTGGCGAGTGGCACCGCGGACCTCGCGCTGCTGGTCCTCGTGCTGCATCACCTGGGCGATCCGACGGCCGTGCTCAAGGAGGCGCGCCGGGTCCTCAGGGCGGACGGGCGGTTGCTCGTCATCGACATGCAGCCACACGACCGCGAGGAGTATCGTGGCCAGATGGGACACGTCTGGCTCGGGTTCTCCGAGGTCGACGTCAGCCGGCTCCTGACCGGGGCTGGCTTCAGCGGGGCGCGGGTGGTGCCGATGTCCCCGGTGCCGGGTGTGCGTGGCCCGGCCTTGTTCGTCGCCCGAGCCACCGCGGGTGCGTCTTCATTGTCAGTCACGGGCAGGTAGGGCGCACTCGCCGCCATTGCCCTCACGAGAATCGCATCGCGCCTGGTTCGCGATGCCGTACGACGCGGCGCGGTGCCGCGAAGCCAAGGAGCCAAACGCATGACCCCTGCAGTCGCAACCGAGACGTTGCACGCTTTTGCCCAGGCCGAGAAGGCCGGGCGTCCCGCCTTCAAGGTTCGTGATCTCGCCGAGGCCGACTTCGGCCGCAAGGAGATCCGCCTCGCCGAGCAGGAGATGCCCGGTCTGATGGCCATTCGCGACGAGTACGCCGCGAAGAAGCCGCTGGCCGGCGTCCAGATCATGGGCAGCCTGCACATGACCGTGCAGACGGCCGTCCTGATCGAGACGCTCGACGCGCTCGGCGCCGACGTGCGCTGGGTGTCCTGCAACATCTTCTCGACGCAGGATCACGCCGCCGCGGCGGTGGTGGTCGGTCGTCCCGAGACCGGTGGCACCGTGCAGCACCCGAAGGGCATCCCGGTGTTTGCCTGGAAGGGCGAGACGCTCGAGGAGTACTGGTGGTGCACGAAGGAGGCCCTCGTGTGGCCCGACGGCTCCGGCCCCGAGCAGATCGTCGACGACGGGGGTGACGCGACGCTGTTCGTCCACAAGTGCCTCGAGTACGGCACGGCGGACAAGGTGCCGGCCTTCGACGCCGAGAAGGAGCCCGAGGAGTGGGGCATCATCCTCCAGACGCTGCGTGACGAGCTCGGCAAGGCGTCGGCCCAGTGGCAGGCGATCGCCCGTGGCATCAAGGGCGTCAGCGAGGAGACCACCACCGGCGTCCACCGCCTCTACGAGATGATGACGGCCGGCACGCTGCTGTTCCCGGCCATCAACGTCAACGATGCGGTGACCAAGAGCAAGTTCGACAACCTGTACGGCTGCCGGCACTCGCTGACCGACGGCATCATGCGCGCCAGCGACGTCATGCTGTCGGGCAAGGTAGCGGTGGTGTGCGGCTACGGCGACGTCGGCAAGGGCTGCGCGCAGTCGCTGCGCGGCCAGGGCGCGCGCGTCATCATCACCGAGATCGACCCGATCTGCGCGCTGCAGGCGGCGATGGAGGGCTACCAGGTCACCACGCTGCAGGACGTGCTCGAGACGGCCGACATCTTCATCACGGCGACGGGCAACCGCAACATCATCACCGCCGAGCACATGGCGAAGATGAAGGACAAGGCCATCGTCGGCAACATCGGCCACTTCGACAACGAGATCGACATGGCCGGCCTGAAGAAGGTCGCCGGCATCGAGCGCATCAACATCAAGCCGCAGTACGACGAGTGGCGCTTCCCGGACGGCCACAGCGTGATGATCCTCGCCGAGGGTCGCCTGCTCAACCTCGGGTGCGCGACGGGGCACCCGAGCTTCGTGATGTCGGCCTCGTTCACCAACCAGGTGATGGCGCAGATCGAGCTCCACACCAACAACGCGGCGTACGCCAAGCGCGTCTACGTGCTGCCCAAGCGCCTCGACGAGAAGGTCGCGCGCCTGCACCTCGAGAAGCTCGGGGTCAAGCTGACGGTGCTCGCCAAGGAGCAGGCCGACTACATCGGCGTGCCGGTCGAGGGCCCGTACAAGCCGGATCACTATCGCTACTAGCTGGTAGTGCCGCGATGTCGCGATGCCGAATGCCGCCAGGCACAAGGCAGAAGCGCACACGGTTGACGGTTGACGGCTGAAGGACAGGCGGGCCTGCCCCTCGAGAGAAGGGCAGGCCCGTTCTGCATCTGCGGCATTCCCGGCATCGCGGCATCGCGGGGCCGATGCGA
>LNFM01008684.1_pt1 | contig 24329 bp, 24 predicted proteins | sample 596031 | NCBI WGS metagenome assembly LNFM01 (sample SAMN04254537, study PRJNA301005) | activated carbon metagenome | isolation source: dual media filters at the Ann Arbor, Michigan drinking water treatment plant | place: USA: Ann Arbor | reverse complement strand
CCAGTTCGAGAACCTGTTCAAGAACATGGGCGATGTCGAGAACGGCTTTCCGAAGTCGATCCCCTTCGACCAGCTTGGGAACCGGGCGGAGTATGATCCGGAGATGCTGTCCCGCAACCTGATGTTCGGCACGCCCGACGAGGTGATCGCCAAGCTGAAGCTGTATGAGGCGATCGGGGTGGATGAGTTCATCTACTACGCGTCGCTGGGCCTTGGGCTGAAGGAACAGAGGCGGTCGATGGAACTGTTCTGCAAGGAGGTCATTCCGGCGTTTGCCTGAAGCGAGCGGCAGGCCGTTCAACCGGGGGCCGTCAGACCATGTTTGTCCCGAACCGCGCGGGAGGTGCGCTCGCGCAGGGTATCGAGGTAGCCGGTCAGGGTGCCGGGCCAGGAGGGCGTCGCTTCGGTCGGGGCCCAGCCCTGCCGGTAATCGCTGGGGCGGCGGTCAAAGCATTTGCGGAAGGCGCTGGCGAAGTGGCTTAGCGAGTTGAAGCCGGTCGCGGTGGCGATCTCGCGCACCGAAAGCTTGGTCGCGATCAGCAATACGCGGGCGTGCTGCAGGCGGACGAGAGTGCCGAACTGAACGACCGAACAGCCGAGGCCCTTGTGAAACAGCCGCTCCAGCTGGCGTTGGGACAGGCTGAGGGCTACGGCGATCTCGGGGACGGGGAGCGGGTCTCCGATGTTGTCCTCGATCAGCGCGATGGCGCGGCGCAGGGTGGGCGAAAACTGGTCGGTCCCCTGCCCCGGCGTCCGGCGCTGCGGCGCGCTGGGGGGCCTTATCGGCTGGTGGATGATCTGGTCGGCGACCTCGCCCGCCATGCCCTCGCCATGCCGGTCGGCGATCAGGCGCAGCATCAGGTCGACCCCGGCCATGCCGCCGGCGCAGGTCATCACGCTGTCGCCGAGGGTGTAGAGTTGTTCCACCAGGGGCACGTCCGGGTAGCGTTCGTGAAAGCCCGGCGCCCAGGACCAGTGGGTGGCAAGCTGGCGGTCGGTCAGGAGGCCCGCGCGGGCGAGGAGGTAGCAACCAAGCTCCACCGCGCACAGCCGGGCGCCGTCGCGGGACTGGCGACGCAGCCAGCCCGCAAGGTCGCGGTTCGCGTAGTCCTCGGCCCCCCAGGAGGCGAGGACGAAGACCGTCTCGCCCCGGCGGTTGCGGTCGTCGAGCGGTTGGGCGGTGATCGAGAGGCCGTTCGAGGCGGGGATTTCGGGGCCGTCGGGCGACAGAATGTCCCAGTGATACAGTGGCTCGGGCGCGAGGTAGTTCGCCACGCGCAGGGGTTCTATCATCGTGATCAGCGTCGCCATGTTGAAGCGCGGGACGATGACGAAGGTGACCCGGGCCATCGGCGCGACGGGCGCGCGCAAGGCTGGGGGGACGGCGGGACCGGTCGAGATGCGGTTTTTCGACATGGCAGCAGCTTATCCGGCGAAAAACCGTTGGGGAAGCTTTGGCGGGGTCCAGGTCATGCATGTTTGGCGGCGGGGGAGGCCCAAGAATTTTCGGCGAAAATTCTTGGGGTCCTGGGTGAGCGCGCGTGCGTGGCGACCTAGAGGTTCGTGGACCTAAGCGCGCGGATGCGGTCGAAGGCGACGGCGAGGATGATGAAGGAGCCAACGAACGCCCCTTGCCAGAAGGTCGAGATGCCAAGGAGGATCAGCGAGTTGCGGATGATCTCGATCAGCGCGGCGCCGACGATGGCGCCGGTGATGGTGCCTGCCCCGCCGAGGAGGTTGGCCCCGCCGATGACGGCCGCCGCGATCACCGCAAGCTCCATCGACTGGCCGAGGTTGGTGGTCACACCGCCCAGCCAGCCAGCCTCCAATATCCCGGTGATCCCGGCCATCAGGGCGGAGAAGACGTAGACGCTGATCTTGACCCAAGGCACCGAGACGCCGGTCAGGACGGCCGCGCGTTCGTTGGCGCCGATAGCGAAGATGTGGGTGCCCCAGCGCGTCCAGCGCAGGAGGAACGCGGTCAGCATGCCCAGGACCACCAGCGCGATCACCGGATGCGCGATGCCGAAGGTGGACCCGCCGCCGATGTCGAACAGAATATCCTCATCCGGGCCGAACTCGAAGATCATCCGGTTGTCGGAGAGAACCATGGCAAGGCTGCGGGCGACCGACAACATGCCAAGGGTGACGACAAAGGACGGCATCCGCAGCCAGGCGATCAGCGCGCCGTTGACAAAGCCGGTGAGGGCCGATGCCAGTAGCGCAAGGAAAGAGCCTGTCCAGAAGCCGTAGCCCGCGTTCATCACGATGGCGACGACCATGGCCGACAGACAGACCACCGAGCCCACGGAGAGGTCGATCCCGCCCGAGATGATGACCACCGTCATGCCCAGCGCGACAAGGCCGACGAAGGCGAAGTTGCGGGTGACGTTGAACAGGTTCTGCGGGGTGGCGAAGGTGTCGGTCAGAAGCGACAGGCCCACCGCGCAGAAGACGGCAGCCAGGAAGACCCAGGTCGCCTGTTCGGCAAAGAGTGCGGACAGGCGGGTTTCGGTCTGACCGGCAATCGCTTTCGACAGGTCGCCTTCGACGGAAGCGGGGGTCTGGTCACGCATGTTCGATCGCTCCGGTAATCAGGCCGGTCACCTCTTCGGGCGAGGTCTTGGCCACGGGTTTGTCGGCGACCACCGTGCCGCGGCGCAGGACGGTCACGCGGTCGGCGACGGAAAAGACATCGGGCATCCGGTGGCTGATCAGCACGACGGCGACGCCCTGGTCGCGGAGATGGCGGATGAGGTTCAGAACCTCGGCCACCTGACGCACCGAGATCGCGGCGGTGGGTTCGTCCATCAGCACGATGTCCGCGTTGGAAAGCCGGGTGCGGGCGATGGCCACGGCCTGGCGCTGGCCGCCGGACATCTGGCGGACGAGGTCCTTTGGCCGGGTTTCCGACTTCAACTCCTGGAACAGTTCCGCCGCGCGGCGGTTCATCGCGGCGTAGTCGTTGATCCGGATCGGGCCGAAGCCGCGCGTGAGTTCGCGACCCAGAAAGACATTGGCCGCCGCCGTGAGGTTGTCGCACAAGGCGAGGTCCTGATAGACGATCTCGACCCCGTGGCGGCGGGCGTCCAGGGGGCCGTGGAAGACCACCTCCTTCTCTTGCAGGAAGATCCTCCCCGACGAGGGGCGGAAGTTTCCGGCGATGATCTTGACCAGCGTGGACTTGCCCGCGCCGTTGTCGCCCATCAGGCCGATCACCTCACCCTTTCCGATCGTGAGTGACACGCCCTTCAGCGCCTCGATCGCGCCGAAGTTCTTGGCCACGCCGTCCAGTTGCAACACCGACATCGCATCATCCCGTTCCAACCTTCCGCATCCATATCGCGCAGGCCGGACCGACAGGTCAATACCCTGTCGTAACAGTTTTATCCTATTTGTCCTACAAAATGATTGACCGAATCTTCGGACCGCGCTTATCACCCTGACAACAACGGGGAGAGCGATGCGGATTCTGGTCACAGGGGCGACGGGCAAGGTGGGACAGGCGCTGTTGGCGCAGGTCCGGCAGTCCTATCCGCAGGCCACGGTGCGGGCGCTTTTGCACAGCCGCGACTTGGCCGCGCAGCCCTGGCTTGAAACGCTGAAGGGCTCGCTCTCCGACCGCGCGGTGGCTGAGGCTGCGGTGCGGGACTGCACCCATGTCGTGCATCTGGCGACCTGCAAGGAAACCCCCGACGACGTGATGGATGTCACGGTCAAGGGCTTGTTCTGGCTCTTGGAAGCCTGGCGCGAGAACCCTGTTGCCGAACGGTTTCTGTTGGTCGGCGGCGATGCGGCGGTGGGACATTTCTTCTATGACCACGGCGGCCCGGTGACCGAGGCCACACCGCTCCGCGCCTATCCGGGCTGCTATGCGCTGTCGAAGGTGCTGGAAGAGGTGATGCTGACGCAAGTTGGCATCCAGTACGGCATCGACTGGTGCTGCGTCCGTGCGCCCTGGATCATGGAGAAGGATGATTTCCGCTATACGCTGTCCTTCGGCAAGGACCTGTTCGGCGGCCCCGACTGGGCGGCGCTGGCGGGGCCGGAGCTGGCCGCAGAGGCCCGGAAAACCGGGGCGGTGCCGATCCTGCAGGACGAAGACGGGGTCGCGATCAAGCGCAACTTTGTCCATGTCAGCGATCTGGTCAGCGCCATCCTGATTGCCCTGACCGCGCCCGTCGCGCGGCAGCGGCTGTACAACATCTCGATGAACGAACCCGTCGACTATGACGAGGTCGCGGCCATCCTGGCCGAAACGCAAGGGCTGCCGTCGGTGCCTGTGCGGTCGCCCTACCGGTCCACCTGGCTTTCCAACGCCCGCGCGCGGGCCGAGCTGGGTTGGCGCCCCGTCTACGACACCCGCCGACTTGTTACCGAATCCTGGGCCTACACCCGCGCGCCGGATGATCCGCGGCGGGTCTGGTACCCGGGCTAACCAGGGCCATCAGGCCACAACGACAACAACCTACGGGAGGACTGACATGCACCGCAGAATTCTTTTGGCCAGCGCAATGGCCACGCTCCTGGCCTCGGGCGCTGCCTGGGCCCAGGACAAGACCTTGGCCATCGTGGTCAAGGGCCTGGACAACCCGTTCTTCGAGCAGATCAACAAGGGCTGCCAGAAGTGGAACGGCGAGAATGCCGGGTCGGGTTACACCTGTTTCTACACCGGACCGGCATCGTCGGCCGACGAGGTCGGCGAAGTGCAGATCGTGCAGGACCTGCTGCAGCGCCCGGACGTGGCGGCGATTGCAATCTCGCCGTCGAACGCGCCGCTGATGGCCAAGATGCTGCGCGAACAGGCGCCGAAGATCCCGATCATGACGATCGACGCCGATTTCCTGGAGGAGGACGCTGATCTGCGGGTGACCTACCTTGGCACCGACAACTACCTGATGGGCGTCAAGTTCGCGGAACACCTGAAAGCGCTGAAGCCCGAGGGCGGCACGGTCTGCCTTCAGCTGGGCAACGTCGCAGCGGCGAACATCAATGCCCGGGCTGCCGGGACGCGTGACACGCTGTCGGGCGAGAAGGGCATCGAGATGCTGACTGGTCAGGGTGGCTGGACGGAGATTGCCGGTTGCCCGGTCTTCACCAACGACCAGGCCGATCTGGCGAACCAGCAGATGGCCGACACCTTCACCGCGAACCCTGACCTGACCGCCTTCATGCTGATCGGCGGCTGGGCCCAGTTCGCGCCGCAGGCCTATGCCCAGGTCACCGACCAGGTGATGGACAAGCTGAACGCGAAGTCGATGGTCATCGTCGCGGGTGACACCCTGCCCCCGCAGATGGAAGCGCTGAAAGCCGGTCGCAGCCACGTCCAGGTCGGGCAGCGTCCGTTCGAGATGGGCTACCGCGCGCCGACGGTGATGATCGACATCCTGAACGGCAAGGCCGTCGACCCGGTGATCTACACCGGGCTTGACGAGTGCACGCAAGAGACCGCCGACAGCTGCATCGGCGGCTGACGGCCTACCCGGGCGGAGGGGACCCTGCCTTCCGCCCGGGCTCCCACCCTTTTTGCAATGGAGATACCCATGAACGCCCGGATTTCCGCGCTTGCGCTTGCTGTTGCCCTGACGGCCTCCAGCGGCTTTGCCCAGGACAAGAAAACCCTCGTCTTCGTCGTCAACGGCGCCTCTGATTTCTGGAAGCTGGCCGAGGCCGGCGTGAAGAAGGCGCAGGAAGAGCTGCCGAACTATGACCTGCAGTTCAAATACCCCGAACAGGCCGCCGCCGCGATCCAGCAGCGGCTGATGGATGACCTTGTCGCCGCCGGTGCGTCGGCGATCATGGTTTCGGCCGTCGATCCCAAATCCTCGACCGAAGCTTTGAACCGGATCGGGTCACAGGTGCCCCTGTTCACCACCGACAGCGACGCGCCTGACACCAACCGCGTGGCCTATATCGGCTCGTCGAACACCGATGCCGGGATGCAGGCGGGCGAGATCGCCAAGAAGGCCATGCCGGACGGCGGCAAGTGCATCGGGTTCGTCGGGCTTCTGGGCGCGGACAACGCGCGCGAACGCATCGACGGGATGAAGGCGGCTTTGGCCGGGTCCAATGTCGAGCTGGTCGATGTGCGGGGCGATGACATCGACATGACCCGCGCCAAGCGCAACGTCGAGGACGCGCTGGCTGCCAACCCCGACATCGACTGCATGGTCGGCTTTTACAGCTACAACCCGCCGCGCATCTACGAGGTGCTGAAAGAGGCGGGCAAGCTGGGTGAAATCACCGTCGTCGCTTTCGATGAAGACCCGATCACGCTGGGCGGCGTCAAGGAAGGCACCATCGCGGGCACCGTGGTCCAGCAGCCCTACGAATGGGGCTATCAGGGCATGAAGCTGATGGCCGCCGTGCTGGAAGGCGACATGTCGATGATCCCGGAAAACAAGCTGGTGATCGTGCCCACTGCCATCATCGACGCAGCCAACGTCGATGCCTTCGAGGCTGAGCTGAAAGCCCGCATCGGCGGCTGACGGCTTGGGCCAGGTGCAGGCCGGATTGTTTTGGTTTCCTCCCTTTCCGGCCTGCATCCCCATTGGGACACAGACATGACCGCCTTCCTGCGTCTTTCCGGCATCCACAAACGCTTTGGTCCCGTCGCAGCCCTGTCGGGCGTCGATCTGGCGGTCGGCCCCGGCGAAGTGCTGGGGCTGGTCGGTGAGAACGGCGCGGGCAAGTCGACGCTGATGCGGATCATCGGCGGGGTGCATGCGCCGTCAGAGGGCCGGATCGAGATCGATGGGGTCGAGGTCGACCGCCTGACCGTCCCCCGCGCCATCGCCGCCGGGATCGCCTTTGTGCATCAGGAGCTGTCGAATTTCGACAACCTGACCGTGGCCGAAAACATCTTTCTGGGCCGGATGCCGACGCGCGGCGGCCCGTTGCGGCTGGTCGATACGCGGGCTTTGAACGCGGATGCCGATGCGCTCTTGGCCCGGCTGGGCGCGACCTTCACGGGGCATACCCCCCTGTCGCGGCTGTCGCTGGCGCAAATGCAGCTGGCCGAGATCGCCAAGGCCCTGTCCCTGAACGCGCGGCTGGTGATCATGGACGAGCCGACCTCCAGCCTTACCGCGACCGAGACGGACCGGCTGCTTTCGGTGGCCGAAGCGCTGCGCGACAGCGGGGTGTCGATCATCTTCATCACCCACCGCTTGGGCGAGGTCGAGCGGCTGGCCGACCGGGTCACCGTCCTGCGCGATGGCAAGCATGTCGCCGATCTGGCCCGCGCCGACGTCAAGGCGCCGGTGATGATCCGCCACATGATCGGGCGCGACCTGAAGTCGGTCTACACGCCGCCCGCTGCCCCGCCCGGCGCGGCGATCCTGCAGGTGACCGGCCTGCGCACCCCCCGCTATCCCGACCGCCCGGTCGATCTGACCCTGCGCCGGGGCGAGATCCTGGGGCTCGCCGGCCTGATCGGCGCGGGCCGCACCGAACTGGCCGAGACGATCTTTGGCCTGACCCCGGCGCTGGGGGGCGAGGTCGTGCTGGAGGGCGCGCCGGTTCGGCTGATGAACCCGCGCCAGACCATCGCGCAGGGCCTGTTCCTGGTGCCCGAAGACCGCAAGGCGCATGGGCTGATCCTGGATTTCCCGATCACGCAGAACATCTCGCTGCCCTCCTTGCGCCAGCTGGCGCGCCGGGGGCTGGTGGACCGGAAGGCCGAGACGGTGCTGGCCGAACGGCAGAAGGCGGCGCTGGATTTGCGGGCGTCGAACCTGAACCTGCCTGCCAGCGCCCTGTCGGGGGGCAACCAGCAGAAGGTGGTGCTGGCCCGCTGGCTGGCCTTGTCACCCCGGGTGATCCTGTTTGACGAGCCAACGCGCGGGGTAGACGTGGGTGCAAAGGCGGAAATCTACCGCCTGATGCGCGCCCTGTCGGACGAGGGCGTGGGGGTCCTGATGATCTCGTCCGACATGGAGGAGGTCATCGGCGTATCCGACCGGGTCCTCGTGATGCACGAAGGTCGCATCGCAGGCAGCCTGAACCGCGACCAGCTTTCCGAACATGCCATCCTATCGCTGGCGGTGGGCCAGCCAGAGACCGTGAGGCACGAATGATCGACCGCAAGAACCTTGGCCTGCTGATCTTGATCCTTGTCGTGTCAGCCGCCGTCGCGATCCTGAACCCGCGTTTCCTGTCGCCGGTCAACCTGTCGAACACCGCCAACCTGATCGGTCTGTTCGGGATCTTCGCCATCGCGCAGGCCTTCGTCATCATCTCGGGCGGGATCGAGCTGTCGTCGGGGTCGGTCATCGCCCTTCTTGGCGTGATCTTTGTCGATCTGGTCGGCAACAACGTCCTGTCCCCCGCCTCGGCCACGCTTCTGGTCCTGGTGCTGGGCGCATTGATCGGGGTGCTACACGGCGTCCTGATCGCGCGGGTCGGCTTGCAGCCGTTTGTCGTCACCCTGTGCGGGTTGCTGATCTATCGCGGCGTCGCGCGCTATTACACCGAGGACGCCACCGCCGGGTTTGCCTTTGGCGCCAGCTTTCCGACGCTGGAATGGCTGACCACCGGTCGCATCCTTGGCCTGCCGAACAGCCTGATCGCCATGCTGATCATCGCGGTCGTCACTGGGGTCCTGCTGCACCGGTCGGTCTTCGGCCGCATCCTTCTGGCCACCGGGCGCAACTCGGACGGCGCGCGGTATTCGGGGGTCAACACGCAAGCGGTGCTGATCACCGCCTACACGCTTTGCGCCGTCCTGACCGCCATCGCGGCGATCTACCTTGCGATGTACACACGGTCGATCTCGCCCGCCTCGCACGGGAACTTCTACGAGCTGTACGCCATCGCGGCAGCGGTCCTGGGCGGCTGCAGCTTGCGCGGGGGCGAAGGGTCGATCCTGGGGGTGGTCCTGGGCACTGTGCTGCTGCAGGTCCTGCAGAACCTGGTGAACCTTCTGGGCATTCCCTCCTCGCTCAACTTTGCGGTGATGGGGTCGGTGATCATTCTCGGTGTGCTTGCGGACAACTGGTTTCTGCAGCGCCGGGCGGCACGGACGACGTCAAATTGATGGGTGATCGGGACCGGGCAAGGGTTGTCAGACGGTTGTCAGACGGGGCCGATCACAATAAGGGTTGATCTACCGGGGACAAGCAGGTGTTTGCGTGACGATCAAACGGGGCAAGGACAAGGCGGCGCAGACGGCCAGCGCCAAGAGCGCACCCGCGCACCCTGCTCCACCCGCCGGCCTTCCCCGTCAGGCCGGGTCTTTCGCCCACTATTCCGTCGCGCAAGAGATCGGGCGTCGCATCGTGTCGGGTGACTATCCCCCTGGGTCCATCCTGCCGAACGAGGCGGAATGGTCGGCGATGTTCGGCACCAGCCGGTCGGTCGTGCGGGAAGCGATCAAGATGCTGATGTCGAAGAACCTCCTCGTCTCGCGCACCAAGATCGGCAGCCGGGTCGAACCGCGCGAGAACTGGAACCACCTGGACCGCGACGTGCTGGTCTGGGTCGCGCAGTCTCCGCAGCGCGATGCGCTGATGCGGTCGGTCCAGCAGCTGCGTCATATCGTCGAGCCCGAAGCGGCGGCGATGGCGGCAGAAATCCGCACCGACGAGGAAATGGCCGTGATCAGCGCAGCCTGCTACGAGATGGGCACCGCGACGACGCTGGCCCAGCGTACCCGGGCCGACCGCCGGTTCCACCAGGCTATCCTGAACGCGACGAAGAACGAACTGCTGATGCCCCTGGGCGCGATGATCGATTCCTCGCTGGATTACCTCTTTGCCTTCGTCACGCGTGAGGCAAACGACCTGCGCTATGCCCAGGACCTGCACGAGGCCATCGAAAAGGCGATCCGCCTGCAACGCCCCGATACCGCGAGGAAGGCGGTGCGGACGCTGCTGAAGAACACCGACGACATGATGCGCAAGAAGGGCCTTCTGGACTGACAGCGGCCAGGTTTGCCGCGCGCTGGTACGGTCGGTGCTTATGACAGCCGACGGCTGACGCCCTGCCCGCAAAGCACGCGGTGCGGAAGGTTCCGTAGTGGGAACCAAAGGTTAACCATTGACTCCGGCGCGCCATCTTCATCCAATCCAGTCAGGAACTGACGCTTGGCGGCTCCTCAATGACCAATCACAGGGAGATTGACGATGCACCTGAAGCATGGATTTGGCCGTGCAGCAGCACTGGCTGCGCTTATGGCGGGCACTGCACCCATGGCACTGATGGCCGAAACGCCGGCGGATACGCTGGTTGTGGCCGACGCCATCGACGACATCGTGTCGATCGACCCGCACGAGGCCTTCGAATTTTCGGGCGTGGACCTGAACAACAACGTCTACGACACCCTGATCGAGCTTGACCCGCTCAAGCCCGACGAACTGACCCCCGGACTTGCCGAAAGCTGGGCCGTGGCGGACGACGGCATGACCTACACGTTCAAGATGAAGTCCGGGATCACCTTCTCCAGCGGCAATCCGCTGACGGCGGAAGACGCGGCGCTGTCCTTGCGCCGGGTGGTCAAGCTGAACAAGACCCCGGCGTTCATCCTGACCCAGTTCGGCCTGACGCCCGAGAACGTCGACCAGATGATCACCTTCGAGGGCGATACCGTCACCCTGAAGACCGACAAGGCCTATGCGCCGTCCTTCGTCTACAACTGCCTGACCGCGGGTGTGGCGAACATTGTCGACATCAAGACCGTGATGGCGAACGAGGTCGACGGCGACATGGGTAACGCCTGGCTCAAGGCCAATTCGGCCGGAACCGGGGCCTATGTGCTGAAGTCGTTCAAGCCGAACGAAGGCTATGTGCTTGAGGCGCGTGCCGGCCACTGGCGCGGCGATGCGGTGATCAAGAACGTCTTCATGCAGCACGTTCCCGAGGGCGCCACCCAGCGTCTGCTGCTGGAAAAAGGCGACATCGACATCGCCCGCGAGCTGACCCCGACCGACATCGCCGGGTTGGAGGGCAATGCCGACATCAAGGTGCAGAACGACGTTGGCGGGCAGGTCTATTACCTTGCGCTGAACCAGAAGAAGGCCGAGCTGGCCAACCCGAAGGTCCAGGAAGCGATGCGGTGGGCGGTCGACTATGTCGGCATGACCGACAGCATCCTGAAGGGCCAGTGGGTCGTCCATCAGGCCTTCCTGCCGCAGGGCTTCCTTGGCGCGCTGAGCGAGACGCCCTACAGCCTGGACGTGGAAAAGGCCAAGGCGCTGATGGCGGAATCGGGGGTCACCCTGCCCTTGGAGGTGAAGTTCACCGTCCGCAACAACCCCGAACGGCTGGACATCGCCACTTCGCTGCAGAACACCTTCGCACAGATCGGCATCAACCTGGTCCTTGACGTCGGCGACGGTGCCCAGGGGCTGGAGGTCTACCGCGGCCGGATGCACGAGATCACGCTGCAGACCTGGGGGCCGGACTATCCCGATCCGCACACCAACGCCTCGACCTTCGCCTCGAACCCCGACAACTCGGACGAGGTCAAGGCCACGGGCTATCTCGCCTGGCGGACCGCTTGGGACCCGGGTGCCGAGATCAACGCCGCGACCGATGCCGCCGTGGTCGAGAAGGACACCGAAAAGCGCAAGGCGATGTATCAGGACCTGCAAGCCAAGGTGCGGGACAATTCGGCCTTCGTCTTCATGTTCCAGCAGGCCCGCCAGGACGCGATGCGTGCCAATGTGACGGGCTTCTATGCCGGTGGGGCGACCGACTCGACGTCCTACTGGACCATCACCAAGTAAGCGACCGGGCCGCCGCTTGATCCGGCGGCGGCCCGAACACCGCATGACATCCATTCCCGCCCCGCCCTCGCGCAGCCGATTGCTTCCCATCGTGAAGCAGATCCTGCTTGGCCTTGGCACCCTCGCCATCACCCTTCTGGGCCTGCTCCTTATCACCTTCGTGATCGCCCGCGTGGTACCGACCGACCCGGTGCTGTCGATCGTCGGCGAACGCGCGACCGAAGCGCAGATCGCCGCCATCCGCGAAAAACTGGGCCTTGATCTGCCGCTCTGGCAGCAGTTCTTCATCTACGTCTGGGATGCGATGCGGGGCGACCTTGGCAACTCGATCAAGACCGGGGCACCCGTCGCGTCCGAAATCGCCCGCTATTTCCCCGCGACGCTGGAGCTTGCGACGCTGGGCACGATTGTCGGCACCTTGGTCGGCGTACCCGCGGGCGTGCTGGCGGCAACCCGGCCCGGCAGCGTTGCCGACCAGATCGTCCGGGTCGTCGGCCTGATGGGCTATTCGATGCCGGTGTTCTGGCTTGGGCTGATCGGCCTTCTGGTGTTCTACGGCCAATTGGACTGGGTGTCCGGGCCGGGGCGGCTGGATCCGACCTACGACATGATGATGGAGTTCACCCTGACCAGCTACACCGGGATGATCCTGGTCGACAGCGCACTGAACGGCGCCTGGGACGTGTTCGGCAATGCCGTCAGCCACATCATCCTGCCCGCCGGCCTTCTGGGATATGTCTCGATGGCCTACATCAGCCGGATGACCCGCAGTTTCATGATGAACGAACTGGGGCAGGAGTACATCACCACGGCCCGGGTCAAGGGCATGCCGGAATGGCGGGTGATCTGGGTGCATGCGATGAAGAACGTGCTGGTGCCCCTGATCACCGTCATTGCCCTGTCCTACGCCTACCTCCTGGAAGGGTCCGTCCTGACCGAGACGATCTTCGCCTGGCCGGGCCTCGGCAGTTATATCACCGACGCGCTGTTCTCGGCCGACATGCCTGCGATGCTGGGCGGCACGGTGGTCGTCGGCGTGGCCTTTGTCACGCTGAACATGGCGTCCGACATCCTCTACCGGCTGGTCGACCCGAGGGCGCGGACATGACCACACTGCGCACTTGGCTATCCGACCCGAACCCCGCCTCGCGGCGGCAGGCCCGGCTTGGGCAGGCCTGGCTGGCTTGGCAGCGCATCCAGCGCAACCGTCTGGCGATGGCAGGGTTGGTCATCGTCGCGATCCTGCTTCTGGTGGCGGCCTTTGCGCCCCTGATCGCGCCACATGACCCCCTGACCCAGGATCTGACCCGCCGGCTCTTGCCGCCTGGCACGCCCGGCAACCTCTTGGGCACCGACGATTTCGGCCGGGATATCCTGAGCCGCATCATTTATGGCGCGCGGATCACCCTTTACATCATCGCTCTGGTCGCCGTCACCGCGCCGGTCCTCGGCCTGTTGATCGGCACCGTGGCGGGCTACTTCGGCGGCTGGATCGACGCAGTCCTGATGCGCCTGACCGACATCTTCCTGGCCTTCCCCCGGCTAATCCTGGCACTTGCGCTCGTGGCCGTCCTGGGGCCGGGGATCGAGAACGCTGTCCTTGCCATCGCGCTGACCGCCTGGCCGCCTTATGCCCGCGTGGCGCGGGCCGAGACGCTGACCGTCCGGTCCTCGGACTACATCGCCGCGATCCGGCTGCAGGGCGCTTCCTCAGCCCGGATCATCGCCGGGCATGTGGTGCCGATGTGCCTGCCCTCGGTCATCATCCGGGTCACGCTGGACATGGCGGGAGTCATCCTTATTGCCGCCGGTCTTGGCTTCCTTGGTCTCGGCGTCCTGCCGCCCACGCCAGAATGGGGCCTGATGATCTCGTCGGGTCGCAAGTACCTGTTCGAACAGTGGTGGGTCGCCACCATGCCCGGCCTTGCGATCTTCATCGTCAGCCTCGGCTTCAACCTTCTGGGCGACGGCTTGCGCGATGTCCTTGACCCGCGGAGCGCCTCACGATGAGCCTCTTGGAGGTCAGGAACCTGCGCGTCACCTTCGACACCGAGACGGGGCGGGTCGAGGCGGTGCGCGGCGTGTCGTTCTCCTTGGGCCATGAACGGCTGGGGATCGTGGGCGAATCCGGGTCGGGCAAGACGATGACTGGCCGTTCGGTGCTGCGCCTGATCCGCCCTCCCGGCCGGATCGAGGCGGATGCGATGACCTTTGACGGCCAGGACATCCTGAACGCCCCCGAACGCGAGATGCGCGCCCTGCGCGGCAAGCGCATCGGCATGGTGATGCAGGACCCGAAATACAGCCTGAACCCGGTGATGACCGTGGGCCGCCAGCTGACCGAAGGCCTGCGCCTGCGCGATGGCTTGGGCCGCGCCGACGCCACCGCCAAGGCCATCGCAGCACTTGAGGCCGTGCAGATCCGCGACCCGGCCCGCGTGATGGAAGCCTACCCGCATGAGCTTTCGGGCGGAATGGGCCAGCGGGTGATGATCGCGATGATGCTGATCCCAGAACCTGACCTCCTGATCGCCGATGAGCCGACCAGCGCCTTGGACGTGACGGTTCAGGCCGAGGTGCTGTCGATCCTGGATGGGCTGGTGCGGGACCGGGGCATGGGCCTGATCTTCATCAGCCACGACCTGCGGCTGGTGGCCCGGTTTTGCGACCGGGTGCTGGTGATGAACAAGGGGTTGGTCGTCGAGGAAATCGAGGCCTCCCGCCTGATGGAGGCCAAGCATCCCTATACCAGGGGTCTTCTGAACTGCCTGCCCCGGATCGGCGGCCCGCGCGAGCCGCTGCCGGTTCTGGATCGGGCGGGGGTCTGAGCATGGCCCTGATCGAGATCGAGAACCTGACCGTGACCTTCCGTTCGCAAGGGCGCGAGGTGCGCGCGGTGGAAGACGTGAGCCTGTCCGTGGGCGCGCAGGAAAGCTATGGCCTCGTGGGCGAAAGCGGGTCGGGGAAATCCACCATCCTCCGGGCGATCTGCGGCATGGCGCCGGTCACTGGCGGCACGATCCGGATCGGCGGAGAGCCCCTGCCCACCCCGCGCGGACGGGCGTTTTCGGCCCAGGTGCAGATGGTGTTCCAGGACCCCTATGCCAGCCTGCATCCCCGCCACACCATCGACCGAACCCTGTCGGAACCCCTTGCGATCCACGGCCTGCCCGGCCGCGATACCCGCGTGGTGCAGGCCCTGACCGAGGTCGGCCTCCCCCCCGCCTTCCGCTTTCGCTATCCGCATCAGCTGTCGGGTGGCCAACGCCAGCGCGTCGCCATCGCCCGGGCGCTGATGCTGCGACCGAAGATCCTCCTCTTGGACGAACCGACCAGCGCGCTGCGCCGAACAGGGGCTGACCTTCCTGATGGTGTCGCATGACCTGGCGGTGATCGACCACATGTGCGACCGGATCATGGTCCTGCAGCACGGCCGCACCGTGGAAGAGATCACCCGCGACGATCTTGCCGGGGCACGGATGACCACGCCCTACGCCCGCAGCCTGTTCGACGCCAGCGCCGACCGGATGCTGACCGGGACCGAGCCCGCGCCATGATCCCGGTCTTCGATGGCCACAACGACCTTCTGTTGCGGCTGCTCCTCGACCCGGAGCGGCGGGAGGAAATCTTTCTGACCGGCGAAGGCAAGGGCCATCTCGACCTGCCACGGATGCAGGCCTCAGGCTTTGCCGGAGGGTTCTTCGCGATCTACCTGCCCTCACCCATCGCGCATGACGATCCCGACTACCGGGCGCAGATGCAGAACCCGCCCTACGCATTGCCCCTGCCCGACCTGATCCCCTTCGATGCGGCGATTGCCCCTGCCCTCGGCGCAGCGGGCCACCTTATGTGGATGGAGCGCGCCTCGGGCGGTGCCCTGAAGGTCTGCCGCACGGCGGCCGAGGTGCGGGCCTGCCTGGCCGCGGGCACCATCGCCGCGATCCTGCACATGGAGGGCGCCGAGGCGATCGACCACAGCCTCGACGCGCTGCACCTCTTCCACGCGATAGGCCTGCGGTCCCTGGGGCCGGTCTGGTCGCGTCCCACGATCTTCGGCCACGGAGTGCCCTTCGCCTATCCCTCCAGTCCCGACACCGGGCCGGGGTTGACCGATGCGGGCCAGCGGTTGGTCCGCGAATGCAACCGGCTGCGGATCATGCTGGACCTCAGCCACATGAACGAGGCCGGGTTCAACGACGTTGCCCGCCTGTCCGACGCGCCCCTGGTCGCCACCCATTCGAATGCCCACGCTCTCTGCCCTTCGTCGCGAAACCTGACCGACCGGCAGTTGGCGATGATCCGTGACAGCGGCGGAATGGTGGGCCTGAACTTCTCGGTATCCTTCCTGCGCCCCGACGGCCGCCGGCTTGCCGAAACCGGCTGGGACCCGATCCTGCGCCAGATGGATTATCTCTTGGACCGACTTGGCGAAGACCACCTCGGCTTCGGCTCGGACTACGACGGCTGCACCACGCCGGACGTCATCGGCGACGTGACGGGCCTGCCGAAGCTTCTGCAGGCGCTGTCCGACCACGGCTATGACCGGCTGCTGCTGGAAAAGCTTGCCCACGCCAACTGGCTGGCCCTGCTGGACCGGACGCTGTAGCCACCAGCGCGTCGCGAACGCCACTTGGGCGATGGTGCTGCAAGAGAGGATTGAACTCTCGACCTCTCCCTTACCAAGGGAGTGCTCTACCACTGAGCTACTGCAGCGCCGTTGGTGGGCGGGTGATTAGACGCAATCGAAACGGCGCGCAAGGGGGTAAGGGCTGGAATTCCGACCCTCTCTGGACCCACCCGCAGCGTTGGGGTAATAGCCTTGGCCATGCGCAGCCCCTCGGACCCCTCGCCTGGCGAAAAGTCCCGGACCCTTAAGCGCCCCGCCACCCGGGAAGACCGGCTCAAGGCGGCGCTCAAGGCCAATATGGCGCGCCGGAAGGCACAGGCGAAGGCTCGGACCGCCGAAGACGCGGCCGGGGAAACCGAGAGCGAGGAGTAGGGCAGATGGATTCGATTCTGGTGCGCGGCAACGGGGCCTTGTCGGGGGCAATCCCGATTGCGGGGGCGAAGAACGCCTGCCTGACGCTGATGCCCGCGACGCTGTTGTCCGATGAACCCCTGACGCTGACCAATGCGCCGCGGCTGTCGGACATCCGCACGATGACACAGCTTCTGCAATCCCTTGGCGCGGAAGTCGCCAGCCTGCAGGACGGGCTGGTTCTGGCGCTCTCCAGCCATTCGATCACCAACTTCAAGGCCGACTACGACATCGTCCGCAAGATGCGCGCTTCGATCCTGGTCCTTGGGCCCATGCTGGCGCGCTATGGCCACGCCGAGGTGTCCCTGCCCGGCGGCTGTGCCATTGGCGCACGCCCCGTGGACCTGCACCTCAAGGCGCTGGAGGCGATGGGCGCGGAACTGGACCTGCGCGACGGCTATGTCCATGCCAAGGCCCCCGGTGGCCGGCTGAAGGGCGCGGTGGTCGAGTTTCCCTTCGTCTCGGTCGGCGCCACGGAAAACGCGCTGATGGCCGCGACTTTGGCCAAGGGCACCACGGTCCTGAAGAACGCCGCGAAGGAGCCCGAGATCGTCGATCTGGCCCGCTGCCTGAAGAAGATGGGCGCCAAGATTGACGGCGAGGGAACCTCGACCATCACCATCGAAGGCACCGACCGGCTGGGCGGGGCGACCCATCAGGTGGTGACCGACCGGATCGAACTTGGGACCTACATGCTCGTCCCCGCGATCTGCGGCGGCGAGGTCGAATGCATCGGCGGCACGCTGGATCTGGTCGGGGCATTCGCCGAAAAGCTGGACGCGGCGGGGGTTTCCGTGACGCAGACCAACCGTGGCCTCAAGGTCTCGCGCAAGAACGGGCGGGTGCGGGCGGTGGATGTCACGACGGAGCCCTTCCCGGGCTTCCCGACCGACCTCCAGGCGCAGATGATGGCGCTCCTTTGCACGGCCGAAGGGACCAGCGTCCTGGAAGAGAAGATCTTTGAGAACCGCTTCATGCACGCCCCGGAACTGATCCGGATGGGTGCCAAGATCGACGTCCATGGCGGCACGGCCACGGTGACCGGTGTCGACAAGCTGAAGGGTGCCCCGGTGATGGCAACGGACCTCCGCGCCTCGGTCAGCCTGATTCTGGCGGGCCTTGCGGCCGAGGGCGAGACCATCGTCTCCCGCGTCTACCACCTTGACCGCGGCTATGAGCGGGTCGAGGAAAAGCTTCGGGCCTGCGGCGCGCATATCGAGCGTATCCAGGCATGACCGATGCCCGGTTCGAAGAGGGTGGCGAAGGCCCGCTGCGGCTGATCGCGCAGGATGCCGAAGACCTGAAGGTCATCTCGACCCTGGTGCAGGACGCCGTGCTGCCGGTCACCGACCTGCAATACGACGCCAAACGTCGCCGCTTTGCGCTGATGCTGAACCGGTTCCGCTGGGAAGACCAGACCCAGGCCGAACAGGTCGGCCGCGCCTATGAACGGGTGCGCTCGGTCCTGGTGGTCGAGGATGTGCTGAAGGTGCAGACGCAGGGCTTCGACCGGGCCGACAAGGACCTGATCCTCTCGCTCTTGTCGATGGACTTCACGCCCGGTCAGGATGGCGCGGGCCGCTTGACCCTTGTGTTGGCCGGCGACGGCGCGATTGCGCTCGACGTCGAGGCGCTGGACCTGCGGCTGGACGATGTGACCCGGCCCTACCGCGCGCCTTCGGGCAAAGTGCCGCAGCACGACTGACTCTCAGGCAGCCGGGCTGCTCGCCCACCGGCAGGCCCCGGCGCAGACCGTCTGCCCCCGAAGGATCGCTGCCGCGATGAGGCCGGGCACCCGGTCGTCCAGCCCGACCGGCGGCAGGATGCGGCCCGTGAAACCGGCCTCGGCCAGCGCAGCCGGAATGTCGTCGCTGACGTGCCCGCCTTCGGCCGCGAAGAACGGCAGGCAGACCCCTGCCCCACCCGCCATCGCCGACAGCTGCGGGTCCTGGTCGATGAACCCGGCTTCGGTGGCAATCCCCGCCTCTGCCGTGATCCGACCTGCGACATGCCGGGCGATGTCCGACGGGACCGTGGACTTGAACGACCCATGCGCGGCCAGGATCACCCGTTCAGCGTCTGCCTCCCGCACCAACGCCACACACAGGTCATGCACCGCCGGATCGCAGCCAAACGGCTCCAGCACGGTCCAATCTACAGCCCCGGCTTCTGCCAGCCTTTTCGGGATCTGCACCTTGGTGAACCAGCCCCCGGTCATGAACATCGGGAACACGACGCCCCCCGCGTGCCCCGCCACGCCCTGCGCCATCGCCCCGTCCTCGGCCAGCGTTGCGGCCCGAACCTCCCAGTCGGGCAACAGGGCCTGCACGCGAAGCGCCAAAGCCTCAAGCGCGGCCCCGGCAGGGCGGGGGTCCGACGGCTGGCCATGGGCCACAATCAGGGCGGTCTTCGTCATGGCGGCTAACCTGACGCGGTCCGCGCCGGGGTCAACCCCGGCCTACGGCATCCGACCCGCAATATAGCGCGCGAAATCGTAGTTCGGGCGCTCCAGATGGCTTAACGCCCCCGGCGAGGACAGCCCGGCGCACAAACCCTTCCAGACCCGCTCGACACAGCCCTTGTCCTCGATATTCACGTCGTCCAGCAACTCCTTGACCGCCGCCAGATGCCGCTCTGCCTCGGGATCGGCCATCCATTCGGCGCTCATGCCCCCGCCGAACAGCACCTTGACCGAGCCCGGCCCGTCCGCGGTCAGCGACAGATACCAGAAGTAGCCCGGCGTCAGGGTGATCAGCAGCGACGGGTAGATCGCCAGCAGCCATGTCACCCGCCGCTGATCGCCGACCAGAGCGGTGTTCGACGGATGCGCCAGCGCCAAGGGCACCGAGTCGTTCTTGACGATCCAGTGGTAGTTGAACGCCTCTTCCCCCGGCGGGCATTCCATCAGGTTCAGATCGCTGGACCCGCCGATGGTCCCCGCATGGCAGACCGGCAGGTGGTAGCTTTCCATGAAATTCTCGGCCAGCACCTTCCAGTTGGTGTCCCAGCGGAACTCTTCGCGGAAGACCTCGCGGTAGGTCGCCATCGGCAGATGCCCGACCAGCTTTTCCACCCCCGCCAGCCGCTCGGCCGCCGGCGGCGCCTCGGGGTTCAGCGTGACCATGATCCAGCCCAGCCAGTCCTCGACCCGGATCTGCGGCAGACGGACGTCGTCCTTACAGAAGGCCTCGTTCCGGGTCATCGCCCGGGCACCCCTCAACGAGCCGTCCAGGTTGTAGGTCCAGGCGTGATACGGGCAGACGATCGACCGCACATGCCCCCGGCCTTCCAAGAGCGTGCTCATCCGGTGGCGGCAGACATTCGACATCCCTCGCAACGCGCCATCGCGGTCGCGCAAGATGATCACCGGCTCGCCGCTGATCTCCATCGTCAGGTAGTCGCCGGGGTTCGGCAAGGCATCCGCACGGCCCGCACACAGCCAGTCCTGCGCGAAGATATGGCGCTGCTCGGCCGCCGCGAACTCGGGCGAGGTGTAGACCGACTTCGGCATCGCCCGCGCCCGTTCGAACGGGACCGAGACGTTGGCGCGCAACTCGGCGATGGCAAGCGCGGGGTCGTGCTGGGTCATGGGCTACCTCCTGCCCCATCCTGCGCCCCGGCCCGCCATCCTTCCAGCGGAAAGGCGACGCTTACCCGGGGAAATGCGCCGTGATCGCCGCCGCAACCGCCGCGGCCAGCTTCGGGTTGGCCTCGGCATCGTAGTGGATGCCGTCGATGGCCGAGACCTGGACCACCTGCCCCGCATCCAGGAACGCCACCCCGGCCCGCTTGGCCGCCGCCGCGATCTCCACCGCCAGGGCTTGCGATTTTGCCGCCCCGCCCGCGAACATGCCCGCGAGACAGCCGACCTCGATGATCGGCGGCGGCGCCACCAGCAGCACCTGCGGGCCCTTGCCCCCCGGCCCGCAGTCGCTGGCGCGGATCATCCGGACCAGACGCTCCAGCGAATGGGCAATGTCCCCGGCATTGACCGAAAACCGCTCTTTCAGATCATTGGTCCCCAGCATGACCAGCACCACGTCAATCGGCGTGTGGCTTTCCAGAAGCGCCGGCAGCACCGTCAACCCGTTGCGATGATTGCCTTCCACCGGGTCGTCATGCACCGTCGTGCGGCCGGGATGACCCTCTTCGATCACCTCCCAGTCCGGCAGAAGCTTGCGCAACCGGCCCGGCCAGCGCTCTTCGCGGCCAAAACGGTCCGACCCGCCAAGATCCGGCAAGGGCATCGTGCCGTGGGTGTTGCTGTCGCCGAAAAGCAGCAGGCTGCGCATTTTGATGTCCCCTCGTCTGACAAGGATCGGAACCGCAACTCCCAGCGGTCGTCAACCCTTCTCGCTGTGTCACACCAGCAACACGAACATTAAGAGTGCCCCACAGACTTCTGATCGGTAAGGGGAAAGTCCTCGCCTTGTGATATTCCAACATCTTGAAACAAGCGGGGAGACTCAATGAAGAACGCCGCAAAGTGCGCGTTGTCTGCCGGGGCAATGCTGGGTATCGCCTCTGTTGTCTCGGCCGAGACTTTGACCTGGGGCAACCTGCAGGTCGAAATCGGCCAAAGCCGGATCAGTGACGTTGAGGGGAACTCCAACTCGATCTTCGACCGCAATCCCGAAACCATGGAGCTCTCGGGGGCTTTCGGGGCCGGTTGGGGACCAGTCGGCGCTCAGGTGGATCTGACCTACGGCAAGACCAACAGCCCGCCTGACGAGTACACCGGCTTTGTGAACGGCAACATGGCCGCTCTGCACCTGAACTACGACCTTTCCGCCGTAAAGGTTGGCGCGCAGTACGGCGAAGGAACGACCCGTCCGGGAGATGACTTCACCTCCGACTTCGACTTCTACGCCCTGGAGAGCGTGGGCGGGGTCGGCAGCTTCATGCTTGCTGGCCAGATCGGGCGGTTCGACAGCAACGACCCGGATGAGACGGACACTTTCCACGACGGCAAGTTTCTTCGGTTGTCAGGCATCTACACACTCGGCGAAAGCGGCGCGATCGAAGCGGAGGTTGCGTTCTTCGACGGCAAGCAGGACAACATCCTGAACCGCTACGACATGACCGCCAGGACCTGGGGCGTCAAATACTCCCGTCAGTTCGCGGCACAACCCTTCGCGTGGAGCGTTGGGGTCGATGGTGGCTCTTTCTCCAACGACAGCGTCATGGACCACGGTGCCTATGATGACACCCGCGTCTCGCTGGGCCTGTCGACCTGGTTCGGCGACGACACCCTTGCGGCGTCGAAGAAGCGTGGCATCCTTGGCCAGCCCGATTTTGCCCGCATCGTCGGCGCCGGCAACAACGTCGACTGACACCTGTCCCGGAAGGCCCGGCACGCGCCGGGCCACCAAACTGATTGACGTACCTCAGCGCGGTGTCGATAGTTGGGACCACACTTTCGGGGTCTGCCGTGCGGCCAACCGTGAACGACATTGCGCGCGAAGCCGGGGTCAGCCTTGCCACCGTCGACCGGGTTCTGAACGCACGGCCCGGGGTGCGCGAAAAGACCATAAAGGCCGTCAACGACGCGATTTCCCGGCTTGGCTATGTCCGTGACCTGAGTGCCGCGAACCTTGCGCGCAGCCGAACCTACCGCATGGCCGTGGTGCTGCCCGATACGGAAAGCCAGTTCATTCAGACACTTGCCGCCACATTCCAGAACGCGTTTCATCTGGCAGCGACCGCGCGGATCGACCTCAGCCTGCACCGCTTTCCGTCCGAAGACCCGCACGCGCTTGCCGCGCTGCTGTTGGACCTGCCCGCCCGCGGCTATGCCGGCGTTGCGCTGATGGCCCCGGAAACGCCCGTGCTACGCGATGCCGTCCGCTCACTTCGGGCCAAGGGCCTGCCGGTCGTCGCCCTGGTCTCGGACCTGCCGAACACCGGGCGCGACCATTTCATCGGCACCGACAACCGCGCGGCGGGACGCACGGCGGGGGTGCTGATGGGCCATTTCCTCGGTGGCGGACCGGGGCAAGTGCTGGTCCTCGGCTCCTCGCTTCTGGCCCGCGACATGATCGAACGCCGCCGCGGCTTTGACGAGGTGATGCTGCGCGACTTCCCCGGCGTCTCGGTGCTGCAGTCGCTGGAAACACATGGGTCGGGGCAGACCTTGCGCCAGGTCGTGACCGAGATGCTGGCCAATGCCCCGGATGTCCGTGGCATCTACGCGATGGGCGACGGGCACCGCGCCCTGACGCAAGCCATTCACGAGATTGGACTTTCCGGCAAGCTTACCGTGATCTGCCACGAGCTGACCCCCCACACACGCAAGGCGCTTGAGGCGGGCGAGATCACCGCCGTCATCGCGCAGAACCCCGGCCATCTGGCCCGATCCACCCTGCGGGTCCTGCGCGCCAAGGTCGACAATCTGCCGCTGGACGAAGGGCAGGAGCAGATTCGAATCGAGATCGTCCTGCGGGAAAACCTGCCGCCCACCCCCGACGACGTCCCCGAAGATGCCCCCGATTCGGCAACCGGCACCACCAGCACCGCCGCCTGAGCCGAGCTTCAAATCGCTTTGAACTGCGCTCGCGGCCGGAAATGAGGTACGCACCTCAAAATTGCTTGCCAGCCGTCGCGCCTCGTGCCTATCGTGACCGCAGTTCAAGAAGGCCCGGCATCCGCACGGGTCCGCCATCATCACCATCGGGAGGACTGCATGAAACGGAAGACGCTCGTCGCGACTGCGGCGCTTGGGCTTGTCTGGGCCGCTCAGGCCAATGCACAGGCCAATGAACTGACCCTCTGCTGGGCCGCCTGGGACCCGGCCAACGCACTGGTCGAACTGTCAAAGGACTTCGAGGCCCAGTCCGGCACCAAAATGACCTTCGAATTCGTCCCCTGGCCCAACTTCGCCGACCGGATGCTGAACGAGCTCAACTCGGGCGGGCAGCTGTGCGATCTGATGATCGGCGACAGCCAGTGGATCGGGGGTGCCGCCGAAAACGGCTGGTATCTGAAGCTGAACGACTTCTTCGACGCCGAAGGCATCTCGATGGAGGCCTTTGTCCCCGCCACCGTGACCGGCTATTCCGAATGGCCGAAGAACACCCCGAACTACTGGTCGCTGCCCGCCTTCGGCGACGTGGTCGGCTGGACCTACCGCAAGGACTGGTTCGAACGCCCGGAAATCCAGGCTGCTTTCAAGGAAAAGACCGGCCGCGACCTGACGCCCCCCGCCACGATGGCCGAACTCAAGGAAGTGGCCGAGTTCTTCCAGGGCCGCGACATCGACGGCAAGACCGTCTACGGCGCCTCGATCTACACCGAGCGCGGGTCCGAAGGCATCACGATGGGGGCGATGGACGTCCTTTACAGCTTCGGCTTCAAGTACGACAACCCCGACAAGCCCTATGAGATGGAAGGCTTTGTCAACTCAGCCGGCGCGGTCGAGGGGCTGGAGTTCTACAAGGCGCTTTACGACTGCTGCGTCGCCCCCGGCACGTCCAACACCTACATGGGCGAAGGCATCGACGCCTACAAATCCGGCCAGGTCGCGATGCAGATGAACTTCGCCTTCACCTGGCCCGGCTTCGAGGTCG
>LNFM01003966.1_pt1 | contig 24335 bp, 31 predicted proteins | sample 596031 | NCBI WGS metagenome assembly LNFM01 (sample SAMN04254537, study PRJNA301005) | activated carbon metagenome | isolation source: dual media filters at the Ann Arbor, Michigan drinking water treatment plant | place: USA: Ann Arbor | reverse complement strand
ACCCTGCCGGGCGAGGAACCCATATTGGTGAGTGACTTGAAGGACGCCTTCGAGTCGTGGCTGCCCGCCTACATGGCCAAGGCGGCCTGAACCGGAGAGTTCATCCCATGCCGATGGCCGCTGCCGATATCGAGCGGATGATCAAGGACGCGCTTCCCGACGCGAAGGTCGAGATCAAGGACCTGGCGGGGGACGGCGACCATTATGCCGCTACCGTCGTGTCCGAGGCTTTCCGTGGAAAGTCGCGTGTGCAACAACACCAGCTGGTCTATGCCGCCCTCAAGGGCAAGATGGGCGGCACCCTCCATGCGCTGGCGCTCACCACCGGCGCGCCCACCTGACGTCTTGAGCGGCCCTTGACGCCGCGAGCGAGAGAACCATGACCACAGCTCACGACAAGATCGATGCCGAGGTGAAGAACAACGACGTGGTGCTCTTCATGAAGGGCACGGCGCAGTTCCCGATGTGCGGCTTCTCCGGCCAGGTCGTCCAGATCCTGGATTATCTCGGCGTGCCGTTCAAAGGCATCAACGTGCTGGACGCCGACGACATCCGCCAGGGCATCAAGGACTATTCGAACTGGCCGACCATCCCCCAGCTCTACGTCAAGGGCGAGTTCATCGGCGGCTGCGACATCACCCGCGAGATGTTCCAGTCCGGCGAGCTCGCCGAGCTGATGAAGACCAACGGCATCGCGGTCCGCGAGACGACGGGCTGACGGTCATCCAACGAAGGGCAGCCGGGAGGCTGCCCTTTCGTCTTCTGCCCGGAAGTTGCCACGATCGGCTGTAAGAGGGATAAGACAGCGGGGGCGACGTGAGTGCTCCCTTCCGTTGCGCGGCATGCCCGCGCTGCCCAGGCCTTCGGGCCAGCCCATGATCCCCGCGGGGGTCGCAAGCCACGGAATGCGTCGCGCCGCATGCCTACCGCCGCTCTCCTCTCGCGTGCCCCCGGACGGCGCGCCCTGGCCGCCACGTTCGGCCTTCTCGTCGCCTCTTCGCCCGCGGCCGTCGGGCAGCAGTCGCTGGGCTTCCAGGCCGGCACCGCCCAGGTCGGCGGCGGCCAGCCGCTGAACCTCCTCTCCCCCACCTTCATCGCGCCCGCCCCGCGCACCGCGGCGCCCCGCGGCGGCCCCATTGCCGGCGCCGTGCCCGCTCCCGCGCCGTCGGCTGCCATGACCGCCCCGCTGCCCCAGCCGCGCCCCGACAGCGCGCCGCGCGCCGTCATCACCCAGGCGAGCGCGCCCGCCGCCGTCGCCGCCTCGCTGGCGCCGGCCGTCGCCGCTCCCGTGCAGGCCCCCCAGGCGGCTTCGCCCCAGCCTGTGGCGCCCCAGATGGCCGAAGCCGCGCCGGTCGGCCCGCCGCTGCTGCGTCCGTCCATGGACGAGTGGCCGCAGGACGAGGACCGCAGCCGCGTCATCATTCCCGGCGCCTACCAGCGCCCCCAGCCGCAGCCGCAGACGGGCATCGAGGCGATCGCCGCCGCGGCACCGCAGCAGCCCGGCCGGCCCCAGGGCGAGGCCGCCCTGCCGCCCCGCGCCGTCGCCTTCCATGCTCCGGTTCCGATGGTGCGCCCCGGCGCCACCACGGTGGTTCCCGTCTCGGCGGGGCCTGCGGCCGTCTCCGCGCCGACGCTGGCGGCAGCCTCCTCGACGCCGGTGACTCTCTCCAGCCAGGGCACGGCGACCACCATGGTGGTGCCGTCGGGGCCCGCCGGCAGCCTGCCCGGCTCGCAGCAGGCGATCATCGTGACGCCGACGCCGGCCCGCGGGCCGGTGCTCGCAGCCCTGCCGCCGGACGGCGGCGCCCGCGACTGGCCGCGCTACGTGCCCGGCGCCCGCGGCGAGGATCGCAACCTCGGCATCGCCGGCGAGCGCGTCATGCCCGATCCGGGCGTGCCGCTCGCCTGCCTGCCGGCGCCGGTGCGCCGCGCCCTCAACGACGTCGCCCTGCGCTTCGGGCCGGTGCTGGTCCGCTCGACCCACCGCGGCAACCGCGCCTTCGTGCGCACCGACGCCTGGCGCGGCTCCTATCACCGCGACTGCCGGGCCGCCGACTTCCGCGTCTCCGGCAATCCCGCGGCCATCCTCGCCTTCCTGCGGGCCCGGCACGAACTCGGCGGCGTGAAGCGCTACCGCAACGGCCTCTTCCACATCGACAACGGCCCGCGCCGCTCCTGGTGAGGCCATGGACGGGCGTCACTCATTCCGGCGCCTGATCGATTCATCAGAAGCCTGAATTTGCCGGCGACGCGGTTCCCGGGCAGCTTTCCGCCAGTCCCACGGATCAGGAGGGCCGGATGCTGCTCGTCGGAATGCTGGACAGTCCCTATGTGCGCCGGGCGGCGATTGCCGGCACGCTGCTCGGGCTCGACTTCGAGCACCAGTCGGTTTCCGTGTTCCGCCACATGGAGCGCTTCCACGCCATCAACCCGTTGATCAAGGCGCCCTCGCTGGTTGCGGACGACGGCACGGTGCTGATGGAATCGCAGCTCATCATCCAGCACATGGAGGACGTCGCGGGGCGCAGCCTCAGGCCGGCCGATCCGGCGGCGCGGCTCGCCGATCTCAGGGCGACCGGCCTCGCCATCGTCACCTGCGAGAAGGCCATCGCCATCGAATACGAGCGCAAGCGGCCCGAGGCGATCCGCCATGCGCCTTGGCTCGAGCGGGTCGGGGATCAGCTGCAGGAGGCGCTGGCCGCCCTCGACATGGTGGCCGGCGAACGCTGGACGTCGCTGCCCGGCACCTGGACGCACGGCGCCATCGGCGCCGCCGTCGCCTGGGGCTTCATCCGCTACACCATTGCCGACGCGGTGGCGGCCGATGCTTTCCCGGCGCTCGCCGCCCACGCGGCGCGCTGCGAGGCGACGGACGCGTTCCAGCACTGGCCGATCGACCGCGAGAGTCCGTGAGGGCGATTGAAACGCCCACGGACGTAGCTTATAAGTTACATCTGCGGTGCAGATCCGACAGACGGAGATCTTTGCGGCCTGGTTCCGCGCGCTCCGCGACCATGCGGTGCGCGGCCGGATCATGGCCCGCATCGACAGGCTCGCCCTCGGCAATCCCGGCGACGTTGCGCCCGTGGGGGAGGGAGTCTCCGAGCTTCGCATTCACGTCGGGCCCGGCTACCGGGTCTATTTCATGCGGCGGGGCGAGGAGATCATCATCCTGCTGTGTGGCGGCGACAAGGGCAGTCAGGTGCGTGACATCGAGGTCGCGAGGCGTCTGGCGCGGGAGGAGCGGAAGGCATGACGATCGAGACCAGGCCCTGGGACACGTCGGAGCACCTCGATACGCCGGAGGCCGTCGCCGCCTATCTCGAAGCGGTGCTCGAAGAGCGCGATCCGGAACTGTTCACGCACGCCCTCGGGCAGGTGGCGCGCGCACGCGGGATGAGCCAGATCGCTGCCGATGCGGGCCTGTCGCGTGAGGCGCTCTACCGCGCGCTCAGCCGCGACGGTGATCCCCGGCTCAGCACCCTCTCGGCCGTCCTGACGGCGCTCGGGGTGAGGATGACGGTTGAGCCGACGGGACAGGCATAGGCGGCCCGTCGGCGCGCCATGACTGTCACGCCGGGGCGGGTGAGGGGGCCGGAGTCCCATCAGCACCCCAGCGAGGCGGCACTGCGCCATAGCTGGCCATGACGGACAAGCCGGCGAGCGCCCGCACCGCCCCAACGCAAAAGGCCGCCCGATGGGCGGCCTTTCCGTCTCTGCCGAGGCAGGGAAAAATCAGCGCGAGTAGAACTCGACGACCAGCGAGGGTTCCATCTGCGTGGCATAGGGAACCTCGGAGAGGGTCGGAACGCGCGACAGCTTGGCGGTGCCCTTGCCGTGGTCGACGTCGAGATAGTCCGGAACGTCGCGCTCGCCCGACTGGACGGCTTCCATGAACAGGATCATCTGGCGCGAGGTGTCCTTCACCTCGACCACGTCACCCACCTTCACCTTGTAGGAGGGGATGTTGACGCGGCGACCGTTGACCTTGATGTGGCCGTGGTTGACGAACTGGCGGGCGGCGAAGACGGTGGGGACGAACTTGGCGCGGTAGACCACCGCGTCGAGGCGGCGCTCGAGCAGGCCGATCAGGTTCTCGCCGGTGTCACCCTTCACGCGCACGGCCTCGGTGTAGGTGGCGCGGAACTGCTTCTCGGAAATGTTGCCGTAATAGCCCTTGAGCTTCTGCTTCGCCTTCAGCTGGGTGCCGAAGTCGGAGACCTTGCTCTTGCGGCGCTGGCCGTGCTGGCCGGGGCCGTATTCGCGGCGGTTGACGGGGCTCTTCGGGCGACCCCAGATGTTCTCGCCCATACGGCGATCGATCTTGTACTTGGCAGCGTGACGCTTCGACATCGCGTGTCCCTTATTCGTTTGCTTATCGATAGGAGACGCGCCCTCCTCTTACCCCTCGCGGGATACGACAGGCAGGCCACAAGAGCCTGCCGCGGGTGCGCAAACCTGCCGCATCGCCGTGAAGCGACCCGTCAGGAAGCGGCGTCCTTAGCCGCGACGCCTTGCGATGTCAATGAAGCGGCAGCGGCTCGACGCGGGTTTCGGCGAGGCCGAAGCGGGAAAAGACCCCGGAGAGGCTCGCCAGGGCCGCGCCGCCGGTGAGGATGGCGGTGGCGGGCGGGGGCTCGGCGGCCGGGCCTGCGGGGCCGAGGATCTGGGTCAGGCGGCGGGCGATGGCGGGAGCCGGGTCGATCCAGTCCACCGGCCAGGGGGCCAGCGCCCGGAAGGTGTCGGCCAGCAGCGGATAGTGGGTGCAGGCGAGGGCGACCGCATCCGTGCGTCTGTCGCCGTCCATCACGAAGCAGGGCGCGATCTCCCGGGCGACGGCGGACAGGTCCGGCGCCTCGCCGCGCATGGTCGCCTCGGCGAGGCCGGCGAGGCGGGGAGAACCGACGAGGGTCACGGCGCAGCCGCCGCCATAGGTGGCCACCAGCGCCTTCGTGTAGTCGCGCGCGACGGTGCCGGGGGTGGCGAGGATGGACACCATGCGGCTCGCCGAGCGCTCGCAGGCCGGCTTGATGGCCGGCACGGTGCCGACGAAGGGCAGGGGAAAGCGGGCGCGCAGGTGCGGCAGCACGAGGGTGGAGGCGGTGTTGCAGGCGATCACCACGCAGTCGGGCGCGTGGGCGGCGATCAACCGGTCCATGACGGCGAGGACGCGGGCGACGAGATGGTCCTCGCTCAAGCCGCCATAGGGGAAGGCGGCGTCGTCGGCGCAATAGACGAACCGGGCGTCGGGGCGGGCGCGCACCAGTTCACGGTGCACGGTGAGGCCGCCGAGACCTGAATCGAAGACCAGGATGGTCGGCGGACGGCCGGCGAGGTCGGCGCCGCGGGAGGAGCTGAGTTTCATGCCGGCCAGGGGATCGAAGGCGATACGCATCACGCACCTTCACGCAGCACTGCCTGTGAGAACCGGCGGAATTCTGGCGGCAAAGCGTTAAGGTTTAGCAAGCGTTCCGGGCGGCCCGGCCCGGGCAACGCAGATGCGCGCGTGGGCGGCGTTGACGCCTCCCGCCATCGCGTCCATTCAATCGATGAAAATCAGGGGAGGGCCCGCATGCACCAGACACCGAAGCCGTTCGAACTCGCCAGGCGCCTGCGCGCGGGCGAGAGCCTGTTCACCGCCTGGATGAGCATGCCGGAGCCGCTGATCGCCGACCACGTGGCCCGCGAGGGCTTCGACGCCGTCACCTTCGACATGCAGCATTCCTCCATCGACCTTCTCTCCGCCATGCGGGGCATCTCGGCGGTCAACCATGCCGGCAAGCCGGCCGGCGTGCGCATCGCGCTGGAGGCCTTCGGCGACGGCGCCCGCCTCCTCGACACCGGCGCCGAGATCATCATCGCGCCGATGATCAATTCGGTGGCGGACGCCAAGCGCTTCGCTTCCGCCGTGAAGTATCCGCCGCTGGGCGATCGCTCCTGGGGCGGCAACCGGTTCCAGCAGCTCACCGGCATGAACCCGCAGGACTATCTGCGCCAGGCCAACGAGATGACGGTCAGCCTCGCCATGATCGAGACGACGGCGGCCCTCGCGGCGGTCGACGACATCCTCGCCGTGCCGGGAATCGACGGCGTCTTCGCCGGCCCCTCCGACCTCTCCATCACGCTGCTGAAGGGCGAGAAGCTCGACCCGAACAATCAGGTGGTGAAGGACGCCTTCGCCAAGATCATGACCGCAGCGAAGAAGGCCGGAAAGCTCACCGGCTGCTACGCGCCGAGCCCGGAGCGGGCCAAGGAGCTCGCCGCCGAGGGCTGGGGCTTCATCACGCTGATCAACGACAGCCTGATGGTGCGCGGCGGGGCGCAGAACGCGCTGCAGGTCGTGCGCGGCTGATGGCCGTCGCGATCGATGGCCGGGCTCGGCCCGGCCATCGGGCTCCCTCACGCCGACCCGCCCGTCGTCTCTAAGTCTGATGGCGACGTTCTGCCGGGCCCGGGCGCCCGGCGCCCGGCCTCACCCCAGCGCCTTCAGGAACCCCGCGAAGCGCATCAGCCCCTCCGGCCAGGGACCATGGCCGGAGGCAGCGTTGATGTGGCCGGCGTCTCCCGCATCCGCCACCGCCGCGCCCCAGGCATAGCCGAAGTCCTCGGCCCGTTCGTACGAGCAGTGCGGGTCGGTGCGGCTCGCCACCAGCACCGAGGGGAAGGGCAGGGGATCGCGCGGGATCGGGGCGAAATGCCGCTCGATCTCGGGAATGTCCGGGTGCTCCTCGATGTCGGGCAAGCCCACCAGGAAGCCGCCCGCGACGAGCCCCTGGGGAAAGAGCGGCGCGGCATGGGCGATGGTCACCACGCCCAGCGAATGGCCGACGAGGATGACGGGCCGCGAGCAGGAGGCGACGGCGGTGGCGAGATTGTCGACCCAGCGGGCCTTGTCCGGCTTGTGCCAGTCGCCGAGATGGACGCGCCGCGCCGTCGGGAGCTTCGCCTCCCAGCGGGACTGCCAGTGATCCTCGGCGGAGTTCGTGTAGCCGGGAACGATGAGGATGTCGGCGTCGGCGGTGCGCATGGGTCAGAGAACTTCCACGGATTCGTGGCCGGCGGCCCGGCGCAGTTTCGCATCGAGGGTGGCGAGGGGAAGGCCACGGCGACGGGCCAGCTCGAGATAGCTGGCGTCGTAGGCGGACAGATGGTGCCGGCGCGCCAGATCCGCCACGCCGCCCCACGGAGACGCCGCGCCGTCCTGGTCGACCGAGACCGCGACCTTGGCGAAATCCATCAGAAGCGCGGCGAGCACCTCGCTGTCGAACCGGCCGCGACGGTGTGCCTGCAGCGCGCCGTTGACGACCTCGAGACGCCAGATGGCCGGCACGACGGCCCCCTCCGTCAGGGCGCGGACCACGAGGTCGGCCGCTCCACCGACCATTTCGTCCGGCAGGAAGGCCGCGAGCATGCAGGAGGCGTCGAGGACGACCGCCGTCATCGCCGGCCGTCGTCGCGCCAGGACAGGATCTCGTCGACCGTCACGTCGCCCCCCTTGAGCACGCCGGGTTGCGACAGGCGGGCGCGGATGCGTTCGAGGGCTTCGATACCCGGATTGGCGGCGTCGTCGCGGTCGGGCACCAGCCTGACGACATGCTTGCCGTTGCGCGTGATGCGAATCTCCTCGCCGCGCTCCACGCGGTCGACGAGTTCCGACAGTCTCTGCTTGGCTTCAAAGATGCCGATGGTGGTCACGAGCCTAGTCCTATCCAGTCTGGCTGGATAGTATCACGCCTCGCCGTTTTCCGTCACGCTTCCCCGAAAACCCGGCGGAAGATCGTGTCGACGTGCTTCAGGTGATAGCCGAGGTCGAACTTCTCCTCGAGCTCGGCCTCCGACAGCGCCGCGCGCACTTCCGGGTCGGCCTTCAGCAGGGTCAGGAACTCGCCCTCGCCGCGCCAGACCGGCATGGCGTTGCGCTGGACCAGCCGGTAGGAATCCTCGCGACTGACGCCCTTCTGGGTGAGGGCGAGCAGGACGCGCTGCGAATGGACGAGGCCGCCGAGGCGGTCGAGGTTCTTCTGCATCTGGGCGGGATAGACCAGCAGCTTGTCGACGACGCCGGTGAGGCGGACGAGCGCGAAGTCGAGGGTCACGGTGGCGTCGGGGCCGATCATGCGCTCGACGGAGGAGTGCGAGATGTCGCGCTCGTGCCAGAGGGCGACGTTCTCCATGGCCGGCAGGGCCATGCCGCGGACGAGGCGGGCGAGACCCGTGAGGTTCTCGGTCAGCACCGGATTGCGCTTGTGCGGCATGGCCGAGGAGCCCTTCTGGCCCTCGGAGAAGAACTCCTCGGCCTCCAGCACCTCGGTGCGCTGCAGGTGGCGGATCTCGGTGGCGAGGCGTTCGATGCAGGAGGCCACCACGCCGAGGGTGGCGAAGAACATGGCGTGGCGATCGCGCGGGATGACCTGCGTCGAGACCGGCTCGACCTTCAGCCCCATGGCCTTGGCGACATGCTCCTCCACCCGCGGGTCGATCTGCGCGAAGGTGCCGACGGCGCCCGAGATGGCGCAGGTGCGGACCTCCTCGCGGGCCGCCTCGAGGCGGGCGAGGCAGCGGTCGAACTCGGCATAGGCCTGGGCGAGCTTGACGCCGAAGGTGGTCGGCTCGGCGTGGATGCCGTGGGAGCGGCCGATGGTCGGCGTCATCTTGTGTTCGAAGGCGCGGCGCTTGAGGGCGGCGAGCAGGGCCTTCACGTCGGCGATGAGGAGGTCGGAGGCGCGCACGAGCTGGACGTTGAAGCAGGTGTCGAGCACGTCCGACGAGGTCATGCCCTGGTGGACGAAACGCGAGTCCGGGCCGATGAACTCGGCGAGGTGGGTGAGGAAGGCGATGACGTCGTGCTTCACCTCGCGCTCGATGGCGTCGATGCGCGCGACGTCGAAGGTGACGTCCTTGGCCCGCGCCCAGATGTTGGCGGCGGATTCCTTCGGAATGACGCCGAGCTCGGCGAGGGCGTCGCAGGCGTGGGCCTCGATCTCGAACCAGATGCGGAATTTGGTCTGCGGGTCCCAGATGGCGGTCATTTCGGCGCGGGAATAGCGCGGGATCATGGGACGGGCCTCGGCGGTGTCTCGGATGCGCGCGGCTTAGCAGGGTTGGGCGGGAGCGGCAATCGGCCGGCGCTCAGCGCCGGTGCCAGCGCCAGAACAGGAAGGCTGCGAGCGCGGGCAGGGCGGCGCCCCAGGGCCACCACAGGCGGAAGGCGGTGGTGACGTAGAGGTAGAGCGCGCCGGCGGCGCCGACGAGGTGGTGGAGGACGGACATGTCGCCGTCGTGGTCCTCGGCGAAGGCGAGGGAGCGGGAGTGGACCGCGAAGACGAGGCCCGGCGCCACGAGCATGACGAGGAGCGTGCCGACGAAGGCGAGGCCGATCCAGAGGGCGAGCGGCGGGGCGGCGTAGCGGGCGCGAAGCCGTTCCAGCCCCCACCAGAGCAGCGCCATGCCCGGCAGCAGCGGCAAGGATTGCAGACAGACGACCGACAGGCTGCGCCAGGAGGGCGCGTGGCCCGCCATCAGCGTCACGACCGCCGCAGCGACGAAGGCGACCGCCGTCACCAGGAGCCCGGCGCGCAGCGCCCGCATCCAGACGCGGGGCGTCGCGGGGCGGGGAGAGGGGGCGCGCGCAGACTTCGCCGCCGGCTTTCGCCGGGGACGGGCGGGCGCCTTGCGGGCGGGTTCCGCCGCATCACGGTCGAGAGCTGCGCTGCGATTCGCCATGGCCCGAGACTAGCCCGAACCCGGTTGACGCCTCCTGAATGGCACCGCGCTTATCCCCACCGGACGGGGCGGGGCGATCCTTCGCGAAGAAGAGCCGGCCGGGGTGGCCGGCCCGGGATTTGCGAGGATGTCCATGTCCTTCTCGGTGGTGAATCACAGGCTGTGTCTCGACGGGCGGCCCGTCGCCTTCAGGCAGTCCCCTCACGGGGGGCGGGCGATGAAGCCGCGCCATCTCATCCTGCACTACACGGCCGGGCTCACGGCGCCCTCGGCGGTGGGCTGGTTCCTGGACCCGAAGGCCAAGGCCTCGGCCCATCTGGTGCTCGACCGGGACGGCGCGGTGACGCAGATGATGGCCTTCGACCGCACCTGCTGGCATTGCGGGCAGAGCACTTGGCAGGGGGTGAGCGGCCTCAACAGCCAGTCGATCGGCATCGAGATGGTCAATGCCGGCCGGCTCTCGAAAGGTGCGGGCGGGCGCTGGCGGACCTGGACGGGGGATGCCGTGCCCGACGGGGAGGTGGTCGTCGCCCGCCACCGGCATGAAAGCGTGGAGGCCGGCTGGCACGCCTATCCGGCGGCGCAGGTGGCGGCGGTGGTGGCGATCGGCCGGGCGCTCAGGGCCGTCTACGGCTTTGCCTCGGTGCTCGGCCACGAGGACATCGCGCCGCGCCGCAAGGTGGATCCGGGCCCGGCCTTTCCGCTGGCGGATGTGACGGCGCGGATCCTGGAGCGGGGATAGAGCGGTCGGGGGGAGACTGGATCACCCGGGGGTGGCGGTGAGGAGCGCCGCCGCTTCACCTCTCCCCGGCGGGGAGAGGTGAAGGCGGTGCCACGGCCCCGAAAACTCACACCATGGTGCCGCGGGCGGTCTCGGCCGCCGAGCGGATGGCGCCGATGGCGGTGCCGTACCGGGCCGGGCCGCCCTTGAACACGGCGGAGCCGGCGACCAGCACGGTCGCGCCGGCGGCGGCGACCAGCGGGGCGGTCTCCGGCGTCACGCCGCCGTCCACCTCGATGACGATGTCACGGCCCGCCACCATCTGCCGGATTTCGGCGATCTTCTCGACCTGCGACCCGATGAAGGCTTGGCCGCCGAAGCCGGGATTGACGGTCATGACCAGCACGAGGTCGAGAAGGTCGAGCACATGGGCGATGGTGCTCGCGGGCGTCCCAGGGTTCAGCGCCACGCCGGCCTTCTTGCCGAGGGCCCGGATCGCCTGCAGCGAGCGGTGGAGGTGGGGGCCGGCCTCGGCATGGACGGTGATGAGGTCGGCGCCGGCCTTGGCGAAGGCCTCGAGATAGGGGTCCGCGGGCGCGATCATCAGGTGGACGTCGAAGACCTTGGCCGAATGCGGGCGCAGCGCCTTCACCACGTCGGGGCCGAAGGTGATGTTCGGCACGAAATGGCCGTCCATCACGTCGAGATGGATCCAGTCGGCACCCGCCGCATCCACGGCGCGCACCTCGTCGCCGAGCCTGGCGAAATCCGCGGCGAGAACGGAGGGGGCGATGAGAATGGGGCTGGTCATGGCGGGGTCTCGCAGGAGGGCCGAGGCGCCCGGTAGCATGCGGCAAGGTGCGCGGGCAACGAGGGTCTGCCATCGCTTGCGGTGGGGCGGGCTCCCCGGCAATGTTGCGCCGCCCCCAGACATGTGATGCCCGCGGCGACGGATCAATGACCGACATTCACGACGTAATCGTTCTCGGCGCCGGCATGGTCGGCGTCTCGACCGCGCTCCATGCGCGCATGCGCGGGCTCAACGTGGTGCTCGTCGACCGGCGCCAGCCGGGCGAGGAGACGAGCTACGGTAATTCCGGCGTCATCGACGGCGGCAATCTCTATCCGGTGGCGATGCCGCGCGACGTGCCGACGCTGTTCCAGCACGCGCTGAACCGCCAGACCGCCTCGCATTACCACATCGGCGCGCTGCCGAAGGTCGCGCGGTGGATGTTCGACTACTGGCGCTGGTCCGCGCCGGCCAAGCTCGAGGAGACGGCGCGGGTCATGCGGCCCTTCTTCGCCCAGGCGGTGGAGACCCATCGCGAACTGATGGCGGTGGCGGGCGCCGAGCGCTTCTTCCGCCAGACGGGCTGGCTGGAGCTCTATCGCCGTCCCGAGAGCCTCGCCGCGCAGGATCGCCGCCTCGCCCTGTCGCGCGAATTCGGCATCGACAACGTCAAGCTCACTCACGACGAGACGCTGGAGCTCGAGCCGCACCTGAAGGGCGCCTTCGCCGGCTCCATCTGGTGCAAGGGCGCCGACACCGTGTCGAGCCCTGGCGGCGTGACCAAGGCCTATGCCGAGGCCTTCGTGAAGGCCGGCGGCCGCTTCGCCATCGGCGACGCCATGACGGTGGAGAAGGTCGAGGGCGGCTACCGGGTGCAGACCCATGACGGCCCGGTCACCGCCCGGCAGGTGGTGGTGGCGCTCGGCATCTGGTCCAAGGCGCTGGTGGCGAAGTTCGGCTATTCCGTGCCGCTCTCGGCCAAGCGCGGCTATCACCGCCACTACAAGCCCGCCGGCAACGCCTTCCTCAACCGTCAGGTCTGCGACGAGGACGTCGGCTACGTGCTCTGTCCGATGGAACAGGGCATCCGGCTGACCACCGGCGTCGAGATTGCGCTGCCCGACGCGCCGGCGACGCCGGTGCAGGTGGATCGCGCCTTCCGCTCGGCCAAGGACCTGTTCGACCTCGGCGAGCCGGTGGAGGCGGAGCCCTGGATGGGGCGGCGGCCGGCGACGCCGGATTCGCGCCCGGTCGTCGGGGCGGCGCCGCGTCACGAGGGCCTGTGGTTCGCCTTCGGCCACGGCCACTGGGGCTTCACGCTGGGACCGGCCACCGGCAAGGCGCTCGCGATCGCCATGCAGGGCGCGCCGCAGCCGCTGGATCTGTCACCCTACCGCATCGACCGCTGGTGAGCGCCGTCAGACGGTGACGTCGAGGAGCCGGGCGGCGGGCTGGAACGCCGCGGCACCCGGGGACGAAGGGAGTGCCGCTTCCCCGGCGCGGATCCGTTCGGCGAGGCTTTCCCCGAAGGTCACGGCGGGCTCCGGCACGCGGCCGGCCTTCCTGTCGAGCTGTTCCTGCTTCACCGGATCGCGGGTCGGGTTCTCGGGATCGAGCCCGCGCTTGGCGTTGCTGACGTCCGTGCAGTCGGCGCAGGGATAGCCGTTGACCATCTCGATCATGGGGCGACACGTCCGGTGAGTGACGCCCGTGCTTCGGGGCGCGGGGCAGTGTCGTTACGACCCCGCGCGCCATCCGTCCGGACATGGTGAAGAGGCGGTGAACGCCGCTTCAGACGGTGATGTCGAACATGCGGGCCGAAGGCATGACCGCGGCGGCATTGGGGGATCGGGGGGGCTGCCGCTCCGCAGCCTCGGCGGCGCGGCGCATCTCGGCGATGCGGCTGTCGTAGACGACGGCCGGCTCCTCGGTTCGGGCGGCAGCGGTCGAGGTGGCGACCTCCTCCTCGCGCCTGGCGGTTTCCTCGGCGAGGCGGGCTTCTTCCGCCCGGCGCGCCTCTTCGGCGCGGCGATATTCATCCGCACGCCGGGACGTATCGATCCCTGCGGCGCTGGGGCCTGTCGTGCTCACCATGGGCGGCACCTCCTGGTGTCCACCCCGTCCGGGGCCGAAGAAGACACAGGCGACGACGAGAAGCGAGGGCCGGCTTTCCGCGTGGTGAAGCGGCGGTAAAGTCGCGGCTGTCAGCGGCCGCCGTAAACCTGTCTCCAGGAGGGCAGGGCGCCGGGGAAGGGCAGGGCCTCCGCCTCGTAGACGGCGCGGGCGCAGGCGCGCGCCAGCACCGAGGCGGCGGTGAAGCCGATGGCCGCCATGTCGCGGGCATAGTCGGCGACGGGAACGGCGCCCGTGGCCGCGGCGAAGACCGTGTCGCCGTCGAGGGGGGTATGGATCGGCCGGATGGCGCGGCCGAGCCCGTCCTGCGCCATGACGGCGAGATGGGTCGTCTGGCCCTTGTCGAGCACGGCGTCGGTGACGACGAGGGCGATGGTTGTGTTCTCGGGACGCGCGCCCTTCAGCTTCAGCGCATGGGCGTCCGCCGGCCAGGGGTAGGGCAGGCCGCGGCCGCCGAACTCGCCGCCGACCTCGTCCGTCGCGGCCCAGAAACGGCCCGAGGCGCCGATGGTGGCGCTGCCGACCGCGTTGACGATGACGATGGCTCCGACCCGGTGGCCCGACGCGGAGACGGCCGAGGCCGAGCCGACGCCGCCCTTGAGGTCGGCGGTGGTGGCGCCGGTGCCGGCGCCGACCGTGCCGAGGGGGACGGGATCCGCGGTGGCGGCGGCCGCCGCCTGGTAGCCGAGGTCGCGATAGGGCGAGAACCGGCCCCAGGCCTTGTCTCCGCCGGAGAGGAGGTCGAAGACGATGGCGCCGGGCACGATCGGCACCAGCATGGAGCCGATGGGGAAGCCCCGGCCGTTCTCGGCGAGCCAGGCGCTGACCCCGCCGCAGGCGTCGAGGCCGAAGGCCGAGCCGCCGGAGAGCACCACGGCGTCCACCGTCTGCACGGTCTTGTCGGGGCGCAGGAGCTCGGTGTCGCGGCTGCCCGGCGCGCCGCCGCGCACGTCGACGGCGCAGGTGGCGGGCCTGTCGAAGACGATCGCCGTGGTGCCGGTGCCGCGGGCGATGTCGGTGGCGTGGCCCACCTTGAGGCCGGGAATGTCGGTGAGGCTGTTGAAGGTCATGCTGCACTGCCGTCGTGGGTCATCACGCGGCATCACGCCTCTGCGATTGGGGCAAGTCAACGCTTCCGTCGGGTCCGCCGCACATATAGACAGCCGTGAATGAACGACGTGCGGCGGCGGCCGCGAACGGGGCGAAATCGGAATGCCTGACGTCACCCTCACCGCGGCCCTGCTCGCGGGGCTCGTGAGCTTCCTGTCGCCCTGCGTGCTGCCGCTGGTGCCGCCCTACCTCGTCTATCTCACCGGCGCGACGCTGGACGACCTCGCCGAGGCGGAGGCGAACCCGGCCCTGGTCCGCCGCGCCGTGCTGCTCGCCCTCGTCTTCGTCGCCGGCTTCTCCACGGTCTTCGTCGCCATGGGCGCCTCGGCCTCGCTCATCGGCCACTACGTGCGCATCTATTCCGGCACCCTGTCGATGGTGGCGGGCGTGCTGATCATCGTCATGGGCCTGCATTTCCTCGGCCTGTTCCGCATTCCTCTGCTCTACCGCCAGGCGAAGATCGACATGGCCCCGCCCAGGGCCGGCCCGACCGGGGCCTATCTCATGGGCCTCGCCTTCGCCTTCGGCTGGACGCCCTGCATCGGCCCGGTGCTGGCGGCGATCCTGGCGGTGGCGGCCTCGGAGATGACCCTGCACAAGGGGGCCCTGCTGCTGGCGGTCTATTCGCTCGGCCTCGGCATCCCCTTCGTCCTCGCCGCCTTCGCCATCAAGCCCTTCCTGCGGTTTGCCGCCTCCATCCGCGGCCGGCTGCGGGTGGTCGAGATGGTGATGGGCGGGCTTCTGGTGCTCACCGGGCTCGCCTTCCTCACCGGGCAGATGTCGACGGTGGCCTTCTGGCTGCTCGAGACCTTTCCTGCCCTTGGGGCTATTGGCTGAACGGTATTCTGGTCAGTCTTTATTTACGCTACGTCACTCGCGCAGGCCTTGTGCCATCAAGACACGGCAATTTTTACAGAAATTTTAGGACAAACCCACCGCAATGGGCGCAAGCGAGGCAGGAGTCTTCGCGAACCAGCCAGGATGGTGGGAAACATGTCTTCGATGGAGAGGCCGCAACGGCCATCCGCCCGCAACATGATCCGCCGCGCCGTGCGGCGTTTGCATGCCGACCGGGCTGCAGGCGTTTCCGCGATGTTCGCCGTGGCCCTCGTGCCCCTGATGGGCATGGTCGGCGGCGCAGTCGATTACACCCGGGCCTCGGGCCAGCAGGCGCGCCTGCAGAACGCGCTGGACGTGGCGACGCTCGCCGCGACACGCTCCGTGACCGCCAACTCGACCGAGGCGCAGATCACCCAGCTCGTGATGAAGCATCTTGCGGGCAACATCGACTTCGCGAGCCAGGTCAGCGTCACCGTCACGCTCAACGTCGCGGCACGGTCGGTGCAGTCGCGGGCGACCTATGCCTATCAGCCCTATCTCCTGCCGGTGGTCGGCATTTCCACCATTCCGATCGGGGCGGCGTCGTCCTCGCAGCTCGGCCGCGCCTTCCTCGAGGTGGCCCTCGTCCTCGACAATTCCGGCTCCATGGCAGGGTCGCGCATCACCACGCTGCGAACGGCCTCGGCGGACCTCGCCCGCAAGGTCCTCGACATGGCCTACATGGCCGGCGACACCAAGGTCGCCGTCGTCCCCTTCGCCTCCATGGTCAACGTGGGCGCGACGAATTCCGACGCGAGCTGGATCGACAGCCAGGGCCAGTCGCCCATCCACAATGAGAATTTCGCGACCCCGGCCAAACGGCTGCAGCTGTATTCGCAGATGCAGGGCGTCAGCTGGGGCGGCTGCGTCGAGGCGCGGCCCTCGCCGCACGACGTGACGGACACGCCGCCGACCTCCGGCAACGCCGCGACGCTCTTCGTGCCGAGCTTCGCGCCCGACGAGCCCGACGAGGGCGTCTGGTCCGGCTTCTACAACAGCTACATATCCGACGGCACCTGCCAGTCGGGGCTCGGCACCGGCGCGCTCGCCCGCCAGCAGCGCGTCTGCAAGTACAACGGCGCGACGCCCGACCAGTCGCTCGCCAACGGCACGCGGCGCGGGCCGAACCAGCTGTGCGATTCCAATCCGATCATCCCGCTGACCCACAGTCAGACGACGCTGGCGACGGCCCTCGCGGGGATGCCGGCCTATGGCGGCACCAACCTGCACGAGGCGGTGATGTGGGGCTGGCGGACGCTGTCGCCAGATCCGCCGTTCACGGAGGGGCGCGCCTACACCGACACGCAGAACCGCAAGATCATGGTGATGATGACCGACGGCGCGAACGACGCGATCGGCCTGCCGACGATGAACGGCTCGTTCTATTCGGCCTACGGCTTCTCGGCGGCGGGCCGGCTCGGCACCACCTCGAGCAACAAGGCCGACATCGTCGCCAAGATGAACGAGAAGACGCTGACCGCCTGCGCCAACGCCAAGGCGGCGGGCATCCAGATCTACACGGTGGCCTTCTATGTCACCGACGCCAACGCCCGCAGCATCCTGCAGCAGTGCGCCTCGACCCCGGCCATGGCGCTGGTCGCCGATTCCGACCAGGCGCTGACCAACGCCTTCGACGAGATCGGCAACCACATCAGCCGCCTGCGCCTGACGAACTGACGGCCCCGGCGCACGCCGAAAAGAAAAGCCCGCCCGAAGCGATCCGGGCGGGCTTCCTCTTTCGCGCTCCGTCGGGAGCGAGGATCAGTTGGTGGTCGGGTTCTCGAAGTAGGAGACCTTGCCGTCCGGGCCGGCGCGCCAGGTGTACATGACGTAGTCGGCGCGGGTGATGTCACCCTTCTTGTCGTAGGAGATGTCGCCGATCACCGTCTTGAAGACATGGCCGGTGCGCATGAACTCGGCGATCTTCTTGGGGTCGACCGAGTTGGTGGCGACCGCCGCCTGCTGGAAGATCTGCACGGCGGCGTAGCTGTAGAGCGTGTAGGCCTGCGGCTCGAAGCGACGGGCGGTGCGGAACTTCTCGACGACCGCACGGGCCTCGGGACGGTTGCGCGGGTCCGGCGGGAAGGTCATGAGCGTGCCGACGGCGCCGGGGCCGGCGATGGCGGCGAACTCGTTGTCGGCGATGCCGTCACCCGACATGAGCGGGGCGCTGACGCCCTGGTCGCGCATCTGGCGGACGATCAGGCCGCCCTCGGTGTGCAGGCCGCCCCAGTAGACGACGTCGACATTGGCCGCCTTGAGCTTGGAGATGAGCGCCGAGAAGTCCTTCTCGCCGGTGTTGACGCCTTCGTAGATGACCTCCTTGAGGCCGGCGGCGTTCATCGCCTTCTGCGTCTCGTCGGCGAGGCCTTTGCCGTAGGTCGTCTTGTCGTGGACGATGGCGACGCGCTTGCCGGCGAACTGACGGGCGAGATAGGCGCCGGCGACGGCGCCCTGCTGGTCGTCGCGGCCGCAGGTGCGGAAGACGTTCCAGAGGCCGCGCTCGGTGTAGCGCGGGTTGGTCGAGGCCGGGGTGATGGCGACGATGCCGTTCTCGGCATAGACCTCGGAGGAGGGGATCGAGACGCCCGAGTTGAAGTGGCCGACGACGAACTTGACGCCGTCGCCGACGAACTTGTTGGCGACGCTCACGCCCTGGCGGGGATCGGAGACGTCGTCACCGACCGAGAGCTGGATGCGCTGGCCGAGAATGCCGCCGGCAGCGTTGATGTCTTCCACCGCCTGTTCGACACCCTGGCGCAGCTGCGCGCCGAAGGAGGCGTTCGGGCCGGTGATCGGACCGGCGACACCGAGACGGATCTGCGCCTGGGCGGGAACCGCCAGTGCGAGACCGAGGCCGAGCGTCAGCCCGGCGAGGAGTTTGGTCTTCATGTCTCATCCTTCCCTGGAGGGGTCACGAGGGGCACGAACCTTCGCGGGGGACGGCGAAGCCGCCCTTGGGAAGGGATCGAACACCCTTTCGTGCGACTTGTCAGCCCGTCCGGACGCGCCCGATGCGTCATCGGGGTTTTTCCGGAGGGGAGGACAGCGGGACCGGCCGTTCAGCCCAGGTGAGGGGGCCGGTGCGTTGGTAGAGCCACCAGTACTGGTGGACCATCTGGTCGGCGCGCGTGGCGCGCCAGGACACGAGGCCGATGGCGGTGACGATGACGGTGTCGACGATGTAGTAGCGCAGCGACAAAAGCGTGCCCTCGAACAGCGCGAAGTGGGCGAAGCGCACGGCGAGGCCGAGGATGAGCAGGTAGGCGACCGTCTCAGGGATGCCGCGCCAGGTCTGCGCGCAGGCGCGGCCCGTCATCACGGCGAGCCAGCCGCCGAGGACCAGCGTGACCAGCAGGAACAGCCAGATGGACGGCTCCTCGTAGAGAATGCCCTGCATCAGTGCCGCCCTCCCTCGAGATAGGCGGCGCGGACCTCCTCGCGGGCGAGCAGCTCCTTGCCCGTGCCCTGCATGGTGACGGCGCCGTTGACCAGCACGTAGCCGCGATGGGCGAGCTTCAGCGCGTGATAGGCGTTCTGCTCGACCAGGAAGACGGTGAGGCCCTCCTGCCGGTTCAGTTCGCGGATGGCGTTGAAGATGCCGGCGACGATGAGCGGGGCGAGGCCGAGGGAGGGCTCGTCGAGCAGCAGCAGCTTCGGCCGGCTCATCAGGGCGCGGGCGATGGCGAGCATCTGCTGTTCGCCGCCGGAGAGCGTGCCGCCGCGCTGCTCGCGCCGCTCCTTCAGGCGGGGGAAGAGGGCGAAGACCTTGTCGAGGTCGTCGGCGAAATGGGCGGGATCGGTGAGCGTCGCCCCCATCTGGAGGTTCTCGTAGACCGACATGCGCGGGAAGATGCGCCGGCCCTCGGGCGACTGGGCGATGCCCATGCGCATGATCTGGTGGGTCGGCAGCCGCGTGATGTCCTGGCCGTCGTAGACGATGGAGCCGCGGCGGGCCTGGGGACTGCCGCAGATGGTCATCATCAGCGTCGACTTGCCGGCGCCGTTGGCGCCGATCAGCGTGACGATCTCGCCCTTGGCGACGTCGATGTCGATGCCCTTGAGGGCCTGGATGGCGCCGTAGAAGGTCTCGACGCCGCGGGCGGTCAGCAGCGCCGTCACAGCCCCACCTCCGCCTCGACCTTCTCGACCTCGGAATCGTCGACGCCGAGATAGGCGGCGATGACCTTGGGGTCCTCGCGCACGGCCGCCGGCGCGCCGTCCGAGATCTTGATGCCGTAGTCGAGGACGACGACGTGGTCGGAAATCTCCATGACGACGCTCATGTCGTGCTCGATGAGCAGGAGCGAGGTGCCGTGCTCCTTGCGGATGAAGCGCAGCAGGTCGTTGAGCACCAGGCTCTCGCGCGGGTTGAGGCCGGCCGCCGGCTCGTCGAGGCAGAGGAGCTCGGGCTCGGTGCACATGGCGCGGGCGATCTCGAGGGCGCGCTGCGGTCCGTAGGAGAGGTCGCCGGCGGGATCGTCGGCGCGGTCGGTGAGGCCGCACTTGTCGAGCCAGTAGGCCGCCTTCTCGATGGCCTGGCGCTCGGCGCGGCCATAGGAGGGCAGGCCGAGGATGCCGCCGATCGACCAGCCGGAGGCGCTCATCAGCGGGTTGTGCTGGGCCACCAGCAGGTTCTCCAGCACGGTCATGCCGGAGAAGAGGCGGATGTTCTGGAAGGTGCGCGCGACCTTCGCAACCTGGGCGATGCGGAAGTCGGGCAGGCGTTCCAGGAGATGGGTGCGCCCGTCGGCGTGGCGCATGGTGATGCGCCCCTGGCTCGGCTTATAGAAGCCGGTGATGCAGTTGAAGACCGTGGTCTTGCCGGCGCCGTTGGGCCCGATGACGGCGGTGATCTCGCCGCGGCGCGCCTCGAAGGAGAGGTCGTTGACGGCGATGAGGCCGCCGAAGCGCATGGTCAGATGTTCGACGGACAGGATGGCCTCGCTCACCCGTGACCCTCCTTCACGTGGGCGGAGGACACGGCCCGGCGGCTCTTCAGGAAGGCGGTGGGCATGCGCGTGGAAACGAAGCCGCGCGGCTTCCACACCATGATGGCGACCATGGCGAGGCCGAAGATGAGCATGCGGTACTGGGCCGGGTCGAAGTCGTTGCCGAAGATGGCCTTCAGCCAGTCGAGCTCGCGCAGGAGTTCGGTGCCGCCGATCATGGCGACGGCGGCGATGGCGGTTCCGATGAGCGAGCCCATGCCGCCGAGGACGACGATGGCGAGGATCACCGCCGACTCCATGAAGGTGAAGCTCTCGGGCGAGATGAAGCCCTGGCGGGCGGCGAAGAAGGAGCCGGCGAAGCCGCCGAACATGGCGCCGATGGCGAAGGCGGTGAGCTTGGTGTTGACCGTGTTGATGCCGAGGGAGCGGCAGGCGATCTCGTCCTCGCGCAGGGCCTCCCAGGCGCGGCCTACGGGCAGCTTGCGCAGGCGGTTCGACACCCAGGCGGTGAGGAGGGCGAGGCAGACGATGACGTAGTAGAGGAAGATGGTGCGGTGGACGGGCGAGAACTCGAAGCCGAACCGCGCCGCGAAGCCCGAATCCGAGGCGTTGAAGGGAATGCCGAAGAAGGAGGGCCGGGGGATCGTCGAGATGCCCTCGTAGCCGTTGGAGAAGGCGGTCCAGTTGATCAGGACGAGGCGGATGATCTCGCCGAAGGCCAGCGTCACGATGGCGAGATAGTCTCCGCGCAATCGCAAGACCGGGAAGCCGAGCAGCACCCCCCAGAAGGCGGCGAGGATGCCGGCGATGGGCAGGCAGATCCAGAAGGCCCAGACGCCGAGGCCGGGGAAGGTCGCCGGGATCACCTTGGTGGCGATGAGGGCATAGGCATAGGCACCGACCGCGTAGAAGGCGACGTAGCCGAGGTCGAGCAGGCCGGCGAGGCCGACGACGATGTTCAGGCCCCAGGCCAGCATCACGTAGATGAGGATCTGGATGCCGAAATTGTCGATCCATTTCAGCGCACCGGAGCCCCCGGTGAGCGACAGGATCATCATCGGATAGACGAAGAGGGCGACGAGGGCCGCCGGCGGCAGGCCGTTGCGGATCACGACCCGGACGGTGGGCGGGACCAGGCCCCAGAGGAGGTGCGACCCGATGGCGGCCGTCGTCTCGGGCTGGACCCGGGACCGCCACAGGGAGAGCAGGAAGCGGCCGGCCCAGACCAGCAGCACGACGACGGCGAGCAGGTCCCAGCGCGGCTCGACGATGAGCCGGTTCTGCATGTCCTGCGTCGTCTTGAAGGCGAGCAGGGGGCCGAAGACGCCGACCGCGATGATGGCGGCGAAGAGCGCGTCCTTCATGGCGCGGGCCACGGGGGAGGGGGCGGCCGGTGCGGTGTCCAGGGGCATGGCCACGGCGTCAGACCTTCTCGACGTCGGGACGGCCGAGGATGCCCTGAGGCATGAAGATCAGCACGATCGCGAGGATGGAGAAGGCGGCGACGTCCTTGTACTCGACCGAGAAATAGGCCGACCAGAACACCTCGATGAGGCCGATCAGGAGGCCGCCGAGCACGGCGCCGGGCAGCGAGCCGATGCCGCCGAGCACCGCGGCGGTGAAGGCCTTCACCCCCGGCGTGAAGCCGTCGGAGAAGTTCACCACGCCGTAATAGACGAGGTAGAGCGTGCCGGCGACGGCGGCGAGCGCCGCGCCCATGACGAAGGTGATGGAGATGGTGCGGTCGACGTCGACGCCGAGGAGCGCCGCCATCTTGCGGTCCTGCTCGCAGGCGCGCTGGGCCCGCCCGAGCGGCGTCTTGGCGACCACCCACCAGAACACGGCGAGGAGCGCCGCCGTGACCACGACGATGAGGATCTGCTTGTAGGACAGCGTCACCTGATAGCCGCCTGCGGCGGACAGGACGAAGACGTTGTTGAGGATGGGGTCGATGGCCTTGTTGCGCGGGCCCTGGGCGACCTGGACGAAGTTGGACAGGACGATCGACATGCCGATGGCGGAGATCAGCGGGGCGAGGCGGAAGGACCCGCGCAGCGGCCGGTAGGCGACCCGCTCGATGGTCCAGCTGACCAGCGAGGTGAAGACCATGGCGACGATCAGCACGATCATCAGGGCGATGAGGATGGACCCGACGCCGAGCCAGGTGGTGAGGATCATCAGCGCGATGAGCGCGATGAAGGTCGAGACCATGAAGACGTCGCCATGGGAGAAGTTCACCATGCCGATGATGCCGAACACCATCGTGTAGCCGATGGCGATGAGACCGTAGATCGATCCGAGCGTGACGCCATTGATCAGCTGCTGGAAGAAGACTTCCATGCCGTCACCTTCCCATGTTCCCCTCCGGCGCGGGATAGCGCCGTGACGGTCTGCGGCGCCGGCCACCTCTGCGGGCGGTCCATGCGGCGAAGCCGACGGCCTATCGGTAGCAAGCGTCCGGAGAAGTCACAATGGCGGCGTGGGCTTTATTCACACGCCGGCTCTCAACCTTAATCACCGAGAATTCACCGCCGGAGGTTGGCTCCGGAGCCGGGTCGGGCCTATACCTCTCGGGACACAGAGGATTGTGCATGGATGGCGGAGCCAGCCGCTCGATGATTCCGGGAGTGCGCGCGGCCTCCCCGCAGGCCTATCGCGACGGCATGGCGCACGTCGCCGGTCATGTCCACGTGATCACCACCGCAGGTCCCGCCGGCACGAGCGGCTTCACCGCCATCGCCGTCGCTTCCGTCTCGGACGAACCGCCGACCCTCCTGGTCTGCCTCAACCGCAAGTCGGTCAACGGCGCCCTGATCGCCAGCAACGGCGTCTTTGCCGTCAACGCCCTGCCGGCCGGCGCCGAGGGCCTGGCGGAGACCTTCGCCGGTCGCCGCGGCCATGCGGGGGCCGAGCGCTTTTCCGAGGGCAGCTGGTCGCCGCTCGCCACGGGAGCGCCGATGCTGGAAACGGCTCTCGTCACCTTCGACTGCCGTCTCGTGGAAATGCGCGCCATGGCGACGCACCACATCCTCATCGGTCAGGTGGAGGCGGTGAGAATCGGTCCCGCGGGGCCGGCACTGGCCTATTTCGACAGGGCGTACCGGCCGATCCCGCGCTGAGGGGGGAAGCGGGGCGAGCTCTGCCGCGCTATCCTGCGGGCGCAGGTCATTCCGGGAGATCGCCATGAGCGTCGCGGATCCGTCGTCGCCCTTCAGCAGCATCAAGGCCATCGACTACACCGTCATCCTCGTGCGCGACATGGATGCGATGCGCGACTTCTACGGCCGAATCATGGGCTTCGCCGTCGACCGGGTACTCGCGCCGAACTGGATCGAATACCGGGTAGGCGGCAACATCCTGACCCTTGCCAGACCATCGCGCGTGGCCGGCGACAAGCCGACGCCGCCGGGCAGTGCCTCGTTGCAACTCGCCTTCAAGGTCTCGGTTGCGGATGTCGACCGCTGCGCCGCCGAACTCGTGCGGAACGGCATCACGCTGGTCGAGCCGCCGACCGACCAGAGCTTCGGACACCGGACGCTGTTCTTCCGCGATCCCGACGGGAACCTGGTTGAGATCTATGCGGATATCGAGCGCCCGGTGGTGGCCTGAGCTTCAGGTCTTGATGCCGAGCTCGGCGAAGACCTCCTTCGCCTCCTTCATCGCCGTGTTGGCGGCGGGGACGCCGGCATAGACGGCGATCTGCAGGATCACCTCCTTGATGTCGTCGGTGGTGACGCCGTTGGAGAAGGAGGCGCGGCAGTGCAGGCGGAACTCCTCCCAGCGGCCGAGCGAGGCGCAGATGGCGAGCACCAGGAAGCTGCGCGTCTTGCGCTCGAGGCCGGGGCGGGTCCAGATCTCGCCCCAGGCGTAGCGGGTGATGAAGTCCTGGAACTCGCCGGAAAAGCCGTCGCGGCCTGCGAGCGAGCGGTCGACATGGGCATCGCCCAGCACGGCGCGGCGCACCGCGAGGCCTTTTTCGAAGCGGTCTTTTTCGTCCATGGCGATGATCCTTCAGCGGCTGGTCCGG
>LNFM01004812.1_pt1 | contig 24340 bp, 15 predicted proteins | sample 596031 | NCBI WGS metagenome assembly LNFM01 (sample SAMN04254537, study PRJNA301005) | activated carbon metagenome | isolation source: dual media filters at the Ann Arbor, Michigan drinking water treatment plant | place: USA: Ann Arbor | reverse complement strand
CCATGGGTTCGGTCATTCCCGCCGCCTGGCCGCTCAACTCGCCCCACAGGTTCATGGGGGCACGCTGGCAGGCATCCTTGAGATCATCCGCGATGAGCCGCAGCTCCGGTAATTGCGACGAGAGCAGGCGGGTGATCTGTTTTTCCAGAGTCCTGATGCTCACGACTTGCCCGACGTTGGTCTTCGCCGCCAACGGCAGGAGATAGCGCGTGACGTCGAACGCCCGCGCAGCAATCGTCCGTTGGTAATCGGCCGGCTTCATCGATTCAGGGCGCGGTTCGCGCTCGGTGAGAAACTGGGTCAGCTGCGGATGCAGGAGACGATAGACTTCGGACAGGCTCCGCAAGATCCCTTCGTAGGTTCCTTCAGTCTCCGTCCCGCGCAGGGAGTCCGGGATATACCAGCTGCCGGAGGCAAAATTTTGATAGCGGCTCGATTTCGCCTGCCCATCCCATAGCGGTTCGTCTTCGAGGCGGATGGCGGCGAGCTCGGAAATGTTTTCAAAACAGATGATGACGTGGCCAATATCGGCGATCAGCCGCAAATTTATGCGCATATCGCCAGATACACTGGAGAATGTGGGGCTTACATTGATTTCCATGTCTAAAACGTTGCCAGAAGTGGCTTGCATAAAGGTTATGGAGGGTAACAGGGGCAGGATCGAGAGGCAAGACCTAACTAAAGCCAACCAGCGTATTACTGATCGACACGACCATATTTACTGATCAGTCGTGTCCGTAACTCCTCATTTTCTATTCGAAGAACATCTTGTGCCCTCTTGTATTCGCTGAGCAAAGCCCTTTGCCCATCATATTTTCGTTCAAGTTCCTCTAATCGGGCGACCAAGCCACCATGCAGCAAGGGGCTGTATACGTCACTCTCTAACAGCTTCATTTGCTCGCTTACTTCGGTCTGAAGCCGCTCATACCATTGGTCGAGATACGTGCCCTGCTCACCATCCCACAAGGTACGATCTGTCTTAAGACCTACGCGGGTCGCAACCAAGGCGTAGATCTCCTGCTTGACCAATGTTTTCAATTTGCCTCGTTTTATACGGGTCAAAATTTGCCGCTTGGCTTGGGCGGCTTCGTATTTGAGTTTCCCTAATGTATAGCGACGTCTAGCCATTTACTTGTCTTTGCCGAATGAACTGCAACGCCTGAGTGTAGGTAGGGGCATCGCCGCCGAGCCCTCTCTCTTTCATAAATTGCTTAGCAGTGGCCCAAAGTTCACCCTTCAGTTTGTTGATGGTGACTGGTGATAGCCCAAAACGATTTCCAAATAGTTTCGGGATCGCTTGATCGAGAAGTGCCATGACACTCTCTTCTCGAAGCTCCACAGCCTGGTGTTCAATCGCATTGCGTCGTTGCTTCTTTGTCAACCTCGATCTTATGACAAGAACCATAAATCGAAATATTTCAGCTTTGTGATCCTCGAGCATTGTTGTGTCCGGATTGTACTTGTCACATGAGAAGCAGTGCAGCTCTGTATGTCCACAGTTAAGCAGCTCGTGCGCAGTACAGTGATGAGACCGCCTCGGAAATCCGCTCGCCACCATGTTCACCGGGAGAATCCGGCTTTGGTTTACCTCATAGGGGTTGTGCTGATTTGCAAGCGTCTTTTCAATCAATTGGCGCACAAAATCCTTATTACTCGACACATTTGTCATGCGTGAAGCTTGAGCCACAACTTGATCGAGGGGAAGGCCGTCGGTTTCCCCTGATTTATCGCTAATGTTTTTCCATACTCCTTCCTTGAGGATTTGTGCATACCATCGTTGATATTGAGGATCCTTCGTGGCCACATAAGGCAAAACGGACTCGACTCTTGTTTGACCTAGTCTCTGCTGAATATCCTCGAACTTTTTCTCCCGCAAAAGCAGACAGATTGCTTGGAGTCTTCGTGCATCATGAAGTGCAAACGGTCTCCCATTAGGATGCCTCATGGGCCAGAGATGCCGTTGCACTCTTTTCATAAAGCTGTTGATCGTACCTGGATTTAGGGGACCATCGTCCGTCGCATTCGCTAATAAGCGATATTCGGTCAGCCCGTCACCAAAAGCGCCAGTGTCAGAAGGGATATAGATCTTGTCATTTGGCGCCACACGCTGAAGCTCTTCGACCCACCGCACCACATCAGCACCAACTTCTACTTCGTGGTGGGGTTTCGTCTTTACTGAGTGGAAAAAGAGAAAGGGGTGGCCTTGATGGTCTGCTCTTAAGCAGTCTTTGAACAATAGACGGACGCTCTTCCCTCGACCACCTGTCGCAAATGCGATTAGCACAACCCGACGACATCGGAAATCCAGAATGCTATTTTCTGAGAACGAAGGGCTTTGGTCATCGAGCAGCGTGTCGACGAATAGCTCAGCAGACGCGAGGTCTAAAAGTTGTCCATGTGAAACTCTAGATCGCCTCACTATACGTGGGATAATCTTCTTCTCCGGATAGCTAGTTCCGAACATACTGGCGTACCAGCGAACCCAGCCCCGAAGAGCTCCCCGCGCCTCATTCCTTATAGAACGGCTTTTGGAAGGCCTTCCTTCCCTTAAGAAATCTGCTATTCCCGGAACAAGGCATTGAGCGATTGAATCGTACCTGTTGTTTTGGCACCATTGAGCAAAGAGCCGTAAGGCTCTTGCATAGCTCTTCCATGTTCCCATTGATATTGAACCCAGGCCCTCGCGCATAGGTGAAACTTGGCCCTCTCCATCGTTCAGGGTCGATTTTCTGACTTGCGCCCCCTCAACTCTCGTCAAGAGCTCTCCAAACACGTATTGGTAAAGTATTTGTGAAGAAGGAGTGCGCACGCCTTGTAAAATATTCCTTTGCCAAGTTGCGTCCTCAAGTTCCGAGACACGGGACCTTCCAGAGCGTTTCCGGACAAATGTTCCCGGGCACTGTTGATCATGCTCTAAAAGAATCCCTAGTAGTCGGATCACTTTCTTATTGGTAGATGATTTTGCAAGGTCCTCACCCTGCCGTAAAATACTGGGATCGATTGCCTTATGATCGGGATCACGTCTCAGGCCATACCCCGCTAACCAGAACGCTAGCGCTTGGTTCCTCAGCTGACTCCTGATCTTGGCTTTTAAACGAGAGTTGTTCACTTCCAACTTGTACAGAATGGGGAAACACTGATCAAAGAGCTGATCCAGTACCTTGAAATTGTCGATGGCGTGGATTGGAAAATCTTCCGCGGATTGTGGCCGAGATAGGCAGAAGGCAAGGGGCAAGCAAATTCTCTGGTAGAACGCTAACCTCGCCGCATACGTACTGATATGATGAGTAGCTAGTGTTGACCAATAAGAGGGACTCTCGAAGGTCTCCAAGGGGATTTTAGCCAGATGAGAAACGAGACCCCAACTAGTCCCAAAAGCAATGTGCCATTCTGTTGCAGTGAAATGTGACCTTACTCCAAGCCTGACGCAAGGTTCGCTGATGAGCGTATCCTGATCTTGCCTAAGAACCCTTCCAAGGAGGGCGACGGCTCGGCCGGTAGTGGACGGTGACAAGTTGAAAGCTGCTCGCAATACCTCATCAGTAACGGGTGAACAATCATCTGCTTTGGCTATTCCATAGCCTCCAAGCCACAATCGTAGCGCAAGTGTTTCTAGCTGAGTGTGATTCTTCTGCCTCTGTCTTTCCTCACCAGAACTGTGTAGCCCACAGCTGGAATGGTAGCGCTCCCAAAGCATACGAAGGCTGACAAAATTAGGATGCTGCGCTAAGGGCAAGTCGCTGTTTCGGCAATGAATGCGGAAGGTATACGTGAGAGGTAGGGTAATGCGGCGGAAAAAGGCCAAGTGCCAAGCGTAATAAGCTATGTCTCTTTGATCCTGCCCTTTCCACGCATTTGGGTTCTCGAGTACCTCAAATGGCAAATCGGTAAACCGGACAACCCGGTACCATTCTTGAGAAAAGATTTCCCATTCTTCCCGCAAGAAGTGTCGGCGTACTCCTCTTGCAATTTCAGCCTTGTCTCTAACCTTCATTCCGTGGATGAGCAGTATCGAATTGCTGGATTGAAGACATCACCATTTCTTCAAGCTTATCCTCTGTCAGACCCAAATCATTGAGCCTTTTCACAATGAGAGCGATCACTTTCATTTGTCCAGCGGCAATCGAGTTGTCATAAGTAAAGTCTCTGCTGCTTTGAACCATTTCTCGCATGTTTACTACGTGTTTTATGAGCGTAGCTACGGCTTCCTGGGTCTCCTCTTTTTGCATCAAGAAATGGTGGCATCCCCAGCAACGCATCCAGTTATCGCATTCTGACTGATTAAGGCAGTGCCCCATATCGAGACGTTTCCCATATTTCGCCAGAAATGTTTCTAACTCCATGTCTGTGGCAAGGGCCCTCATCATTGCATCCACTGGAGTTTCGTCGTCGGTTAGAAGAGAAATGAGCCGCAAATAAAAACGGCCCGTGATTTGTCCCCCTTCATACTGGGCTACCACTTTGTATAAGAGTGCGTTGCGTGCGATACGACTCCGAAGGTAAAGCCTTGTCATTTGCTCGTTACGATGTCCCGCAGCAAGCTGAACCGCCCCAAGGCTTCTGGTTCTTGCAGCAATCTCTGCCAGGAGCAGCGTCCTAAAGGCATGCGCCGAACCTTTTGCCAAACGGCCGTCTGGCTCTCGGTACACAATATTGTGCTTTAGGCGTGTCAGAAATACTCTGATATCGGTTTCGCTTGGTACACTCGGAGGCCTTGAGAGCTGGAAGAGGTGGACGTATGCTCGTTGGGTTCGGGGGTTATAGAGGCGAGGAAGTTTTAGTTCCTTAGCTCGTTCGATAAGTGCCCGGATCGCGGTCAGGCCCATTGGGTCGAGGATAGGAAACTGGCCCCAGGTATGCCCGGCTTTATCCTCAGACGGAGAACACAAGCCCCAAGCGGAAGGCTCATTGGGCATCGGTCGTAACGCCGTCTCGACATCCAGGTCAAGAAGGAACCGAAACCTTGGGGGTGCTGAGCAGGCAACCATCCAAAACAGTTGGTAAAGCTGCTCCCGTTCATTGGAGGGAACAAAACTGTGGAGAGCTTCAACCAATTGCAAGGCGGCATCTCGTGAAGCAAATGAATGACCTTCCCGTCCATTCAGTTCACGGTTTGCCTCTCGTGCTAATCGACGCCATTCCTCGAACGGAACATCAAGCTCCGACGGAAACCCCGGTTCTCCACATCCCCACTCGAAGAATGTTTTGATGATCGAGATATACGTTGCGAGGGATTTCTTTGCCCTTCGACCATTGTCTAGCCAATCTTGGAACTGCAGAAACTCTTTCCTCCCGAATCGCGACAAATCTTCAAATCCGCATTGCTCAGCAAACTCAAACAATCTTTGCAATACGTGCGGAATGAATTTAAGCGATCCAGGATGAGCATCAGCACTTTTCAGGTACTGATGGTATCTTGTGGCCATTTCCTTTAGCGCAGGAGTCGCTTTCAGAGTTTCCCATGCATTAGGAAATGCCATGGATAGTCGCGTCTGGCTGTACCCCATTAGTATGCGGAAGTCTTGAAGGGTCTTCTTGCTGTAAACGTGGTTGTCCCAGATTGTGGAGACCCAATCGAGATCATCGTCAGTGAACTGACGAAAGGGTTTCGCCAAGATTAACGTATGAATGCTGAGACTTGTCCTGAACTCAGCCGAGCCCCCACTCTGAGCTAGCAGTTTGTCCGTTGTGGTCAATTCTTCTTCCGACAGAAGCCCGAAGTATTGAGCCCATTTGACCGCAACCTTTAGCCCTTGACGGCGACGCCGGCGCAAGTACGCCACATAGGTTTCACGACGCCATTGAGCTTCTGATCCAGACTCATGACATAAGCCTGCGTACCAGGCCCATGGAACAATGTAAGACAATTCGTTGACGTGATAGTCTGGATGAGAGTGCCTGATCTCCTCCTTCTGGTCGAGCGGCGTTGAAAGCCATTGATTGCCATCCTCATATGTTTCATGAAGGCGCTGAACAATTGGTCGCAAGAAGCAAAGTTGGGCATAGTGCCCTCGTCCAAAGACACCCTCGTATTCGTTCCTCATTTCTTCAAGCGGGATCCAGGAAAGGTCAGGCATGCGGAGTTCTTCCATCCAATGACTGGTTTATAACCTGCTTCATCCGAGCCACGGTGAACTGTCCCTCCTCCTCTTTATCCGACATCCAATGTGCGTAGAATGTTGATGTAATTTCTGTCGTACTGTGCCCGAGCCAGAGACTTACTTCGTCAATTGGTCTCTTGAGGACTTTTAGTAGATACGTGGCGTAAAAGTGTCGGAAGGTATGTGGGCTATATCTGTGGAGAACTGACTCTGGATTGCCTTTCCGAGCTCGTTTAGCAATAGCATGGTACTTCTTGTAAACAGTTTGTCCCGTGATCGGTGCTCCTCTACGTCGGTGGTCACCGCTGACGAAAAGAAATCCATGGTCTTTCGGTTGATGCTGAATGAGTTCCGTGCGTTCGCGCAGTGCATTAATCAAAAGGTCCTCAAGATCATCGGCTGGGAAAATCCAAGGCACTTCTCTTCGCTCTCCGGCACGCTTGTGCGAGGCTCTGTAATCAGGGTTGCCGCGATCTATTACACTGAAGACCCATCTCCCCTTGGAATGTAGGTGTACGTATTTAAGGTCTCCCCTCAAATGGTTCCTCAGCCATCGCTTGGCCTGAAAGTATTCCATGCGGAAAAACGACGGAGGGATGGTTTCAGGATCAATTGTTAGCCCCGCGGCCTCTGCTTCTCGGAGACCGAGACAGCGCAGGGTAGCAAACAGTAACTTGTTTAGAGCGCCTGGTGTGTATTGAAAGAATAGATTGGCCTGGTCGAGTGAAAACACGGCATCACTCGGGAGACTGTTGATCTTATTCCAACGAGATCGGACCCCGCGCTCCCCGGTTATCGCCCGAAGATCGACGACGGGAACTGTCCTGGATCCCGCAGTCCCAGATATCACTCCCCAGATTCGCTTCTGGCGCACTGGCAACTGTTGAAATGATAAGCCGGCGTACCTCACCGTTCGGGTCTGGAGAAAACGTAAATACTTCACACTAACGTACAGGAGCCTTTCGATCGCACCAGCAGCACGTTCCCGACCATCAGTTTTCGATAAGCCTCCAAGCTCGCCGGAATCTTCGTGACAGCTGTCTGATGACGCATGCTTTTTAAGGGGCACCTGTGAAAGCACGGACCACTCCAGCACGGAGCGCGGTCGCCAGTTATGACGGATCAAGCGGAGATAATCTGTGTAGGCCTGAAGGATAACTAGGAGGTCACCATCACGAAGATCAAGATCCCAGAGCGTGAGGAAATCCAGCAGCGTCTTGAGTGCATGCGCCTCAAAACGAACCGTATTGATAGCTAGTCCGTTTGCCTTTTGCAGAAGGAGATAGGTCGTTGCGAGTTCGTGCGTTTCGTGACGAGCTGTACAAACAGCGATGGTGTTGGAAGATGAAAGGAAGTAGGCATAATGGAGTCCAGATATCTGAAGGGAGCAGTAGTATGAATTATAGGCAGCAAGACGGCCGGCCTTGGATAAAAGGCTCGCGTAATGGAACAGTTCGTGATAACCCACGACTCAACTCCCGTAAGGGCCGATCAGTTCATTCCAGGTTGGAGAGGTAGCGCACGGTTTGGCATTGCTTCATCGAGTAGCCAATCCTATACTGTGGCCTCATAAGAGGCTTTCTTGAGGTCTCATTCATCTTTAAAGACACCAGGGGCCGTTTACTAACCGACCGTTCTTTCTTCCAAGTACGAGGCACCCTCATCGAGATATGTGACTGACAAGATGGAGACGTAGTTCAAGAAAATCTAAAGCTGGGTAAGGACGATAAGCACTGGCTAAACTCGGTTTTCTGGCCAGAGCTTTTCCGCCGGTACGCCGACTAACTTGGCAATGGCATCGCGGATTTCTTGCGTTCGGTGCCAGCCGTATACGACACGAGCAACTGCATGCCGGGGTCTACCAATAAGCCTCCCAACATCTGCGTAGGAATAGCCGGCCTTCAGCAACAGAAGGCGGACACGATTTCTACACAATTGTCTTCTATTAGTTGTGCTCACGGGTGGTCAGATAATGCCTAAAAGAGAACTAAATAGTCAAGATAAAATTTCCTTTAGAGGAATTATTGACCGCTTGCGGCTTGCCACGGGTGTCAGTACCCAAGCGAGCTTGGCTTCCTACCTAGGGATATCGCCCTCGAAGATTACTGACGCTTCCCGACGCGATCATGTGCCAGCCCTTTGGCTATACAAAGTAGCTTATGAAACAGGTTGTCGGCTGGAGTGGCTTCAAAATGGGGAGGAACCAAGGACTCTCCACCGAGGTCTCACGACGATTTCCCCTAAGTTGGTGGCTTTGGACCTGACCCATCCAGGTCTACTTCAAGCCTGGAGCAATCTTGGCGAGGAAGGTCGACATGTAATGAGCGACTATTTCTCATTGTGGAATCAGGATGAAGAGATCCGTAACTATTTGGCTTCCCAGCGGAATATCCTAAGAAGAGTCCGACCACAACGTAAGGCCAAAGCCAAAAAGTTCCAACCTTGAATTTACCCACAATTTTCTAGATCTGTTATTCCCCCAGCATGCCGATCGACCCATAGTTGCCTCGAATAGACTTTCCAATGGGTCTATTTTCAATCCCTTACCTCCCAAGCTGGGGTGATTTCGCACCTTCAAAAGGGTATTCTCTTCCCTCACTTCTTCAATAGAGCGGGTCGTTCTCGCATGGCAGACATCGACAAGAAATCTCTGAGCGAACGCGACATTTGCACCAAGTTCATCACGCCAGCGGTGAAGCTGGCGGGGTGGGATGAGCTGTCGCAGATCCGCGAAGAGGTCGGCTTCACCAAAGGGCGAATCATCGTCCGTGGCAAACTCGTCACCCGCGGAAAAGCCAAGCGCGCCGACTACATCCTCTACTACAAGCCGAATATCCCCATCGCCCTCATCGAGGCGAAAGACAACAGCTATCCCGTCGGCGGCGGCATGCAGCAGGGGCTGGAGTATGCGGCGACATTGGATATCCCCTTTGTCTTTTCATCCAACGGTGACGGTTTCGTCTTTCACGACCGGACAGGCCTGAGCAAGAAACGGGAAGCCGAACTGTCGCTGAATGCCTTTCCGACACCCGAAGTCCTCTGGCAGAAATACCGTGCCTGGAAGGGCTTGGCACCGGCTCAGGAAGAGATCGTCCTTCAGAATTATCACGACGACGCGAGCGGCAAGGAGCCGCGCTACTACCAGCGCATCGCCATCAACAAGACCATCGAAGCCATCGCGAAAGGTCAGAATCGCCTTCTCCTCGTCATGGCCACCGGCACCGGCAAAACCTACACGGCTTTTCAAATCATCTGGCGTCTGTGGAAGGCCCAGCGGAAGAAACGCATCCTCTACCTGGCTGATCGCAACGTGCTGATCGATCAAACCATGGTCAACGACTTCCGCCCCTTTGGGAAGACGATGGCCAAGCTCAGCACCGGCTCCAAGACGATTGAGCGTGGGGATGGCAACCCCGTTGATCTGCCCCTGGCCGTGGACAAGAAGCATCGGCGGATCGATACGTCCTACGAGATCTATCTCGGACTCTACCAGGCTATCACCGGGCCGGAGGACAGCCAAAAGCTGTACCGGGAACTCTCCCGGGATTTCTTTGACCTCATCGTGATCGACGAATGCCACCGCGGCAGCGCCGCGGCGGACTCGGCCTGGCGGGAGATTCTTGACCACTTCTCCAGCGCCACCCAGATCGGTCTCACTGCGACGCCGAAGGAAACCGAGTACGTCTCCAACATCCACTACTTCGGCAAGCCGGTGTACAGCTATTCGTTAAAGGAAGGCATCCGCGACGGCTTCCTCGCGCCCTATAAAGTGGTGAAAGTTCATTTGGACGTAGACGTGGAAGGCTATCGCCCGACCAGGGGAGAGATCGATAAATACGGCCAGGAGATCGAAGACCGTATCTATAACCAGAAAGACTACGACAGGAACCTAGTCATCGACGAGCGGACCAAGCGCGTAGCCCGCAAAGTAACCGACTTCTTGAAAGAGAGCGGCGACCGGTTTCAGAAGACCATCGTCTTCTGTGTGGATGTGGAGCACGCCGCCCGAATGCGTCAGGCCCTGATTAACGAGAACCCCGATCTTGTCCAGCAGAACGAACGCTACGTCATGCGGATTACTGGCGATGATGCCGACGGTTGCGCCCAGCTCGGCAACTTTATTGATCCGGAGGCGAAATACCCTGTGATCGTCACGACCTCTCGACTGCTTTCTACCGGCGTCGATGCCCAAACCTGCCGCGTGATCGTGCTCGACCGCGAAGTTGGTTCCATGACCGAGTTCAAGCAGATCGTTGGGCGCGGGACGCGCGTGCATGAGGATACCAAGAAGTACTATTTCACGCTCATCGACTTCCGTAAGGCCACCAATCATTTCGCCGACCCCGACTTCGACGGTGAGCCGGTGCAGATCTACGAGCCGGGCGAAGATGATCCAGTCGCACCGCCGGACGATGTGCTGTCGCCGGCTGATGCGGAAGATCCCATCCCGCCGAAACCCGGTGAGGATGAGCGAGTCGTTGTTGATCCCGATAAGCCGGATATCACGATCCCGCCAGGCGGGACGCAGCCGCGCAAGTACTATATTCATGGCGATGAAGTGACTGTGATTGCGGAGCGAGTGGAGTATCTCGATGAATACGGCAAGCTTGTGACCGAAACCCTGCGTGACTACTCCAAGAAGACGCTCCGGAAGCGCTACGCCAGCCTCACCGCCTTTCTCAAACAGTGGAACAGCACTGAGCGAAAGCAGGCCATCATCGAAGAGCTGGAGCAAGAAGGGGTGTTGCTTGAACCACTGGCCGACGAGGTGGGAAAGGATCTCGATCCGTTCGACCTCATCTGCCACGTGGCCTTTGATCAGCCGCCACTGACGCGGCGGGAACGAGTCGAGAATGTCCGCAAGCGGGATGTCTTCACCAAGTACGGCAAGCAGGCCCGCGCTGTGTTGGAAGCCTTGCTCCAGAAATATCAGGACGAAGGTGTGACCAGCCTGGATGATCCGCAGATCCTCAAAATTTCGCCGTTCGATGCCATGGGCACGCCGATCGAGCTGCTCAAGACCTTCGGCGGACGGCCCGGCTTTGAACAGGCCGTCCACGAACTCCAATCCGCGCTATACCAGGGAGCCGCCTAACTCATGTCCGTTCGGAACACCGTTAAGTCGATTCAAGACATCATGCGCCAGGACAGCGGCGTCGATGGCGATGCCCAACGTATATCCCAACTCTGCTGGATGTTCTTCCTGAAGATCATCGACGACCAGGACCTGGAACTCGAAGCGATGCAGAAGGACTATCGGTCGCCGATTCCGAAGAAGTTCCAGTGGCGGACCTGGGCGGCCAATCCCGAGGGCATCACTGGCGAGCCGCTCATGGAGTTCGTGAATGATGAGCTGTTTCCTTCGCTGAAAGAGTTAACCGGTAAAGACGGTCGCCGCCGCGTCGTTCGGGATGTTTTTGAAGACGCCTACAACTACATGAAGTCCGGCCAGCTCATGCGGCAGTTGATCAACAAGATCAACAGCATCGACTTCAACAACCTGACCGAGCGCCAGCACTTCGGCGACATCTACGAACAGATCCTGAACGATCTCCAAAGCGCCGGTAACGCGGGCGAATACTACACCCCTCGCGCCGTCACGGCTTTTATGGCGGATCGTATCGACCCGCATCCTGGCGAGATTCTCTTCGATCCGGCTTGCGGCACCGGCGGCTTTCTCACCTGCGCCATTCGCCACATGCGCGAGCGGTACGTGAAGAAACCAGCCGATGAACAGAAGATGCAGCAGGGGTTGCGCGCCTGCGAGAAGAAGCAGCTCCCGCACATGCTCTGCGTCACCAACATGCTCTTGCACGGCATCGATGATCCCTCCTTCGTCCGCCATGACAACACCCTAGCAAGGCCCTATATCAGCTATGGCCAGGCGGACCGTGTGGACATCGTGCTCACCAATCCGCCGTTCGGCGGAAGAGAAGAAGACGGGATCGAAAGCAACTTTCCGAAACACTTCCAGACACGCGAAACGGCTGATCTCTTCCTCGCCCTCATCGTCCGCCTGCTCAAAGCCGGTGGCCGCGCCGCAGTGGTGCTGCCGGACGGCTCACTGTTCGGCGAAGGCGTGAAGACCAGACTCAAGGAACATTTGATGGAGGAGTGTAACCTCCACACGATCGTCCGTCTGCCCAACAGCGTCTTCAAACCCTACGCCAGCATCGGCACGAATCTTTTGTTCTTCGAGAAGGGCGAGCCGACCAAGGAGATCTGGTTCTACGAACATCGCATCCCCGACGGTCAGAAGGCCTACTCGATGACGAAGCCGATCCGCTTCGAGCATCTGAAGCCTTGTATAGACTGGTGGGGTGGAGCGAAACGCAAAAGCCGCAAAGAATCGGAAGTTGCCTGGAAGGTGACCGCCGACGAGGCGAAAGCCCGTGGCTACAACCTGGACTTCAAGAATCCGCACACCGTCGCCGATGACCACGGCGATCCGGAAGAACTGCTGATGAAACTTGAGGCCGCCGAAAAGGAAACTGCCAACCTCCGCGATCAGCTCAAGGCCATTCTGGAGAAGGCCCTCCTGCGATGAACCTGGCGCAATTCCTTGCCCACTTCGACCGAATCAGCGACGCGCCAGATGCGATCCCGCGCCTGCGTCGTTTCATACTCGATCTCGCTGTGCGGGGGAAGCTGGTTGAGCAAGATGGCAGGGACGAGCCAGTATCGGAATTGCTGAAGCGCATTGTTGCGGAAAAGATACGGCGTGGTCGCACCGAGAGGGTTAAGAGGGCAGAGCCCACTCCAGTGGAGGATGAGTCTTTTCCTCTACCGATGGGGTGGACCTGGGCATCCCTTGCCGACTTGGTTGCAGTGCTCAACGGTCGTGCCTATTCGCAGAATGAGCTTCTAAATGCTGGAACACCGGTGCTGCGGGTCGGAAACCTCTTCACATCCAAGCATTGGTATTACTCAAACTTGGAACTCGAAGAAGACAAGTATTGTAGTGACGGCGACCTTATCTTTGCCTGGTCAGCATCATTCGGCCCATTTATATGGCACGGGCCGAAGGTGATCTATCACTACCATATTTGGAAACTGCAACTGCATAGTGAGCACGATATCGACAAGAACTATCTGTATCGGTTCTTGCTTCACAAGACGGAGGAGATCAAGGAATCAGGCCACGGGGTCTCAATGATTCATATGACCAAGGAGAAGATGGAGAAGGTCCAAGTTGGACTTCCCCCCCTCGCCGAACAGCAGCGCATCGTCGCCAAGGTGGATGAATTGATGGCGCTCTGTGATCGGCTAGAGGCCGCGCAGGCGGAGCGCGAGAGCCGGCGGGATCGGCTGGCGGCTTCGTCTCTGAATCGGTTGAACAATGGGGCGGACCCCGACGCCTTCCACGATCATGCCCGCTTCTACTTCAACCACCTCCCGCGCCTCACCACGCGCTTGGAACACATCCAGCAGCTCCGACAAACCATTCTCAACCTCGCCATTCTCGGGAAGCTTGTCCCTCAAGACCTTAACGACGAACCTGCTTCCGAACTGCTCAAACAGATTCAGGCTGAGAAGGTGCGGCTGGTAAATGAAGGGACAATTAAGCGTCTACAGCCTGTGTTGCCAATTGACGCAGAAGAAATTTCCTTCGCAGTGCCAAATGGCTGGGAGTGGGTAAGACTATCCGATCTGCTGTTGGGCGACACTCAGAACGGTTACTCAAAAAAGCCCGATGACGCCCTCAACGGAATTCCAATTTTGCGGATTAGCGCAGGTACCGTTCGGAAGGATAGAGTCGTGGCCGAAGAGGAGCACAAGCTGATCGGTGGCGTTTCGGCAGCACAACAAGAGCAATACAGGCTACAGCCAGGTGACCTGCTGGCATGTCGTTTTAATGGCAATCGAAGTTTTGTCGGACGCCTTACTATATATTTGGACTATCTTGGGCTCAGGCCAATTTATCCCGATAAACTCATTCGGCTGCGTTTGTTTTCGCAATTTGCACTCCCGAAATTGGTGCGGTGCTTCGCCGAGTCGAGTGTTGTTCGGAAGGACATTGAGAGCTATTGCGCTACGACCGTTGGCAATTGGGGAATTAGCGCATCGAATTTGAAGGAGATAAAGATTCCCCTTCCACCCCTAGCAGAGCAGTACCGCATCGTCGCCAAAGTCGATGAACTGATGGCCCTGTGCGACCGGCTGGAAGCGCAGCTCACCACCACCCAAACCGAAAGCCGCCGCCTCCTCGACGCCGTCCTCCACGAGGCACTGGCCCCAACTTAGGAGAAATTGTCCCTTCCATTCGGCAAGATGGTGGCTTTGACGAAACTCCCGCGCAAGACCGACGCTGAACTTGCGGCAGCCTTCCATCTTTACAGTATTCTTAAAAGGGAATCGTGAATCTCATCCACAACCAAGGAGGCTGTCCGTGTTGCTTTCCGAAAATATGTGGAATGTTTTGACCACTCTTACAGACGAAGCTCAGAACGCCGCTGTCGCGAAAGCTGAAGAGCTGGGATTTGACCAAAATCGTGGCGACGTTCCACTAGCGGAGTCACTTACTAATTTAAACTTTGCCATCAATATTCTCAAGGATGCAATCCGCAAGGAAAAGTTAACCCAGCTTCCGCTGACAGTTCAAAAGGTGATACTCGCAAATCTCGGGACAATCTCTTCCTCCATCATGAACCTTACTAAGGGAACGGACGAAATTGTAAATTTAGTGAATGCCATTGAGACTCTCAACACCTCGATGTGGCAATACGGCTTTTACAATCTCTCTGAGGAAGTGTTGGGCTATCAAACGAAGCTAAACCAGCTGAAAAACTTAGAGCTAGTTATCAGTGGGCTAAAGCGAGAGTTGGACAGCGGCATAGCATTGAAGAAGAATTTAGAGGCACTACTTGGTGAAACTAAGTCTAAGACCGAACAGCTCCATGAGGAGCAAAGTAAATATTCTGTTCAGTTTACTGAGAATGCAGAAAAGCAGACCAAGTCATTGCTTGAGTCGGTGGGGAAAGCTGAGGGTTTGATCGAGAAGATAAATGCGAACTTGACCTCATCGAACGATGCTGCACAGCGCGCAGCCGCTTCGCTGCTAACAATTCAACAAAATGAAGCAACAGCAGGGAAACTGATCGAGACAACGGCAGCAAAGGATGCTTCTATTACTGCCATTGAAGCCAAGATTAAGGCCTTCTATGAGCTTATTGATGAATATCGTGCAAAGATTGATGCCACAACCGAGCACGCGGAAAATACCGTAAAGAACAATAAGACATCCACGGATGAATTAATTGCCACCCTCAAGCATCTCGAGGATCAGATAAAAGAGCAGATAGTCAGAGCTACGGGACATTCGCTCTTTCATTCATTCCAAACTCGGCAAGATACACTTGTAAAATCCAAGGACTTTTGGGTTAAGGCAATCGGGGGATGTGTCGCCCTTGCTATCGGTTTGCCTGTTTTTGTTATCCTTACCTCTAATACCCACGATTTCATCTTCTTCTTAAAGCTGTCCATGTCCATACCCATTATATATGCGCTGTCTTTTTGTACCCTTCAGTACTCGAGAGAGCGCAAGCTGGAGGAAGAGTATGCCTTCAAGGCAAGTATCTCTATTTCCTTGGAGCCCTATAAGGATTTAGTAAGCAAACTGATTGATCCTGCACAGCAAACAGAGAGAGAAAAGTTTGCTACCTTCATTATTGATTCAGTATCAAAAGTCTTTACTTCCCCGACAGACAAAGTGTTTGAGACAGGGGAAAGAAAGTCTGGCTTTCTTAGGAGGCGGGACTTGAAAGACCTAGCTGAGATCATAAAAACGATTAAACCTGCTTAACCTTCTCGAGAAACTCAGCAACGGGCGGTAAATCAAACGACGGAGACTATAGACTCGCGGCGTGAATTGCGATTGAATCTCAGGCCCGCAGGGGCTCATCGTCTTTTAGCGGTAGTACGCGATTGGGTGTCGATCGCTTGGGAAAGGGCAACACGTAAGGTGCGTCATTTCGGTCGGACTTGGCACCGTACTGCAACAAACCAAACTGGTCGCCGCGTCATCAACGGTCAGTGCGTATACTGTCGCCCACGGCGAACGCTGCAGCAATAGGGCGCATTGATCTTTGGAATTGATGTTTTCTTGAAGGTCTATAGCCAGTTAGTGGCAGTGTGTGGGACGCCGTTTGATTGTCTTGGTTCGGCCAGGAACTGCCAGCTACGAACGTCCGCATCTTGGCGATCCGGGACCTGCTTCTGGTGGCCCGGAGCGTAAGCTCCGAGCACGAGGCGATTCGCATTGCTCTGTGCATCGGGTGGACAAGGTGCGAGCAGACGGCAATGAGTCGGAGGACTCAATGGCAGACCAAGTTACCCGAGACAACCACTATGTCCCTCAGTGGTATCAGCGCGGCTTTGTCAAGCCGGGGCAGTCACAACTGCACTACCTAGACATGTCGCCGCCCCAGAAGATCCTGCCCAGTGGACGAACCATTCTGCTGAGTGGCCTGCAAAGGCGGGCGCCGAGGAGCTGCTTCTATGAGTACGACCTCTATTCGACGCACTTCGGGACCATTGTGAATGATGACGTTGAGAAGTTCCTTTTCGGTTCTATCGACGACAGGGGATCCAAGGCAGTGCGCGCATTTGCCGATGGGGACGAATCGGCAATGCACTATGCATTCGAAGACTTCTTCGAGTATCTAGACGCTCAAAAGCTGCGGACGCCGAAGGGCCTGGACTGGATCAAGTCGCGCTACGCGTCGCTCGACCAAGTTCGGCTAATGGTGGAGGTGCAAGGCCTTCGATTCATGCACTGCACTATGTGGACCGAAGGGGTCAGAGAGATCGTCTCGGCTAGAGACTCGGACGTCAAGTTCATCGTCACCGACCACCCTGTCACGGTCTACAACGCAGCTACGCCTCCAACTTCGCCCGAGTGCGCATATCCGCAAGACCCATCGATCGAGTGCATTGGAACGATCACAGTATTTGTGCTTGACGCGAACACATGCCTAATCTTGTCGCACTTGGAGTACGCGCAGAGCCCGAAGACGGCGAACCTCACCGCGCCACGGACTAATGCTCGGTACCGAGGTCAAAGCATAGTCCGCACGGATGCATTCATTCGAACTCGGAAGCTTTCGCAAGACGAGGTTATCTGTATCAATCACCTTCTCAAGAGTCGTGCCCGTCGATACGCGGCTGCCTCCAACAAGGACTGGTTGTTTCCAGAGAGGTCCTTTACTGGCTCATGGGAGGACATCGCAGCTGTGCTTCTCCCGAAGGATGAACTTTGGCAGTTCGGCGGGGAGATCTACGTCGGACACAAAGATGGTTCTACACAATACCAAGACGCCTTTGGCCGTACTTCTGGATCTCACCAGTACTTGAGACGCAAACAGCGCAACGCTGCCCCTGGCCCGAATGATGTGTGCGGCTGTGGAAGCGGGCGAAAGTTCAAGAATTGCTGCAAGGGCGTGCCCGATGCCGCCCGCCCGACCTGGGACATCTACGGTATCCGTGAACGGAATCTCATGTTGTGCCGGGCTGTACAGGACATCTTGGGCTTGGATTCAGGTAAGACATGGGAAGACGTCCGTCGTGACATCAGCGACCAAAATGTCAAACGCATTCACGAGGCGTTTGCCAGCCTTTGGCCCGAGGACACGGACTTGTCAGAGTTGCTGCCAAGGCCCACGAACGGCGTCTTCAGGGCCGTCTATCTTGGTCCATGCGATCCGCGCACGGTTGAGGCAACCGCCCTCGGTTGGCTTCCCTACTTCGACGAAGTTATTCTTGCCCATCCGTTTCTCAATCCGAACCGGATCAGGCCGGAATTCAGTCCTACGAAGTCTGCCTCTCAGCACAAAGCACAGACGCTGAAGAACGTACTTCTCTTGTTGGTGTTGGAGCCATTCATCCGGGCCGGTTGGGTGCATCTCATCCCTGATCCTGGAGACTTCAATCCACAGTTCGGCATGTCGGCGCTCAAGATGGCAGAGCAGCGAACGGCCGGATGGAAGCCGAACCAGAAGAGCCTTGTCCGGATTGAAGCACTGGCGAGTGACGACCATCGACGACTCATGCAACAGCTACCAGAAGGTTCGCTGAGGGCGTTGATGCGCGAGCGTTTTCCTGAGGCCACGGAGTCGGAACTCCGCGCCGTTATCGAGCATATCAAGGCTGAGGTCGCTGCGGACCCATATGCGCTTTTGCAACCCCTCGAGCCCGGAGAGTCGGGTGCGCAATTTCTATTCTTCAAGGGCTACAACCTAGAGTCAGCTATGTATCTCGCGTCCCTGACGGGCTCGTCTATCTATACCGACGTGGAGGCGCATTGGCAGCAACTGCACATGCACGCGCTCCAGGGAGGCCGAACTGCAAACACCGCTTGGGCACCCCTTGGGGAGAGCCTGAGGGGTGTTAGCTTTCCAGTCGAATTGAATGCGAACACACTTCTGCAGGGATTGAATAGGGGGCGTTTCGGGTGCATAAGACCTGTGCTGAGGCGGTTCGTCGATTCGGTTCAGGGATCGGTTACCCCCGATCGTGTAACCCAGATCTCTCTTCAACTCATCGATGCTGCAAAGGGCATTCAACGCGAGTGGGCCAGCGTTCCTGGTACGTCGCGTCTGGTCGGGCACTTGGAGCTTTCAGTACCTCTGGAGGGATTCGAACGTAACGAGGTGCGTAGACTGCTCCTCACGTTCGGCCGGATCAAGGCTGTTCGTCCGGTCTCGTTTGCGATGCTGATCAAGCTCGGCGCAAGTGATTCGGTACCGAGCGGCGGCATTTGATCGGCGAACTAGCGACTTGAGTTGACCGCTGTGGGGCGAGGACTGCCATCGGCCAAATGCGGAAGTTCGCCACCGAGATCGCACCGCCATAAAGCGGTCCTCAGCCCTGCCGCATTAACGTTCAAATTGAGGGGCGCGCCGCTTTTGGCGCGTCCCGCTCGAATGCAGGGTTAGGCATGGGTAGTATGCAATTCCGCAGCCGACAGAAGATTTTCAGTGTCCGAGATAAAACCATCGATCACCGCTTGCCGTAGAAGAGAATCGGAATGGCGTGCCTTCATCGTGCCCAAAAGTGAATTCACTTTTTGTATTAGTTCGGGGTCTGGGTTTGTCGTAGCGGTCAACTCACGGGCAGAGGCGACACAATTTCTGTCTTCAGTGATTTCTTGATCCAAGGTTTTAATCAAATTGTCCGCATCGTCGATAGCCTTCTGAACTGCATCTTGACTTAAAGTTGATACCCCAACTTTTTTGGTGCGGAGTTTATGGCGTAAATTCAAGAGGGATGTCTTTACCCTAGTTCTTAGGGTTTCTATGTCTATCGTTGTTTGCAAAAGTTCATAGCGCCTATCGTCTAGAAAAAGCGAATCGACCATCGCTGTGACTTTTTTTGTGCGCAACACGTTATAGACACCCAGGCCGAGCGCTACTAAAACGCTAGCTACGCTCGCAATGTCCTTAATTTCAATAGCCATCAGTTTTCCCCACTTTTGAAATATGCCTAACTATGTTTAGGCCATTCCATATAATACGCCGACCTTGCGCTCTGGTAAACATTGACAAGTGATTGAACGCACGCGACAATCCCGGACCAATTGCAGTTTGTCTCGGCGTACTATGCCGGTCAGTATACTCATTAGTTGGGCGTCGTAAGCACCAACCGTTCGCCTCGGTCATGCCTTCATCTGTATTCCAATGTATTCCAGGAAAGAGAAACTATATGAAGTCAGACATTTCGACGAAACTCACTACAGAGACGGCGTACTTCAATCAACTGATCGCCGATATCAAGAAGGGTGAAGTCAAGATCCCACAGTTCCAGCGAAAATTCGTCTGGAAGGACGAGCAGGCACTCGAACTACTGGACTCAGTGGCAAACGGTTATCCGATTGGCAGCATTTTGCTTTGGAAAACTGTCGACAAACTTAACGCAGCCCGCGACATCGGAGTCTTTCAACTACCGAAGACTGACGAGATAACGCCAACCAACTACGTCTTGGACGGACAGCAGCGACTTACGGTCATCTACTCATGCTTGGGAGCGCCGGAGATCGCACCAGGCTACATGGCTGGGTACGACCTCGCCAACGAAACATTCCTCGAACTCAAGCCCGGCGCTGGAAGGCCCGATGTCTTCCCGCTGCGTAAGCTCTTCCAGACGACAAGCCTTCTGAATTATCGAACTTCGCTCTTGGCTCTGCCAAATGCCGCGCAGTTACAGCAGCGGCTGGACGACCTAATCTCGGCGTTTACCCAGTACAAGCTTCCGGTCGTCACGCTCAAGGATCTTACTATTGATGAGGTATGCCCCATCTTCGAGCGCATCAATAGCTCTGGCACTCGACTGTCTACCTATGACTTGATGGTTGCTGCTACTTGGGCAGAGGACTTCGACCTGAATGAGAAAGTCGGTGGAATCCTTGCGTCGGTAGAATCAAAAGGCTATGGGGAGACGGAGAGATCCACGATCCTCAAAGCAGTCTCGGCAGTACAACTTGACTCGATTCAAGACAAGGCCCTCCGAGACCTTCGCAAGCTGTCCACTCCTGAGATCGAAGCGCTTGCCGTGCGTACTGAATCGGCGCTCAAGCACGCAGTTGACGCGTTAAGCACTCAGTTCAAAATTCACAGTTGGGACTTTCTCTCCTACGAGGCCGTCTTAATAATCACGACCTACCTTTTCCGCGACACAAAGCACCTCTCGGCCGAGCAGTCAGCTCGCCTACGTCAGTGGTTCTGGCGCGCATCGTTCGGTGAGCGGTACAAGGTCGGCGGCGAGAACTTTGTTTCCCGTGACCTAGAAATAGTCCGACGCTATGTCTTGGAAGGCGTCGGCGAGCCTGAACAATTCGGCACTATCCCAATAGCTGCTGAATGGGCAAAGACTCAATTCAAGAGCAATGTCTCCCGCTCCCGTGCATACATCCTGGCACTAGCGGCAGCTGCACCTAGAAACCTACCCAACGGGATGGTCGTGGACGTCGAGCACGCACTGTCCTCCTATAACAAGAAGGAATACCACCATGTATACCCGCGGGCATACATTAAGGCGCTGGATGAAGGTGAAACGTCGAATGTTCTGGGCAACATCATCATGTTGACCGCTGCATCGAACAAGACGATATCGGATAACTCGCCCGCAAAGTACATTCCCGCTATCGTGGCTTCTCTTGGGAAAGAGTGCGACGCAGTGTTTGCGTCGAACCTTCTGCCTCTACCCTCGTCCTTCGATTATGCCAAGAGTTCGTACGGCGATTTCCTTGCGGCCCGCGGTCCGCTTCTATCGAAACACGTCGAGAACCTCATCCTGACTTAGGTGGGCTCAACGTGAAACAAACTATGCCCAACCCGTCATTGCACCGGACGCTACGCGATGAAGCCCCGCAGCGCCGGTGAATTCAAACCTTATGTTTCATGTTGAGCGTGCCAACCAATGAAACTAGAGACCTTTGACGATATGCTGGCTTCCATAAAACGGAATCCCGGCCGTCAGTTCAACCTACTGCTCGGCAATGGATTCAGCGTCGCATACGACCCCGCGATCTTTTCCTATAACGCGCTGCACGACTTCGTTACCAAACTCAAAGACAAGGATCTGACTACGATCCTCGGCGTCATTGAGACCCGAAACTTCGAAATCATCATGCAGTACTTGGACCACTTCTCCGCGCTCATTACCGCCTTTGGCGGTGACCTAACGCTTAAAAAACGAGTGGACGCTGCAAGCGCACAACTCAAGACCAGTCTATTGGACGCCGTAAAGGCACTCCATCCCGAGCATGTGTTTAAGATTCCGGAGGAGCAAAGCAAGTCGTGCGCGAGGTTCTTGAAACTCTTTCTGGATACCAACGGCAGCATCTATTCAACGAACTACGACCTGCTGCTTTATTGGGTCCTTATGCGGAACAGCGTCGTCAAGCATGTCGACGGGTGCGGAAGAGAACTTCTAAACCCGAGCGACGAGTTTGTCCCGCCGGAGGAGCAAGAATGGTCTGACCTGACGTGGGGTAAGCATCGCGACGAGCAGAACGTCTTCTACCTACATGGCGCTCTTCCTTTTTTCGATAGCGGCGTATCAGTTCTGAAGGAGGAGTATGACGTCTACAACTACCTGTTGCAGAAGATTAGTGCACGGATGGAGAAAGGCGAATATCCAATCTTTGTTACTGCCGGTGATGGATATCAGAAGCTTAAACACATCACCCACAACCAATACTTGACGTACTGTTATGACAGCCTGTGCCAAGCCGAAGGTTCACTGGTGACGTTTGGATTTGGTTTTGGGCCGCATGATGAACACATCATTGACGCGATTAACAAGGCCGCTAAACAAGGAAAGAAAGTTCCCGACAAGCTATGGAGCATCTATATTGGCGTCTATTCAGATGAAGACCGGAAACATATAGAGCAGATTAAAGGCAAGTTCAGATGCAAAATGCACATCTACGACGCGAAGACGGTGAACATCTGGGGGACCAGCAAGACGTGAAACATAGCAACGCCTTTCACTGCGGCGGGCCTCGCTCGGCTCGGCCCGCGTGTGAACGCGAATGTTAGCCAAAAGACAGCAGAGCTATTGAGATAGTGGTCCGTAGTCAGCAGGTTTCTTTCGCGCATGGAATCCGAACGAGGCATCCCAGTGCCCAGGTTCGTTAGTTCCGGGGAGCCAGTCAAGACTCGAACGACCCAGTGAGCCTTGGGCCTTTCAGGTGGCTGGTTCCCAGCATAATCGGTGGCCGTTTGAGCAGAATATGCAACAGCTTCTGAAAGAAGCTATGAAGATCACGGGACACCCTTCCAAACGTCCCGTGATCGAAGCAGCACTTCGTGTGTTAATCCAGACTAAGAAATAAGCTGGTATTCGACAGCTGAAGGGTAAGATTCACTTCGATGTTGAACAGTAGAGGATGGCGTGCGCCCCAACAAGATAGATTCGCTCCCTTTCTCGATTGCCGACTAGACCACAACTTCCAAGCCGCGCTCTTGCACCAGGTACAGCAGCTTGAGAGCGGTGCCCCTGGGCTTCTTCTGGCCGATTTCCCACTTCTGGACCGTCGACACACTCGTATTCAGAAGACGGGCAAACACTCCCTGGCTCACCCGTGAGGACTCGCGGATGCGCTTGATTTGCGCTGGCTTCAGCGGCGTGACGGGCGGCACGCACAGCCGGTCGAATTCCCGCAGCGTGAGCTGATCCATCACGCCGGCCTTGTGCAGTCCCCTCGTCGTCTCGTGGACGGCGTCAAGAATCGCTGATTTGGTCTTTCGCATCGCACTCCACCTCCATCAATTTACCGGCACGCTGTGCGTGGCCGAGGGCCTGTGCCGTAAGTGTGTGCTGTCCTTATTTCCACTGGGCTGGCTGAGGCTCAGAGGTACCCGAAGCCGCCAACCCGCGCCCGGAAGGAATAACCAAGACCGAAGAACGGACCATCATCAGGCGTGAACCGCCTCTCGTTTCTGCTCTTTTACTTTCACAGAGACTTTAACGCGCGAGCCAAGCTTATTGAGGATTATCATCAATCTGTCAGAGATGAACCGTTCGAGATCAGCCGTTCGTATTCGCGAAAAGTCAGCGGCCGGAACCCCTGTCAGGCCTTGCGCCTTCCGGACAGTGAGAGCTTTCTTATCAAGTGTCTTAATGATTTCAGCGGCCAGAATCGCCTTAAACTGCCGGACATCTGCATCAGGAAGCTTCAGATCCTGATAGACGTTTCCGCTCCCACGGATAATATCTTCTTTCATTTGTATGACGTTATCTCTTCTTCTTCGTTCTGTCTGGCCATGAAAGCATACCATCTAATTCTCGACGGTACGGGTCGCTGTCTTCAGTTTCCTCGTTTGCTGCGACTCCTCCCGCAGGCAGAGAGTCTTCCTCGAACCAGAGTAACGACAATATTCGATCCCCATCAGGCAAATACCTCGACTCCTCATAGAGAGTTCCCCCTCGAGTCCAGTCTTCAAACCATTCTGTGGGGTCAACCTCGTAGGGACCCTCTTGAACAAGTTTTGCTCCTTACGCTGCCAGGGATGAAGGCGGCACACGATATCCAATCTGAACCCATGCTCCCATTTCTCTCAGGGAAGAGGGAGCGGCTCGCGTAACGCACGATCCCATGCTCAGATAAGACAAATGTGCAGGCCATGTTGTTCAGCGCCGCAAAACATGATCCAGTCGCTGTCAATGAGGCCTTAAATTTCTTTCCCAATGTGACTACAGAATTAAACCCCAGATCTGCTGCATTTACTAGCGGCTTAAAA